>Ga0181520_10003140_pt1 | contig 29428 bp, 24 predicted proteins | sample PEATcosm2014_Bin_29_FD_132451 | JGI IMG/M metagenome (GOLD analysis project Ga0181520, IMG submission 132451) | Peatland microbial communities from MTU Mesocosm Facility, Houghton, MI, USA - PEATcosm2014_Bin02_30_metaG | ecosystem: Environmental > Terrestrial > Soil > Wetlands > Peat | place...
ATGGGGACGAGCGCCATGATCTCTTTGCCAATCGTCCCGATTTGAGAGAAATTCTCAAGTTTAATAAGAAGAGCCTGAGTAACCTCCTGCCCCTGCGGAACAACCAGCATTCCCGATTTCGTGGTGATCTCCTGCTGCAAGATCATGCCTGGCCGCAGCTTGGCGATGGGGACCTTGCGCATCTCCATCCGGGCGTTCTCCGGCTCTATCTCCGCCAATGCATCGATCAAAGCCGTTCCGAACTCATTGCGCCTTTCGCGAAGCTTGGCGATGGCGTGCACCTCATCCAGGCCCTGCATTCTGAGGGTGTCCATGGCCACGGAGAGTTTGAGGATTTTGGCTCCCAGGGCGATAACGTCCCCAAAGGGCGACGGTCCATCGTGGCCGCTCGGCGCGCCTTCGGCGGGGAGTTGTTGACTTACCATCCAGGCTATGGGCTCGAGCCTGGGGATCTGGCTGAGAAGGTCCTTCGCGACCTGAGGGTGGCTGGCAAATCGAGCCTTATCTTCTGGAACGAGGCGCGCGCCAAAATACGCTCTTTGGATGATGTCCAGGTCCAGCGTCACACATCCCAACTGCGACAGCATGGCCGCAGCCTCGAAACGCCAGGGGTCGGACAGTTTGAACTTGGCCACCAGATGGCGGACGTAGCGGGCAATGCGCATCGATCTGCCAAACGCGTGGGGGCTCGCGGCGCCCAGGACTTCGGTCAGCACCTTGATGCTCCCCATGAGAGTATTTTCCAGCAGTTCCTTCTCAGCGATGATGAGGTTATGCTGAGCTAGACCCGCGGCGAGAGCTTGAGTCAGCACTTCCTTTTCGCAGGGCTTGGTCAGAAAGCGGAAGATATTTCCCTCGTTGACTGCCGCCATTGCCGCGCTCAAGTCGGTATATCCGGTGAGCAGCATCCTTACGGCATCGGGAGCTTCCTGGCGCACCTGCGCCAGGAATTGGGCGCCGTTCATACTGGGCATTCGCATGTCGGAGACCACGACGGCGTAGGGGCCGCGGTCGCGGATCGAAACCAGGCCTTGCTCCCCGCCCTCGGCGATATCCACCGCGAAATCTCCTCGCAGGCTCCGCCTATAGCCGTCCAGGACCGCGAGTTCATCGTCGACAAAGAGGACCTTATGCGCCATGGAGTTCCCTCTATCGGCATTCTAGTACCGCGCTATCTGCGCCGCGGTCGAATTCCACACGCCTTCCAGAGGCTCGGCTGAACCGGCGCATCGTTCTGCTCGCTCCTTCCTGCAACCCAACCATGCCTTTCGCGGATTTCGAACAAGAGCGGTGGCACAGCGGCATTGCCTGCAGTCGCAAAGAAAATCAAAAGCTTATGAGACATGGCAGGAAGATAGGCGCTCTTCAGGTGTTGGTTCTCTTAAAACAGGCGCAGCCAAATGCCGATACGTCTCCTAATCGATTGCTGACGCGCGCATACCCCAAGAGGTCAACAGATGAACGGAACGCCCATTCCGGGTTCCACCGCCGAACCCGGCGGCCAAGACCTTGCACACACCGAAAACGAAGATTGTCTCAAGGCCTTTATCGACGGATGCCCCTCGATGATGTGGGAAACCAACCCTGAGGGGGACATTCGGTTTTTCAACAGGGCTTGCCACGAGTTCTTCGGGTTAAGCAAGGAAAAACTGGATGTCTGCGGTTGGCAATCGCTCGTTCATCCCAGCGATGCGCCGGAGTATTTGGCGAAATGCTTTTCCGCGATCAGAGAACACAAGCCATTCAGCGCTGAAGCGAGAGTCCTGCGGGCCGACGGCGAGTGGCGGCTCTTGGGCTCGCGCGCGCAGCCTAGCTTCTCGTCCACCGGCGAGTACCGGGGACATATCGGTATCAGCGCGGATATTACCAAACGCGTCCAGGACGAGCAAGACCGCCAATTTGAACTCTCCCTCGTGCGATCGATTCATGAAGAGATGATCGAAGGAATCCTCGCCGTGGACGAAGCAGGGAAAGTTGTTTCGCACAATAGAAGGCTCCTGGAGATTTGGAAGATTTCCGATCAAGATGGCGCGCAGCTAACGTCCGAAGAAGTCAACTCCGCGCCTAACCTGCCGCTCTTGTTAATGGCTGCCAAGCGGGTCGAAGCCCCGGAGGCCTTCATCGCGCGGGTTCGGGAACTCTACCGTCATCCCGAGGAAACGGACCACTGCGAAGTCAAACTAGGAGATGGCAGGACACTCGAACGGCATTCGACAGGCCTGCGGAATGCCGACGGCAAATATTTGGGGCGCGTCTGGTTTTATCGCGACATTACAGCGCAGAAGCAGGCGGCAGCCAATCTCCAGGATGCAAGGGACCGGGCCGACGAGGTCAACCGCCTCATGCAAGTTGACCAGGCCACCATTGAAAGCGAGCGCAAAATGCTGCATGCGCTCATCGATAACATCCCCGATTTCATGTATGTCAAAGACATTGAGAGCAGGTTTGTCGTGGCCAATCCGCACCTGGCTCGAGTTGTCGGTGTGGAGGCGCCGGAGCAGTTGCTGGGAAAAACCGATTTCGACTTCTATCCGCCGGAAATGGCGAAGGGCTTTTTTGAAGACGAACAGAACGTAATACGTTCCGGGATGCCTCTTCGTAATCGCGAAGAAAAAGGCATCGACATTGAGGGAAACGAAGTTGACATCCTGACAACAAAAGTGCCGGTGCGCAACAGCGATGGGCAGATTATCGGCATCGCGGGGGTTGGCCGGGACATAACCGAACGCAAGAAGATGGAGAATGCGCTTCGAGAAGCAGAGCGGAACTACCGGGGAATCTTCGACAACGCGATCGTGGGGATGTTCCAAAGCATGCCGGACGGGCGCTTCCTCAGCGTCAATCCGGCCATGGCTTTCATGTTTGGCTTCGATTCGCCCGAGGAAATGATCAAGGAAGCAAGCGATGTCTTCAAGCAGTGCTTTGCCGACCCCAAGCGGCGCGAGGAGTGCGCGTTTCTAATGCGGACGCTGGGAGGCGTGCATAACTTCGACGGCGAAGCTGTGTGCGGCGATGGAAGCAAGTTATGGCTTTCGATGAGCGTCCGCGCCATTCGCCAGAACGGAGTTGTCGTCCGCTTTGAGGGAATGTGCGAGGACATCACGGAGAGGAACCAGCTTCGCGAACAGCTGTTCCAGGCGCAGAAACTTGAGTCGGTAGGCCAACTGGCGGCCGGAATCGCTCACGAGATCAACACGCCGACGCAGTACATCGGGGACAACGTGCGGTTTATGAAAGATGCTTTTTCGGATTTGAAAGGCCTCTTATCGAATTATGAAAGTCTTCTATTGGCGGCAAAGAGCGGCACGTTGTCGAGCGAAGCGGTCCAGAAAGTCGAAGAAGCAGTTGGACGCTCGGATGCCGCCTATCTGCTTGAAGAGATCCCCAAGGCCATCGATCAGACACTCGATGGTATCGCAAGAGTCTCCTCCATCGTGAGTGCAATGAAGGAGTTTTCCCATCCGAGCACGAAGGAGAAGGTCGCGCTGGACTTGAACCATGCGATTCAAAGTACGATCACCGTGGCTCGGAACGAGTGGAAATACGTGGCCGATCTGGAAATGGATTTCGACACGTCGCTGCCTCCGGTGCCCTGTCAGCCTGGCGAATTCAACCAGGTGATTCTGAATCTGATCGTTAATGCCGCACATGCCATTGGCGACGCCGTTCGCCAGGGAGGTCCGGAAAAGGGGAAGATTACGGTTCAGACACGCAATTGCTCGGAGTGGGCCGAGATTCGTATCAAGGACACGGGCACTGGCATTCCAGACAAGATCCGCGCCCGAATCTTCGATCCATTTTTCACGACCAAAGAGATCGGCAAAGGAACTGGACAAGGCCTGGCTATCGCACGCTCGGTAATCGTCGACAAGCATGGAGGAAGCATCCACTTCGAGACGGAGGAGCAGAAAGGCACAACCTTCGTTGTTCGCCTCCCCCTCGATGGAATGGCGATGCCCATCAAGGCGGTGACTGCGTGAAGCGAATCCTGTTTGTGGATGACGATGAGAACATTCTGGGCGGCATTCGCCGCATGCTTCATGCGGACCGGACCCGCTGGGAGATGCAATTTGCTCTTGGCGGCGAAGCAGCGTTGAAGGCTTGCGAGGAAGGCGCCTTCGATGTCGTGATTTCCGACATGCGAATGCCGGCGATGGATGGCGCCACACTGCTGGGCCACATCCGCGACCGCTTTCCCAACACGGCGCGAATTGTCCTCTCCGGATACTCCGATGTGTCCCTGGCAACACGTGCGTCTTCCGTTGCTCACCGCTTTCTCGCCAAGCCCTGCAATGCCGTCGACCTACAGTCGGCCATCGAGCGCGTCTGTGCAATGCAGGACATTTTGGGCGCTGAAAAGATTCGCAAGCTGGTTGGATCGGTTGGTCAACTGCCGTCGCTTTCCAATAACTATATGAGCCTTAACAGAGTAGTGAAAGACCCGAATGCCTCAATTGGCCAGGTGGCGGAGATCATTGAGAAAGATATCGCCATGTCCGCCAAGGTGCTGCAACTTACCAACAGCGCCTTCTTCGGGCTATCCCAGAGAGTGACGAATTTGTCGAGCGCCGTCTCTTACCTGGGGATGGAGACCATCAAGAATCTGGTCTTGGCTTCCGAGGTCTTCCGGGTCTTCGTGCCCGACTCGCGTATTCAAAGATCGGTTTGCGACTCAATTCAGCAGCATGCCCTCTCGACGGCTTCCATCGCCCGGGTGCTTCCGGTGGAGCGGAAAGATCGCGAAACCACGGCGGTAGCCGCGCTTCTGCACGACATTGGAACCCTCTTCATGGCCAGCACCATGCCCGCCGAATTCTGTTCCGTACTTGCCCTGGCCAGCGAGCGCGGCTGCACGACCTTCGAAGCGGAGCAGGAACTGCTGGGGACCGGCCATGCGGAGATCGGCGCATACCTGTTGGGATTGTGGGGGATTCCGGATCTTGCCGTGGAAGCCATCGCCCACCACCACCATCCCACCCGGATTTCCCACACCGGCTTCGATTGCACGGTGGCTGTGTATGTCGCCGACCTTTTGGCGCATGAGTTGGAAGCTCATCCGTCGGGTACACAAGGGCTTGAAATCGAGGAGCCGGACCGGACTTATCTGGAGACTCTTGGGCTCATGCCCAGCCTCGCCGGATTTCGGGAACTGGCCATGCAGGCCTCGAGCTGAGTCGGTTCCCTGGCTCGTTCAACCCTAATCAGAGGAGGCATGTGGGAGCCTTGCACGCGCCCTTCCGCTGAAGTTTGCCAATCCGGTGAGGCCATCCTCCTGTACACTGGAGTGTTCACAGCCATGAAAAACAAATATCCAATCGGCATCCTGGGCGCGACCGGAATGGTCGGGCAACGATACATCCAACTGCTGGAAAACCACCCGTGGTTCGAAGTTGCCTGGCTCGCCGCCAGCGACCGGTCATCGGGAAAACCGTATGGAGAGGCCGCCAAATGGCGGCTGGACACGCCGCTACCGGAGCGCATCGCCAAGATGACCGTCTCCCCGGCCGAGCCCGAGGGCGCGCCCAAGATTATCTTTGCCTCGATTGACGCCGCCATTGCCCGCGAGATGGAGCCCAAGTTTGCCGCCGCTGGCTGCGCCGTGGTCTCGAACTCCAGCGCATTCCGCATGGCGCCGAACGTGCCCCTGGTGCTTCCCGAAGTGAACGCGGATCACCTGCATCTGATTGAGGAGCAATCCTGGCGCAAAGAGTCGGGCGGCTATATCGTGACCAACTCGAATTGCACGGTGATGGGGCCGGTGCTGGCGCTCAAGCCGATTCAGGACCGCTTCGGCATCGAGCAGATCTTCGCCACATCGATGCAAGCCGTGAGCGGCGCAGGCTACCCCGGCGTACCTTCGATGGACATCCTCGATAACGTCATTCCGTTCATTGGCAACGAAGAAGAGAAGATGGAAGAGGAGCTTCTCAAACTGCTGGGCAAGCTCGAAGGGCACGTGGTCAAGCCGCTTGCCGCACGCATGAGCGCCAGTTGCAATCGCGTCGCTGTTGTCGACGGTCACACCGTCTGCGTCTCGATCAAGCTGGCCACGCCGGCCACGCGCGAAGAGATTCTGGAAGCCTGGGCCGGTTTCAATCCGCTGGCCGGCCAGGGACTGCCCACCGCACCCGAGCCTCCCGTCTACTACGCCCCGCAACCGGACCGTCCGCAGCCCCGCCTGGACCGCAATCGTGGCAACGGCATGGCGGTTACAGTGGGGCGGCTGCGCCCTTGCGGCCTGCTCGACTGGAAGTTTGTCGTGCTCTCGCACAACACTGTTCGCGGCGCTGCCGGCGCTACCATTCTGAACGCCGAACTGCTGGCCAGTTTGGGGAAACTTTCTTAGCTGCTCGCTTTTAGCTGCTAGCGTCCTGTCTCTGAAGTTCGCGTCAGAAATCCCGGCGGGAGAAAGGCAGAATGACACCCGCAGTTTTGCTAGGGACTTTGGAGACAGGACACTAGCTCCCGGTTGCAGGTTGATTCGAGGGCGGGCGAGGAAGAAGCTGGTTAAACGCTGGATGGGATGTCCAGCACAAACGGAGCTAAGAGCTAGCGGCTAAAAGCTAGCGGCTTTCTACAGGAAAACTCTCATGAGCCTGGTAGTGATGAAGTTTGGCGGCACGTCGGTCGAGGACCCGGCGGCCATTGGCCGTACCGCAGCAATCGTAGCCGGACGCGTGGCCCTGGGCAAGCAGCCCGTCGTGGTGGTCAGCGCCATGGCCAAGGTGACCGACCAGTTGCTGCGCGCCGCCGCCGCCGCCGCGCAAGGTGACCGCGTGGGAGCGCTGGCCATCAGCTCGCGGCTCCGTTCACGCCACCGCGATACCGCTTCAGAACTGGTAAAGAACCCCGCCGACAGCGCCGAACTGATCGCTTTCATCGATCAGAAGTTCGACTCGCTCGATGAGGTTCTGCGCGGTCTGGCTGCCATTCTCGAACTTACGCCGCGCATCTCCGACCTGATCGTCAGCTATGGCGAGCGCATCTCCAGCCGCATTGTGGCCTCGGCCTTTTGCGAACTGGGTATCGACGCCGCGCACGTAGATGCGCGCGAGGTCATCGTCACCGACTCGCAGTTCCAGAAAGCCGTTCCGCAAGACGCGATCATCGAGAAGCGCGCCGCCGAAAAGCTGAGTCCGCTCACCGATCGGGGCAAGGTTCCGGTGATGGGCGGCTTCATCGCCTCCAACGAGGCGGGCATCACCACCACGCTGGGGCGCGGCGGCTCCGACTTCACCGGCGCACTGCTGGGCGGAGCGCTGAATGCCGAGTCGATCGAGATTTGGACCGACGTGGACGGCATCATGACCAGCGATCCGCGCGTCTGCCCCGACGCCCTGCGGGTCAAGGTGATCAGCTTTGAGGAGGCGGCCGAACTGGCCTACTTCGGCGCGAAAGTGCTGCACCCGGCCACCATTCTGCCGGCGGTCAAGAAGAACATTCCGGTGCTGGTGCTGAACAGCCGCAATGCTAGCTGCGAGGGCACACGCATCACCTCGCTGGCACCCGGCTGCAAGAGTCCCTTCAAGTCCATTGCCGTCAAGAAGAAGCTCAGCATCATCGACGTGGTGGCCAGCCGCATGTTGATGACGCACGGCTACATGAAGTCCATCTTCGACATCTTCGACAAGCACCAGTGCCCGGTGGATATGGTTTCGACCAGCGAGGTCTCGGTCTCGCTGACAGTCGACTCAAACGACAAACTGCCGGCCATCGCCGCCGACCTGAGCAAGCTGGCCGATGTGAAGTACGAAGGCCGCAAGGCGCTGGTCTGCATGGTGGGCGACGATATTCGCGGCCAGAGCGGCATGGCGGCGCAGGTGTTTACTGCCATCCGTCATATCAACGTGAGGATGATCTCCCAGGGCGCCAGCGAAATCAATATGAGTTTTATGATCGACGAGGACGACGCCGACGAGGCCGTGCGCTCGCTGCACGCCACGTTCTTCAAGGACCCCGATCCCGCGATCTTCGATGTGGAAGCACGAAAGCCAGCTTCCAGCTTTTAGCACTCAGCTTTCAGCTGTTAGCTCCACGACCGTCATCCTGAGCGAGCGTAGCGAGTCGAAGGACCCGCGGATGTTCTTCGAGCGTTCTGCACAGAGGCTCCGTGCCCCATCCATTCCGCGTTTTTTGCGGAATGGATGGGAAGCCGCCAACATTCATTTCGGACCGTTGCAAGTTAGCAGCTCAGAGAAAGGCCCATCATGCTGATACTCGTTCTAGGCAAGGGAAAAACCGGAAGCCTGGTCGCCGAAGTGGCGCGCGAACGCGGCCACTCCGTGCGCTCGCTCGACATTACAGAGAACCAGCACGCTTCGGCGCTCACCGCGCCCACCCTGGCCGGCGTCGACGTGGTCATCGACTTCACCGCACCCGAGGCCGCTGTCGAGAATATGCGCGCCGTTTTGGCGCTTGGCTCGCGCATTGTGGTCGGCACCACCGGCTGGTATGCGCATTTGCCAGAGATGAAGTCCAAAGCGCAAAAGGGCGGAGCCCTGCTCTACGGCACCAACTTTTCCATGGGCGTGCAAAAGCTCTTCCGCCTCACCGCCGACCTGGCGCGGCTCGATGGATACACGTTTTCCATCACGGAAACCCACCATGTGACCAAGCTCGACGCGCCCTCTGGCACAGCGATTACCTTGCAGCAGATCATTCAGTCGGTGCGCCCCGATGCGAAGGTGGAGATTACCTCGTATCGCATCGCCGACGCCAAGGGCGAGCACATCGTTACCGCGTTCAGCGAGACCGACACATTGGAAGTGCGGCACGATGCCCACAGCCGGCGCGGCTTTGCCCTGGGCGCGGTGTGCGGGGCCGAGTGGGTCGCCGGCAAGAGCGGCGCATGGGAGTTCCGCGAAATCTTCGACCAGCTCTAAGTTGTGTGCTCGAAGCTTGAGAGAAGAAGACGCAGAGGCCCCGTCAGGGGCCGGTCGAAAATAGCCCAGGGTGAAGCGTAGCGGAACCCTGGGATAGTGCCCCAATAAACCACAGGAGCCCCGTAGGGGCGGCGCGAAACGCCACGCTTGCTCCCTCTGCGCTCGCACTCTCAGCCGCAGGGCAGGGCTCTTTCTTTGAAGTCCGTGCGGGTTTCAGCGGCTAAGGCATACGCCGTTATGTTTTGCTAAGGCACATCCGCAAGCTTGTCGCGATCAATCCCACGCTGAATCGCAGCTCTGTTTTGATCGGTGTCGGGGATGTAAGAGCAGGGGTCGCCGTATGAAACCAGACCCGGATCGCCGAGAGGCCATTCGAACATCAGTATGATCCGGCTTCCGGGTTTCAGATCGGCCATCCGAACACCTCCCGGAAGCACAGTGTCGGACCACCCAACGAACGGATCTTTGAGTAAACCCTCTCTAAAGGCCGCTCCGTTCTTCAGGCTCCTCAGGCCGCGCAATGAAGCCACATACCTGGTGAACCCGGAATCCGGCGAGGTTTGTATCTTCACAACCTCGGTCAATAGAGCAAAACGATAGTCCCGCCCCGAGAACTCGACCGGGGAGTCGCACTTATTCCAGGCTCTGGCATTTGGAGGCCCGGATTGCTTCGCCAACTCTTCCTGGTCAAGCCTGTAAAGATGCCATGTCGATGGCATGATCTCCTTGGGGTCGTCGCATTGCTTCCTACTTGTAATGCAGCGGAGATTGAAATCGAATAGCTGGCTGACGATCCCAGGGGCCGCAAATGGCGTGAAGCTTGCTCCAATCATCCTGCAGACCGTGCATGAGCCGTCGCTACATCCATCGCACGGGCCAGCCGCCTTGAGAGAGTATTCCGGGTGGAGCTTCAGTCCGGGTTGGTAGGCAGGGTGTGTGAACCGCGTCTCCCCGTCGGCGGTGCCGATCAGGAATTCTTCAACGCCATATTCGTAAAAGCTTCTCGCCGTGTAGACAGCATACGATTTCGTCCAGATGATTCCATTCTTGAGATGAACACCCGCGCGGATTTGGGTGATGCGTCCGCCCAGGAGCGAATAAAGGTGCAACTCCCATTGCCGGTAGAAGTGTCTCTCCTCTCGCATAGCCAGAGGTGTTCGTTCCCAGAAATGGGTGGTGACTGCCTGGAGGGCATCCGGTAGCATGATCTGGTATTCGCATCCTTCGGCGGTACACGGGCCTTCCCATTTGCCCCAAGCTCCCCACTTGTACATCAACCGCTGCGCGTCGGCCCAGGTGCTCTTGCCCATCTGGATTTGACGAATATCGGCGAGCAGCCGTTCCGCGCGCCAGCGCAAGATGTGCTGCTGAATCTGCACAAAAGCCGCCAACCCGGCAACCAGCACCAGAACCGCAACGGCAAAGCCGCGTAGCACTCTACCCCAACGCAGTCGGAAGATCATGATTCAGTAGACACCGCGCGGGCCGCCTTTGTTCCAGCAACAGCCACAGCAAGATCGAAAATAACAAATATTGATAAACCCTGTTATTCGTCTCAGCATTGAATGCAGGAGTTCTTCCCCATGAATGTCTCACTGACCCCAGAATTGGACAGATTTGTCGCCCGAAAGGTCGAATCCGGGCGCTACACGTCGGCGAGCGAGGTGGTGCGCGAGGCCCTGCGGCTGCTGGAAGAGCACGACCTGGCGCGGAGCGCGCAGTTTGCCGCGTTCAACCAGGAACTGGGAGCAAGGTTGGCCGCGCTCGACCGTGGGGAGGATGTCGATCCGGCAGACGCGCGGAAGCGCATCGAGCAGAAATCCACCGAGCGGAGAAAGCGAAGCGCATGAAGGAGTAGGTGCCTGCTGGCCCAGCCTGTCTTGAGCCAAGCGATACTCAGAGAGGACAGGCAAACACATGTCCTTCGACGGCCTTTCGCTCCGCTCACAATGAACGGGCCGCAATGGCCATATTTTGCGGCGCCCCTCCAGGGCGCAATATATTTTCTTTGCATTTTCCCAGGGCTGCGCTTCGCTGGCCCTCCACCCCGCGAACGAAGACCTGTTCGCGGGGACCCCGGCCTGGGCTACTCTCGATGCCTCCCTCCGGGAGACTGTGCGCCGGGTTTACACCTGCCAAGGCGCGGCGCGGCGATGCCGGTGCTCAGAGTTTGTGACTTTATTGAATTTGGACGGTTTTTCTGCCTGTAAGCCGTTTGTTTTCAGTGCGCAGTTTTTTGCTGGAAATCAAAAAGTCACAAGCTCTCAGAATGACATCTCGACGAGAATGCGACTCCTTCCCGACGAATCAGGCGTGCCCGCGGCTCAGCTTGACCGGCACCGAAATCTGGAACCAGAAGGCATTGCCGCGCGGGCGATTCTGCACCAGCGTGTCGCGGTAGTACTTGAAGGCAAATCCGCCGCCCTTACCCATCGGGAACCGCACCTGCGGCCCTACTTGCAGGGTCCGGCCCTTGAATCCGCCGTCGTAGGCCGCGCCGTGCAGGGTGTCGCCGGTGGTCTGTTGGCAGTAGTCGCCGTTGAGGCCCGCCGCGAACTTGTCGCGCGCCAAGGCGCGGTCCAGCGTGTACTCCCAGACGAACTCGTTGCCGCTGTGGTAGCCGGTGGCCTTGTCCGGGCCGTTCACAATGTAGCTGAGACGCGAACTGACCTCGGTGGCGCCCTTGTGCGGCAGGTAGGTGAAGCCCAGGACTGGAGCAGCAGCCAGGTTGTGCTGGCCGATATTCAGCGCATCGGCTGCGTTGTAGGCCGCGCCGGGCAGAAAGAAGTCCGCCTCGTAGAACCAGTGCAGATCGCCCCGGTGGTAGGTCACGCTGGCCGGAATCATATCCACATTGCCCAGCGAATAGCGCGAGAATTTGCCGGGAGGGATATGCAACTGCTGGTAGATCAGGGGCAGCGCGACCACACTCTCGACCGTTCCGCCGAGCGCCTTCCAGCCCCAATTGTGGGTGACCTTGATGGCGGTCGCCACCACCCGCAGCTTGAACTCGGGCATAGAACTCTTGCCCTGCGCGTTGTCGAGCTCGTTGGCCGCATAGTAGGCGGTGAATTCGTTGATTGTGCTCTTGCCTGGGTGCGGTTGAATCCCGGGAACCACCGTCTCAACACCCGCGGGATACACGCTGGCACCATTCTCCGTTGCGCTTGCGGGATCTGCCCCAATCGCGGCAAGGGTTGCCAACGCCACCCAAACCAGCCTGTTGCACAGCCTGGGCCGCGCATGCATCCGATATGCATTGCTCAAAAACTTGCTTCCTCTCTCGTGAACTCGAACTGGGATGGGTCTGTGCTTTCAGCCTTGCTCTTGCTTCTACCGTATCCTGCTAGTCCGGTCGAATCCCGATCACGCTCAACATGCGCCCGGCGCGGCCCTGGGAAGCGCGATGAGAGAAGAAAAGCTCAGGATGGCAATTGGTGCAGCCGCCCACCGCTTTGATCGAGCGCGGCTTGAGCCCGGCGTCGAGCAATTGGCGGCGGTTGGCCTCCACCAGGTTCAGGTGCAGGCTGGGGCCGAGGGGCGAGTGACCAGGCGCGCGCTGAGTGAGAAACAGCATCGGGTACTTGGCCTGCACCGGGCCGGTCAAGTAGACCTCGCGGAAAAGCTCGGCGGCATAGGCAAATTGCGACTGAAAACTGGAAAACACCTCCTCGCCTACGGCGTAACAGCAGGCGCCGATGCCTGGACCAATCGCGGCGACCAGATCTTCGGGGCGCGAGCCGTATTGGAGGCGCATCCGGCCGACGCCAGTTTCGACAATGCGCTTGACGGTGCCGCGCCAACCGGCATGGAAGGCGGCCACGGCATGGCGCTTGCGGTCGGCCACCAGCACCGGGATGCAGTCGGCAGTTTGGACGCCGAGCAGCAGGCCGGGCTCGCCGGTCATGACGCCATCTCCCTTCCAGGGCCTCTCGCGGGTCGCGTCTGCCCGCCCGGCAACCACGAGAATGCTGGAATGGACCTGCCGGATGGTCACCAGCGGGGTTGCGGAGTCACCGCTGACCGCTTCCGCCAGCAGGCGGCGATTGCGGATGACATTCTCGCGGTCGTCGTCGGATGTAAAGCCCAGATTCAGCTCGCCGGGCGCATCGTCTGCGCAGTAGGCGCGGCTGGCTCCACCACGCCGGGTGCTGAAGCCATGCAATAGCCAGGGCATCTTCTCCCAGCCAGGGACGGGCAGGAACTGAACCCCATTTGGAGCTACGCGCGGTGCGGACGCAGGAACAAGCAACTGCTCGAGCTCGGCAAGCTTCAGGCGCTCTCGGACGGTGACGCCTGCTTTCGCACCGCGCGGGCTGCGGACGAGCCCTGCCTGCTCAAAAAGAGCGTCAATTGCTGCGATTTCCGGGTCGGGAGGGGGTGGCGGGGCAGAGGTCATCTCACTCCGATTCTATCTGGGGCTGAGGCTGCTTTTCGGACCAAAAAGCAAGGCCTGCCTTCCGGCAGGCCCTTCGAGAGGCGTCAGGGGGAGGGAATCCAGGAGGGGGGTGAGAGAAGGGGTCCACAAAGGACCTTCAAGAAGAGGTGGGGACCTTTCTTGGTAGGATGGTGTTTCGGGGAAGCCTCTGCTAGTTACATGGTTAGATGCAGCGAAGCGAAAAAGGTTTCACTTCTCTGTTTCGCTTCTGGATCTGATTCATCCGTTTAGCGAGGTTCGACCCTGCAAGCGTTACCGGTTGGGCACTCCCCGTGTATAGGGAGACAATAATCAAGTTGCACAATTGAGTGGGGCTTGGCACTCTGAAGACTGTGAAACGCTGGCAAATCACCGTACTCGTCTTGCTCCTCGTCGCGGGGATTGTCTACGTGTATTTGCATCGCCAGGAGCTTGGACTTGTTGCTGTCCGCATTGACGGCTCGAGTTCCGACATCAGTTCGACCTCCACTTCGCCAGCCCACATCACTTGGGAGACAGTCAATCGCGCCGGTGAGGGCTTCAGGGTCGACATGCCGGTCGACTCCAAGGAGATTCAAGTTCCAGCCTACAATGAGGCAGGGGGGACGGAGCCGATCAGCATGATCATCTCCTATCCCAACCCCGAGACGACCTTTTCCGTCGCGTGGGAAGACAATCCTCCGGTCTATCGGGTCAATGGGCGTTCTCCGGATCGCACTCTGGACATGGCGCGGGACGGGGCACTCACCCGCACACAAACCTCGCTGGTCTCGGAATCGCGAGACACGCCGGACGGAAATCCAACGCGAGAGCTGGTGGCCCGCAATGGCGGCGGCGGGGTGATGGATTCCCGATTGATCTTTGCCGGCGAGCGCCTGTATATGCTCACGGCAGCTTTTCCCTCGGGCAGCGCGCGCCGCGAACAAGACGTGAGGCGGTTCTTCAACTCCTTCAAGATTGGGTCCACGCGCGTCCCGGAGACTTTGCCGATGGCCCCGGCGCCTGTCCGGCGCGACTAGCGTCGCGGAGAGCTGAGAACGAGAAGGGGACGGGCTTAGCCCGTCCCCTTCTCGTCTGTACGCGATTCGATTCTTTAGAAATCGTATGAGTGATCGATGTCGGCCGTAATTCTGTTGGATTCCCACCCATCCCGCTGGAAAACGCGGAATGGGTGGCACAGAAGACAATAGCAAGAGCGAGAATGCTAGACGTGGATCGTCTCTTCGCCCGCGTGCCAATCGCAGGGGCAGAGTTCGCCGGTCTGCAAGGCGTCGAGCACGCGCAGAACCTCCTGCGGGTTGCGGCCCACTGAAAGGTCGGTGACGTAGACGAAGCGGATCACGTTCTCCGGGTCAACAATGAAGGTGGCGCGCTGGCTAACGCCGGCCTTGAGGTCCAGAATGCCCAACTGCTCGGAGAGATCGCGCTTGATGTCGGAGAGCATGGGGAAGGGCAGATCCTTGAGGGCTGGGTGATTCTCGCGCCAGGCGAGGTGAACGTACTCGGAATCGATGCTAGCGCCCAGAAGCTGCGCGTCGCGCTTGGCGAACTCCTGGTTCAGCTTGCCGAAAGCGGCAATCTCGGTGGGACAAACGAAGGTGAAGTCCTTGGGCCAGAAGAAGTAGACCTTCCACTTGCCCTCGTAGCTGTTCTCGTTGATGGTCTGGAAGGCCTTGCTGGGGTTCAGATCGACCACGGCGGTCAGTTCAAATGCGGGGAATTTCTCTCCAACGGTAAGCATCGATAACTCCTTCATGTTGAAATGGTTGACTGCGCTTGCGAACGTACCTGAGTCAACGCTCGCGAACAAACTGAGAGGTTTGCGCCGCTCGCAGTGGTTGCGGACGCACAGGAATCTCGCGCTGGTAAAAGGCTCTGGGTAAGAGATGCCTGAATGCCAGGGAGGATTCTGGACTTTATTGGTCCATTTTCAACAGAATACCGCGAAATCCCATAGAGCGGGAAATGCGTGGAAAGGTATCGACTTCAGCCGATGCGTCCGCCGGATGAGGCGAATCAGTTCGGCCGGCCGCCGGAGCTGGAGCGGCGGCGGAAGCGTTCGTCGAGCGGCTGGCGGTCCTTGAAGCCGGTCTCGGTGGTGTGCCAGTGCTCGATGGCGGGTTCGCCCATCTGCCAGCAGAGCAGCACCACCTGATCATCGATGCGGCAGGGGAAGTCGAGTAAGCCGGACTCCAGATCCTTGACTTGGACGCCGATGGAGTCGATCTCGGCGACACTCTCGCGGACCCGTTGCAGGTGGGTTTCCATCTCCGCGCGCTGCTGGGAGACCTTGCTCACGTCCACCCTCATTCCGCCGGAGAGATAGATGCGCCGCATCAGGTCGGTGAGGCCGGAGTCCACTTCCTCGGCCGACTGCTTGCCTTCAATGGCGCGCTTCAGCAGCGCTTCAAGAACCGGGAGCAACGATTGCGCTTCGTCGAGAGTGAAGGTCTTCATGGGGAAGTTCCTTTGGTTCATAGAATACGACGAAAAAGTGACTAGGGACTAGGGACTAGGGACTGAGGGACTAAGGGACTGGGCTTCTGCGACGCTTCGCCGCACAGAAGGAAGACTCCGAGCTTGTCAGAAACGCCCCATTGCTTTTCGTATCGTTCGAATCGCTTCCTCAACCGATTCTAGTTCCGAGTCGGTGAGTTCATTCCGCGCGAAAGCCCTCACGTTGGCAAGCGCGGTCTCCAACTCTCCCCAACTGTCCGTTAGGCCGGAAGGCATCGGATAGGCCTGAAGGATGAATCGAAGCGCGCCCAAACACCTGCGGTCGCACCATGCCTCGATCAGTGATCGGAGCAGATCAAAGAACTGCTTGTCGTTCTCGATCATTCGTCTCACGCGCGCGTTCCGTTTTTCTCGGTCTTCTGTTCTCCGACCCCCAGTCCCTATTCCCTCAGTCCCTTTTCCCTTAGTCCCTAGTCCCTCAGTCCCTGCTTTTTCACACTTCCAGCATCCGGTCCAAGGCCACTTTGGCCCAGCGCTTCACGCTGGGGCGCACCTGAATGCGGTTGACCACGCGGCCCTCGGCCAGGTTTTCAAGAGCCCAGCAGAGGTGCTGCGGGGTGATGCGGTACATGGTGGTGCACAGGCAGCCGGTGTCGTCCAGGGTGATGACGCGCTTACCCTGCTCGGCAAAGCGCTTTGCCATGCGATTGACAAGGTGGATCTCGGTGCCCACGGCGAACATCTGCCCTTCCGGAGCTTGATCGACCAACGCGATGAGCCGCTCGGTCGAGCCCAGGGCGTCGGACTTCTGGCAGACCTCCCAGCGGCACTCCGGATGCACGATGACCTGGATGCCGGGGTACTTGGCGCGCACCTGGTCCACGTGGCTGGGTAGGAAGCGCTGGTGGACGGCGCAATGGCCCTTCCACAGGAGAACGCGGCTGGAGGCGAGGCTTGCCTTGGTCTGGCCGCCTTCGAGCGCCCAGGGGTCCCAGACCACCATTTGATCCAGCGGAATACCCATCCCGTAGCCGGTGTTGCGGCCCAGGTGCTGGTCGGGCAGGAATAAGATTCGCTTGCCACGCGAGAAGGCCCACATGAAGGCGGCATCGGCGTTGGACGAGGTGCAGACCAGTCCGCCGTGCTCGCCGCAAAAGGCCTTGATGGCGGCGGTCGAGTTCATGTAGGTGAGCGGAATCGTCTCTTCCGCGAGGCCGAGGCGTTCGAGCGCCTCCCAACAGGCCTCAACCTGCGAGATCTCGGCCATGTCGGCCATGGAGCAGCCGGCGTTCAGGTCGGGCAGGATGACCTGCTGGCCGGCATGGCCAAGCACGTCGGCGCTTTCGGCCATGAAGTGCACGCCGCAGAAAACAATGTACTTTGCATCGGTCTCGGCGGCGATGCGGGAGAGCTTGTAGCTGTCGCCTGTGGCGTCGGCAAAGCGGATCACTTCGTCGCGCTGGTAGTGGTGGCCGAGCAGCAGGGTAGTGGCGCCGAGTTTGGCTCGCGCCTCCGCAATGCGCGCATCCATGGAGTGGTCGGGAAGCGCCAAATAATCTTCGAGACTGCAACTGCTGCCAGCCTCCGGCGAGGCCGCCGATAGTTCGTCAAGGACCAGGTTCACCGTATTCCGCCTTCAGTCCTGCTTGCCCCTAGCGGAGCAGCGGACGGGGATGTTGAAAGCTAACGCGGCTGCAGTGGATGCACTGACGTCTCCAAGGTTGCCGGCATTGCGGCCGGGTCCATCGGGAGGGCCCCCACCCACGGGGTTGTTGCAGCCCTTTCACATTATTGGACGCGTCTCAAAGCAGAGGGATGAAAAAATCCACCTGACTTGGGGCGCCTCCACTTGCCAATAGTGTAACAAAAACGTAACAACCGACCCAAAAGTTTTGTGAAGGCGCTTATCTTCAACGGCTTCTCGAGATTTGAAGCGCTCAGCGCGGTATGATTGGTCGGATGGGGATCGTCTGGCGGCGCTACCGGCTCTGGAGGCAAAACGGCCGCCTGCGCTGGCTTGCATTTGTTCTTCTCTATGCAGTGCTTGCGAACCTTCCTTTCTGGATCGCCAGCCACAGCTTTGGCCTGATCTTCGACGGCTGCTTTTGCCTGGAATTCATCGCCATCGGGCTTCTCGCCTTGTTTCTTCCTTCCTTTTCGGCTTCCCCCCTGCTGTTACTGGCCATCGCGGCAGATTTGGCCAGCGGGGTCTGCCGCACCTATTTTCTCTCCATCCGTGAGTGCCTGACGAACTTTGGCTTCGTCCACTCGCTTTCGTTCTTCCGCTTGCTTTTCCTGATCGCTGTCGTTCTGGTCACGCTGCTGGTCAGCGCCATGGCGGCGTTGCTGCCGGCCTCGGCCATTGGGGACAACCGCCGGCGCGCGGCTGTGTGTTTTCTCGTCTTTGCGGCCCTATGCGCATCTTTCGATTGCGTCATTTTCGTCCGAGACACCGGCAGCTTTCCCAATCCCGCACAATTCATGCAGAACCTGGTGCTGGATGCGGCGCGGCCGGGTTACTTCATCGACATGCGGGCGTGCCGCCTCCCCTTTCTTCGGCTGGCGCGTACCCAGAGTAGCTACTTCAACATGATTGCGGTAGAAACCGCCAAGCACGAAGTGCCCCGCCCCATTCCCAGCGCCGCGGAGCCTGCCCTTCGGTTGGGGGGAATTACTCCCGGCACAAGAAGCCAGGATTTGCCGGATCTGGTGATTGTGCTGGCGGAGTCCTGGGGCGTCGCGACGGACCCGGCGGTGGCCAATGCGCTCGTTCAACCGTACCTTCAGCCCGGCCTCAACACCCGCTACCAGGTTGTACAGGGCACAGTGCCCTTCTACGGGGGCACGGTGACGGGCGAGGCCCGGGAACTGTGCGGCAGCACGATCGGTTATAACCTGCTTAAGGCAAGCCCGCGCGAGCTGGAAGGCTGCCTCCCGCATCGCCTGGCGGCGTTGGGCTATCGCAATATTGCGGCGCACGGAATGGATTCGCACATGTTCAGCCGATGGAGTTGGTACACCGCCATCGGGTTTCAGGAACAGTGGTTTCACCCACAGTTTCAGCAGCAGGGCTTGCCCGATTGCCTGGGCGCATTCATCGGCACCTGTGACGCGGCCATTGCCGATTGGATCGGGCGACGCCTGGCTTCCGATCACGGCGGCCCGGATTTTGTTCATTGGGTCACCCTCAACTCGCATCTTCCCGTGCCAGCGCCGTCACCGTTCACCTCCAGTTTTCCCTGTTCCGTGGCTCCGTTGCTGGCGGAACATGAGTCGGTCTGCGCGTGGTATCAGCTGGTTGCCAACGTGCATCGCTCGGTCGCCGGCCTGGCGATGGGCAATCTGGCCCGCCCCACGGTGTTCGTCATCGTGGGCGATCACGCACCTCCCTTTGCCGATCCGCAGTTGCGCAGCCGTTTCTCTCCCACCGACGTACCTTACGCGCTGCTCATCCCGCGCCGCGCCGCGCCCGTCGTTGGCCAGGGAAGAGTACAGCAAGGGGCGGTACAGCGGTAAACACGCGCGTTGCACAGAGCCGTTTGTGGGTGCGGTGCGCGGACAGGTATCATTACTCTTCATGATGACGCCGCCGATAATCGAAACTGCCAACCTGGGGATGGCAGACTCGCTGATCCTCATGGTGATGGCGCTGGTGGTCTTTGGGCCGCGCCGATTGCCCCAGATCGGCCGCCAGGTCGGCAAGCTCATGTACGAGTTCCGCAAGGCCTCAAACGACTTCAAGTTCCAGATGGAAGAAGAGTTGCGCAACGCCGAGGAGGCCGACCGGCGGCGCAAGGAAGAAGAGCGGTTGCGCGTCATGGCGCTGACGGCTGCGTCTCCGGCGCCCGCGGCGTTTCCGGCAGAGGCGCCTGCGCAGGCGATTGACGGGCAGTTCCCGGCTGCCGATGCGGTGAGCCCGTACCCCGGTGAGGCGCTGTACCCCGTGCAGCCCTCCGCCGATGCGCCGGACCAGTCCGAAGAGGGCACTCTGCGCATTCAGCCGCCCACCACCGGCGAACAGGTTCCCGCTGCGCCGCCATGGAACCTGGAAGAAGAGCTGGCCAAGGTTTCCGGCACTGGCGCGGACCACGAGGCGAATGCAGACGCCGGTGAAACCCCGGTGGAAGACCGGAAAGACGAGAGTATCGCCGCCACGGAGCCGGCAGAACATCATGGTTGATCCCGCGGACGCAATCGGCAAGGCGCGCGAGGCGGTGAGCAAGCGCGCGGAACTCCCCGGCATGAGCCTGATGGAGCATCTGGACGAGTTGCGCCGCCGCATCGTTCGCTCCGCCATCTTTCTGGGCCTGGGCTTTGTGGCCGCCTGGACGATTCGCGACCGGCTTGTCGATTTCATCCAGGCGCCGCTCAAGCACGATGGCAAGTCGCTCAACATGATCCACCCCATGGACGGGATGAATCTGGCCATCCATGTTTCGCTGGTAGCCGGATTGATTCTTGCCTCGCCCTTCATCCTCTACCAGGTGTGGCTGTTTATTGCGCCGGGGCTCTACCAGAAGGAGCGGCGTTTCGTGGTGCCCTTCATGGCGGCCACGGTGGGACTATTTCTGGCCGGCGCCTACTTCGGCTACTACTGGGTTTTGCCCGGCGCGGTACACATTCTTCTCGATGTCTTTGGCGGCAAGTTCACGGCGGTGATCAGCATTGAGGAGTACACCGGCTTCTTTCTGTCGATCATCCTCGGCCTGGGCATCGCCTTCGAGCTGCCCATCCTGATCTTCTTTCTGGCCATGTTCGGAATCGTCAGTCCGCGCTTTCTGTGGAAGAACTTCCGTTACGCCATTCTGGCTGTTTTTCTGATCGCGGGAATCATCTGCCCGATGCCGGACCCGGTGAGCATGTGCGTTTACGCCTTGCCGCTGCTGGCGCTGTATATGCTGGGCATCGGGGTCGCCTGGTGGGTGCATCCCTCGCGGCGCAAGGCGAAGGAAGCCAAGGAGTCTGCACAATGAGCCGTACCTCGTTCTGGAAGATGGCAATTGCAGGGCTGCTGGCGGTTGGATCGGTGGCGGGGCATGCTCAGCAGCATTTCAACGGGGCGAAAGCGTATGGATACGCCCGCCAGCTTGTCTCCATCGGGCCGAGGTGGCCGACCAGCCAGGGGCACCTGAAGGCCGAGGCGTACCTGCGCGATCAGTTCAAGCACGACCAGCTTGAAGAGGATGTCTTTACTGCCAACACGCCCATCGGCGCGGTGGCCATGCGCAACTTCATCGTGCGCTTCCCCGGCAAGAAGGACGGCGCCATCGTCCTCTGCACGCACTACGAGACCAACTACTGGCTGCGTAACATCAATTTCGTGGGCGCCAACGACGGGGCCTCCACGACTGGCCTGCTGCTGGCCATTGCCGACGTGTTGCGGCCCCAGGTTGCGGGCGGCAAGAAGCTCGACGGCTATTCCGTCTGGCTGGTCTTCGACGACGGTGAAGAGTCCATCCTGCCCCGGTGGACCGATTCCGACTCCCTCTACGGGACGCGCCACCTGGCCGCCAAATGGGGCCGCGACGGCACCCTGGGCAAGATCAAGGCCTTCATCGTCGCCGACATGATCGGAGACAAGGACCTCGACATCCAGCACGAGACCCGCTCGGCGGATTGGCTGGTGGGGCTGGTGCGGCAGGCGGTGCACAAGTTCGGCTACGACCGCTATTTCTTTCAGCGCGACTCGGCGGTCGAGGACGACCACCTGCCCTTTGTCGAGCGCGGCGTGCCCTCCATCGACATCATTGACCTGGACTACGGCCCCAACAACAGCTACCACCACACCGCCCTGGACACCCTGGACAAGATCAGCGCCCGCAGCCTGACCATCGATGGCGACGTCTTCATGGAGACGATCCGGCTGATCGGACAGCGGTAAAAGCAGGGGGCAGAGATCAGAGATCGGGGGCCGGAACCAAGCCCCAAAAAATTGTTTCAGTTTTGGACACATTCTGTCCGGGATCATATGTACGGAGAATGTTGCCATAGGCTATGATCGGAAATCGGATTTCAATTCAGGCGAGGTGTTTCATGAAGGTTCGCATTGCAGCAGTAATTCTGATGGCAGCTTTTTCCTCAATGGCGTGGGCGGAAGACGGCGCCACTCTGTATAAAAACGACAAGTGCGTGAATTGTCACGGCGACAAGGGCCAGGGCAAGCCTCCCATGGCGCCCAAGGTTGCGGGCACGGCCAAGAGCGAGGCCGACATCGTTGCGCTTCTTACCAAGGGCGGCGCGGCCAAAGGCAAGCACATGAAGCCGATTGAGGGGATTACGACCGATCAGGCGAAGGCATTGGCGGCATTCGTAAAGTCTCTGAAGTAGGTTGGTTCGCTTACGTCGGCGGCCCGGGTTCCGATTCCAGGGACCTGGGCCACATTTTGCTCTACCCCCGCTTGCGCAGCGCCAGCTCGACCACGCGCTGCATCTCCGCTTCGGGCGCCGGCTTGCCGGTCCATATTTCGAACTGGCGCGCGCCTTGCTGGACAAACATCACCACCCCGCTAATGGTTGGGATGCCCTGCTCCCTGGCCAGCTTGAGCAGCGGCGTCTCGAGCGGGTTGTAGACCATATCAAAAACAAGCCCGGGGACCAGCCCGGCGTTGAGTTCGTTTTCAGCGAAGGGAAGCGCCTGCTTCGATCCGGCCATGCCGCAGGGGGTGGTGTTGATGAGCGCGTCGAAGCGGCCGCGGGCGAACTGCTCATGGGTGAGAGCGTGGGCATTGGCATCCTTGGCTAGCGCCACGGCGGTCTCGTGGGTGCGGTTGACAATCAGCACCTCCGCGCCCTGATCCACCAGGGCAAAGACGGCGGCCCGCGCCGCGCCTCCAGCGCCCAGCACCGCGATGCGCGCGTCTTTCAGCTTGATGCGCTTTGCCAGCGGCCTGACCACTCCGGCCGCATCGGTATTGAAGCCGACGAACTTCCCGTCACTGCTTACACGCAGGGTATTGCAAGCGCCGATACGGGCCGTCAGCGGGTCCATGTTGGACAGGTGAGGCAGGATCTCCTGCTTCAGCGGCATGGTGATGGCCAGGCCCGCCATTGGCAGTCCGCGGACCAGGGCCAGCAGGTCGTCCAGAGCGCGTGTCTTGAGGGGCAGGAGCACGGCGTTCACGCCCTCGCGACGGAAGGCGGTATTTTGCATGAGCGGAGAAAGCGAGTGGGCGATGGGGTTGCCAGCGACACCGAAGATGCGGGTTGCCTGGTCAAGGTGCTCGACGCGATACAGGTCGCGCAGCGTCCGCACCGTCACCTGGCCGGGAGCGGTCTCTTCTCCGCCGCCTGAGGATGCGAAAGTAAACGCGGCACCTGCACGCGGGCCCAGCACACGGCTCACAATGCCTTCCTCGCCCATGGCGATGCCCACCACTTCCCTTGAGAGCGACCTCGCCTCGATCAGCTTGAGCACTGCCAGGTTATCGGCCAAAGACTGGGCCGTCGAAACCACCTTGACAAAATCAGGCGTGAAGGCCTCGATGCGCTTGGCTGCTTGCTCCAGACCGTGGGTGCGCGAGAAATCGTGGAAGCTCACCAGCAGCGCGGCGCCCGCCAGCCGCAATTCGGAGCGAAATTCATCGAGTTGCGCCGGCTTGGCCTCCTCGGCCGACTCAATCGCCAAGTCGACAATCTGACAGCCGGCTTGGGCAGCTCTTAATAGCGACTCCAACTCCTCAGTCAACGACCCAACGAAGTTACCACCGTATGGCTTTCGGCGGCAGGTGGCGATCACCGTAACATCCCGGTGTCCGGCGAGAAAGTTCTTCAGCGCCGCCAGCGCCGCCGCTGGCTTGGGCAACGAATCCAGCCGGAACTCGAGGAACTTCGAGTCCACCAGCGCAGCCTCGGCCCGCTCCATCATTTCAAGGGGCGCCTGGGCCTGAATGGCCACGCACAGCTTGCCCACGCGCAGGCGCGGAAGGGCGGTGGCGGGAGCGCTGGCGGTCGAGTTTTGGGGTGTGCGGGGCATTGTCGTCAATTGACGCATCTTAGTAGGGTTGGGCCCGTGATGCAAATGGGAACTTCTGGCGCAGTTACCGAAGGCCTAAGCCACACAACCCGGCTTTGCTGTGGCACCCTAGAAGTCAGGAGTTTGAATTCATGTTCGCAGAGAATTCGATTGCCATCAGCGCAGAAGAGTGTGTTCGCGCCTGGGAGGCGGGCGGAGCCACTTCCGCCGAGGCTCTTTCCATCTGGGTCAGCGCCCGTTTGGCGGCGCATGAGGTGGCGCTGGCTGCTTTGTTGGCTGTCGAGGGCCCCCGCACAGCGGAGAATTCTCTGCGCCTCTACGACGCCGCGCTCGAACAGCTCAACCTGGCCGGAGCGCAGGCCGGTGTGTTGAACTCGGTAGCCGTCGACAAGGCGGTCCGCGACCAGGCGCAGCAGGAAGCGCAGCGGGTGGCGCAGGCAGGCAGCGCATTGAGCTTAAATCGTGTGGTGTATGAGGCGCTCGCGGCGATCGACCTGGAGGGAGCTAGTTTTGCCACCAGGCATTTCGTTGAACGCACGCTGCTCGGCTATCGGCTGGCTGGCGTGGACAAAGACCAGGCGACACGCGACCGTCTGCAAGCCCTGCACGAGAAAGCGACCGGCCTTTCGCTGGAATTCAGCCGCAACATCCAGGAGGGCGGAAAGACGGTTGAGGCTACGGTAGACGAACTTGACGGTTTGCCCGCCGACTACCTCGCCCGGCACCAGCCGGACCCGGATGGCCGCATCACGCTCTCCACCGACCAGCCCGACATGCAGCCGGTGATGACGTTTGCTTGCAGCGCAGCCCTTCGCGAACGCATGTTTCTGGCCTACAACACGCGCGCCTATCCGGCCAACAAACAGATTCTTCTCGACCTGCTGGCCACCCGGCAGGAGATCGCCACGGTTCTTGGATTCCGCAGTTGGGCCGATCTGGCTACCGCCGATCAGATGATGGGCTCTGCGGCTAACGTGCGCACCTTCCTGGCCAAGCTGGACGAAGCCAGCCGGGATGGAGCATTGCGGGAACACGGCTTGATCTTCGAGTTTACGCGCCAGCGCCAGCCGGACCTCAAGGCCATCGACATCTCCAGCAGAGCCTACTGGTGCGAGCAGTTTCGCCGTTCGGCATTCGATTTCGATTCCCAGTCGGTGCGCCCTTACTTCCCATATGCACAAGTGGAGGCGGGCGTTTTGGAGACGGCCGCGCGCCTTTTCAAGATCGAGTTTCGCCGCTCGGCGGCGCCCGGCTGGGACCCCGCAGTCTCGGTCTTCGAAGTCCTCGATGGTGGGCAACTGGTGGGTCGATTCTATCTCGACATGCACCCCCGCGAAGGCAAGGACAAGTGGTTCTCCGCTGCGCCCATCGTGACCGGCGTGCGCGGACGGGCTCTGCCCGAGGCGGCTCTCATCTGCAATTTTCCCGGCAAGAGCGAGGATGATCCGGGACTCCTTCAGTACTCCGATGTGGTGACCTTCTTCCACGAGTTCGGCCACCTGATGCATGCCATTCTCGGCGGCCAGACCGAGTGGGCGGGTATCTCAGGCTTCGCCACGGAGGGCGACTTCATCGAGGTTCCTTCGCAGATGCTGGAAGAGTTCTTCCGCAGCGAAGAACTGCTCCAGGCTTTTGCCAAGCACTACCAGACGGGTGAAACGCTCTCCCAGGAGACGATCAGGAAGATGAAGCTGGCGGGAGCCTTCGGGAGGGCCGACTGGGTGCGCTCGCAGCTCTACTACACGACTCTCTCGCTGGATCTGCACGACCAGGACCCCGCCGGCCTTGACCTTGACAGCACCACCAGGCGTCTGCACGAAGGCCTGCAGCTCTGGGCCTGGCTAGAAGGCAACCGCATGTATACGAGCTTTGGGCATCTTACCGGGTACTCGTCAAATTACTACACCTACGCCTTCGACAAGGTCATCGCGCTGGACTTTTTTGCGCAATTCGATCCCGCCGATCTACTGGGCTGCGATGCCGGGGCGCGTTATCGCAGGACGGTGCTGGAACAGGGCGGCTCCAAGCCAGGCAGGCAGATGGTGCGCGACTTCCTAGGACGCGACGAAGAGTTTGCGGCCTTCAGCCGGTGGCTCAATGAGGAGTTTGAAGGGCAGGTCCCGGCAGCCGGCGCGTAGCGCGGCTGGACGCCAGCGTGGGTGCTCAATCGGTGGCCGGCGAGTCTACTTGGCCATAAAAAAGCCAACCAGGCACGCCACAAGAAAGAGGCCAATCAGGATCGAGGTTCGCATCTTGAAGGAATCCGCCTTCTGGTCGCCGATGCGCGACGGAAAGGTCTGCTGGGGATGGCGCGGGTTGTAGTGCACCGTCAGCTTGTCGTCGCTGTGGAAGGGTTTGCTGCTGTCGCTGGCGCCTTCCAGGATGAAATCGCCGCTGTAATACTCGCCGTCGATGCAATAGCTGTAGACGATCTCGTACCAGCCCGAGGTCATGAGATACCGATCAAAGTCGAAGGGCGGCAACCTGCGCAGCGCTGAGGTATCGTTGTTCCATGCGCAAGCCTGGATGGTTGCCTCGGTTTGCGGCCAGTCGCGCGCGCCGCGCAAACGCTTCACGAAGAATGTCATTTTATCCATTGCCGGTTTCCTCACCTTCAAGAAGATTCAGACAAGAAGTCTAGCCTTCCAATGCACGCCTCGGGGGAGATGCAAGCAGTGTATCCGAGCAGCGCCACAGGTGGTGGTCCTCCCATTTAGGATTGAGTCAGCGTGCAGACGATACGAGTTGAGACACCTTCGGCGAAGTACAGTGTGGTGACGGGCAGCGGGCTGATCGAGACGCTGGCCCCGCGCATCGAGCGGGCCTGCGGCAAATTGCCGCGGCGGGTTTTTGTGCTGACTTCTGCGCCCATCTGGGCTCTTTGGGGCGAGGCCTTCCTGGCCTCCTTTGCCGAGCCGCCGGTGGTGCTGTTTCTCGAACCGGGCGAGAAGTTCAAGACCCTGGCCAGCGTGGAGCGCCTGGTGCGGCAGATGGCTCAGTCGGGCGGCGACCGCGGCAGCCTGCTGATCGCCTTTGGCGGCGGGATCGTTGGCGACGTGGGCGGGTTTCTTGCCGCGATCTACATGCGCGGAATTCCCTATGTGCAGGTCCCGACCACGCTTCTTTCGCAGGTGGATAGCTCGGTTGGCGGCAAGACCGGCGTGAATCTGCCCGAGGGCAAGAATCTGGTGGGCAGCTTTCACCATCCGCGGGCGGTCTTTGCCGACATCGGAGTGCTGGGCACGCTGCCCGAGCGCGAACTGCGCGCCGGGCTGATGGAGAGCGTGAAGGCCGGCATTATCCGCGACCGGGCGCTGGTGCGCTTCATGGAAGAACACGCCGACGAGGTGCTGGGGCGCGACGAAAAGGCACTGGAGAAAGTGATTACTGCGTCCATTCGCATGAAGGCGGGAGTGGTGAACCTGGACGAGCGCGAGAACGGCCTGCGCATGATTCTGAACTTTGGCCACACTGTGGGCCATGCGCTGGAGCAGGCCACCGGCTACAAGACGCTGCTGCATGGCGAAGCGGTAGGCTGGGGCATGGTGGCCGCGCTCCATCTAGCCAGGGAGCGGGGAACGATCACAGCCAAGCAGTTCGAGCGGCTGGAGACCCTGGTGAATCTGTATGGGCCGCTGCCGGGGCTGAAGCTGAAAACCGCCAAAGTGGCCGCGGCGACCGGCGGCGACAAGAAGAACGTGGGCGGCGTCAGGCGGTTTGTGCTGCCGCTGGGGATTGGCGACGCCGGGGTGGTGGAGGATGTGACGCCGGTCGAGCTGGAAGCCGCGGTGGGATACATGCTTGCCAAGGCCGCGGAAAGGCGGAGTTAACTTTGGCGTTGCGCTCCACCCAAGCCGCGGAAACAAGAACGCGGCGAGGGCGGGGCGCCCAGCGGAAACGCGGGTCCTTCGACTCCCCTCCGTTGCGCTCCGGGTCGCTCAGGATGACAGTTTTTTTCGACAAGGAATTGAGGTGCGATTAGGAATGACCACCACGGGAGCCAAGCCGGCGGGCGCGGAGAGCGAAGCAGAAGCAGCGCAGAGCGTGCGCCAGATGTTCGACGCCATTGCGCCGCGCTACGACCTGCTGAATCACCTGCTCTCGGCCAATGTGGACCGCCTGTGGTGGCGGCGGACGGCGCGGCGCTTCAGGGCGGTGCTCGCCCGGCCCGATGCCGCGATTCTCGACATCTGCTGCGGCACCGGCGATATGACCATGGCGCTGCTCAAGCACCGTCCGGCAGGTGCGCGGCCCATTCTGGCGGCGGATTTCGCACGCGGGATGCTGAGCCGCGGGGCGCGTAAGTTTCGCGCGCATGAGGCGGGAGCGGCCTACGCTGTTCCGGTGGAGGCCGACGCGCTGCATCTGCCGTTGCGCTCCGGGTCCCTGGATCTGATTGTGACGGCATTCGGCTTCAGAAACCTGGCCAACTACGAGGCGGGCCTTAAGGATTTCAACCGCGCGTTGAAGCCCGGCGGGCAGTTGGGCATTTTGGACTTTAGCGAGCCCGGCGGGCTGCTGGGCATGGCCTATGCGGTCTACTTCCGGCGGGTGCTGCCGGCGATTGGGCGTTTGGTCTGCGGCAAGGATGGGCCGTACAATTACCTTCCCAGGTCGGTGGGCAATTTTCCACCGCCTGCCGAGATGCTCAAGCTGATGGGCGAGACCGGGTACGAAGAGTGCGCGTGGCAACCCTATACCTTTGGCATTGCCGGGTTGTACACGGCCAAGCGCAAGACAGTCGCTTAGGAGTGCGATGACATTCGCTATTTCCAACCCGCCTCCCTCGGGGCCAATGATCGTGGTTCCGCCTCCTAAAGGGCAGCAGGGCTTCTCCGCGGAGAAACAGCGGGTGGCGTTGCACTCGATGCTGGCGGCGGCTTCCATGACCCTGTTGAAGCTGGCGGCGGGGTTGCTGTCGGGATCGCTAGGCGTGCTGTCGGACGCGGCCCACTCCGGGCTGGATCTGGTGGCGGCGGGCCTGACGTTCTTTTCAGTGAAGGTGAGCGACAAGCCGGCCGACGAAGACCATACCTACGGCCACGCGAAGTTCGAAAACCTCTCTTCCTTTGGCGAAGTGATCCTGATGGCCGCATCCAGCGGCTGGATCATCTGGGAAGCGATTCAGCGGATGCTCTACCACTCGGTAGAGATCCACAACTCCGTGTGGCCGGTGCTGGTGGTGCTGACCTCGATTGGTGTTGACTACTGGCGCTCGCGCAGGTTGCAGGCGGTTGCCGACCGCACCAACTCATCGGCTCTGGCTACCGACGCGTTTCACTTCGCCAGCGACATATACTCTTCGATTGCCGTGCTGCTGGGATTGGGCGCCAGTTGGGTGGGCACGCATTTCGGCATCGCCGCGCTGCGCTATGCCGACCCGCTGGCGGCGATCGTAGTGTCGCTGATGATTCTGCGGCTCACGGTGCGCATCGGCCAGGAAGCGGTGGGCGTGTTGCTGGACGAGGTTCCCGCGGAGACACGCCAGCAGCTCCTGGCGGAGGTGGAGCGGGTGCCCGGCGTGCTGGCTGTGGAGCAAGCGCGCGTGCGCCGAGCAGGTGCGGCCTATTTTGCCGACCTGACGCTCGCCCTGCCGCGCCGCTTTACCTTCGAGCACACCGGCGAACTGGTGCGCGCGGCTACCGAGGCCGTGCATCGCGCTCTGCCTGAGGCCGATGTGGTGATCCACACCGTGCCGCG
>Ga0181520_10003141_pt1 | contig 29427 bp, 23 predicted proteins | sample PEATcosm2014_Bin_29_FD_132451 | JGI IMG/M metagenome (GOLD analysis project Ga0181520, IMG submission 132451) | Peatland microbial communities from MTU Mesocosm Facility, Houghton, MI, USA - PEATcosm2014_Bin02_30_metaG | ecosystem: Environmental > Terrestrial > Soil > Wetlands > Peat | place...
ACTACGCTTACGTCCTCTGCGACATCAGTCGCGACAGGCACCAGCGTTACGCTGACGGCGTCGGTTTCACCGACGACGGCGACAGGCACAGTGACCTTCATGGATGGAGCGACCTCGCTCGGAACCGGCACGCTGAGCTCCGGAAAAGCGACGCTCGCGACATCGTTCTCGACGGCTGGGACACACTCGATCACCTCTGTTTATGGGGGTTCGAGCACGTTTGCGACTAGCACGTCTAGCGCTGTGAGCATCACAGTGACGTCGACAGGAGCCAGCTTCTCGTTGTGGGCTACGGCGGCCACTCTCTCGGTCCCTCAGAATGAAACCGCCAGCGACACCATCAATGTGCTTGGCGCGAATGGATTCACCGGCGCAGTAACTCTGGCCGTCTCGAATCTGCCCACCGGCGTCAGTGCTGTATTCGACGCCAATCCGACAACCGGCACCAGCGGGATCATCTTCACGGTAGCGAATACGGCCGCCGTGACGACGAGCACCATCACCATCACTGGAACCTCGGGGACGCTGACCGCATCGACCACGATTGCCCTGACGGTGACGGCTGCTCCGGCAACGGGCAGCTTCGTGCTGACTCCTTCGGCGCCCACGCTGTCGCTTGCGGCAGGCTCCAGCAGCCCCGAAACGATCAGCATCACCGATATCAGTCCATTTAGCGGCTCTGTAACCCTTGCCGCCTCTGGGCTGCCTGCCGGCGTAACCGCCACGTGGACCTCGAACCCGTCCACCTCGAGCGGCAGTCTTACGCTGACGGCTGCGAGCACGGCCGCGGCGGGAACATCGACGATCACCATCACCGGCACCTCGGGCTCGGCGACCGCAAGCACCACTATCTCTCTCACGGTGACTGCTGCGACCGGCATGGCGTGCAAGATCGGATGGAGTGTCGGTTCGCAAAGCAGTTCGGGGAGCGCAGGCTCCTTCGGAGGTACCATTACCATTAACAACACAGGCACAACGGCCTGGACGAGCTGGACGCTGACGTGGACATGGCCCAACGGGCAGACCTTCCAGTCGCTTTGGGGCGGCACGGAAACGCAGAACGGCGCCAACGTGACCATCACGAGCTTGGGTTATGACGGCGCCATCGCGGCCGGTGGAAATACATCGCAAGTGGGATTCAACGCCAACTGGAACGGCGTGACCAACGCGATGCCAACGAACTTCGCGATTAACGGGACTACATGCAGCGCGGTCGGCAGCGGCAGCGCCAGCGGCGGCAGCGGATTTACGCTGCTGGCTGGGGACTCCCCAGTGACGCTGAACCAAGGAAGCAGCAGCACGGACACGATAGCGGTAGAGGACTTTGGCGGATTCACCGGCAGCGTAACGCTTTCGGCGTCCGGTTTGCCCACAGGCGTAACTGCGACCTTCGGCACCAATCCGACAACAGGCTCCAGTGTAGTCACCTTCACATCCGCGGCATCTCTTCCCGCCGCATTAACCTCGATCACCATTACCGGAACGTCGGGAACCACGACTGCTTCCGCCGTCATCGGACTCAACGTCGCGGGATATTCGGCTGTATCGGTGAACACAGCGACCAAGGGAATAGAGGTAACCGACCAGCTTTTGGGAATGGACATGGCTGCCTGGTACGACATTGGCGTCAATGGCAACGTCATTGTGGACTCTTTCCAGAACGCCGGCATCAAGGCTGTTCGCTGGCCAGGCGGATCGTGGTCGGACGTTTATCACTGGCAAACCAACACCAATTGCCAGAATGCCCCGTATGGCGGAGGAACGCCCGATACCAATGACACGTATGCGAACTTTATCAACGACATCGTCATTCCGGCCGGCCTCGATGTCGCACTCACCGCGGATTACGGTACGAACCCAGCCTGCACTGGAGGCGGAGTGCCGAGCGAAGCTGCGGCGTGGGCGGCCAACTCGCTGAGCCTGGGAGTCACGGTGAGCCATATGACCATCGGCAACGAGGTCTATGGAAGCACATGGGAAGAAGACCTGCATTCACCGGCGAACAACGCAGCGGAGTATGCCTCCACGATGATTGGAAGCAGCGGTTGGTATGACACGATCAAGGCCGCCTCTCCGAACACGCTGGTCGGTGTGGCCATCGACGCGGATAACACCGCCGGTGGCTGGGACAACACGGTGCTGGCCAATGCGAAGGGATACTATGACTTCGTCGAGTACCACTATTATCCCGAAGCACCGGGACAGGAAAACGACACCACGCTCATTTATCAGGACGCGCAGCAGTTAACGGCAAACATCAACCTCATCAGGAATGAGATGGCAGAATGGGGAACTCCGAACACGCCTATCTATATCGGCGAGATCGGCGGGCCCTATGGCAGCCCCGGCAAACAATCCATGTCCATCACGCAGGCGTTGTTTGCCGGACAGGTGCTGGGCGAAATGATGAACGCTGGAGTTAGCCGTCTAACCTGGTGGATTGCTTACGGCGGTTGCGCAGATAGCACCTATGGCGCGAACTTCTCCAGCTCGCTTTATGGCTGGCAGAGCTTCGGCGGCTACATGGTCTTTTCCGATGGCCTGACCGATTACTACCAATGCACGGCTGAAACTCTGGCGCCCGGAATCCTTTTGCCAACGGCGCGCGCATTCCAACTCTTCAGCAACGTTGCCGTCACCGGAGAAAGCGTACTTAGCGCGAGCGTATCCGGTGATACTCAAGACGTGGTGGCATATGCGGCAACCCATAGCGGCGGAACGGCGATTGTGCTGTTCAATCGCAATGAGACTGCCAGCCAGCCGGTTTCGATCACACTGTCGGGGCAAACCACCGCTACGAGCATCACGGTCGAGACTTACGACAAGGCTACCTACGATCTGTCGGGTTCGCCTGCGGGAACTCCGCCTGATCCGGTCGGGACCGAAACCTGGGCTGGGCCATATACAACTACGATTAGCTCACCGACACTGCCGCTCAATTTGACCTTGACCCCGTGGAGCATGAACGTGGTCATTATTCACTGACGGACTGTGCACGTTAACTTGACTTTGCTCTCCGGAGGCCAACGAATAGCCTTCGGAGAGCGAGTCAACTCTAACCGCAGAGGGTGGGAGCGCCGATATTCGCTTCCGCGGATTTCAATTCCTGCAAAATTACAAGATCTTACATGCGAATCTAACTAATTTGCGACGCAATCATCGAGCGCACTCAGTGTCAACTCAGAGCCGGGTAATATCATCGGAGTCAAATAGATTTCTTTACAAGAAAATAACCGGCGATCCGATCACTCGCATGGAGATAATCAGGCATCACCCGTTCCAACAAAAGTGACCGGCAGGCGGCAGAGCATACCGAAAGTGTTGTGAAATAGAGTACCTGCAGACAACTTGATCGAGGAAACAAGATAAATCGTGTTTGTCAGCGAGAGACTCATCGAGTATCGTATGTTTGAGCGAGTGACTGGCTTTGCTAGGCAGCTTCACTTAGAGCCGCAAGAATTGGCCGTTTGCTTGACTTAATCAGGGAGGAACCATGGGAGTATCGGAAATTCTGGCATCGATCGATCAGGAGATTGCCCAGTTACAACAAGCACGCGCGTTGCTGAGCGACGGCGCGGCCCCGGTAGCAAAGAGGAAGGTCGGCAGGCCCAGGAAGAACGCTGCGGCAGTTGCACCTGCCGTCCAAAAGACTGCGAGAAAGAAGAGGAGAAAGCTCTCTCCTGAAGGCCGGAAGCGCATCGCCGAAGCCGCCAAGAAACGCTGGGCGGCGCAAAAGGCAGCAGCTGCCGCACCGAAGAAGGCGGTTGTGGCGGCAAAGAAAACCAAGGCCGCCAAGAAGAAAAAGAGAAATCTCAGCCCCGAAGGCCGGAAGCGCATCGCCGAGGCGGTGAAGAAGCGCTGGGAAGCGCAGAAGGCCGCCGAAGCCAAGTAACTCGCACCTACTCGAATAACCATGAGCCGGCGCAGAGCCGCGCCGGCTCATGGTTATTTCTTTGTCTCTTCTTCCGGCCAGAGCGGAGGCTGAACGGCGCGCACTCGCTCGTGCCTGAGATCGGCGACAATTCGCGACCAATAAACGATGCTGCGGTTGGCACGAGCCAGGCGCTGTTGCGCTTCCTTGAGCTTGCGCTCGGCATACCTCATACGCTGGCGCCGCGCCTTGTCAAGCTTGGAGATTGCTTTCATCGGGGCAAGCTCTCCCATTGACCGGATTGGGCAGATTCAAAGATAGCGTCGATGACAGCCATGTTGCCGATGGCGTCTTCGACCGGGACGGGCACATCGGTATCTTCCAAGATAGCCCTAGAAAATGCATCGCCCTGCATTGTGTATTGATCGCAGACCGGGAAGGACTCGGCTGTTACTCCGCCACCGAAGAGGTCGCCGCTCGAATCGATGAAGAGGCGGGTGGGCCGGTCGGGAGGTGTGTTGACGGGGATTTCAATCTCGATGCGGCCGCGCGTGCCAAGAAAGTGGATGCGCTGATAAGGGACTAACTGCGTGCTGCAGGTGAAGATGGAATGACCGCTCGAGAAGTCAAGAATCGCCGAAGTCAGCCGGTCGGTATGCATCTCAGGGTCCCGGTCGATGAGTGCGACGACACGCGCCGGCTCCTGACGAAAGGCATAGCGCGAGGCATGGACGAGATAACAGCCGATGTCCATGAGCGCGCCTCCGCCAATCTCGGCCCGGTTGCGGATGTTGTTGGGGTCGACGTTGAAGTAACTGAAGAAGCCGGTGATCGAGCGCAGTTGGCCGATGCGGCCCTCATCGAGCAGGTTGCGCAGACGAAGCCATTGGGGATGGCAGTTGACCATGAAGGCTTCGCCGATCTTGCCTCCTGTGCGGGAGCGGACGGCCAGAAGGGTCTTGGCCTCAGCGGCGGTCAGACTTAGAGGCTTCTCGCACAGAACGTGCTTACCGGCTTCGGCGGCTTTGATTGTCAATGGCACGTGAAAATGATTGGGGAGCGGATTGTAGACAGCGTCGATGTCCGGGTCGGCCAAAAGCTCTTCATACGAGCCGTAGGCCTTCGGAATGCTCAGTGTTTTCGCCGCATTTTGAGCCTTGGCGAGATCGCGCGATGCGATGGCGGCAACAGTGCCGTAGCTGCACCGCTGCATGGCAGGGATGACTTTTTTGAGAGCGATGTTGGCGGTGCTGAGAACTCCCCAGCGGATTTTGGTGTTCATGATGGCAATGATAACGCGGCTGGTTACTGAGGAAGGACTTCGATTCCGGTCACGGTGGCATACCCCGCCACCGGGACGAAACTCAGCAGCAGTTTTCCTTGCGCGTTAGGCTCGAGGCTCGCGAATTTGCGAATGACCACGTCTGACTGATGCGCCTCCTGGGGAAGATTGAAGTTCTTCAGAACCGCATTCCCATTGCAGTAGACATCGAAGACATGGGCCACCGCGGCCCGGTGATCGTCTGACGGAGACGAGGATTGATCCCAGTCGCCGTGGCGGACGGCAAAGTGCAGTGTCACCGCGTATTTTCCCGGCGCGACGGGAATCGCATAGGAGAAGTTACCCCAGCGCTCGGTTTCATAGAGCTCCGGATCGTCGGTGCCTTTTACCGGCGTTGCGTAGGTGGCTAGCTGGCCGCCCTGAAAGTAGTTATCCGGACTCCACCAGTGGCTGTCGTTGGAGTAGTACGGCATCTGGCGGGCGAGCACTCGCACAGGCCGGATATGTTCCTGAAAGCCGGGCAGAATCTCGATGGCCGAGAGGGTGGCCTGCTTGCCTTCCTCGCCGGAAAAATCCAGATGCAGCATACCGTCTTTTGCCGGCGTGATGCCGGAAAAGACCTTGACGTCGGCGGTTCGGCTGGCTCCGGCATCGGCCACGATATCGAAACGGCTCATCAGCGAGTGGCCGTTAGCGCGCACGGTCATGATGCGGCTGCCTTCGCCGCCCGTTCCCGCGGACTCGGGGTCGAAGACGGTCTCAGCAAAGTACAGGCGCAGCTCATAGACGCTCTTTTTGAGAGGAATGCTGTAGCTGAATTGACCTTGCCTGCTGGTGCGGTAGAAGTCGGGATCCTGAGTGCGCCAGATGTGCTGCCCAGAGCTCTTCACGGCCGTTCCACCACTGAACCAGAGATCCGCATTCCACAACTTGCCGGCATGATCGACAAAGCTGCGAGTGGAACCGGCCAGGATGCGAAGCTCCTCGCCGGTTGGAGGGCCAAGCTGCGACTCTGGCAGCTGCACAGGGGACGGAGTCGACTCAGCGACCGGTGGAGTCTGCTTCCCCTGCCGGAGCATCAATAATGAACCGCCGAATCCTACAGCTAAAAATGCGAGTATGGCGCCGAGCCACCAGTTCCGGCGATCGGATCGAAGTGGCACGCTCCCAGGGTCTTCCGTTGGAGGCCGATCGAGGGCCGCCGGGCCTGGCGCCGCGAAGCTGGCCGGAGCTGCCGGCTCTTCCGCCTGTTCGGGCACAACCGATTTGAACTCTGGAACGTATTGTCCCAAAGGAATGGTGATCTGGAGCCGGTGGCTCGCGCCGTCGCCGGCATAATAGGCGGCCAGGCGCTTGCGCAGGCGGTTTGCCTCGACCCGTACGATCGAGTCCGAGTCTTGGTCGAAGGACGGTCCACGGCGGAAGACCTCCACGCCGACCGAATACTCCTTAATCTGGTAGGCCTCCCCGGCAAAGAGCTTTCCGCAAAGGTAGGAGAGAAGATTGGCAAGCGTGGGGGCGCGCATAAACTGCTCGGAATGCAGAACCGCATCCAGCTCTGCCCGCTGTGCTGCCAGCTCGACCGACTCTGGGCTCTCAATCGCCATTGGAATGATCCCCGGACTGATTGTAATGCTAGCGATCCTTCGCTGTTTGGCTAGTCCTTAACGGTGTAGGTAGCGGAGGAAAGCAGGGCGTAGCGCCGTGTAACCCCCGCCTGAGCGCCAGGAGAGAAGGATTTCACGGCGGAGGCCGGTCATGTCGGCAAATTAAAGAAGGAAAGACAGTTAGGGAGGAGGTCTGAAAGATTTAACCCCCACGGAACGGAGGGGTAGCAGCTATAGCGTTGCGGGAGGCGCGCAACGGATCTCTACTTGAGTCAATGCAGGGGAACGGATCGCCGGAGCAGGACAAGTCGAAAGACAGTATTCGGCGAAACGCCTCAAAGGCGGGAGAGGTGAGACCCATGAAAAGACTGGTGATGATGCTCGCAGCAACGAGTCTGGTGATGCTGACGGCGCCATTCGGAAGGACAGAGACTGTACCGGATACGCCGAAGATGGACAAACTTGAGGCCGCCAGGGTGGCTGAGGAGAACGGAGACCTGGCGCGGCTTCACAAGGACAAGCTGAAGGCGGCGGCTTACTATCAGGCGGCCATCCGCAACTCACGGCAGAATGCATCGCTCTATAACAAGCTGGGGATTGTGGAGCTGCAATTGGGTGAGAGAGGGCAGGCGCGCAAGCAATTTGCGCAGGCGGTCAAACTCGACTCCCATCTGGTTGCCGCGATTAACAACCTGGGAGCCGTGGCCCTGCTGGACAAGAAGTACAAACCAGCCGCCGGCTATTTCAAGCAGGCGCTGGCGCTGGATGAGTCGGTGGCCTCGACCCATCTGAACCTCGCCGAGGCATGGTTGGGTCTGAACGAGACGGATCGCGCGATGACTGAGTACGCGCGCGCTCTGGAGCTTGACGCTGACGTGCTGACCAATAGCGAAGGAGGAGCGATCGCCCAGATCATGACGCCTGAGCAGCACGCGCACGTCCTCTATATGATTGCCAAGTCATACATGAAGCGCGGCAACCTCGATGGCGCCCTTGACTATCTGGGCCGGGCCAAGGAGAGCCACTATCACGATCTGGCCTCTGTCTACAACGATCCGGACTTTGCCCCGCTGTGGAAGGATCCGCGTCTGGCCAAGATTGTTACGCGGTAGGCAGGCTTGCCGATCCGCTCGATGCCGCGTGTCGCCGTGGGAAGGACGGCGACACGCGGCTTTCTTGCTTCCTGCGGCCGCCCCGGAACGAGCAGCGGCAGTGGGGTGCGGGGTCCGCTGGAGTAGCCTAAAAATGGGTCCATTGCTTCTGGCAGCCTGCCGCGTCTCTCTTCAGGCAAAAAGTATATCGAGCCCTTCGTGCAGATCCCTCGCTTTGGTTGTATTTCAGCGTGTTTCCTCGCTGCCACGTTTTTGAAAACACAGCCCTCTGGCGGGCCTTGCGGTCCCATCGACCAGCGCTGGTATCACTGGTATCACCCTGTTTCAGGAACTGAGTCACAAGACAAATTGATGCCGTATCCCCATTGAATGTCTGGGAACGAGCGAGGCTGGTTCTGCTAGCCGGCGTCGTGCCCGTCATGGTCTACGCTCTGAAGGTTACTAAAAGACCAGAAATGGCATGAAACCGCGCTGCGTGAGGGCATGCGATACAGTGATCCATTGTGCGCAGACAGGCTTCCGGACTGTCAGAACGAAGTTTGAGAGACAACTGCATGAGACGCGGCGACTGGGCACTAACGACGTGGCCAAACTCGGCCGCGTTGGTAATGTTGCCATTGACCGCCTCGGGGCCGAAGAACTGCGCATGATTGAAAAGGTTGAATGCTTCGATACGAAGAGCGGTGCTGAAATACTCTCCGAGGGGGATGGCCTTTTGTACGCTCATGTCGAAGTTGTCCATCCCCGGACCGGAAAAGGTCTGCAATTTGCATGGAGATATAGGTAGATCTATATCTTTCGATATATGCGTGGGTTGATCTGTCCCAACGAGTGATGGCGTGCTCGATCTGGCAGTTTGCTCCAATTCAGTACGGCTTCCAGAATCGCAGCTTCATCTTTTCCCACATTTCTCCCAAGGCCTTGTCGCGGCTTTCTGCCCTAGCCTTTGCTCATTTGGGAGATATGCGCTCATGAGGGCGAGAGCCAGCCCGGAAACGCAAACTCCAAGCCACCAATGCTCCTGCTGCAGCGCTCACCGGCACAACGGCGACGTGCCACACAAGCACGTGAGCTGCCTGAAGATTTGGGCAATGCAATTCGAGCATTCCCACACCGGCCAGGCCCCCAAGCGTGCCTGCCGCCAATCCCGCGGATACGGAATTAACTGCGAAGCCGCGCCGGATCAGCAACCAGCCGAGCAACGCCGCGGGAATGGCGTGCAGAAAGCCGACGAGCAAACATGCGATGCCGGCGGAGAAGAAGTGGTCGCTTCGATAATCGCGAAACAAGAACGCAAACACGATCAACAGCGCCGTAGTGCCGAATCCCAAAAGCGCGCCCGAAGAGATGCGGCGCAGGCTGCCCGGAATCATTGCATGGACGAATTCGCTCCCCGCCATCCAAACGAGGATAACGAGCGCTGGTAAGATCAGTAAACGCTCCAGGATGTCCATCTTTTCAAATCCGAAAAAACCGGCGCGGGCCGCGCCCGCCAGAGAAACAGCCGCGGAGATCAGGAGCATTCCGCACGTCATCGCCCATGGCGGCGGCAGCGGGCGCACTGGGCGGAGCGTCGGCTTGATCGAGTCGGCAATACGTTGCAGCACCTCCGGGGCCAGATCGTGCGGAGCTCGCCCAGCATTGTTCAGGACACCGTCAATCTCTTGATCTTTCACGACAGCTCCTCGCTCTGCCCCGTCCTGACCCCGGCGGCGCTCATGGTTACCCTCAACTTTTTGTACGCCCTGTGCACCCTCTGCTTCACTGATCCGACAGTGGAAGAGGTGGCGCGTGCAACTTCCTCCAAAGACATTCCCGCCACCTTCATCATCTCGATCACCTCACGTTGGCTCTCGGAAAGAGGAGCCAACAGTACATCCAAACCGTCAGCATGATCGGGTTCTCTCGGAACGGCCGCCACTTCTTTTGTCATTGCCTCCAGTTGACGCTTGCCGAGAGCGGTCCAGACCGATTTCCGATGGTGGTCCACGCGGACATGCCGCGCAATCGCGTAGAACCATGGAAGAGCCGGTTCGCCAGGGCGATAGGTGTGCCGCACCTTGTGAATGCGAAGCCAGGTCTCTTGCAGCAAGTCATCGGCATCGGTACGGCTCTGAGATTGCGCAAGAAAGAACCGATGCAGCTGCGGGCCGATCCGCTCGATGAGATCCGTGGCCGCGGCATAGTCGCCCTGTTGATAGCGAGCCATCAGTATCTCAAGACTGCTGTCTGAGTGCATGGGTTCAAATGCCTTCATGCAATGATTATCCGTACCGGCTTGTTGATGCAAATCGTCCTCGCCGTCAGAAGCACTCGCAAACCCATTTGAACCGCATGTTGAATAGTTCGATGAGGAGCGTCCGGAAGTTACGCGAAGCCACTTAAATTCAGAAGTTTTTAACAGAAAGATAAATCGGATAGCCGACCGTAACTTTTCAGCGGTTCTGATCGAATATCAATCTGTGAAAATGCTCCGTGTTCGGGGTATGTGCCTAAAGTCGCAACCGCGATCATTTTCACCAAATTCCCCTAAAGGAGATCGAAATGAATTCGCCAAGAAACTCTAACCTCGGTGTGTGGCGCTGCGGCTTTATGCTGATGGCGCTTTGTCTCACTGGCGCACTGGCCGCTTCCGGCCAGGCGAATCGCAGCGCACTGGTAGTCACGAGCACGAACAACGCAAGCGGCAATGCTGTCGTCGTGTTCAAACTGGATACGGCGGGAACGCCGTCGCTGGCATTAGCAGAGAAAGTCCCCACGGGCGGAAAGGGCGGGGCGAGCACAAACGCGGGAATTCTGCAGTTCAAGGGCGATCTGGGAGCGGTGGCCAACTACGGATCGAACACCGTCAGCCAATTGGTGCGGTACGGCAACTCCATCGCTATTGGAAAGACAATCGATCTGGCGCCCGATTGCACAAATCCGGATTCGGTCGCGTTGACCCAAGAGCATCTCTTCGTTGTCGGCGCCAATTGTGCCGAGAGTCATGCATGGCCTTGGGGCTTCGTGGACGGCCCCGTTGTGAGTCTCACGGATCCTTCGGCAGCGCAAATAGCGGTCGGCAAGAACTGGGCAGCCGTGACAATGAGCTCGGGATCTCTACTTCAATTGCCGCTTACGCATGACGATGGAGTGCTGAGCGGAACCAGTACCTCAATTCCGCTCCCCAGCGACGCGGACATGGTTCCGCTTGGGGAAGCATTCTGGGGAAACGTCTTGGGCTTCACGCCTGCTCACAGTCCTGACAGCTTCGCCATTGTGGACGAGGACCGGACGCTGACCCCGATCCCCGGACCAACACCGTCGTATCCCGTCAACGCCCCCTGCTGGGTGGCCAAGGGACCGGGGAGCATTTGGTATACGGGCAACTCCCCTGGTGACGCGATCTCCATTTTCTTCAGCGACGGCCAGGGCGGCGTGTTTTACAAATCGTTGCCCCTGCCGGGCTCGCCGACAGACATTACGGTATCTCCCGACCAAAAGTGGCTAGCTGTCATTTATGCAGCGGGCGGCAACGCTTATGTTGCCGTCTACTCAATCGACTCGCACGGCGATCTCACCCCTGTAGCGGCCTCAAACCCAGTGGGCGTCGCCTCCTTCAGTGGCGTGGCATTCAGCGAATAGTTACGTCAAACGTCCCCGTCATGCCTGGCGGGCATTTCCAGCCAGGCATGACGACGGTTTAGAGAGACCAGGAGTTTGGACGGAACCATATGCAACGCGCTCAATGGTTCTCAGTAGAGCCGTTGGTGCTACGGTAGGCGCTACGCGGTCGTCGTATAACGGAGTTGGCAAAGGGAGGCAGTCGACCGCATTGTCGCATGACGAGAAAAGAATACTGTTATGAGACAGCAATGAATGGCACTTTCATTTCAAGTAGGCTCGAACCAGATCGATCAGATCCTCGGCAAGTTCCGGAGCAATCTGTTCCTTGGAGCCAGCAGTGAGATGAAAACGGATGTGATCTTCCAGTACCTCACCCATCAGACTGTTGATGCCGCCACGAACCGCGGCCAGTAACATAAGCTGGTCGCCGCAGTCCTCGTCACCCGCCAGCGCCCGATCCACCGCGTCCAACTGCCCGCGAAGTTTGCGCACGCGCTGTTGCAACTTCAGCTTCTCCCGCTCGTGCTGGGACATGGCACCTCCCCTCTGGTTATGCCTATTGATTGAGAATTATATACCCAATGGGGGTATCACATGCCTTTTAAGCTGTGGTGCAGTCTCCGGTTTGACGTTTGCCGGAAGCGGGCATGTCCAGCCCGAATGGAGAGCAAGAGCATCCACTGAAAAGCCCCATCGATGAAGCGGTCTCCCGCCACCTTGGCGCCAACCAGCAAATGGTCGATCTTCTAACACTCCAGGCCTCTCCTTGGCCGATGCGCATCTAATCGAAGCGGGGGATATTTTCTTGTCGGGGAAGTGGGAAGATTTTCCTGTCTGGGAGATATTTTCCTTGCGGCGCCGCCCTACGCCCTACTCGCGAAATCCTGGAATCGCTCCGCGTAACACTCCAGAACCTGGAGCAGGAGCAGATGGATGGTCCCGCTGAGGCCCCGAAGCCGATCGCCGAACTGAAACGTGTAGTTGTGAACCGCACTGCAGATCTCGAATTATCACAGATGCTCGAGACTGCCGATGCCCCAGCCAACAGGGCTACCGACACTGCTGATTTGGTCCCTCCCCCATCGATAATCGAAGGAGGCCATTCAGACGGGCTAACCGAAGACGCCAAACTGGACAAGATCGACTAGGGCTCTGCAGCTTGGACACTTCCCATAGGCACGCACCGCCAGAACCTGGCGGAGTTCCAAGGCAGCAGAGAGCAGCCCATATAGCATCGTGCAAAACAACTTGATCCCGTCGAGTACCTGGTAAGCGGCAATTTAGGAGGGAGATCCACGCCGGCACTTTCTTCTCCTCTCTATCACCGGGCACGGCAGCACTCTATCGGGCCAATGACTCCAACGCATCCTTTGCGATCTCCGGCGGCAAGGGCGCATAGCCTAGCGCTGAGCACTCTTTCTGTCCCGACGTGAGCACCCAGCGAAGGAGGTCCGTCAGAACCGCCCACTTGTTCTTGTCCTCCGTCGCTTCGGGGATCAACAGCCACGTGTAGGTCGAAATCGGATACGCGTCCTTGCCGGCCGGGTTGGTGATCGACACACGAAAATCCTGACCGGGGGCTGCGTTCCTTGATGCCGCGGCTGCTGTCACGCTGGAAATACTCGCCATGATGAACCGTCCGGCCGCATTCCTGACAGCCCCGAAACGGAGTTCGTGCTGAATGGCGTAGATGAACTCAACGTACCCGATGGAGTTGGGCGTTCGTTGAACGGCAGCTGCGACACCCTCGTTCCGTTCCGCTCCGATTCCCACCGGCCATTGCACAGTTGTGCCTGCGCCGACGGAGTCCTTCCATTGCGAACTAACCTGGGATAGATAATTGCTCCATACAAAACTGGTGCCGCTGCCATCCGACCGATGAATCACAACAATGCCGGCGTCTGGAAGGTCTGTGCCCCGGTTTGATTTCCTGATCTCCGGGTCATTCCACCTGTGAATCTTTCCCAGATAGATTGCGGACAGAGTCTCCGGCGTAAAGTTAAGATTCTGATGCACACCATTGACGTTGTAGATGACAACCACCGCACCGAGGACCATTGGCAGATGTTTGAATCGTTGACCGGCCTCGGCCATGGCCGCGTCCGACAATGGCATTTCCGAAGCGCCAAAATCCACCTTGTGCTCTTTCAACCGTTTGATCCCCTCTTCGGAGCCGACCGCGTCGTAGCTGATTTGCGCATTCTTGTTTTGCTCTTGATAAGTCTCGAACCACCGCTGATAGAGGGGCGCGGGAAACGTAGCGCCTGCGCCTTTCAACGTTGCCTGGTAATGCCCAGCTGTGCCTGCGGCAGCTGGTCCCTTCCGATCCTCTCCTTTTAGGGACACAAGCAACTTATTCACAATCTGGCGCGCAAGGTCATCCGTAATACCGTTCCATGAAAAAACGCTGGGGCTCACCAGGTAGGACCACATCGTGTTGTCATTCCTGCCAACGACCTCGGCTGAGAGGAATCCCCCGAACGTGGGCTGGCTAGGGCTATGGCTCCGAGGGTTTAGAGAGATGTGTCCAGTTACCCAGATCCTGCCCGTCCCACGGAGAAGCGCGTCGGCCTCTTTTGGGTCTGAGACAATCTGAACTTCCTGGCTCTTTCTCAACCGGCGAATCATCTGCTCGCGTATCTCGGCCGCACCGTGATCTGTCCCGAGCGAGTCAACATATACCTTCTTCACCTGGGAGAGCCGGTCCGCAACCTGGGCATAGCTGGCCGCGCAGCTCGCAGATGCCAGAACCAGCAGGACACATAGCCAGGAAGCAAGCTTCAGGCCCCAACCCAAGATCGAGTTCTCCCGGCAATGCGGACTTTTCATCCGATTCCTCTCTTTGGCCTGCCTTCAACGAAGTTTTCCCTTTGTGAGTTGAAACTCTCGTCACTCAAGAAGAAGTCGAGGCCTATCCTGTTTCATCTCGTCGATGGGTCGAAAGAGCAGGTCGCCCCAGAACTTGCCGACGATCTGAACGATCTGGTCCGCCCTTACCTGAAGTAAAGACGCAATTTGCATTGACTTCATGCTCCGGCTCTTGCTTATCGTAATTGGCGGCGTTTTACACATTGTTAACGTACGGTTGATTCACAAGCGCTTTTCTGGTTAAGGTTCATCATTCCCAAGTTCACAGGGAAGACAGTGGAACCCGGAATGCGGCTATTCCATCGTCGACTCGACGATGGACCAGCTCAACGTGGAGACATCGTCCTCAATTGAGAGGCGCATGACTAGCTTTTCCACGGCCTCGTTATTCCTGCCGGCTGTCGTTAACTCAGCTCGAATATGAGTCTGATTGCTTTCGGAGCACCATATTGGTGAAAAGAACAGTCGCCGCAAGTACCAGCGCCAGATTCAATGCGCCGAGACCCCAGAGCGCACCAATGGAGGCCGAACACCAGACCGTGGCCGCGGTATTGAGCCCACGCACATTTGCGCCATCTTTGAAGATGACACCTGCGCCAGGAAACCAACTCGCAAGACAACCTAAGAAACAATGCGTCCTCGTGCCGACAGATCGCCGCCAATGAGAAATCCCACATGACATGACAAAAGCCGCAGCTCCGGCAGCGACGAGCGCATTGGTGCGCGTGCCTCCGCCACGGTCGAACATTGACCCGCAACGCGGAAGTCAGGCGTAGTCTGAAGGAGCCTACTCAGGCTCTCCCGAAAGAGAGTGTGATCGTCCACCATCAGAATACGGATTTGATTCATGACAGATCCTGTTCGGATATTCACCTGCTCTGCAACGACTGTTGACGCGCTGAGACTCGTCTCAATAGATGCCGCCAAACTGCCCGTTTTTGAAGCCTCCACGTAGAGTCTATAAACGATTGTTAATAGACAAACATCAGTTGTCCGAAAGATAGCTATTTATTAGCCGCAAGATAGCCACAAATGGCATAAAGATCGAGACTATTCGAGCAATGTGCACTCTATGCTGAAGATGGCTCCTGCTCCATTCACTTCTCTGATGACATGAGTGCAGGAGCAATTCATTAGTTTGTGTTTGAAGAACCTGTGATTGAAATCGAATCCGGAGATATTCGATGCGAAATCTGACATTTCTGTTTAGAAGTGCCTGCGGTTTTGGCATTGCTGGACTTCTGCTGTCTTCAGGGTTGCCTGTGGCGGCAGCGAAGCCAGGCCTGACGTGGGAGCAGGTTAAGGCAAAGTTCGAGGCGGTCAATCCGGTGCTGAAAGCAGATGCGGCCAATGTGGAGGAGATGAAGGCCGAGGAGATCACAGCCTTTCTTCGACCCAATCCGCAATTCACTCTATTAGCGGATGGCACGCAGATCGCACCGCACGATGGAACCTGGACTCCCCTCAAGGGTACATACGAACAGCCCAACTTCAGTTACCTGCACGAACGGGAACACAAGCGGGAATTGCGATTGGAGAGCGCCAAGGAAGGCACGCAGATTACCGAATCGCAGCACATTGACCTCGAACGCAACCTTATCTTCGGCCTGCGTTCGGCCTTTGTGCAAACTCTCCAGGCTAAGGCGGTCCTGGCGCTGGCTAAAGCCAATCTGGAGTACTACGACAAGATCATCGACATCAGCCGAGCCCGCTTCAATGCCGGCGATCTTGCCAAGATCGACCTGGCGCGGATCGAACTTCAGCGCGTGCAATACGAATCCGAAATCGAGACCGCGATCGTCAATTTGCGTCAGCAGAAGATTCAACTCCTCTTGCTGCTGGACGATCGCACGCCTGTCGACCAATTTGACGTGACCGGAGCCTTCGATCTGGGCCCGCCCCTGCAGCCGCTCGCCGATTATCACCAGATTGCGCTGGACAACAGGCCTGACCTGCAGGCCGCGATCCAGACGATTCAGCAATCGCAAACCAATCACAAATTGGCCATCTCTAATGGCTCCACCGATCCGACATACGGCGCTTGGTACACATATAACTCCTCGAACAATAACCCGAACGGCATTCAGACTCTCGGCCTCAGCGTCAGCATTCCGCTGCGAATCTTCGACAAGAATCAGGGCGAAAAGAAGAGAACACAGATCGACATCGACAGAAGCCAGCAAGCTGCTGAAGCGGCCAAGGCGCAGGTCTTCAGCGATGTGGACAATGCCTACGAATTGGTGCGCAGCAATATCGCCCTAATTAAACCGTACAAAGCGCAGTATCTCGATCAGTCAGTTTATGTGCGCGATGCCGTAACGTTTGCTTATCAAAATGGTGGAGCCTCGTTGATGGACTTCCTCAATGCACAGAGCGATTACCGGGTTGTTCAACTGGCGTATCTGCAGTTGATCGGCGCGTATATGACGGCTGCTGGCCAAATGAATCTTGCCGTAGGTCACGAGGTGCTCAATGACAACTAAGTTCTCGCTGACGATTGCGGTGTGCCTGGCCATCTGTGCTTCCATCACGGGTTGCAAGAAGGAGTTCAATGCGGCGGACGGCGCTCCGCCTTCGCAACAGGTCGTGCAAACCGGCGACATGACCCTGGTGTCAGTCGATAAGCCCGACCAGTTCCCTCTTGTTGCGGCAGAGCCACGGCAAGCAGCATCCGAGTTGAAAGTGACCGGCGCTGTCTTTCCGGACGTTGCGCGCGAGGTTCCCGTCATCTCGCTGGCCAACGGCCGTGTGGTTGATATCAAGGTTCGTCTCGACGATTACGTGAAGAAAGGCGCCTTGCTGATCAAGGTGCAGAGCCCGGACGTTGCCGGCGCCTTCGATATCTATCTGAAGGCCGCCAACGACGAGCGCATGAATAACATGGCATATGTGCGGGCGCAAAGGCTTTTCGAGCATGGCGCTATCTCGCAATCGATGCTGGAACAGGCTGAAGACGCCGAGAAAGACTCGCAGGCCGACCTGACCTCGGCCGAAGAGGGACTGAAGACTCTTGGCGTGGATAAGGACCACCCGAGCAGCGTGGTGAATGTCTATGCGCCTATCTCGGGAGTCATCATTGCGCAGAATGTTACGCAGGCCGCCGCTGCCGGAGTTAATCTCTCCGGATCGGCCACGGCCTTCACCATCGCCGATCTCTCCAATGTATGGATCGTTTGCGATGTGTATGAAAGCGATATTCCCAAAATAACTCTTGGCCAGACCGCGCAGATTCATCTCAATGCCTATCCCGATCGAGTTCTAACAGGTCGTGTGAGCGACATTGGTCCGGTTCTCGATCCTGCCATTCGCACAGCGAAGGTGCGGATTGAAATACCGAATCCCGGCATTCTCAAACTGGGGATGTTTGTGAATGCCACATTCGAAAGCAAGGCAAAGGAAACACACGCAGTGGTGCCCGCGTCTGCTGTGCTGCACCTGCACGACCGCGATTGGGTCTTCGTTCCGGCAGGCGGCAATCAATTCAAGCGCGTTGAGGTGCACCCGGGCAATATGCTGCCCGGCAATCAACAAGAACTGCTCTCCGGCGTTGAGGCCGGGCAACAGGTGGTCTCCAATGTTCTCCAACTGGAAGCCACGCTGGAGGCGCAGTGATCCAGAGATTCGTAGACTTTGCGCTCAAAAACCGCTTTCTTGTATTGGCCGTTGTGGTGATGTTGTTTATCTGGGGAGTAATCTCCTTTCACAATCTCCCCGTCGATGCCTACCCCGATGTCGCCGACAATTATGTCAACATCATCACGCAGTGGCCAGGCCACTCTGCTGAGGACATCGAAAAGCAGATTACCGTTCCAACTGAGATTCAGATGGCCGGTCTTCCCGACATGAAGAATATGCGCTCCTTCAGTCTGGCCGGAATTTCGAGCCTGGTGATGAACTTCAACGACGACTCGGACAATGGCTGGAACCGCGAACGGGTCCTGGAACGCATGGGCATGGTCACGCTTCCCGCCGGCCTGGTGCCGCAGCTGCAGACGGATTGGAGTCCCGCGGGACAGATCTACTGGTACACCATCGAGAGCAAGAATCCCAATGTCGATGTGATGGAGCAAAAGTCGCTCCAGGACTGGGTACTCACCAAACAATACAAAAATGTTCCCGGCATCGTCGACATGGCCACCTTCGGCGGCATGACCAAGGAATATCAGATCCGGCTCAATCCGGATAAGCTGGTCAGCTATGGCTTGAGCATTGGCCAAGTCGAACAGCAGCTTCAAATCAATAACACCAATGCCGGCGGCAGCTTTATCGTCGCCGGTGCGCAGCAGATCAACGTGCAGGCACAAGGCCTGTATGAAAATGTGCAGCAGATTGAAGACACTCTGATCAAGACCTCGAACGGCACCGCGATACGCATCAAGGATATTGCAGTGGTGGATCAGGGACCCAAGATCAGGCTGGGCCAGATTTCGAAGACTTACAGAGACAAAGATGGAAGACTGATCGACAATCCGGATGTGGTCGAAGGCACAGTTTTGCTGCAAAAGGGCGCCAATGCCGACCCCGCGCTCGTGGGCCTTGAAGAGAAGACGAAAGAAGTCAACGAGCACATTCTACCCAAGGGTGTGAAGGTCGTGCCATTTCTGGATCGCAGCGATCTGGTTCATTTGACCACGCACACGGTGCTGCACAATCTGGCCGAGGGAATGGTTCTTGTAACGGTCATTCTTTTCTTGTTCCTGGGCAACGTGCGGGGTGCGATCATCGTCGCGGTTACCATTCCGTTCGCTTTGCTGTTCGCCTCGATCTGTCTTGACCTGCGGCATATTCCTGCCAACCTGCTGTCGCTCGGCGCACTCGATTTCGGCATGGTGGTGGACGGCGCCGTAGTCATGGTGGAGAACATTGTCCGCCACCTTATTCGCAAGAACGGCACACAGACAATTCAGGAAAAGATTGAAGTGGCTGCGCACGAGGTTCAGCGGCCCGTCTTCTATGCCATCGCCATTATCATTACCGCTTATCTGCCCATCTTTACCTTGCGATCAGTGGAAGGCCGCCTCTTCAAGCCGCTGGCATGGACTGTGGCATTCGCCTTGCTGGGAGCGCTGCTCTTCTCTATCATCGCCGCTCCAGTGCTCTCCAGCATTTTGTTTAGAAAGGGCGCTAAAGAGTGGCACAACCCGGTCATGGAATTTCTGGCAATCCGTTACAGAAATGCGGTCACATGGGCCATTCACCATCGGGGCTTCACGGTAGGTACCGGTGTTGTGGGACTTGTGCTTGCAATCTATCTCCTGTTCGGCGGCGTCATTGGCTCCGAGTTTCTGCCTCACCTGGACGAAGGCGCGCTCTGGGTGCGCGGTTCTCTTGCGCCATCTACGGGGCCCGACGAGGCCTTGGCGATAGCCAACAAGGCACGCATCATCATGGCCAGCTTTCCGGAAGTTACCGACGTCGTGGATCAGATTGGCCGCCCGGACGATGGTACTGACTGGACGGGATTCTTCAACACCGAGTATAACGTCAATCTCAAACCCAAGGAAGAGTGGCGTTCGGTCTTCCGTCAGAACAAGGATAACTTGATCGCGTCGATGAACCTCGAGCTATCGAAGATCCCTGGCGTCATCTGGGGATTTTCGCAGCCGATTGAGGACAACATGGAAGAGGCCGTCAGCGGCGTCAAAGGCGAGCTGTCTGTCAAAATCTACGGGGACGACTTCAAGACGCTGGAGCAAAAAGGCAATGAGGTTGTTAGCGTCATGAGCAAGATTCCCGGCGTGGCGGACCTCGGAATGTTCCGCATCATCGGCCAGCCTAACCTCACCTTCACAGTGGATCGCCAGGCCGTGGCGCGCTGGGGTATCAATGTTGTCGATATCCAGGACGCGATTCAAACCGCCGTCGGCGGGAATGTCCTCAGCGAGGTCTTGATCGGCGAGGCGCAATTCGACCTTGTGCTGCGCGACCAAAAGCAATATCGCGACACCAAGGAAGCGATCGAGAATGTTCGAATTCTCTCGCCTTCGGGCGAACGAGTATCGCTGGCGCAGTTGACGAAATTCAACACGACCGATGGCGCGGAAGAGATCTATCGCGAGCACGAAGAGCGGTATATTCCCATCAAGTACAGTGTGCGCGGGCGCGATCTTGGAGGCACGGTTGAGGAAGCGATTGCCAAGGTTAACCAGATGGTTCCGCTACCCAGGGGCTATCACTATGTGTGGGCCGGCGAGTACGAGAGCAAGCTGCGCGCCGATAAGCGACTGGAAATCATCGTGCCGCTGACGGTTGTGTTGATCGCCATCATTCTGTACTCAATGTTCAAGTCGTTCAAGTGGGCGGGCCTCATTCTGATCAACGTCGCGCTGGCGCGAGTAGGTGGATTGCTGGCGCTGCTGGTAACGGGCACGAACATCAGCGTTTCGTCCAGCGTAGGTTTCCTCGCGTTGTTTGGCGTCTCGGTGCAGACCGGCGTCATCATGCTGGAGTACATCAACCAATTGCGCGCCAGCGGCCACACGATCGAAAGCGCTGCCATTGAGGGCGCGGTCCTCCGGCTCCGTCCCATCATGATGACTATGCTGGTGGCCACGTTGGGGCTGTTGCCGGCTGCGCTTTCGCACGGCATCGGCTCCGACTCTCAGCGCCCGTTTGCCATCGTCATCGTCGGCGGACTCATTGCCGATCTCGTCATGAGTATTTTCCTGCTGCCTACGCTCTATGTCTGGATTGCCGGAGAGAACGACGTCCTTCCAGAGGCGGCATCGGAGTGGGCGAGCGAATAGAAGATTCGAGGGCAGTCCGAAAGGGCTGCTCCTTGGTTCATCGCAGACTCAATCCGCGATTCACACTGTCCGACCAGCAATGGGCGAGCATGACCACTTTGCCTTGATGCATCGTTACCGAACCTCAGAGGTGATGTCGGTTGTTTTTTGTCCAAGGCCGTATTGCAGAACGGAAAGCGAATTCCACCAACCAGAGCAAAGGCAAGAGCGAGGATGTCTGTGGCAGGATCCAAAACGAGAAGTAGTCGGATTCGAAAACGATCCAGTCGGCCGCTCTTCTTTGAAGCGCTCGACGTAGCCGGACTCGGGTTGATCATTGGTTGTGTGCTGGTGGTTGTCTGGTTCGTGTTCTGGGAATTCTGCCATGATGTTCTACATCGGTAGCAGCAATCAGAAAGTGGGGGAGAATCGATGACGAAGAGTGAGGTCTGTGAACTAATTGTGAAAGTGGGCATCCTGGCTTCTGTGCGTGTGACGTCACAAGAAGAAGCACAATTCGCGGCTGAGACCGTATACGCGGCAGGAATTCCCGTTGTTGAAATCACACTGACGGTGCCTGGGTCACTGGAGATAGTCAGCGATTTAGCGAAGCGGTATCCCGGCTTGGTCGTCGGCTCCGGTACTGTGCTCGATGAGGAGTCTGCGCAGCGGTGCATCAACGCAGGCGCCAGATTCCTGACCAGCCCAGGATTTGTTCCCGAAGTGGTGGCCTGCGCAAAGAGGGCAGGTGTCGTTGTCTTCCCAGGGGCCCTGACACCAACCGAAATCATTGCGGCATGGAAGGCAGGCGCGGACTTCGTCAAGATATTCCCGACGGCACCCATGGGCGGCGCCGATTACATTCGCGCACTGAAAGTGCCGCTCGCGCAGATTCCTTTAATTGTAACCGGTGGCGTGAATCAGTTGACCGCATTTGACTTTATCCTCGCCGGAGCGAGTGCGATCGGCGCGGGTACGGAACTGCTGCCCAAAGAGGCTTTGCATCTTCGCCAAAAACAGCGCATTCATGAGCTGGCTCACAGGTTCCTCACAATGGTAAAGGAGGCGCGTGCTCAGCGAGATTCCATCTAGACTTCACTTCATCTTCATTACATCAAGTTCAAAAACTCGTTGGCGACTTCATTCTCCTCATTAGGATGCACGCTGGTGAAATGACTGACAGTGGGATGTCCGTCAAAGAGGATCGAGAATACCGAACGATCCATCAGACGGTTCGCAGCGTTACAGAAAAGGTACAGCCACGCTCTGAAGGCTCAAACGAAAGATCGCCTCCAAAGCTCTTCATCAGTGCTCGGGAGACGTAAAGGCCAAGGCCAGTCGCTTCGGCGTCCCGCTGGAAAGCCCGAAAGAGGATCTGCGGATCGGAGATTCCCAGCCCCGTGTCTTCGAAACGAATACTTATGGATTGTTCCTCATGCACTGAGCTGATTCTGATCCTCTTTACTGAGACGGACTCCAATGCACGACGGCTATTCTTCACGAGATTCAGAAAGACCTGGATCAGCGCATAGTGATCCGCCCACACTAAGCGCGATTCATCGGTGGCCTCCCATTCGAGTTCGATGTCGGAATCACGGCACACCGTTTCGATCAATACTCTCAATTCGTCTAAAACAGGGGCCAACTCGATTGCCTGCCGATCCAGCTCAGGGACACCCGTCGTCAACTCCATCACGGAGAGCTTTTCCATACCTTGAATGAGCGTGCCTAGCGCCTCAAAATCCTCGTTTGCCTCGAGTGCTTCAACCCGGCTCAGATTCTGATGAAACACTAGCGCGGCCCCAGCCAGATTCCTTATCTCGTGGGAGACGGCGCTCATCAGTATGCGGGCATTTTTCAGGAGGTAATCGAGACTGAGATCCTCGCGGCTGACCAGTTCCTCAGAGAGGTCCACGATAATTGCCGCAAGCCTGTTTCCTCCTGTTTCGGCACGGTAGGTTGAAAACCAGACGCCGGCGAGGAACGTCGTCCCATCCGCATGTTGTGCCCGGCACTGAATGGTCGTGCGGTAAAGGTGCGATTGGCCCGACTGCAACGCCGTGTAGAGGCACGGTATGTAGCAGCCGATCGACCTGCCTTGCAAGTCCTCAACTCCCGCGTTGAACAGTTCCTGCGCAGCGTCATTGGCCAGCAGGATCTCACCGGAAGGGCCTACGGTGAGGATAGCGGCCGGGCTGCTGTCCACCAGCATTTGGAGTTGCTCTTCCGCCTCCCGTAGCCGACGGCTTTGGCACTCTACCTCATCCAAATGAGCCAGCACAATGCGCCGGTTTCGCAGAAGCTCGAAGAGGAACAAGCCCGTGCCCGCAAATCCAACCCAAGAAAAGATGAGTCGCGGGACCGCGTTATCGAGAGGTAGATTACTGTAAAGTTCTTGTAAAACCGAACAGACAACGGACGCAGTGACTATCTGCCATTTCTTGAAGATACCGCTGATCAATATCATGGGGAACAGGTACAGGAATCCAATTGAAATGAATGGCTTGGTGTACCAGTCCACTGCCGCGATAGTGCACGTCGACGCGGCAGCCGCGATCAGCAGTGTCCTCCGATTTGTACGCGAGTAAATTGTGAGGGCATCCATGCGCTGTGCCTCAGTATTCTGTGGAAGCAACCGTTTTCATTATTGCGCAATTTCTTGGGGCCCCATCTTTCTGACGGTAGATCGGCAATGATTGACCGAAAGATTGACCGAATGGACAGGCCCTGCACTAGCCTCAGTCTGCCTATTGTTGTCGGCGTCTGGGACTAGAATCGCTGCGAAGCCAGCGTGTCGAAGGTCGAGCAATTGCGCCACCCCCTTTCCCAATTGACTATCCAAAGATAAGAATAAGTTGGCAGAAATCGCATTATACTTATTGGTTGAACGCACCTTCTAACCTGCTCTTGGTCGATTCAGGACTAGTGCAAGGGAGTTTGTGTGTTCTCTGGGTACGAATGTGATGAAGCGATTTCGGGCAATCCTATGGCTCATCCTGGCGATATTGGCCCTTGGCGAGACCGCCTTCGGGCAGAGTCCTCAATTCTCCGCCGAGGCGCACAAACTCTATGTTGGCTCGTTTGGACAGAATCCCGGTGCCGTTTGTTTGCGCAAGAAGCTGCTTGCGAGGCTTTCCAGAGCAAGGACGATACTCCTTGTTGAGGACCCGGCCACTGCCGATGCGGTCCTCAAGGGCACTGGTACAGTACGTCTGGTTGGTCACTACCACTCCAACCCGCGCATCCGACACGCGACCAACGCCGACGTCCCGGTTTATGATGCAAAGATGATGGTGGATCTTGAGGACAGTCCAGGCCGCCGCATTTGGTCGGGCAATTTGAATCCGCGATTCCGGGGTTCCCAATACGTCTGCGACAACGTTGTGAACCAGGCCGCCCGTCATGTCTCAGACGCCCTTCGGTGAGAAGAAGATGAATGGCGAGATTCGTTTGTTAATCGTCGATGACCACAGCCTTTTCCGCGAGGGACTTGCTCGTCTGTTGGCTGCTGAACCCGATTTTCAAGTAGCTGGAAACTGCGAGCATCTTGACGATGCACTTGAGGTGCTCGGCAGAGAAAAGGTCGATTTGGTCCTGCTCGATTACGACCTGGGCAAGGAGCAAGGCCCGCAGTTTCTCGAAGAAGTAAAACGACGAGGGAGTAAACCCAAGGTACTGATGGTGACGGCGGGAATGAGCAGCGCCGGTATGCTGAACGTGATGGAAGAAGGAGCCTCGGGCATATTCCTGAAACATAGCCCTCCAGATCAACTGGCCGAAGCAATACGCCGAGTAATGGAAGGAGAGATGTGGCTTGACCCCCGCGCCGTCAAGCCGGTCATCGAGCGTGCCGCGCACAACGCAGAGAAAAGCCATTTCGAATCTTCGCTGAGCGAACGTGAGAAGGCGGTTTTGAAGGGCGTTCTGGAAGGCGCCAGCAACAAGACAATCGGAAAGGCAATGCATCTGTCGGAGAGTTCCGTGAAAGCTGCCTTGCAACAACTCTTTAGCAAGACCGGTGTTCGCACTCGAAGCCAGTTGGTAAGGCTTGCGTTTGAACGGCACTCTCACGACTGGCTTGCGGAAAAATAGAATAATCCATACCAGCGCCAGAGATTCGTTCGATCCCGAACGCCGGAATTGAAGCCGAAGATATGTTCAACAGGTTCAACAGTTCTCTTGCAGCCTAAGTGGGATTCGTGCTTCCAGAATGCCTTGGCACGCCTACGCTTTTACTCTTTCGCTCGCAGCACAAACCCATCACAAAGCTTGCGAATCTCTGCGATGGGCGCGTGGTCACAGAAATCGAATGTCTTGGTTGTCAGAATTGCGCGTGAAGTCTTATCCCGAAGACTGACAGTGGACCGCGGTCGCGATTGAATGACGGGTTGTCAACAAACTCGTAATCCGGAGTCACGTGAAAACTTTTCCAGACTGAGAAACTGTAATAGGCTTCCACAAGCTTCTCGCTACCGTAATTCAGCGCACCGTCCCCGTCCAAGATATCCGTACCTCCAGCCTCAAGAAACGCCTGATTGCTGCGCGAGGCGCCGTCTGTAATGTAGACAAGTCCAAAGGCATCGTTGGTTCGCCGCCAGGAACTCCCATTTACGCTCATCCCAAGCGATGCTGTCCAATTGGAGTCGTTGTACATCCATCCCTGGACCTGCCCGTTGTTCCAACCCAGGCGCGAAAAGACGCCGACGTTATCGGTGATCTTCTGTTCCCAGTTCAGTCCAAAACCGTATTTACAGCGATAGGCATAGGCGGACGAAAGGTCCGCTCCGGGGCCGTTCGCGATCAGGAGAGGCGTTGCCTCCCGATACCCTATCGAGTTGGCTCTATTGACATAGGTTAGAACCCGAGTTGTTCCCGCATGGGCGCTGGCGTATCGGCGTTCAAACTCTCCCACCATTCCCCAGGCGCGAAAGAACGGGCCATCGCCTCCGGCATGCGGGAACGTGAGGATCTGGTCGTCAGCCGTAAAACCATTCTGCGTGTTCGGCACCTGGAAGAAGCCATAACGTGCAGCCCATCGCCGCCGATTCAGTTCCGCAACAACCCCTGTGGTATAGCCAACACTGTCGGCTGGAAAGTCCCACGATAGGTTGGTTATCGCCGCCCAGTTCATAAACTGAGCGTGCGGATCCTGAGCATAGGTGTTGTTGTCGAACATGTCCGTGGGGCTTAAACGCCCGATCGTGAAAGTCAGCCGCGAAACGTCCTGCGCCCCGGCAAGAGTGAGCGGACCATCCGGCACCGGCTCGCGGTCTCCGCCCAAATCAATGGTTTCACGGATGAACAAACGGGCAAACATGAAATGGGGAGTCGAGGTGCCCTGCTTGAATGCGTCGCCGTTTGGAAATGCCTCGATCCCCTTATCGTTGGTCAGACCGAATCCCTTCCAAAGCAGCCCATCGACGTGAATCTCACCGCCACGCCACAGTTGCGCACCGGCGTAAAGATCCGTCGTAAAGGTTTCCTGAATCTCTCCGGTGTTCAACAAGCTGTTCGCGCCGGAGTACTTCGCCCGAAAAGGGGGATCGCCTTGCGGAGTCTCGGTGATTTGACCGTGAATATTCCACTTTTGATTAGCTGTAAATACCGGCACATCCTGGGCCACGCAGGGAGCAACGGCCAGCGTGCCAAAGATCAACAATCGAACCAATTCTGCTGGTACGACTTCTCTCGATCGCCGCCCCTTCCAGTCTTTTGCCGTTCCATTCATTCGCGCAGTATATTCGACCGCGCGCAAAGCTAGATGAAATTGAACTATGTGACTGTTAAGAAACTCTTCTTAGTCGGGTAGGCGGTATGTTTCTTCGGGATTTAGAACTCGATTCTTCCCTGAAACGCGATCATGCGGGGCGAACTGTCCCCGCCGAGTCCGACGCCCAGCAGGCCGGTGGGCGGCGAAATGGTGCTGGTCAGTGCGCCAAAGCCCGTCTGCGTTGCGGGTTTTCCCGGAGTTCCAGCCTGATTGCTGGGTAGCGCGAAGTTGGGATGGTTGAAGGCATTGAAAACCTGCGAGTCCAACCTGAAATTCACGCGTTCGGTGATCGCAATCCTCTTGGTCAGATAGATCTCCGAGTAAGTGAAATGGGGGCCGCGCACATTGTTCCGGCCCGAATCGCCAAACTGGCAGTTGGCGGGCGAATCACCGCCGGCGCAGGCGCCGGTGCTGGGATCGACGACCGAGGCGAAGGCATCGGGATTGAGCCATTGGCGGCTGCCGGTCTGCGTTACTCCGGAGACCGAGGTCTTGCGATAGAGCGGAACTCCGGGGACACGGTTCGCAAACTGCGGGCCACTTCCTTGAAAGATGCCGTTGTTATTGGCCGTGTAGGGCGCGCTGAGAACGCTGAACGGCAATCCGCTGTGCAGAAAGGCGTTTTGCGAGAGCTGCCAGCCGCCCAGCGCCTGACGCAAAACCTTATGGCTGGAGTGGAAGGGGATTGCATAGATCCCGAAGGCCGACAGATTATGGCGCACGTCGTAGTCGCAGTTGCCATATTCCTTGCGCAGGCTGCCGGGTAGCGGAGCAAGAATTCCCAGGCTGGAGAACGGAAGCAGGCCGCCGTTTGAGACTTCATCCAGGCAATGGCTGTAAGTGTAATTGCCGCGCAGCGTCAGCCCACCGAACTGCTTTCCTGCGCTGGTTTGCAGGCCGCTATAGTGGCTGTCTGCGCCGGTGCGGAATTCGTTGACGCTGGCAAAACGCTGGTCGAGTGGCTGCTTGTAGGCGAAGGGTGCGAAACAGCCGTCGCACACCGTTTGGTAGCCGTTCAGTTGCACCTGATATGGCTCCTGCAAAGCACGTGTACCGACGTAATCCACGCGCAACGAGCCGCGCGGGCCCAACTCGCGCTCCACGCCCAGGCTCCACTGTAGAAAGTACGGCGTCTTCAGTGTCCCGCTGGGAAAAGTGTTCATGTTGACCGCCAGCGGACAGATCGGTGCGCCTGCGCTCATCCCCACACACGGTGCGCCGCCCGAGGCAAATACGCTTTGGAAAGACCGGTTGGCCGCAGCCGTTGCATCCACGGCGCTGTTGCTCACTCCCGGTGCGATGCCCACGCCGCCCACCTGTCCATTGATTCCGCCGACGAAGACCGGCACATATGGAGCGTTGGTCGCGCCCAGATCGGCAATCTGCGCGGGGATGATGTCGTTGAAGACGCCGCCGCCGGCATGGATCGCCATCGTATCCGACAGTTTATAAGCCACCGAAGCGCGCGGCTGCCAACTGAAGAGAGGCGTGCCGGGAAACAAGGATCGCACGTTTGTCTCAATCGCCTGGTTCAACGGTTGGTCGATCGAATGGTTCATATCTAGGAACGATCCGGCAGGCCGCGCAAAGAGGCCGTGCTGGTTGACGGGATTCGTATTCCAGGTTGCCCGCAATCCGGCAGTGAACGTCCATTTTCGGCCGAGCTTATAGGTGTCCATGGCATAGAGGTCGAGATTGCCCAGCGCGATGCTCTCCTTCTGCGTCAACGGAAAGCCCGCGGTGGCCGTGGACGCTGCGCCATAGGTGAGTTGCGCCAGATCGTTATAGATCACCGTTGGCACAACGCCTTCACCCAGGTCGTAGTCGCTTACGTCCAGCCGGCGGGAGTTCTCGCCGAACTTGATGGTGTGCTGCCCAAGAATCCAGGTGAGGTTATCATTGATCTGCCACTGAGTGACTTTGCGGCCCTGCGTGTAGGTCTGGTCGTTGCCGCCGACCGTGGTGAACGGCGCGTTGGTACTGCCTCCGGCCAACACGATGGGGAAGGCATCGAGTACCTGCGCATAGTTGTTGGGCAAGAAGAGGCTCGAATACCAGCTAAACCCAGGGTTGAACTGATTGACCAGATTTGGTGCGATCACGCGAGTATAGCCAACCACCAATGTCCGCTGCGGCTGCGGCGAATAGGAATTGAAAATCGGATTGATCGGATCGGTGTAAGCGGCTTGCAGGCCTGTGTCCTGTTGAAAGCGGTACCAGACGCTGTTGTTCGCGTTAATGGTGTGGTCGATCTTGACTACGATCAGGTTCTCGCTGTCGCTGTTGTTCATTGACTGGGTGCGAATATTTGCGCAACCCTTGCCGTCGAAGAGATGTGCGGGGGATTCCGGTTCTTTATCGGTATCCGAAATCAACGCGCCATTCTCGTCATATGGGCATGTCAGCACAGCCGTCGGTGTACCGGCCGTATTGCTGTAGAGCGCGAACATATTCTGGTAGAAAGCGAACTCATCCGGCTGCGCATCCAGGTGGGGGCAGTTGTATTGAACTGGGTTGCTGCCCGGCACCACAGTGCAGTTGATCCAATCGGTCCCTACCTGCTGCGTCTTCAACTGATTCAAAACA
>Ga0181520_10003142_pt1 | contig 29425 bp, 17 predicted proteins | sample PEATcosm2014_Bin_29_FD_132451 | JGI IMG/M metagenome (GOLD analysis project Ga0181520, IMG submission 132451) | Peatland microbial communities from MTU Mesocosm Facility, Houghton, MI, USA - PEATcosm2014_Bin02_30_metaG | ecosystem: Environmental > Terrestrial > Soil > Wetlands > Peat | place...
AGCCCGCCTGCAGAACCGGAAGATCGCCGGAGCATACTGGCCATACAGGTCGCCCCAGGCGTCCGAATCGCCCGCCCGGACCTGCGCCAGCAAATCCGCTAGTTCCGCGGTGCTCATCTCGCCAATGCGCTTGCGTCGCTCCATAGATGAATACGCACAATCCTACCGAAATATTTCAAAAGCGTGACAGATCAGCCGCTTAGCCACAGTCAGTGTGGCGGAGGACCGATCGCCGCAGGATGGCAATCCTGTCTGCGGGCATTTTTCCGCGTGCTGCATCGATCTCAAAACGGCGATCGCAGGGGAACGACATACCGTTCCCGCTCGTACCAGGCATTTGCTACCCACTGCACAGCCCACATTCTAATGCACTTACAGACGAACTACCCTCCAAAGAAAAACGGCCCGGCAGCCTCCAGAACCAACGGCCGCCGAGCCGCTAAAATCCCTCAAATCGCGATCAGCTCCTAAAACAAAAACTTCAAGCCGAACTGGATGCTACGTGCGCCGCCACCACCCAGAACCGGATTGCCCAGGCCGACGTCCGAAGTTGCCGTGATCGGATAGAAGCCGCAACTCCGGCCGATCGTAACGGTGGGGCCGCAAGTCGAGGCTGTGCCATCGCTAATGCCGTTAAATCCGGCGTCGGCAAAAAAGGCAGGCAGCAACGGACTGGCAAAGGCAGGGTGATTGAATATGTTGTAAAAGTCCGCCCGGAATTGCACCTTCAATCGCTCGTTGATCGCGGTCACCTTGCTGATGGCCAAATCAAGGTCCCGGTAATTCGGTCCGAGAAGAGAATTGCGGCCCTCGTTGCCGAAATGGCGTGTTCCCGGCGTGCAATTCGTGGTATCCGTTCCCCCCACAAGCGTGCACGGCACCGCAAAAGAGGTCAGGTTAAGGAAGTCCGCGGGATTGCTGTAGTTGTACTGGATGGGAGCCACCACGTCAGGGCGACCAAAATCTTCGCCGCTCCCATCGTAATCACCCTCATAAGCGTAATTCAGCGAAAATGGATGGCCGCTCATAACGGTCGCCACCCCGCTCAATCCCCACCCGGAACCAAACTTCCCAAGCGATCTTGCGGCTGGCACGTCATAGGTTGACGTGAGTACGAAACGGTTGCGCGCATCAAAATTGGAGTTGCCCTTGTTTTCCCCCGGATTCGTGCTGTCATTCGGCTGGGAAGCGTTCGGGACGTAGTCCTGGCCGTCGCTGGCCGTATCAATCGAATGGGACCATGTATAGGCAACCTGGTTATTGAAACGATGCCAATTCCGCTGCGTGAAGGATACCTGCAATGAGTTGTAGTTGGAATTCGCGCTGGTCTGCAATTGATTGACGTAGAACGGCAGGTTTGGCGCCAGAGTACTCAGAGGCGTAGTAAAACCTACAATCGGCGCGCCCGCGCATTGCGGGGTGCCGCGCGAGATGGAGCCCGTAATTCCGCACAGTTCATCAATTTCCGTTATTTGCGCTTGGCTCGGTTGGTTGATGTCCAGGAAGTGAAACAGCTTTCGGCCGGCCGATCCTACGTAGCCCACTTCCAACACAGTATTGTGCGCGAGTTCCTGTTGGATATTCAGGTTGTAATTGTAGACGTAGGGAGTGCGCAGATTCTGAGCAACGGTGAACGCATCGGTGCTGGTGGCGGTTCCTGGGGTCACGGAAGCCGGATCAAAAATGGGAACGTTGGGTTGAATAATTGTATCGCCGGTGAGTGGGCCGACGATTCCTGTAGGCAGCGCGGGGTTCAGATTGTAAGTGATGAAGACAGGATTAGGACCAATCGGATTATAAGCGGGTCCGGTGTTGTCCGTGTTGTACGCAAGCTCGCCGGTGAAGAAATCCTGGGAGAAAGCGTCATAGAAAACACCAAATCCGGCGCGCACCACCGTCTTCCCTTTGCCGAATACGTCGTAGGCGAAGCTCACACGCGGACTGAAATTATTCAAATCCTTGGGATAAAGCTGACCGGGCCGGACCAGACCGACAGTCGGATTATAAATACTGAGCTGATCGCCATTCGTGCCGATCACACCAAAGTAATCCCAGCGCAGACCGAGGTTCACCGTCAGCCGGCTCGTCACGTGATAGCTGTCCTGGAAGTAAAAGGCCAAGAAGTTCTGATGGGCATCCCGTGAAGTGTTCCCGAAGTTTTCGGTCCCGCCATCAAGCCCGCCTCCTAGGAACTCAGCGAGGCTGTTGAACTCAAGCTCACCCCGCGCTAGCAGATCGTTGAACGAGTTTACGGTCGTCCGCCGATACTCGCCGCCAAACTTGAGGTCGTGCCGGTTGATCTTCCAAGAGAAATTGTCGAAAAGTTGATAATTGCTATCTACGCGGTCGCGGGGATTGGAAAACCCGGAAGAGCCAAGGTGCGCCAGACCGCTCACCTCGATCGTGGGGAGGCCAAAATCCCGCGGCAGCGCCGTGCTCGGTCCTAGCAGATCAAGAGTATTGATACCCAGCGACGTATTGGGATCGCCGAAAATCGACGCATCTTGAGGATAAAATCCGTTGCGATACCGGTTCCATCCGAATCGCAATTCATTCAATTTCTCCGCCGAAACGGTCCTCACCCAGCTTACAGACACCAACTGCGTGCGGATCGGCGCATTTGTGTTGGTATTTGGGAGGTTGTTGCCACCCCCCACACCGAGCGGAAAGCTCTGATGACTGTTCCCAAAGAAGTAGCGCCCAGAAATCTGGTTCTTCGGGTCCATATAGTAATCAATCTTCGCGATCGCGCTGTCCAGATTGTTGGACGCGGGCCCTCCAATCGCTGATGTTGTGGGCCAAACGTCGTGGAAGCCGGAACAATGACCATTGGTATTGCACAAGTTGTAGAGATTCAGAATCGTGGGATTAATTACGTTGGCGTTCGCGTTAACGCACGCAACCACCGTGGTTGTGCAGGGCACGGTGCCACCCAAGGACTCGATCGCTTGGGTGTAGTCGTTCGGATCTCCTACAATTCCATCATTCAAAGTGGGAACGTTGTTGATCGAAGTGATGGCCATCCCTTCGCGCTGCCCTTCATAGGACCCGTAAAAGAATATTTTGTCCTTGACGATCGGACCGCCCAGCGCTCCTCCGAATTGGTTATTCCGGAAGGCGTCTTTCGGCTGGCCCACGTCGTTGAAGTAGTTGCGCGCGTTCAACACCGCATTGCGAAAATCCTCGAATGCCGCACCGTGGAATTGGTTCGCCCCGCTCTTTGTTACGATGTTCACCACCGCGCCGGAATTCCGGCCGAACTCGGCGCCAAAATTCGACTCAATGCTCATTTCCTGGATCGAATCTTCCGGCAAAATTGTTCCCGGTACTCCGAAAACACCTCCTTGATTGATGGCCGGCAGGTTGCGGTAGCCGTCGTTCATATCCGTGCCGTCCAGCAGATAGTTGTTAGCGCGTCCGCGGCTGCCGTTCGAGCTGAAAAGCCCATAGGAGCCGGGGGAATCGCCTCCGCCGTTGGGCTCACCAGCCGTGCCCGGCACCATAATCAGCAGCTTCGTATAGTCCCGGCCGTTGATAGGCAGATCTTCCACCTGCTGGCTCTCGAAGCTGCCGCCTAGCGTGTCCGTGGAAGTCTCCACCACCGGGATTTCGTCACCCGACACCACAATCTCCTGATTTACCTGGCCGGGTTTCAAGCTGATGTCCACGCGCCGCTCAGCGCCGATGTCCACCGTGACGCCATTGGTCGCTACTTTCTGAAAGCCGCTCATCTCCACGATCACATTGTAGTTTCCGATGGGTAACTCGGGGACCAGGTAGCTGCCGTCGGTTCCGGTGGTCGTGATGCGGTCAATTCCGGTGTCCACGTTGTGGATCGTCACCGTTGCGCCTACCAGTGCGGCGCCGCTGCTGTCCGTCACCGTGCCCTGAATGGTTCCGCGAAATGTCTGCGCCCAACCTGGCGCGGCCGCCAGCATCATCAACAAAATCGCGCAGACGATCGCAACGAGTACACCCCAGCGGCTAGAAAGCTTCATGGTTTTCTCCTGTGCAGGCTTATACGGCGTGCGAGGCAGGCTTGTCCTATCAATAATGCGAATGACCGCGATAAATCCTGCGGACGGCCCCCCAGCCCCACGAATCCACCCCTAAATTGCTTTCATACCTATAAGCCTCAGAGGGATAGGGAGTCAAGCAAGTTATCTCGCAGCAAACGTTTCTCGTTGGCGGGTATCGCTGCGAGCGCCCCTGCTATGCGCGGGCTCGATGAGCAGCTCGGAAATGGGGGCGATTCAAGGCTGCTGCGCAGTTTTCCGGCGAGTTCTTCAGTTCTGCGCCACCGGCGTGGTGCCGTTCACGGTATCCAAATGGAATTGCACCAGCACGGTGTTGGCGATCTTGTCGAAGGGCAGGTTATGCGTCATCCCAAAATCCCGCCGGTTGAACGAAAAACTGCCGTCAATCCATTCATGTCCGTCATCCTGCCGCAGCAGCGTAATCGAAACCGCAACTGGCTGGGTGATGCCGCGGATGGTCAGTTCTCCGTCCATGTGAAATTTCGTAGGGCCGCTATCCGCGGAAATGCTCTTGGACGCAAATCGAATTTGCGGATGCTCCTGCACCGCAAAGAAGTTCTTACCTTTCACCTCTCTGTCGCGTAACCCGCTCCCGGTGGATACACTCGCCGCCTCGATTTCCAGCACCAGGGAAGCGTCGGCGAATTTTTCCGCAGGCATTTTCATATTCGCTTCCCACGAATGAAACACCCCGACCACCTTCGCAAACGTAGAGCTGGCGTGAAATTCAATCTTGCTGCCGGTTTTCACGACGTAACGGCTCTGGTCGTCCTGCGGCGGAGCAGCCATGCCAACAGCCGAACAAAACAAAAGTACGCACATTCCCAGTGCGCGGATCATGAAAGCTCCCCGAAAAACGCCCACCGCCCCATTTCGACGTCCGTCAAATATATGCGAACAGCGCGCGAATCACCAACAATCCCAGAAGTACGGCGACTGGCGCGCGATCGCTGCTAAGTGGCCCTCTTCTCTACGTCTGCTATACTTTGCTTCCCGCGCAGAACGCGCCGGAAAGCCAGCATGCCTCCCACAGACCGCAAACGCCTGTTCTTGATTGATGCCATGGGCTACATCTTCCGCGCCTATTTCGCCCCCATGGACCGGCTGCAAACTTCTTCCGGCATCCCCACCAAAGTGCCCTACCTGTTTGCCACGATGATGCGCCGCCTGCTTTCGAATAAGGACCGGCTCCCGGATTATGTCGCAGTCGCCTTCGATGTGAGCGCGCCCACTTTTCGCGACAAACTTTTCGCCGCTTACAAGGCGCAGCGACCGCCCATGCCCGACGATCTTGCGGTGCAAATTCCGTTCGTGCGCCGCTATTGCGAAGCTATGCGACTGCCCATCCTGGAGTATCCCGGCTATGAAGCGGACGACGTCATCGGGACTCTCGCCCGCTTGGCTTCGAAGAAAAATCTCGACGTCTTTATCGTCACCAGCGACAAGGACCTGATGCAACTGGTCACCGAGAATGTGCTGGTCCTGAATCCCACCAAGGCAGACCTGATCATTGACGAGAAAAAAGTGGAAGAACTGATGGGCGTGCCGCCTTCGAAAGTCGCGGATGTGATGGCTCTGATGGGCGATTCAATTGACAATATTCCCGGCGCGCGCGACCCCAACGAGAAGGTTGCTCCCGGCGAACGCCGCAAGCCCGGCATCGGTGAAGTGGGCGCCCGGCAGCTGATCCAGCAATTCGGCAGCGCGGAAGAAACCTTGAAACGCGCGAGCGAAGTCAAACGCTCTAGCTATCGCGAAGCCCTGGAAAAATGCGGCGAGTTCGTCGTCCTCAGCAAGAAACTCGCGACGATTCCAACCGACGCGCCCGTGGCTCTCGATCTGGACGCGATGAAGGTCGCGGAGCCCGATACCGCCGCGCTGCGCGAACTTTACTCCGAGCTGGGATTTACCTCTCTGCTGCGCGAACTCGCGCCACTCGCCGACGCCCAACAAACGGACTACGCAACCATCGATCTACCCTCCGCGTTCAAGAAGTTTCTCGATGCCATTCCCGCGAGGCACGAAACGGCTGCCTGGCTCGCCCTCGATGCCCAGGACCCGGACGAAGAAGGTTTTGGCACGCGCGTCCTGGCCGTGGAAGTTTCAACCAAACTCGGACAAGCGCGTATCGCCGCGAATGACGTCGACGACAAAACCCTCGCCGCCATGCAGGACTGGCTCACCGATTCCATGCATCCGAAAGTTGTGCACGACCCAAAATTATTTCAATTGCTCGCGGCTCGCGAAGATCTTCGTGAAGGCGCGGCTGCAGCTGCCCCAAAACGCGGCAAAAAATTAGCCGCCGCAGCGCCTGCGAACTCCGTCGCAGGGATCCGCCACGCCACCATGCTGTATTCGTATTTGCTGCGACCCACCACTGCGAATCACGAATTCGCCGAAGTCGTCTTGCGTCATCTGAATCGCACGCTCTCCGGCGCTCCCGGCGAACGAGCTGATTTTCTTCTTCGCGTCGCGCCCGTCCTCCGCGCGGAAGTCGAGGCGCAAGGCCTCCTCGACCTCTACGAGAAAATTGACTTGCCACTTGCCGCCGTTCTGGCCCGTATGGAGGCGGCCGGCGTGCGCGTGGACCCTGTCGAGCTGGACCGCATCTCCGCCACCACGCTGGAGGAAATCGGCAAGCTGGAAAAATCCATCTACGGTCATGCCGGAGTCGAATTCAATATCAACTCGCCGCAACAGCTCGCGGAAATTCTGTTCGACAAGCTGAAACTGCAGCCGCCGCGTCGTAGCCGAGCCAAGGCGCGTTCCACCGCCGCCGACATCCTGGAAGAGCTGGCCGCGGTCCACGAATTGCCCAAGAAAATCATCGAATATCGCGAGCTAGCGAAGCTCAAATCGACTTATTCCGACGTGCTTCCCCGCCTCATCCACCCCGTTTCCGGCCGCCTGCACACACGTTTCTCGCAAACGGGCACTGCGACCGGGCGCCTCAGCTCCTCCAATCCAAATCTGCAGAATATTCCGATTCGCACCGAGCTCGGCCGCGAGATTCGCGCCGCGTTCGTCGCCGCGCCTGGATACCTGCTGCTTTCCGCGGATTACTCGCAGATCGAACTGCGCATCTTGGCTCATTTGTCCGGCGATCCAGTGCTTGTCGAAGCTTTTCGTCGCGGAGAAGACATCCACTCGCGCACTGCGCAGGAAGTTTTTGACGTCGCGCCCTTCGCGCAGACACGCGAGCATCGCCGCGTCGCCAAGGTCATCAATTTCGGGGTAATTTACGGCCTTTCCGCGTTCGGTTTGGCGCAACAACTCGGCATTGACCAAAAAGAAGCCGCGCAATTCATCGCCAAATATTTCGAGCGCTACCGAGGCGTAAAGGATTTCCTCGACCGCCAGATCGCGGAGACCCGCCAGACCGGAGTCACCAAGACTCTGTTCGGCCGCATTCGCCAGATCCCGGAAATCAATTCGCCACAGCCGAACATGCGCAATTTCGCCGAGCGCACCGCGATGAACACGCCTATGCAAGGCGCCGCCGCCGACCTGATCAAGCTCGCCATGATAGAACTCGATCGCCGCCTGCCCGCGGAAGGTTTTCAGTCGACAATGATTCTGCAGGTTCACGACGAGCTGCTCTTCGAAGGCCCCGAAAAAGAAATCCCGAGCCTCACCAGACTGGCCAAAGAAGTAATGGAAGGCATCTACAAACTTAGCGTGCCGCTCGTAGCCGAGACCAAAGTTGGCCCCAACTGGCGCGACATGAAGTGACGATGCGACGAGCATCGTGCTATGTTTTTGTCTTGGAATCTAAGCTAACGAAGAGGTGAAAAAAGTGAGCCACCCCAATCATCCTGAAGGTTTTCTGCGCCTGGTAGCCGACGCCAAGAAGCGCATCAAAGAGGAACAGGTCCAAGCCACTAAGAAAAAACTCGACGCCGGCGAGAAAATGATCCTGGTAGACACCCGCGAAGAAAGCGAATGGGCGCGCGGCCACATTCCCAACGCCATTCATCTCGGCAAAGGCATCATCGAACGCGACATTGAAAAAGCCATCCCCGATAAATCAGCCACGATCGTCCTCTACTGTGGAGGCGGCTTCCGCTCTGCGCTAGCAGCCGACAACCTGCAAAAAATGGGCTACACCAACGTAATCTCCATGGACGGCGGCTGGCGCGGCTGGACCGAAGCTGGCTACCCTGTCATCAAAGATTGATCACGCCGCCAGCCCGAACTTACGAGGCTGTGTTTTGACTTGGAGCGGAACTACCTCCGCTCCCGCAGTCGTGTGCGTCAACCTTCCTCAACTCTTACCCCGCCACGCGTCTAACAATTCGCCTTGACCCCCGAATCGGTTCGGGGGTCCATAATCTCATTCACGACGCGGAGGACCACATGCGTTCCGGAACACTGGCTCGTGAAGCCAAGATCAGCGTGGATACGCTTCGCCACTACGAACGCATCGGCCTGCTCGCTGCCCCGCCCCGCACCCTCGGCGGCTATCGCGAGTACCCCGCGCCAGCCCTGCAGCGTGTGATCCTGATTCAGCGCGCCCTCTCGCTTGGATTTTCCCTCACGGAATTGCGCGACATTCTTAGGGAGCGCGATAAGGGCGGCGCACCCTGCCGTCGCGTCGCCGCTCTGGCGCGCACAAGACTAGCCCAACTCGATGCACAAATGCGCGAGCTGCAGACGCTGCGCCGCCACATCGTGCGAATCCTTCGAGGTTGGGAAGCGCGCTTGGCCAAGACCCCCAAAGGGCGCCAAGCCCGCCTTCTGGAAGACCTACCGCATGGCACGCCGAGAGTTCGACGGCCCTTTCCGCACAGGATCCAGCAGTGAAGTTAAAAAGGAGGACATGATGAATATCACACTGACAATTCTCGCTCTCGCCGCCACTTCTCTCGCACTCTCAACTAGAAACCAAACCCCCGCGCCGGGCAAATCAACAGAACACCACTGTGAAATGATGCAGCGTGGCGATCAAGCGATGGGCTTCTCCCACGACAAGACCAGGCATCATTTCTTGCTCTACAAAGACGGCGGCGCAATCGAAGTCTCTGCAAACGGGGCAGCGGACACCACCAGCCGCGACGAAATCCGCTCACACCTGCAACACATCGCCAAAATGTTTTCCGCAGGAGATTTCGACATCCCCGCGTTCGTCCACGGCGAAAATCCCCCAGGAACAGAAATCATGAAGTCCCGCGCAGACAAAATCGTGTATCACTTTGAAGAAACCGAGCGCGGCGCCCGAGTGCGCATCACCACATCGGACCCGGAAGCATTGCGGGCAGTTCACGCATTCCTTGATTATCAAATCACCGACCACCAGACGGGAGACTTGCTAGACGTGCGCTGACCAGGAAAGCTAGCGTTCGGATCGCGAATCGGCGATCGCTTTCGTGATGGCGCCCTCGATACAGCTGGCAGCGTAGGAGGCAAATATTATGTCATTTGCGGAGAAGGATTTTACAGCGTGCATCAGCCCGAGATTGCCCTGCTGGATTAACTGCAGCAAGGAAAGACCATGAGCAGCGTGTCGTTCCGCGATATGTGAGACCAAATAGAGATTCGCTTCAATCAAACGCTTGGTAGCGAGCTCCCCCGGGTCTTCGTGATTCTGAATGTGCTGCAACAACTCGGCCTCTTCGCCTTCTTCCAGCGGTGGGACTTTGCTTACTTCGCGAAGATAGACCCTTACGGGATCGTTGTTGTCTAAGCTAGTCATTTCATTCGGTCAACTCAATGGCTGGGGCGGTTGGACTCGAACCAACACCGTCCTCATTAACAGTGAGGTGTCCTACCAATTGGACCACGCCCCAGCCGTCCCTAGATTGTAAACGGGAATGGAATTTTTCTTTCCACGCATTTTTGAATGGATTGGATTTCGCGGAGATGGACAGCGCAGGCGCCGGATAGCTCCAGCGCAATGAAGACGCCCCCGCCGTTTTAGGCCTGTAAGAAATTTATGAATGTGACGGGAGAGGCCGAGGGAAGGAAGCCGGCCCAGCCCTCAATCCCCTAAAGGGATCCTCGGCTTTCCTTCCCTCTGACGCAGATACATATCGCACGCCGCTAACCAAACTCATCTTATTGCAAACACAGGCGTTCCGACTTTCGCCCCCGGGTAAAAAATCCAAGCTCCAGGGCAAAAATTCCCCCCTAGACGCTCCATCGCAAATGAGTTCGATTTATTTTCCTGCGCGTGCCGCTCCTTGACCGCACCGCCGCTCTCTTGTTATGTTGATAGATTACACTGGGCGCATTTTACTCAGTGTATGACGCTGCATCCTGTAGGGAGCGTTCCATCCCAACATGGGCCTGAAAAAAATCGTTATCCGGGGTGCCCGGCAGCACAACCTGAAAAATATCCATCTGGAAATCCCCCGCAACACGCTCACGGTCATCACAGGGCTTTCCGGATCGGGCAAATCCTCGCTCGCTTTCGACACTCTGTATGCAGAAGGCCAACGCCGCTACGTCGAATCTCTCTCCGCCTACGCGCGGCAGTTTCTCGATCAGATGGAGCGCCCTGATGTTGATTCCGTGGAAGGCCTTTCGCCTTCCATAGCCATAGAACAGAAAACCACCACGCGCTCGCCACGCTCGACAGTCGGCACCATCACGGAGATTTATGATTACCTGCGCGTCGTTTACAGCGCTATCGGGTCACCGCACTGCCCCAATTGCGGCAAGCCCATCATGCGCCAGTCCACCGAGCAAATTGTGCAGTCGGTCCTGGCACTGAAGCCGGACGACCGCATCATGGTCCTCGCGCCGGTGGTTCGCGGGCGCAAAGGCGAATACAAGAAGGAACTCGAGAAATACGCCAAGGAAGGTTACGTCCGCGCGCGCGTGGATGGCGACCTGGTCAATCTCGACGAGCCCATTCCACTCGACCGCCGCAAGAACCACACTATCGAAATCGTGGTGGACCGCCTGCTGCTGAAAAACGGCATCGCGCAACGGCTCGAGCAATCCATTGAAACTGCACTGAAGCTCACGGGAGGCCTCGTCACGATCGTCGTCGTCGGCGGCGACGAGCACGTCTATTCCGAGAAACTTGCGTGCCCGGATTGCGGCATTTCTGTTCCGCAGCTCGAGCCGCGTTCGTTCAGCTTCAATTCGCCCTACGGCGCTTGCCCCGAATGCCACGGCCTGGGCTCGAAATACGATTTCGATCCTTCCAAAGTGATTGTGGATTGGACCAAGCCTCTATTCGAAGGCGGTCTGGGTCCGGGTTCTGGTTCCACTTACCTGCAGCGCACGATGCGCCTGGCCGCTGCGGCCTACAAATTCGATCTAGATACGCCGTTTGAACAGCTTTCGCGCAAGACGCAGAACCTGATTCTGCACGGCAATCCCGCCGACGGGAAAAATGCCAAGGAATTCAACTTCCCGGGGCTTCTGGCGCATCTGGAATCGAATCTCGAAGAATCGAAGTCCGACAATTACCGTGAATGGCTCACTCAGTACATGTCGCCCGCTCCCTGCGCCGCTTGCAGCGAGCGCCGCTTGCGCCCTGAAAGCCTCGCCGTGAAAATCGCCGGACTTTCGATCGCTGATTTCACCGAGCTGCCGCTCACCGGGGCACGAGCTGCGGTGGATAAAATCCGCGCCAAGCTCACACTGCGCCAGCACAAGATTGCCGGCCGGCCGCTAACCGAGATCGCCGAGCGCCTGGAATTTCTACTCAATGTCGGCCTCGGCTACCTCACTCTGGACCGTTCCGCCGCGACACTTTCCGGCGGCGAAGCCCAGCGCATTCGCCTCGCCACTCAAATCGGTTCGCGCCTGCGCGGCGTGCTCTATGTGCTCGATGAGCCTTCCATCGGGCTGCACGCGCGCGACAACGGCCGCTTGCTTAACACCCTCGAAACGCTGCGCGACCTGGGCAACACCGTTCTCGTGGTGGAACACGATGAAGAAACTATCCGCCGCGCGAATTACGTGGTTGATCTCGGCCCCGGCGCCGGAAAAGCCGGCGGATATCTGGTAGCCGCGGGCGCGCCTGGAGAAATCGCGGCCAATCCTGCATCACTTACCGGCCAATATCTTTCGGGTAAGGTGAAAATCGCCGTTCCCGAAACGCGCCGCAGCCCCAATGGAAAATCTATCGCGATTTTGGGTGCACATGGCCACAACCTAAAGAATATTGACGTCACCATTCCGCTAGGCCTGATGACAGTCGTCACCGGCGTCTCCGGCTCCGGAAAATCCACGCTCATCAACGATATTCTCTACCGCGCGCTCGCCGCGAAACTCTATCGCTCGATGGAAAAACCCGGCGCGCATCGCGCCATCACCGGCATCGAACACATTGATAAAGTCGTGCAGATTGATCAGGCGCCCATCGGCCGTACGCCGCGCTCCAATCCCGCCACCTATACCGGCGTTTTCGCACCCATCCGCGAACTCTACGCCATGCTTCCGGAATCGCGCGAACGCGGCTATCGCCCCGGCCGTTTCAGCTTCAATGTAAAAGGCGGACGCTGCGAGGCGTGCCAGGGCGACGGCCAGCGCCGCATCGAAATGAATTTCTTGCCCGATGTGTACGTCACCTGTGAAGTTTGCCGCGGCAAGCGCTACAACGCTGAAACCCTCGCCGTGCGTTACAAAGGCCTTTCCATTTCCGACCTGCTCGATCTGCCCATCGAAGAAGCTCTCAAGGTCCTGGAAAATATCCCGGCGATTCAGGTGAAGCTACAAACTCTGGTGGACGTTGGCCTCGGTTACGTGCAGCTCGGTCAATCCGCCACCACGATTTCCGGCGGCGAAGCGCAACGCACCAAACTCGCGCGCGAACTTTCCAAGCGCCAGACCGGCCGCACGCTCTACATTCTGGACGAGCCCACGACCGGCTTGCATTTTGACGACGTCAAAAAACTTCTCGATGTGCTCAACCGCCTCGTCACACTTGGGAACACTGTCCTGATCATCGAGCATAATCTGGACGTCATCAAACAAGCCGACTGGATCATTGATCTTGGCCCGGAAGGCGGCGAAGAGGGAGGCCGCATCGTCGCGCAAGGTTCGCCCGAACAAGTGTCACGCGTGAAAAAATCCTACACCGGACAAATTCTCGCTCGCGCTCTGAACGGCAACGGAAGCAATGCGAACGGCGCGAACAAGAAGCCACCGGCGGAATAGGGTCAGCTACAAGACTTTCCGCGCACGCGATTTTTTAGCTGGCGATGAATGAAGTATATTGAAAGAGGACGAACGACACCGCTCTCGAATGACCTCCGACGATAACAATCTCCCGCAGTCAGACGCCGCGCGCGTGGCCGAGCCAACGCCGGCGCCGGAGCCGTCGAACTCCCGTCTCGAGGCACCCGTCACACCCGGCTATCTCGGCCCTACCCTGCGGCGCGTTCCGGACGATCTCCGCGTCCCATGGGGATGGTGGGATTTGGTTCTGCTCGTGGTAATCGGCTTCGCCGGACTTCTGTTGTCGAGCTTGCTGGTGCTCACTGCTTTCATGGCCACGGGCATCACCATGGTGCACATCAAAAACTCCATCGTGGACCAAAGCCTGCTCTCCATCATCGCCACTTGCCTGGTCTCCGTCGCTCTACTCGGTTATCTCGCGGCGCAAATGCGCCTGCGTTTCAAGTTGCCTGCGTGGCGCGCTCTCGGTTGGCGGAGCCTGCGTACCGATCAGATGCCCCTCCGCGCCGCATATCTCGGACTGATTCTCTCGGGTTTTTTGCTGTCGCTGATGGTTGCCGCTTCGTCGTCGTTCTTCACGGCCAAAACCAAGATGCCCATCGAACAGTTCCTGCAAGATCGCCGCACCGCACTCCTGCTTCTCGTCATGAGCGTCACCCTCGCTCCTCTGTTCGAAGAAACGATTTTCCGCGGATACGTTTATCCGGTTGCCGCGCGCAGCTTCGGCGTGCCCATCGGTATTTTTTTCACCGGCACGATATTCGGCCTGTTGCATTCCGCGCAATTGGGCAACAGTTGGCCGCAGGTTGGCTTGCTGATTTTTGTCGGCATCGTGTTTACCTATGCCCGCGCCAGGACCGGCACTGTCCTCGCCAGCTACTTGCTCCACGTCAGCTACAATTCGTTCCTCTTTCTGAGCTTTCTGGTGGCGTCGCACGGCTTCCGCCATTTTCCGGCCGCGCATTAGGCATCCTAGCCACGACAACGGCCGAGCGGCCGCCGAATCCCCCTGCAAAGAACCCCGCGAAATCAGCTACAATAGAAATTTGTGCGCAGCACTCGGCGCGCCCTAGTAACGGAGATGAAAGCGTTGCACACGGTCGAACCCATACAGTGGACATCCGCAGGCGTAGTGATTCTTGACCAGCTTAAGCTGCCGTCAGAAGTAGTGCATCACACCTACACGGATTACCGCGACGTCGCGAGGGCCATTAAGACGATGATCATTCGCGGCGCCCCGGCCATCGGAGTCGCCGCGGCCATGGGGATTGCGCTGGGCGTGCAGCATTCCGAAGCGAAAACGCTCGAAGGTTTGCGCGCCGAATTTCCCGTCATCTGCGAGACGCTCGCGCACACCCGTCCCACTGCCGTGGATTTATTTTGGGCGATCGCCCGCTTGAAACGCCGCTTCGACGAACTCGCGCTAACCGCATCGCGAAATGGCTCAGGAGGCTTGGAGGGAATTCGCGCGGCAATGGTGCAAGAAGCGCTGCTGGTTCACGAAGAGCGCCGCGCCGGCGATCGCAGCATCGGAAAATTCGGCGCCGCGCTCATGCCGAAATCCGGCCGCGTGATGACGCAATGCAACGCCGGCGCGCTGGCCACGGCGGGAATCGGCACTGCGCTGGGCGTGATCCGCGTAGCGATCGAGGAAGGTAGCCAGATCGAAGTTCTCGTTCCCGAAACGCGCCCGTACCTTCAAGGCTCGCGCTTGACGGCTTGGGAACTCCACCAGGAAGGCATTCCGCTGACGCTAATCACCGACAACATGGTGGGTCATTTCCTACGGACTGGTGGAGTGGGCGCCGTAGTAGTCGGCGCAGACCGCATCGCCGCCAACGGCGACACTGCCAACAAGATCGGCACCTACGGAATCGCGGTCCTGGCTAAAGAAAATAACGTCCCGTTCTACGTCGCCGCGCCCATTTCCACCATCGATCTCTCGCTCCCCACCGGCGACCAAATCCCTATCGAAGAGCGCTCCCCGGCGGAAGTCACGCACGCGGCCGGCATTCGCACCGCGCCGGACGTCCGCGCCGCCCACATCGCCTTTGACGTAACTCCCCACCGCTACCTCAGCGCCATCATCACCGAGCACGGCGTGGCCCAGGCGCCCTTCGCCCCAGCCCTGAAGAACCTCGTCCAGCGATAGCACAGCACGCCAGAAATTGCGGGCTTTGCGCTGGCCATCAGCGCGCGTCGCCCGCCGAATCTTCGCCGTAACTTCAAAAACCTCCGCCGGCTCGGTATCGAAGTGGTATGATTCCCCTCAATCAGCAGGGTGAAGAGTCCTATGACGCGACTCGCTCCGTTCGCTCTCGGTCTTTGCTGTTTTGTGCTGCTCTCCCACCAGGCCATGGCACAGCGCGGGATGGGAGATGGCGTCAACACCGTTAGTGTGACCGGCACGGTTTTTTCCGATTCCCACAATCAACGGGTTTCTCAGGCCGAAATCCGCTTGTGTGACAGCGGCGGCAATCGGGTGGCGGAAACGATTGCAAACGACTCAGGAGAATTTTTCTTTCGAGGTATAAGTCGCAACACTTACATCCTCTCGGTTAGCGCGAACGGCTTTCAATCGCAAGACGTCCATCTGGACCTGAGCTTTGGCTCCGACCGCGGGATGTCGGTGTTCCTAAAGCCTCTCCCGGGCAACTCTCCCGCGCCGGCCTCCGCATCGAGCGTCTCCACTCATGAGATGGCGATGCCGCAGAAGGCTCGGGATCTGCTGGCATCTGGCGAGAAAAAGATCTACCAGGACAAAAATCCTCAGGGCGGCCTGCAAGACCTGCAGCGGGCGATTGCCATCGCTCCCGGTTACTACGAAGCGTATTACCAGACCGCGATGGCTTACGTCTCCCTCGGCAACTCTGGCGAAGCAGAAAGGGCCTTTCGCCAATCAATTGAGATAAGCAGCGACAAGTATGGTGAGGCCGCGGTCGGCCTTGGGGCTCTGCTGGTAAATAAGGGAAGCTCGATCGAAGGCGAAAAAGACATCCGCCACGGGATCGAATTGAACCCAAACTTCTGGCTGGGATACTACGAGCTGGGCAGGGTTTTGCTCAATCAGAAGAACTTCGCCGAAGCGGGGAAAGCCGGGGAGCAGGCGCGGTCACTCGCTCCTGCGTCCCCGATTGTTTACCGGCTGCTTTCAAACGTGCATCTAAACGAAAGAAATTACGCGGCGCTTTTGCAGGATCTGGACGCTTATATCAAGCTTGATCCTGATAGTCCGGCCGGGTTGCGGGCTAAGGAACTCCGCACCCAGGTTGCACAGAAGGTCGGCGAGGCAAATCCTATTGCGGCGGGTGGCCCGGCAACCAAGTAGGCTGAACCTCAGACGGCTACGACGATTCGCCGCTGACTCTTGCCGTCTACCCAATCACCCAAGGTCCTGCATCGTGAAGCAGGCGCCCCGCACGCGATCCCGCGACGCCGCAACCCGGCCGCGAGGTACTCCCGCCAGAATAAGAAAGGGCGGCCCCAAAGGGCCGCCCTTTTTGCAGCTCCTAGAGAAGCTATTTAGAAGATGAACTTGCCCTGAATCTGGCAAATCCTCTGGTCCGTAGCCGCCGCTGCGAACGCTCCGTAAGGAGAAGTCGGCATGGTGGCCGTGAAGACCGTGTTTCCGAACGGGCCAATTCCACCGTTGGTATTCGCCGATGCCGTGCCGTAGTTCAGGTGGTTCAGCACGTTATAGGCGTTGAAGCCGATTTGAAACTTGAAGCGCTCGGTCAGATCGAACGTCTTGCGGAGGCTGAAATCCATTCCGAAGAAGCCCGGTCCGATGAACGAGTTCCGGCCCAAAGCGCCCGTAAAATTGGTGGAGGGGGCGAGGGTATTCGCGGTAACCGTGCTTCCCGCCGGCGCGAAGCAAACAAAGCCGGTGAGCAAGCCAACCGCACAGGGGTTGCTATTCGAGAAATTCCGCTGTGTGAACGTCGAGGACGGTTGCGCAATGATTGTTGCACCTTGCAGGTTGTCGGCGGCTTCGAATCCCCCCAACGTAGCCCCATCGAGAATGCTGAACGGGAAGCCCGTGTGAAAGAAGACGTTGCCCGAAATCTGCCAACCAGCAACGGCCAGATTCGTCAGATGGTTTTCCGTCTTGAACGGCAGCGCATAAATGTAATTCGCGCTGATGTTGTGACGGATGTCGTTATCCGAGGAAGCGTATCCGGCGTTCGGGTTGAACGGATTGACCTGATCGAGAACGCTGTTGATGACGCTAAACGGGTTGATGCCACCATTCGAATTGGCATCGAGCGAGTGGGAGTAGGAATAATTAAAGCGCCCTGATAGGCCGTGCCAGTCGTTCTCCATAATCGAGACAGTTACGCCGTTGTAATTGGAATGGCCGGCGTTCGTCAGCTGCGTCACGGTGCCGACACGCGGATCGGGCGCAGCAGTCGGCAGACCTGAGTTGGTGAAGCCCGCGCCGATGCAGTTCACCGGGTCGCAGAAGGAATTCAGGAAGGGGTTCTCCATCAACTCGTCATAACCGTGATTGCCCACGTAATTGACGGACACAGAGGTCGTGCGAGTCAATGCGTGCTGAATTTCCAAGTTCCATTCCAGGTACTTCGGGTTCAAAACCTTACCCGCAGTATCAGCTACGTTGGGAACGATCAGATTACCCGTATTCGGGTTAACGCAGCCGCCGGGGACTCCCGCTGCGGCAGTCGCGTAGGTATTCAGGTTCCCACCACTCGTGAAGTTCGAAGCGAAAACGCTGTTGCACTCTTGGGCGACGTTGACGCCGCTAGTGGGAAAGGCCGTTGACGAACCCGGCTGCTGGTCAAACGCCAGCGTACCCGCCCCCACGTTCCAAGGATTCACGACTGGGAAGTTCGTGGTGTAGTTTCCCAGAATTTCACCGGGATAAAGATCGGTGAAGAGACCAACACCGCCGCGGATCACAGTCTTGTCACCGATCGGGCTCCAGGCAAAACCGAAGCGGGGTTCGAATACAACTGCCTCAACATCCGGCAGAATGTTCTTCAGGCCCGTCTGGAAAGTACCACCCGGGAACGCCGCGTTGTACGGGACATCCGCGCCATGTGGAGTGTCGTTGAACGGCGAAATCGGCAGGGTGGCGCAAGCATGCTGGCAAATGCCGCCAGAATTGCGATCCGCCCGCAGGGTCATGGTGAGTTTCAACTTCGAATTAACCCGCCATTCATCCTGGAAGTACAAGCCGAAGCTGTAGAACGCGATCGGCTGACGCGGGGTGGCGGTGAAGTTGTACAACACGTTGCCGCCGCCAGGGAAGCCGGTCGTGGTATTCGCCGGCAGGAAAACCTGGTCGTTGGCGAAGCCCAAGAGCGTGGTGCTGACGGCAGGATATTGAGTCAAGGTTTCAGCCGCATAATCGCTGACGTCGTCTCGACGGAAGTTTACGCCCATCTTGAAGGAATGAACTCCCTTGGTGACGGAGAGATCGTCAATAACCTGCCACTGCGTTACGTGGCGGCCTTGAGGATATTCGAACCCCGCCGCAAAGCCACCGGGGTTTCCTGATCCGGTGCCAAGCGCAGTCGTAGAGGAACCGTCAACGAAGGCGAGGTTACCTGGAAACAAGGCCAGGGCCGCCGTCGGATCGGGATTGCCGAAGATCGCCGCATAGTACAGCACCGACCCGATGAAGTTGTTGACTACATTCGGGCTGAACAGGTGCGTATAGTTCAACTGCCCTTCGTCTTGCGGCTGATTGCTGCTGTCATTGAAAGCCGGGTTGACGGAATCCGTGTAGGTCGGCTGTAAGCCGCGGTCGAACTTCACGCGACCGAAAATCTTGTCGTTGTCACTGAATGAGTAATCCACGCGTCCGCTCAGCAACCATTCCTTGTTGCCGTTCGAAACAGACTGCGTGTAGCTCTCTGTGCAACCGCCGCCTCCGGAGCCGTCTGCTGCCGTCGGTTGAATTGCCGCTGGGAGCACGGCACCAGAAATTGGATCGGAGAGCAAATTCGTTAGCGGATTGTACGCGTAACCAATACAACTGCCGGCCGGTGCATTGGGGGCCCCTGGGCTGCCTGGGTTGCCTGGGGAAGGGGGGATAGGGGCGATGTACTTCGTTCCAGTATTGTTGACAACAGCCTTGGAAATACCCGGGGCGTTGTTGTAAAGCGAGAACGCATTTGTATAGAACGCTTGCGTCGCGGCGTCCTGCGGAACGTTGGCCAGCACATAATCTTGAAACGCCGGCGTCATCAAGGTCACGTCATGCACGGAGCCGAAAATGTAACGGATGCCTTCGGTGTTGACGTAGAAGAAGGCCTTGTCCTTCTTAATCGGACCGCCAAGCGCTGCCGCCCACTGGTTGTTGTTCTCAAAAGGGCGTGTCCCGCCGAACAGCTTGTTGATCGGATCGTTCGCCGTCAATTCGCGTCCGGTCCAGTAATAAACGGCATCGCCGTGATACGCGTTGCCGCCGGACTTCGTTGAATAGTCAACCTGAGCGCCCGCCTGCCGGCCGTACTGGCCGGTGTAGCCGTTTGCGACGATCGCCACTTCTTGCATCTCGTTGCCGCCCAGCAGCAAGTTGCTGGCGCCCGTGTTGTTCAAGTTCAAGAACGGATCGTTGTAGTCATTGCCGTTGACGGTAAAGAGGTTCGCGTCGGCCGGCAGTCCGAAAGCGCTAAAGTTGCCGTAGCCCCCAACCGTCGAGTTGTTGGCCACGATGCCAGGCGCGGAATTCGCGATGTAAGTAACGTCGCCGCCCGGATTCGGCGTTTCCGTCATCTGCCGAGCGTCAAACGTCGTCGTGATGTTCGCATCTTCGGTCTGCAGCTGCGCGGCCTGCGTTGTTACTTCTACCGTCGTGCTCACGCTTCCCGTTTCCAGCTTGACGTTCACCGCGACAATCTGACCCAAGACCACATCCACGCCCGTCGCCGAAGTCTTAAACCCTTGCTGGGTCACGGAAAGCGTGTAGCGGCCCGGCTTCAAAAGCGAAAAACCGTAGACGCCGCTGGAGGACGAGGTGACAGCCTGCGTCTCTCCGGTGCTGGCACTGGTCAGCGTGACCTTCGCGCCGACGATCACTGCGCCGGTTTGGTCTGTGACCGAACCGGTTATTCCGCCGGTCACCACGCTTTGCGCGGCAGCTAGAAAGGGTAACAACAACGCGAGCAGTGCAACGATACAAAGCTGCTGCTTAAATCGCATTTTTCTCTCCTCGTTTCGTTCAACTTTAGAAATGGTCGGGGCGGAAACTAGGTCCCGTGGCATAGAGCAACAACGCCGAATTCGTAATGGCCCCCGCCCTCCTAACGCAAGAGAATTGCCATCTGCGAATTAATATTAAGTGCTTTACATAGAATAGTGTATGGACACTACGAGTTTCGGTAGGGGCTGGCCGTATATGTGTTTTGGAATATTGGTACTAAATCCCATTTTTAGGATAGGAGTGCCCATTGTCGCGTTTGAGTGCGCCTAGTCGGCTCACGAGCGGACGTACATCGTGACGAATCGATCGACGGTTCGCCGGTTATTGAATGGGGGCGACGGGGATATCCAGGAGGCACACCTCAGTGGCTAGGGTAGATGAGCTATCGGCGGATTGTGCAGCTGCCCTGAGGTCGAACTACTAATGGAAATTAGCCAAGATCTACTGCTCCGGAGCTCTGAACACTAACTGCGTTCCCTTCTTCAACTTAACATCGCTAACGCCGGATTGTACAACCGAATACTGCTTCTGGTTTTGCGTCGAAGACGCCAAACTCATTCCTCGTATTCCATATACACCGACGCTGGTAGCCATGATTTCGCCCCCGTTGCCTAGGTTCCTATTCTCGCCGGCAACCGCGGAGTTGATATTCGTCGCAGCCATTCCTCGCCCGTCCTGGAGCGAATCTGTAGACACGGTGGCAGCCGGGGCTAGGGCTTGAATTTTTACGTTGAGCGTGGCTGGGGACCCGCCCTTCGGGGCGACTTGATCGAAAACGATGACGATCATCGAAGCGGAGCTGCTGCTATAAGTCTGCACTTGGGTAATATGGCCCGACAGGATGGACCCTCTCTTTAGCAATACGTCGTGTCCCGGTTTCAGGTCTCGGGTAGTTTCGGCCTGTACGAGGTCTCCTGGCTTATTCTTGCTCGCGTCCAAATCCGTATCGAGCTTCGCAACAATTCCCTGACTGCTCGGAATATTTATAGACGGCGGCGCAGCGCTCGATGGCGCGCTCGTCTGCGCAATGGTTGGCGAAGCCAAAATCAAGGCCGCGATGATCAAGATTCCTATGCGCATGATTCCCGTCTCCTGAGCCGTTCGCGCGAAATACCGCGAGTGCACGCCCGCTGTGAAATTCGACGCGTGAGCTTAGCAAAAGGGTACGGGGACGGCAAGTGGCGGACTGGATTAATTACTCTAGATTATTACGCGACAGTAACATTGCCGTTCGCGAACGTTCACTTAGGGTTCTGGCGCACAGGAGACTGCTCGGCACTCTGATTGAAGCCCTACTCCGACCAGCAGTACAATCGTCCCTCGGTTCTGCGTTTGACCAATCTCCGCCGTACGGGTCCCGACGACGACTTCAAACGAGCCAGCTGGCGCCGCGGCGACGGTGGCCGGGTAGCTACTGCGCGTCGGTTACTTTACCTTTCACGAATGTGACTTTAAGGTCTTTATATACATAAATCTGCTTGGGACCCAGGTTGAGGATCTTATCCGGCTGGCCCAATATCGCCGTCACTTGGTCGGGCGTCTGACCAATCTCCACCGTAGCTGGCGGAGCGGCCGGGGCCGCTGGTGCGGCCGCCGGAGCGTCGGCTGCTGCGGGCTGCTGCGCGTCGCCGCCTGCCGCTGCCTGTTGTTGGTTTCCGCTGTCGTCCGACTTCGCGGAGTCGTCCGGTTGAACCGTCAAAACTTCCGCGACCAAGCTCAACACTTGATCCGCGGTGAGGTTCGAGCCTTTCGGGAAAATGAATTTGAGCTGCGAGTAATACCGAACATCCTGATAGGGATCGCTGAACAAGGTGAAGAGAACACCGTCGGGTTGCACTGCGATACCCGTCACCCAAAATTTTTCACCGGTAACAAATTGCCGCCCCTGCACGGTCTGCGGCGGGGGATGCCCGATCATGCTGCCGAAACCCTGCAGCTTTTGATGCACACCGTATGCCCCCTCGGAGAGCCTGCCGCCGCTATAGGTGTTCACCGGCGGTATTTGGGTTGAGGTGGGATACATCAGCAGCTTGTCCTTCTGCAAGACCAGCACGGCACCCGCGGTGACGATGTCGCTCTTGTCGTCCGTCGGCTTGGTGAGCTGGTACTTCGCTTCCAGTTGGCTCTGCACCGAACCCTGCGCTCCCGCCGTGAACCATGGGAAAATTCCCGCTACCGCCAGGACGGCAATTTGCATCCGAATCGGAAGTCTGGCCTTCATTGATAACTTCTCCTTGGGCGTGGCATGCCCCGCGGTGTTTTTCGGAAATTGTGAAATCCGGTGTTCGCTCCGCTACTAATTAACGAACGCAAGCTGAACCGGAGCGTCAGTGGTTGTCCCGCCTGACGCTCCGATCTGGTTTTCTGCAGTACCGTGTAACGGCCCGGTACCGCAGATGACAGAGTTACTTTGCCCTTAGTCCTGACCGCTGGATCCGGCTTGCCCTTGCACGTCAGCGTCGGCCTTGTCGGCATCTGCTTGCTGCGCCTCAAGCTCGCCCTTCACCGACGTATCCGGCTTCACCTGGCCATCAGGATTCGCCCGAGTCTTGGTGTCGGGAGCTGCCGGCAATCCGTTCTTGCCTTGATTGTCCGCCAGCGTCTTGAGCCCGGAATCGAGCTGCTCGCGGAAGTGGTTGTGCATTTCCTGCAGGTCGTCTACCGCCACAGCGACCTGCGAGCCCGACGCGCAGTCGGATTTCTGGCTCGCGCTGACCAACACCTTCACGCTCTTGTTCGCGTCCGGTGTGTCGTCGATGCGTGTGACTACGTCTCCGGCAGATAGCGAGCAGTCCTGACCGTCGGGTCCCGTCTCGTTCAGCACCTCGCTGACGATAAAGGTCCGGTGGTTAGGATCCAGAGCCGCGGGAACCTCTTCGGGCGGGTTTGCATCGGCGGACGTATCCGCAGCCGGAGCTGCCGCCGCCGCGGGTTGTGGTGCTTGCGCGGCGGCTTGTTCCGCAGCCAGCTGCGCCTTTACCTCGTCCGCGATGGCCTGCTTTACCTCCGGCGTTAGCGCTACACCGCCTCCACCGTTACTGGCATCTTGTTGTGCGCTGGCATCGCCTTGCGACGCCGCGGCATTCGCATTCGCCGCTGCCTGAGCTTCATACGCGGCCTGCAGGTTCTGGCTGATTACGTAGTCCGTCATCCAGAGTGCTGCTGTCGCGTAAGCTGGGTAGGGATTGAAGTAGTAGCCGTAGTATCCAAACCACGGCGCTCCGCCCCAGCCCCACGAATAAACCACCGGCGCGGCCCAGGGATTGTACGCCCAGCCGTAGAATGCCGGACCGTAGTAGTAAGCCGGCACGTAGCCGTAATAGTAGCCTCCGTGGTAGTAGCCACCGCGATATCCGTACGCGTAGTAGCGACCGCCACGGTAGTAGGTTCGCCCCATGTACCGGCGTCCGTCGCGTCCACGGTAGCCACGCTCGCCGTAGCCGCCGTGCCGCCCGGTGTTGACCAGCCGGCCGCCGCCAGCACGCCGCCCCTCGACTCTTGTGGAGCCATGCGCGCCATGAGTAATCGTCGCCCCGTGCGCGGTCTTAACGGAGGTTACTCGGCCGCCCGAGACGCGCGCCGTATTACCACTCTTGGTGGTAACAGTCTTAGCAGGCGCTTTCGCAGCGCCACCCTTGCCGCCAGCTGCGCCTCCCTTGGCGGATGCGTTCGTCGCGCCACCCTTGCCACCTGCCGCCGTCGTGCCCTTACCACCAGCCGTGGTCGTACCCTTCCCGGCAGTCGTGGTCGCACCCTTTCCGGCAGTTGTCGTTGCGCCCTTACCGGCAGTCGTCGTGGTGGTTCCCTTGCCGGCAGTGGTGGTCGTCGCACCCTTACCGGCTGTAGTAGTCGCGCCTTTATTTGCGGTGGTCGTCGAGCCCTTATTCGCGGTGGTTGTGGTGCCCTTGTTGGCCGTGGTAGTCGTTCCCTTATTAGCGGTGGTCGTTGTGCCCTTATTCGCTGTAGTCGTCGTGCCCTTGTTGGCCGTAGTAGTTGTGCCCTTATTGGCGGTAGTCGTCCCCTTGTTGGCGGTAGTCGTGCCTCTGTTGGCAGTGGTCGCACCGCCTCCTCCGGCCTTGGCGCCGCCGCCTCCACTCGGATGTGAAGCAGGGGCCGACGGATGGGCTGCGGGAGCAGCCTTTGGAGCCGACCCTCCCCCACCTTTGTTCTTCTGCCCCCAAGCCAAGCTGGGGACAGTGATCAGGCTCAGTATTAAGAGCCACTTTGCCACGACGCTGACGATGGGCCGAGTCGAATTCATCTTAACTCTCCTCTTAACGTGAAATGCTCTGAGATTCCGTCTCTGACTCTACTGCCAAGCACGTGCGATCCCTGAAAATTCCCCGACGCCTGCCGGACTCGGGCGTCCGCTGCCGCCGCGATGACTTCGGTCAGTTTAAAAGCTATCGGTCGCTTTCGATAAACGCTGCAAAGGATTGCGCCAGCACCGTCCGGAAGGATTGAATTCTGCAAAGAGAACAATAGGCTGGTTCCGCATGACCTCCGCGCCGGATCGCCCCGAAGCGGCCCTCCCATTCACATTGCGCAAAAGCATCCGAAAAAACGTCACGCCAAGGAAAGATTTCCGCTTCACCCGCCGATTCACGGTAGCCGTTGGACCACGAGCCGCAAATCACGCATATCCGCGGCAGGCGCCTCCAGGGTGGCGGCTTCCGGCCGGATTAGAAGCTATGGTGGAAGAACATAGGCCCGCTGAGCGGCGCTGTCAAGCTCGGAAAATTGTGGGGCAACCAGCAAGGCAGGGTCTTTCGCCTGCCGATGCCATCAAACAGCTTCGCGCCATAAACCCGTTCAGCATGCCCTTTCACTCTGGCACAAATGTCGTAGAATGGCGGCAGCTTTCGGGCTTTCTCCACCAACCGCTTTTGAATCGGCAGAGGCCAAATGACCGACGACGTCACTGGCGCACGTAAAGGCGACTACCTGATCCTCGGCACTCTCGGAGCCGGAGGAATGGGCAAGGTCTACAAAGTTCGCAATACGCTTTCCGACCGCGTGGAAGCCATGAAAGTTTTGTTGCCCGATCTTTCCGAGCAGCAGGAACTGGCGGATCGTTTCTTGCGCGAAATAAAAGTTCTGGCCAGCCTGCATCATCCCAATATCGCCGAATTGCGCACTGCTCTTACGATCGGCAATCAACTCGTGATGATTATGGAGTACGTGGAAGGCACCACCCTGGCTTCCCGCCTGCAACAAGGTGACATGCGTTACGCGGACGCACTCGCGTGCTTCGATCAAGTGCTCGCCGCGCTCTCTTGCGCGCACTCACAACGCATCGTGCATCGCGACATCAAGCCCGCCAACATCATGCTCGCGCCCTACGGCATCGTTAAGTTGATGGACTTCGGCATCGCACGTTCCGGCAACGATATGGGCCTCACCATGACCGGCACGACGCTGGGTTCGGTCGCATACATGTCGCCTGAACAAGTTCGCTGCGAACCGCTCGATGGACGCTCAGACCTTTACTCCGTCGGCGTCTCGTTGTACGAAACCATCACCGGGCAGCGCCCTTACGTGAGCGACAACAACTTCGAAGTGATGCAAGCGCATCTGCAGGTGCCGCCGACGCCGCCGATAGACTTGAAGCCCGATATTCCGCCCGGATTGAATCAATTGATCCTGATGGCGATGGCTAAGAATCCGGCGCAACGATTCCAGACTGCCGATGCGATGCGCGGTGCGCTGCGCAGCGTAGCTCCGGTTCTGGGTGAACCGACTCCGTTCGCGCCGGAGATTCCGGAGTCAACGCTCGACATGTCGGCGCAGCAAACGCCGTACCCCGCGAGGCCCAGCACGCCGCGTTCGGTCACAGCGCGGCCCGTGGCGCAGCAGCCGGTCACAGCGCGGCCCGTTACTGCACGCCCTGTTACGGCTCGTCCGGTCACCGCGCAGCCTGCCTCGGCGCCGCCGATCACGCCCAATCCTTCATCGGGGCCGCTTGCGCCGACGATTCCGCTTTCCGGCTCAGCGCAGCAATATCCGCCGCCGCAGGTTCCGGCGGCAGCCGTGGTGGTGGCAGCCCCACCCGCGCAAGCGAGCGCCGGGAATCGCCGCCTACTCCACATCGCTCTCAGCGCAGTGGCCGTGCTCGTGGTCTTGGTTGCTGCGGGGTTCGGCGCGAAGCGTTGGTTGGATACGCGCACGACTGAGAACTCCGCCCGTGCGCCTGCGGACAATACGACTGCTACCGCACCAGCGCCCGCCGCTACGACGCCGGCTGCGGATGTGCCCGCGACGCCGGTGATGCCTGCGATGCAAACTGTCCCCGTGTCAGATGCGGCTCCTAGCAAGCCCACTACAGTTGCGAGCGTGAAGCCGCGCACTACCGCGCCAGCGATCGTGCGGAATCCCTCTCCACCGCAACAGGACACGCCGCAGCCGGTTGTGCAGCAGCCCGCTGCACCGCAACCGCAGCCGAGCGTGGTACAGGAAGCAACTACAGCCGCGCCGCCGGATCATCGCGCAGCAGAACAATCGACGCGGAAGACCGTGGCGTCCCTCGCACAACTGGCGGCGTTGGAGCACGAGGAGTTCGATGAGCTCGAGGCGCGCGATAACAAGGTGAACGCGCGCGTCGCGGCATTGCCGCAGCAGCCTGGCGCTGACGTCGCCGCATCGCAGCAGAGCGCACGCAATGAACTGGCGCTAGCGCAACGCGCGCTGCAGCATGGCGACGTGCAAAACGCGCAGAAATACATGGAGCAGGCAGATGCGGAAATAACCAAGGTCGAGAAGCTTCTCGGGCACTAAGCTCGCCGCTACGAAATGCGTGGCTACTCTTTCGAAACGTTGACGAAATACAGGTCCGTGGCCACATCGAATTCGTTTTTCTTCAGTTGAGTCTTCATCGTCTGCCAGTACGTGGTCGGCTGAATAATTTGCCAGTCGGTTTTTTTGCCTACGCGGATGGGCATGGCGAAATCGGGTTCGTCCGCTAGCCAGCGATAATCCACCGTGCCCTCCGCTTCATTGAATTTCAGCTCGAGGGTAGGAATCGCGGTGTGGCGCAGGTACTGATCGAACAGCGGCGTGAGATTCATGCCAGTCTGCTGGTTAAAATACGCGACGACATCCTCGGTCATGATGTTCTGATATTTGAAATGCTGGTAAAAATCGTGGATCAGCGCAAACCAGCGCGCATCATCGTTCATCACGCTGCGCAGCGTGTTCAGAAATAACGCGCCCTTGAAATACATATCCTGCGGCGGGGTGGCGGCGATGCCGCGTTCGGCAATGATCGGCTCGCGATTCTGTACTTTGGGTTTGTAACCATTGACGTACTTGATCGCGTCTTCGTGCCCGAAAGTGTATTCGACGTAGAGAACTTCCAGATAAGTAGTCCAGCCCTCGTGGATCCACATGTCCGAGCGGTCGGCAGCTGAAACGCTATTGCCGAACCACTCGTGGCCGCTTTCGTGAATGATGATGAAATCAAATTTCGGGCTGACCCCCACGCCCGTCCAATCGCGTCCCAGGTAGCCGTTGGTGAAATGATTGCCGTAGGTGACTGCGCTCTGATGTTCCATCCCGGAGTAAGGCACTTCGACGAGCTTGTAGCCGTCCTTCTGGAAAGGATACTCGCCGAAATAATGTCGGTAGGCCTCGATCATTCCTTTGGCCTGCGCGAATTGCTTTTTGGCTTTGTCCAGATCTTCGGGCAGAACGTAAAAATCGAGCGGCAGGTCGCCGAGCTGATCGGAAAAATGCACGTAGTTGCCGATGTTCAGCGAAACGTCGTAATTGTTGATGGGATAGTGCACCAGCCAATCCCAGCGCGTGTAACCGTCGCCCAGGTCGGTCTTGCCCACGAATTTTCCGTTGGAAACGTCGACGAGCCCGTTTGGAATCGCGACGCTGATCTGCATGTTCTCGACTTCATCGCGCCATTGATCTTTGTTGGGCCACCAGACGCTGGCGCCGATGTCCTCGCATGCGGTGTAAATCCACGGATGCCCGGCGGGATCTTTGCCAAACGTGAAACCACCGAAGCGAGCGGTCTGAAGTGGATGCCCGGAATAATAAAAATCAATCGTGTATTCCTGCCCGGCGTGCAGCGTTTCCGGAAAGTCCACGAAGACGGCGCCGGAATCGCGCACGTCTGTGAGCTGGGTCGTGCCTAACAGGATTTTGTCCACTGCAAGCGCGGGATGCAGGTCGAGCTGGATGCGCGAGCTGTCGGCCAGCATTTTAAAGCGAATGGAATTCTTGCCGCTGATGGTCTGCTTCTCTGGATCGACGCGGATATCGAGGTGATAGGAAAGCAGATCGTTGTTAACACGGTACGGACCGTACGCACCGCGCAAAATGCTCGCGCGCGTGGGAGCGGCCGGCGCTGGCGGTGTTGCGGGCGCCGCCGGAGGCTGTTGCGACGCCGAAGCAGCAGCTTGCGGGTTCGCTTGAGCCGAAACGCCAGCAGCTACAAACATCAGAAACACAGCGAGTTGCGCGAAGCGTTTGCCGAAATTCGAGCCCGTCATACCTTGAATTCTCCCGAAGGCGAAAGCGCCGAGTGCCGCCGAAAAAGTAACACGAGGAGAACGGCGGCGCCAGCGGGCCGGGATTCCGCGAACCAGGATTGATGGCGTGCGAATCGTGAATCGGCGTGAGGTGGAGGCGCGGAGGCGCAAAAACGAGACAAAAACTAGCGATTGATTTGGGGCGCTGGTGATAATTTCAATGGGTTGGGATGGCTTTCGATTATGTTTCGCTAGCGATTGATTTCGGCTGGAACGGGTAATATGCGGCGATTGAGGTGCGCCGGTGGGTGAGGGAGCAAGGTTTGAGGCGAGGGTCTGCAGCGGGCAGGCTCGTGGGCAAGATGAGTGACGCAATCGTGATTGAGATTTCATATTTTGGTTTCCGTTTGAACTTAGCATGCAGCGCAGTGGAAAGCAGCTGTGCGCGCGAACAGACGCGGTACAGAATTGGTACAGAACTAGTGTGCCGTCCCGTAAATTCGTTCGCATAGTCGTTCGATTTTAGCCAAGATCGAATCCGCTGTGGCGGTCCAGACGAAAGGCTGCGCGTGGCGGTTGGAATTCGTGGCGTAGTGATCGAT
>Ga0181520_10003143_pt1 | contig 29420 bp, 28 predicted proteins | sample PEATcosm2014_Bin_29_FD_132451 | JGI IMG/M metagenome (GOLD analysis project Ga0181520, IMG submission 132451) | Peatland microbial communities from MTU Mesocosm Facility, Houghton, MI, USA - PEATcosm2014_Bin02_30_metaG | ecosystem: Environmental > Terrestrial > Soil > Wetlands > Peat | place...
ACTTGATGCACAAAAACAACCTGACGGCCAAGACAAGAGTGGCGACGTTCGCCGCCGACGGCGACGCTGCGTCCGCACTACCACCGATTCAGACTATCGGGGGATTCGCTTGTTTAAGGCCTAATGCAGGTCTTTCCCCACCGAACTCAGCGACAGCGTGGAATGCAGGACGCCCTTTTGCTGGCCGGCCAGATCGGCGATGTATCGCAGGTCCGAGGGATGCCCCTTGAGCATGATCATCTCGCAGCACAAATGCGCGTCTAGATGCACATGGGTCGTGGCCAGGACTGTCTGGTGGTGATGGTGCTGCAAGTCGGTCAGCTTCTTGGTCAATTCATAGGTGTGGTGGTCATAGATCAGTGTCAGCGTGCCCAAGACGATCGCGTTTTCATTGGCCCATTGGTCCTCGACCAGCTCGGCCCGGACCAGGTCGCGGATGTATTCGGACCGATTCGTATACTGATGCTTGCTGACCAACTGTTCAAGCTTCCGAAACAGCGATTCTTCCAGGGACACGGCAAACCGAGTGATCTTGGCCATGGAATCTCCTGAAGCGAATGACCGGGCCGCACGGCGAGCACTCTATTCCACCCATCAGCGCTGTCAAACTCCCGGCCAGTGCGACGGCGGCGAGACATGCGGGACAATGGCGGCCCACGTCGTAGAATAGGCGCAGTCGAACGGATAGGTGAAGACCATGACTGTTCAAACAGTGAAGTTGGCCGGACGCGAGTTTGTTATTGTTCCCAAGTCGCACTACCGGAAATTGGAGCGTGACGCGAGCATCGCCTTCAAGTCCGCCGCCAAGTCGCGTCGGGCCAGCGCGCAAGACAAAGGCGACGTTGCCGTTGCTCTGCGGCGGCTGAACGATCCCACCGACCGCGAAATCCCATACGCCCAGGCGCGCAAGCGGCTTGGACTGGCATGAGCTACCGCTTGCTCGTGAAGAGTTCCGCGGAGCACGCCTTGTTTCGCTTGCCCAAGGGAGACCGTCGCCGCGTCGACGCGCACATCCTGGGTTTGGCCGACAATCCCAGGCCCATCGGTGCCATCCCCCGGTTCAGGTTAAGGCCTGTGGCGCGTGCGCGTCGGCGATTGGCGAATCATCTATCAAATCCGCGACGCCGAGTTGGTCGTGCTGGTGATCGACGTGGCCCACCGCCGGGAGGTCTACCGGGGACTCTAGCCATCGCCGCGGCACAATTCGCTCCCCGCTTGAACTTTCCGGCCCTTCGCTTAACCTTGCTGTCAACGCCAAAGGAGGCCGCTTGCCACAAATTCGGCCGTTTACCGCACTTCGCTATTCGCGGTCGCGGGATCTGGATCTTTCCCGGCTCATCGCCCCGCCGTTCGATGTTCTGGACGCCGCCGGCAAAGCCGCTCTGACCGCGCGCAGTCCCAACAACATCGTCGCCGTCGATCTGCCGCATCTGCCGGCCAAGACCGTCGGGCCGGATGAGGCCTACGCTCGCGCCGCCGTCACCTTCAGCGCCTGGCAGAGCGCGGGAATCCTCGAGCGGGACCATCGGCCGTCGTTCTATCCATACACGCAGATCTATTCCGTCGGCGATCGCGAATTTCATCGGCGCGGATTCGTCGCCCTGGTTCGCATCACGCCCTTCGGCGCTGGCGATGTCGTGCCCCATGAGAAAACCTACAAAGAGGCGATCGTCGATCGGCTCAAGCTCATGACCGCCACGCGGGCGCAACTCTCGCCGATCTTTGGCCTCTTCAACGACCCTCGCGGTGAGGCGAACAATCTCCTCTATCGCAACGCCAGCCGGCCGGAAGTTTCCGCCACGCTCGATGGCGTCCGCAACGATCTCTGGAGCATCAGCGACACACAGATTCAAAACCAGGTCATCGATCAACTGAACCACAAGCCGATCTACATCGCCGACGGGCACCATCGCTACACAACGGCCGTCGAATACCAGGCGCAGGCGGTGGCTGCCAACGGCGGCAAGCCGCTGCCGGCCAATCATCCGGCCAATTTCTGCATGTTTGTGCTGGTCCCGTTCCAGGACGACGGGCTGCTCATCCTTCCCACGCATCGACTCATCGGCGGACTCAGGTCATTCACGGTCGAGTCGCTGATCCGGTTGATCGCGGATCAATTCGAGGTGGCCGAAGCAACGCTGCCGGCCGAAAAGCTGGTCGAATTCACCGATGAGCATCTTCCCAAGACCGCGCCGCACACGATGGGCCTGTACGATGCGGCCACGCGAAAGCTGTATGAGATCCGCCCGCGCGATCCGGACATGCTGAAGAATCTCGAACCGAACCACAGCCCGGCCTGGCGGAAGCTGGATGTGGCGATCTTGCAGCGATATCTCGTCGAGGAGATCCTGACGCCGCATTTTGCGGTTGGCGAATTGAAAAAGGGATATACCGCCAATGCCGCCGAAGTGCTGCCGCAAATGGATGGCAATACGTTTCAGATCGCGTTCTTGCTCAAGTCCACGCCATTGCGGGCGCTGGAGGATTTGGGCAAGACCAACGAAGTGATGCCGCAGAAGAGCACCTATTTCGTGCCCAAGCTGGCCACGGGGATGCTGATCAATCCGCTGACGTACGAATAGCGGGAATTCGTCCGAAGTACGCCGCCGCAGGGAGGATTTGTTCATGGCCGGGGAACCAACACCAAACAATGCGCCTGTGCCGGTGCTGAATTACGCGACGCCGACGCACGGCCAGTGGGGATTGGGGATATCGCCGCGACAGAGGGAGATCATCTCGGAAAAGGCGACTCGCTGGGCGTTCTGGATCGCCGGATTGTGGCTCTTGCTGGTGCTGGCAATGGCGGGGCTTGTCGTTTGGGTGGGCATGGGACTGACCGACGAGAATGACAAACCGACGTTGATCTTTCTGATTTCGATCGTGGCGGCGATGGTCTTGAGCGAGGCAGCGATGCTATTCATTCCCGTGCGCGTCGCGACGCGCCGGCCGGTCACGCGACGCTCGATGTGGCCGGGCGTGATTGCGGGCGGATTTCTGATCGCACTGCTTTTCTATGCCGGCATATGGGCGAGCATCGCAGCATGGAAGAAAGACAACAGCCCTGCCGACGTCTGGATTTGGATAGCCCTGGCGACGGCCGTGGCGATCTGGATCGGATGGGCGGTCTTCTTCCTCGTGGCCGGCCGGCAGCGCGATCCGCTCTCGATCACCTATCGCATGCAGGAATACCTGATTAACGGCAGCGTGTTGGAATTGCTCGTCGCCATATCGGCCCATGTGATTGTCCGCAACCGAGGCGACTGTTGCGCGACGGTCATCACCCTGACAGGAATCGCCGCCGGCGCCGCCGTCATGCTCCTGGCCTTTGGCCCGGCCGTGTTTATTCTCCTCTATCGCCGCTGCCAAAGCCTCCGGCCGCGCGGGGTCAAGACCACTCCCATCGATCCCCCGCCGGACTCGCCGGCGATGCCGTGATGAACCAATCCCCTTCCGCGCTGATGCGTCCGCCGATGAAATGCCTATAATCCCGGCCTGTGAGCAATCAACAAACGTCCACCCAGCGGTTCTATCAATACACCTTCCCCAACGGCCTGACGCTCCTGTGCGAGACGATGGTGGGCGTGCAGTCGGCGGCGATGACCCTGATCCTGCCGGCCGGCAGCGCGGGCGATCCGGCCCATCGGTCCGGGTCGGCCACCGTGCTTTCGGAACTGGTCCTGCGCGGGGCCGGAAAACGCGACAGCCGCCAATTGACCGACTATCTCGACTTCCTCGGCTTGCAGCGATCCAGCAGCGTCGGTGTCTATCACACGCGATTCTCCGCCGCCGCCCCGGCCGAGCGAGTCATGGAATCGCTGGGAGTCTACTCCGATATCGTGCGCCGGCCGATGCTCCCCGAAAGCGGCTTCGACGCGGCCCGCGATCTGGCCTTGCAAAATCTGGCCGGCATCGAGGATGAGCCCCGGCAAAAACTCCTGATCACGCTGCGGGAAAAGCATTATCCCTATCCCTACGGCCGCAATCCGATGGGTGAAGTGGCCGACCTGAAGTCGCTGACGCTGGCCGAGGCGAAGAGGGATTTCCAGTCGCGATATGTGGCGCGGGGCGCGATTTTGGCGATGGCGGGCCGGGTTGATTTTGACGAGGCGAGGCGGGCCGTCGAGACGCATTTTGGTTCGTTCGCCGGGAGCACGACAGACGTCCCGATACAGCCCACGCCGCCGGTCTCGTTTATTCATCAGCCGCAAAAGAGCGAGCAGACCCACATCGGCCTGGCCTGGCCATCCGTGAAGGAAACGGATGACGATTACTACACGGTCCGCCTGGCGGTGGAAATTCTGGCCGGCGGGATGAGCGGCCGGCTGTTCACGGAAATCCGCGAGAAGCGTGCCCTGGTCTATTCGGTGTGGGCGGGTTACACGTCGCTGAAAGAAAGCGGCAGCATCATGGGATATGCCGGCACCAGCAACGACCGGGCTCAGGCCACGCTGGATTGTTTTGTCGCCGAACTTTTCCGCCTGTGCGACGGCGTCACGGCCTCGGAACTGGACCGGGCCAAGACCGGCGTCAAGGCCAACATGATCATGCAGGGTGAATCCACCAGCGCCCGCTGCGGCGCCATTGCCCACGACTTTTTTATGCGCGGCCGAATCCGCACGCTCGAAGAGATCAAGGAAAAACTCGACGCCGTTACCGTCGATCAGGTGAACAACTATCTGAACCGCCACCGTCCCGGCCCGTTCACCATCGTCATCGTCGGGCCCAATGCGCTCAAACCGCCGGAAGTGCGGTAGGGTCCGCACCGCGGACCGCGATTTTCGATCGACCGAATGATGGTCCGCGATGCGGACCCTACGATTGGATTTGCGACAAGACAATCACACGGAGACAAGATGCCCCTGCGATTCCAACAAGCGACGCTGGCCAACGGGCTGGACATTGTGGCCGAGGAGAACCCGGACAGCTATTCGTTCGCCGCCGGCCTGTTCGTCAAGACCGGCTCGCGCGATGAGACCATGCAGATCAACGGCGTGAGCCATTTCCTGGAACACATGATGTTCAAGGGCAGCACGAAGTACACCTGGGAGGATGTCAACCGCATCTTCGACGAGATCGGCGCCCGCTATAACGCCTTCACCACCCAGGAAATGACCGCCTATTACGCCAATGTCCTGCCGGAATTCACGGAGCGGGCGATCGAGCACCTGTCGCATCTTCTCCGGCCGGCGATCCGCAACAAGGATTTTGACACGGAGAAGAAGGTCATTCTCGAAGAGATCGCCATGTATCTCGACGAGCCGGGCCATCGGCTGTACGAGGCGCTAATGGAGGCGCATTTCGCCGGGCATCCGCTGGCGATGAGCGTGCTGGGCGCCGCCAGCGCCGTCGAGCGACTGAAACGCGACGAGATGGCCGACTATTTCCATCGCCGCTATGGGCCGGGCAACATGGTCCTCTCCGTCACCGGCCGGCTCGAATTCGATCGCGTCGTCGAGATGGCCAGGAAGTATTGCGGCGACTGGGAACCGGCCGATGCTCCGCGCATTCAATCCACGCCGTCGATCCATTCCGCGCGCAAGGACATCGTCGATGCCAAGCTGAATCGGCGTTACACGATGGCGATGACACCCGGCCCCAGCGCCCAGGACCAGCGCCGCTTCGCCGCCAAGGTGCTGGCCGACGTGCTGGGCGATTCCGATGGCAGCCGGCTCTATTGGGCACTGGTCGAAAACGCCATCGCCGAGGACGCGGAATTCGGATTCTATCCGCACGACGGCTGCGGCAGTTTCTATCTGGCCCTGACCACCGAACCCGATCGCGGCGAAAAGGCCCTGGATATCGCCCTATCGGAACTGAAAAAGGCCCGGACCGATCTGAACGATGAAGAGGTCGTCCGCGCCAGAAATAAGATCGCCAGCCAGCTTGTCCTGTCCGGCGAGGTGCCCATGGGCCGCATGCGCTCGATCGGCAGCCAATGGGTGTACAATCACGAATACCGCTCGCTGGAACAGGACATGGCCACGCTGGAATCGGTAACAACCGCGTCCCTGGTCGAACTGATGGACCAGTTCCCCATGGACCCGATGACCATCGTCACACTGGGGCCGTGATTCATGACAGACGCCGGCCCACCGGGGCCTATCCATCCGCTGAATTACGAACCGGCCAACCCGCGGCGACGCCGGTGGCGACTGGTGCGGCGGATTGTGTTGTGGGCACTGGTTCTGGCCGTCGGGGGTGCGGTGTTCGTGTTCCGCACCGAACTCTGGCTACGTACCCGGCGGGCGTATTGGCTGTACGAGTGTATGCATCACGTCACCCCGCCGGGGACCGTGTTGGAAGAAGACGACCCGGCCAAGGCGGCAAAATTGCTGGCGGCCAACCCGGATTATGTGCAGGAGGTATCGTACGATGCGCTCATCCTAAAGGATCCAAGCAAGGTTCCGCCCCTGCCGCCAACGGCCGTCTATTGTCCCAAGGCGTTTCGGGGTCTTTTGAGCACGGACCCGAAGCATTACGCACCTCTTCCCGGAGACGCGATCGCCTTCATGGGCGAACGGACCAGCCCGGCCGGGCATCGTCGGCTAATTGTAATCCCGCATACCGGTCTTGACTGGCATGACTTTGAGAGCGTACCCGACAACTTTTCTTGGGTCATCGCGCCGACCTCGTTTCTGGGAAGCGGACCGGCGAATTGGAGCGCCGGCCTCGGCACCTACATGCTCGGGCATAGCTGGGGATTCGTTCCGGTGTCCCTCAAACCTGGCTTAGCCGATCCGAAGGACTTATCCCATTTCACGATCGATTATGTCGACGCGTCGCCTCACCCGGCTTTCCACGGCACATTCGATATTTACCTGAAAGACGACGATACTCTCTCCGTGAAGGCCATCGAGGCCCACTGAAGGTGCGACATGGGAAACGCCGGTCCCTCCGGGCCTATTCATCCCCTGGATTACGAACCGGCCAACCCGCGCCGGCGGCGGTGGCGACTGGTCCGCCGGATTGTGCTGTGGACGCTGGCTCTGGCCGTCGGCGTCATGGTGTTCATGTTCCGAACCGAACTCTGGCTGCGCACCCGGCGGGCGTATTGGCTGTACGAGTGCATGCACCACGTCACCCCGCAGGGGACCGTGTTGGAAGAAGACGACCCGGCCAAGGCGGCAAAATTGCTGGCGACCAACCCGGACTACGTGCAGGCGATATCGTACGATGCGGCCCTCTTGAAGGATCCAAGCAAGGTTCCGCCCCTGCCGCCAACGGCCATCTACTGTCCCAGAGAGTTTCGGGGCCTCTTGAGCACGGACCCGCAAGTTTACATTCCCTGTCCGGGAACCGCGATCGCCTTCATGGGCGAACGTACGAGCCCGGCGGGACATCGGCGATTGGTTGTGGTTCCGCTCGCTGACGTCGATTTGCAAGGATTTGAATGCCAGCCTGACAATGATACTTGGGTTGTTGAGCCCACATCGTTCATGGGGAGCGGGCCGGTAATTCTTAAGGACGACTCCCTTCCCTATGTGGACAGCGGCGTGCTCACATGTGTCTCGCTCAAACCCGGCGTCGCCGATCCCGAGGATTCTTCCCATCTCACGATCGACTATGTCGATGACTCGCCTCATCCGGCCTTCCACGGCACATTCGATATTCACCTGAAAGACGACGATACTCTCTCCGTGAAGGCCACGGAGGCCCGCTGAACACCGCCCAATAATTTCCTGCGTAATCGCCAAATCCCCGGCCTAACATTACTGCGGCTGTCCGCGTTCGGACATCTTGTCTCCCATTACGGCATTTGTGGAGGATTGGGTCATGAAGTTCCCCGCTGTCTGCATGGGCACTGTCTTGCTTTTCGCATCCGCATTGTACGCCGCCAACACGGATAATCTCTACCAGCTCGGGCCGGATTCGGCGCCGCACGCGGGCGTGCCGCAGGGCAAAGTCACCCAGCCGGCCACCATCGCCAGCAAGGTGTTTCCCGGCACATCGCACATGTACACAGTCTATGTTCCGGCCCAATACGACCCAGCCAAGCCGGCGGCCCTGATGATCTTCCAGGACGGCCATGCGTTTGCCGATCCGGCCGGGGAATATCGCATCCCCTATGTCCTGGACAACCTCATCTACCGCAGGGAAATGCCGGTGACGATTGGGGTCTTCATCAATCCCGGCCATTCCGCGACGCAGCCGGATTTCAGTGCGTCCAACTGGGACGCCGACAGCAACCGCCCTGAGGAATACAACGTGCTGGACGACCGCTACTGTCACGTCATCATGGACGAGTTGATGCCGGAACTGAAGAAGGCCTACAGCATCTCGGACAATCCCGATGACCATGCGCTGTGCGGCGCCAGTTCCGGCGCGATCGCCGCGTTCACGGTGGCCTGGCACCGGCCGGACGCGTTCCATAAGGTCATTACCACGATCGGCAGCTTCACCGCAATACGTGGCGGCGATGCCTATCCGAAAATGATCGCCGACGCCGATGCCAAGCCCATTCGCATCTTCATGCAGGATGGCCTGAACGACATGGACGCCCGCGGGCTCAGCGGATTCACATTCGATGCCGCCACCGGAAAACTTGTCGGCGGCACCTACAGCGCCGCACGCGATTGGCATGCCCAGAACATCAAGATGGTCCAGGCACTTACCGCAAGGCATTACGATGTGAACTATTCCTTCGGCCTGGGCACCCACAGCAATAAGCCCGGCGGCGCGCTCATGCCGGAAATGCTCCGATGGCTATGGCGCGATTACGCCCTGACGTCCGATGACCCGGCCGACTGGATCGACCACGAGCCGCTGGGCGCCGGGGGGAAGCCGGTTCAAATCAACACGCCGCCGGGCGCTCGCGGCGGCGGCGCACCTCGCGGCGGGCGCGGCGGGCCGGCAACCGCACCGGCAGCCCCAGGCGGCGGGCGGGGATGATGACGCATTCCGGCCAATTTGACAGATCGAAACGCACAGCCCCATATTTGACGTTCCGGCCGCTGGCGGCTAGATTTTCTGGCCCTCCAGGCGGATGAGTCATGCTTCACCGCGGAGGCGCATAGGCCGCAGAGAAAAAAGCGGATGCGATGAAATATGATTGTCTGAGACGCGGCCGTGGCTGGTATTCGAGGCTGAGCCACTTGCATCCGTTCCATCGGTGCGGCGTTGTCTCCGCGTCATTGCGGTGAGAATTCGTTTCCTGACCAGGATGGTGAGTTATGCGGGCAAGTGATATTCGACGCGGTACGGCGGTCATCGTGGACGGCAAGCTGTATGTCGTGACCAACGCCGATCACAACACGCCGGGCAACCTGCGCGCCAAGGTGCAGTTCAAGCTGCGCGACGTGGGCAAGGGCACCATCATCGACAAGCGCGTCGGCGCCACCGACGATATCGAGACCACCACCCTCGACAGCCGGAAGGTCGAATACCTCTATTCCGACGCCGACGGCCATGTTCTGATGGACATCGAGACCTACGACCAGACGACGGTGCCCAAGGAACTGTTCGGCGACGACATCCTCTACCTCAAGCCCAACACGCAGCTCACGGCGATGTTCCACGACGGCGTGATCGTCAGCTACGAGATGCCCAAGACCGTCGATCTGAAAATTGTCGACACGCCCCCCATCATCAAAGGCGCGACGGCCACCAATCAGCTCAAGGAAGCCGAACTGGAAACCGGCCTGAAAACCCGCGTCCCCGGCTTCATCGTCATCGGCGAAACCATCCGCATCAACACCGAAACCGGCGAATACCAGAGCCGGGCGTAAATCCGGATTCACCGCGAAGTGAACGCGGTGAATAATCGGGGCAGGACACTTCAGGCACATCGTTCGACTCGATCGCATGAAAGCGTATAATCGGGTGAATCGGATGCTCGGTTACGGTGAACTTACCATCGCAACGCCGACCGTGGTGGCATATGAAGAGAAAAATCGGGACTAACAAGACTTTCGACTGCGTGGCTTTCAAGCGGCAGGCGCAGGAGGACATCTACCGGATCGTCAGGAACATGACTCCGGCGCAGGAGATTGGTTATTTCGCGAAGTGCGCCCGGGAGGGAAAATTGGGCCATTGGTGGAAGCAGGTCAAGGCCGCCGGCGGCACATCGACGGCGCCCAAGCGGACGCGCCGCGGGGCATGAACGCAATGGGGCTCAGATGTCCGTCGGCCATCTGCTCGATACAGAATGCGAGAATGCCCTCTCGTATCACGACTTGGCGATAGCGGCCGGTTTGGCCAGGGTTGCGTCGATAGTCGCCGGGTCGCCGGTCATGGCGTCCATCGCCTGGCGGGTCATGCGGTCGGCCAGTTCCTTCATGGATGCCATGTCCTCCGCGCTGCCAAGCTGGAAGCCGGATTTTTCCGCCACCATGAGGCTGATGAGCATACCCAGCATGCCCGTGCCGGGATTGCCCTGTGAGCCGCCGTCGCCGTTGCTCGATCCGGCCATGAACACGCGCTCGGGAACCAGCGGCTGGGCGCTGTGCGACAGGTGCTCGGACACCAGCGATAGTGCATACAAACGCGGATCGCCGAAGCTGCTGATCTTCCGCAGAAGCACCGACGCCTCGGCCAAGCCAACCTGGAGTTTCTGCGTGCTTTCGCCCTTGCCCGCCAGCATGCGCTGCTGGCTTTCGGCCTGGGCGGTGACGATCGTCTGCTCGGCGGCACGGCGCGATCGCGCCAATTCCGCCTCGGCCACCACGATCGTCTGTTCGGCCTGTTTTCTCGCCCGTGCCAAATCGGCATTGCCCTGGTTTTCGGCAATGCTGATCTGGACCTGTGAATTGGTCAATTCCGTCTGCTTGGCCGCGATCGCCTGCGCCTCGCTGAGAGTCCGCAATTTGTCAGCCGCGATGCGCTGCCGATCGAACGTCTCGACCTGTTCGATGCTGAGCTGTCGCTGGCGAAGCTGATCGAGCAGCACTTCGATCTTGCCACCCGGCTCGGCCGTGTCCACCTTGCCGATCAAAACGTCCACGCATTCGATATCAAATTCCCGGAACCGCCTTTGCAACTCGGCCCTGGCCTCGGCCTGAATCTGATCGCGGCTGTGCAGAAGTTCGAGCATCGTCTTCTTATGCGCCACGTCGCGGAAATAGGCGCTGAGCAGCGGGTCGAGCGTCTGCGTGATGAGTTTCTTCACATCGCCAAACCGCTGAATGACGTTGGGCGCCCGCTGGTAGTCGATGTGTACCACCACCGACAACGGCAGCTTCGGCTCGTAGCCGTCGAGCGTGACCAGGTCCACCGAATTCAGCCCCTCGTCATAGCGATGCGATTCGGTCTTGCCCGTCACCCAGTTGAGCACGAAGTTGGTTGTCGGCACGAAGATGATCGTGCCGGCGAAGGTGTTGAACGGATACTTGCCCGGCCCCAGCGGCTTTTCCCAGACGCCGCGCTCGCCGCGGGCCACGCGCTCGCCGTGCCGGAATGCATCTCCCGACACATCCGTGCCGATCGGGCCGTAATAGCTGACCACCACGCCGACGTATCCGATGGGCACGACGGTTTTCCCGATCGGCTCGACGGTCGCGAACCAGCGGTTGATGAAATAGGTTCCGTCGGTGAGCGGCACATACTGCCGCCCGCGCCGGCCGCCGGCCCGCAGGAAGGCTTCGGGATCCTGGAAATTGTTGTGATAATTGGGATCGCCCGCGTCGTTTCCGACCGACGGCGCGATGATCTCGCCGGGGGCGACGCTGGGGCCGTCCTGTACCGTCACGATGCCGATGCTGTCCACCGTGATCGCCTTGCCGGGATTCAGCGGGTCGGCAATCTGGATCGCTCCGCCGATCAGCACCGGATCGAATCCATGCACGTCGGCCAGTTCCTTCTGCCAGCCGATGACGGTCGCCAACTCCTGCCGGCCGTTGACATCCAGCCGGAAGATCGCGTCCTCGGTCACAACGACGAACATCGCCAGATTGATGGCATAGACGCCTTCGCGCAGGATGGCGCGTTGCCGGCCGCGCTGGCCGCACAGGTTCGGATCGCCGGTCAGGTATTTGCGGGCATCCTGGAAATTGTTGGAATCGACGACGCGGCCCAGCGTCTGGCTGGGCGCCAGTGACTGGCCGTCGCGGGCGTACACGTAGCCGATCTTCCCCTGTGGTATCGTGACCAGCGGCACTTTATGGATGCGATACTGCCACGGGCGCAAACCCAGATGCACGCCGCCGCGGAGCAGATCGGCCTGATAACCGGCTTCGCCGTGCAGAGCGATGATCTGCCCCTGCCCGACCGAGCCGTGATGCGACCAGAGCTTTTCCACGATGCCGACGCGATTGTTGGGGATGTAGCGAATCCCGACAATCGCCACGACGACGATCGCGGCCACAATCAGTACGAGCAGGCCAATCCCAATAAAGACCATCGCGTCCGTGCCCGCATCCGCCAACACCGCCTGCGCCGCCAACACGATTGTTGCCAACCCCGTCATAACGACCTCCTTCGGGTCATCCGATATGGTTTCTAACCGCGCCCATATCGTACCGCGCCGGCCGCACAACAACAGTGGCCGGGCACTACAACATCTCGGGTTCTTTGTAACGCTCACCGGGTCTGGACAACCGGTGGAATGTCCACTTTTGCCGGGTAGTACAATCCGGTAGAATTCCAGCCGGCCCGATCGGATATCGAGCCCGCGTTCGTGCATCGAGACCTATAGAGGACTGACACATGGCCAATCCGCTGAAGCTGCTGAAACTCAAAGCCACGGGTTTTCAGTTCATTGAGGAAATCCACATCGACGCCAACCCCAAAAAGGTCTGGGCCGCCGTTACCAATCCAGGCAAATGGTTCGGCTTTGATCCAGACCCGAAGAAGTGGAACAAGCACACGATGGACGTGACGCCCGGCGGGAAGTGGATTTCCACGGCCAAGGACGGAACGACGTTCATTCTGGCGACGGTCACGTACATCGAACCGGGGAAACTGCTGCGGCTGATCGGCCAGATCGGCATGACCCACCTGCCGGTGAGCAACGTGTTTATTTTCGAGCTTCAGCCGCAAAAGGCCGGCAAGGCGACGCTGCTGCGCCTGGGCCAGCGGACGTTTGGATTCGGCGATGCGGATCTGGAGGAGCGTATCCACGGCGCATGGAAGAAGCTGCTGCCAAACATCAAGACGGCGGCGGAAAAACGATCGCGGTAGACCCAACGTCCCCGAGCCAGCGACAAATTGAACGTCAGCATTCACCGCTTGAAGGTTGGCTTTGTCATGCGCGGTGGTCGTAGTAGGATCAGCGGCCATGAATGTCCACGGCTTCATCCCGGTGTCCCGGATCATCGGGCTGTTGTTCCTGCTGCCGACAGTTGGTGCTCTCGCGGGCGGCGGCTATTTCTACCGCTCCACGAGGAAGTTCCTCGAAACTGCCGTTGCGTGCCGTGGGCAGGTCGTCGAGTTAAAAAGCGTGTCCGGCGACAACGGGACCATGTATTCCCCGGTCTTCACGTTTTCCGACGCCGCGGGCGTGTCGCATCGCAGCCAGTCAGACATATCATCCAACCCACCCGGCTATTCGGTCGGGGATTCGATCGCGTTGCGCTATGATCCCATGAACCCCGATGATGTGCGGGTCGATTCTGCCATCTCATTGTGGCTGGGATCCGTCATTTGCCTCATTGTCTCATTCGCCATGCTGGCCGTGTCTTTGGTTCTCCTTTTCCTGGTGCCGTTCATGATACGCAAAGTCTGGCCGCAGCCCCTGCCGCCTTGCGCGTCAGCATGATCCGAAATTGCACGCAACAGCCGATGCCGATATCCGTCTTACCATGTACAATCTGAGCCGCCATGAACGAAATTGCCGAACAACTTGCCCGGCGTGATCGCTATCGGCGCCATCTGGCATTGCAAAAGACGCCCGAGGAGCGGATGGCGGACATGGCCCGCATGCAGCAGAGAATGTGGACGACGCTCAGTCAGTCACCTGTAGGCTATGCCCATTTCCTTCGCCGTAATTACAAGGCGCGGGCGATTGATGTCGCGGGTTTTTCCGATGGCCACGCTGGATGATCGCAAACTTCTTGAGGTGCTGGGCCGTCACGGGGTGCCGTTTTTCATCATCGGCGGGCACGCCGTGAACTTCCACGGGTACGGACGAGCCACCGAAGACACGGATATTGTCTGGGTTCGCTCTGGCGACTCAGAATTGGCACTCTTGCGCGCGCTGACGGAACTGGACGCTCGTTACATCGGCAAGGAACTCGATCCAGCCACGGGCATCGAGCGCACCTATCCGGTCACGCTTGCCTTCGTGCAGGCCAGCCACCTGATGATGTTGACGACTAGATACGGGTTCCTTGACCTGTTCGACTACGTCCCTGGTTTCCCGGATGAGGACGTCGCACACCTTCGTGCATCAAGCATCGAGTCCGCCGGCCTGCGCTATGCATCGCTCAATTGGTTGCGCAAGATGAAGCAAGCGTCGGGACGGGCCAAGGATCAAATTGATCTGGCCAATCTGCCCGAATAACACATCGGCGTGCTCGCCGCTCAATACGCCCTGACCAGCCGGGCCCTGGGATAGGCGGCGGCGAGGATGTCTTCGTGGCGCATGCCGCGCTCGGCGCGGGCTTGGGCACACCATTGGCACAGGCCCACGCCGTGGCCGTAGCCGTGGCCTTCAACAAAACGCACGACGTCCGAGCCGGGGCGGCTGTCGATTTTCAGGAAGCTGCTGGAGAGGGTCGGCTCGCCGGCGGAATCGACCGAATTGGCGGCGGAGCGGAATTCCTCGCTGAAAAGTACGTATTGCTTGTTGGCGACATCGGTGACGCGGAAACGCGAAGGACGCCCGAAGCGGTTGAGCAGGATGATCTCCACCCGGTCGATGGCCGCCATCGACTCCTCCGCCCGAGCCTTGCCCTCCTGCTCGGCCTTGCGTCTGGCCCAGGTGTGAAATCGGCGCGTCAACTCGTCCTTTTTCAATTCCACCGGGTTCCAGTTGAACTTGGTGCAGGCGTTGCACACCGGCCCGACGTTCTGCTCCGACAGCGGCGCAAGGGGCGGATCGCCGAAGGCATCGCTGGCCGCCTGCGTCACGCCGCCGCAGCATGAACTGAAATACGCCTTAAAGATGGTTTCCCTGTCGGCCGGGCCGTAGGCCAGCACGATGCCGGCCGTATCGTCAACGGCCTGCCGCGAGATGGCCGTCTCGGCGCCGACGCCGCCGTAGACCTGGCTGCGCTGATCGGGATACAGATCCCAATAGCGGTTGCGTCCGGCGGTTTGCACCTCGTATAGCGCGTAGGTTCGCGCCACGATCGCCTGGGCCCGGTAGGTTTCAAGACTCCAATGGGGATACAACTCGCGAGGCAAAACGCCCTTGAGATAGCCCTCGACGTCGAGATTCTCATTGATGACATCGAAGTGATCGGCCGAGAGCGCCACCAGACGCAGGCTGCCGCGATAAAATTGGCCGTTGACGCTGAGCGATCCTTCCGTGGCCGGCTGAATGACCAGATCACCAATGCCGAACGACACCGATCCGATGTTCCAACCGGCCGGCGAGAGGGTCACGGCAGCGCCGGAGCGGTCAAGAAAATGCAGACCGCGGGGCGTGGGCGCCGAGGCGGTGGAGACCATCGGATTGGCCGACGCCCCCAGCATCACCTGGGTCTGATCCTGCACCAGGCGCACGCGCACGCGGCGCACGCTCGACGGCGCAACTGTCACGTCATTCTGGTTGCTGCATCCCAGCAGGAACGAACCGGCGCCCAGCGCCAGCCCCTTGAGAACGGTGCGTCGGCTGCAGTGTGACATGGCATCCTTGCCCTGTTGTAAAAGCGATCACTCCTCGAGTTTGCGCAGCGCCATGCCGAACTGGCTGAGCTGTTGCTTGATCTCGTTGAGGCTTGTCTGGCCGAAGTTCTTGCAGCCCAGGAGCTCATCTTCCGTGCGCGATGCCAGTTCGCCGACGGTGTTGATCGTCAGCCGCTGCAGCGCCTTGCGGCTGCGCACCGAGAGTTCGAGATCGGCCACGCTCTTGGAAAGGATTTCGGGTGGTACGTTGCCAACCGGATTGGCCGGCCGTTGAAGCGGCGACTTGCCTTCTTCGGCGTTCTGGCCGAGGCGCAGTCCTTTTTGCGCCAGGAGAGCCTTGATCTCGCTGAGGCTGGTCTCGCCAAAGTTCTTGTAGCTGAGTAATTCCTGCTCGCTGGTTCGCAGCAGATCGCCCAGCGTGCGGATGTTCATTTTCTTGAGGCAATTGCGGCTGCGGACGGACAATTCAAAATCGGTGACCGGCACATCGAGGATGGCGTTGCGGCGGTCGGAGCGCTGCTCATCGTCATCGAAATACATCCGCCGCGCGGATTCCACATCGCGCATATACAGGCGGGCCCGCTCATGGTTTGGATTCGTGCGCAGGATCGCGTCCAGGCAGCGATGTGCCTCGTCGTAATGGTTGTTGTCCTCGTACAGCACCGCCAGATTCATCAGTGCGTTGAGATGGACCGGCGGGCTGGTGCAGATGCGCTCCAGAAGCTCGATCGCCTTGGCGTCCTCCGCCCGGCGGTCGTACAGGATCGCCAGCCGGAATGCAGCCATTTCGTGGTCGCTGTTCTCGCTCAGAGCCCGCTCGTAAAACTCGACCGCCTTCTCGTGCAGACCCTGTTCCTCGGCCTCGCGGGCCCGGCGGAAGTATTCTTCGGCAGCCTTCTCATTGATTGTCGTAACGCTGGTATCGCTCATATTTCGCTATTCGCTTGGTTAAGACGCTGAAACTCCCGTATATTGATAGTAGCAAGATCGTCGGCTGTCAAACCGGAGTGTCGCCGGTGGCGGCCAGCTTTCCTTTTGGACTGTGCGGTCCTGGCACATGGCAGTTCTCATTTTCGCCAATCCGATAGCGGGCAGCGGCCAGTCCGGCGACATGGCGCTACGGCTGGAACGGGCGCTGACCAACGCCGGCTATGAAACCGTGCTCCTTCCCGGCCGATCGACATCGCCCGAACCCCTGCCCGCCGACGCCCAGGCGGCGATCGTCATCGGCGGCGACGGCACGCTCGGCGAAGTTGTGGGCCGGTACTATCGCGAAATGGGAGGCTCGCCCCCGATTCTGCTCGTCCCGCGCGGCACAGCCAATCTCATGGGGCAGCACCTGGGCTTTAGAGCCAATGACCCACATCCGGAATCCGGCGTCCTGGCCGCCTTCAAAGCGGGACGCATGCGGGCCGTTGATGTCGCATCCGCCAACGGACGCATCATGCTCCTGGTGGCCGGTGTCGGCATCGATGGCGAGGTTGTTCACGAATTGGCTCGCCTTCGCACCGGCCCGATCGGCAAGCAGGCTTACGTCCTGCCGGCGGCCTTGGCCCTGTCGCGGTTCACCTATCCGCCACTGACGGTGAAAGTGGACGGACAGGTTATTCTGCGCGATGAGCCGGCTTTGGCCTTCATCGGCAACGTGCCGGAATACGGGACGGGATTCCCGGTCCTGCCGGACGCCCGGCCGGATGACGGGCTGCTCGATGTCTGCGCCATGCCCTGCGCGTCGCCGGCGCAACTGGCGGAAATAGCCCTGTACGCGGCGGCGGGCGAACATCTGACCGTCGAAGGCGTCCGCTACGTCAAAGGGCAGCGCGTCCAGATCGAATCGGTCGAACCGGTGGCCGTTCAGGTCGATGGCGACGCGGCTGGAAATACGCCGCTGGAAGTCCACTTGCTTCCCGTGCGCCTGCCTCTTATCCTGCCGGCCAACCTGTGAGCACCCTTCCCGACACCATCCGGCCGCAACAAACATGAATACGACGCCTGACCTTTTCGACAGTTCCGGGGCCGGTTTGCTGATCATCGGCGGACCCTGCGTCATCGAATCGCTGGAACTGTGCCTCACCGTCGCCAGACGTTTGAAAACGTACTGCGACCGGCTGGGGTTTCGGTACGTCTTCAAGGCCAGCTTTGACAAGGCCAATCGCTCGGCCAATTCGAGCTTTCGCGGGCCGGGATTGTGCGACGGTCTGGCCGTGCTTAAGCGAGTGAAAGACGAGATCGGCGTGGCCGTGCTGACTGATATCCACGAAACCCACCAGGCGCAGGCGGCGGCAGCCGTTGTGGATGTGTTGCAGATTCCAGCATTTCTGGCGCGGCAGACCGATCTGCTTGTGGCCGCCGGCGAGACCGGGCGCTGGGTCAACGTCAAGAAAGGCCAGTTCATGGCCCCGGCGGAAATGGCCAACGCGGCGGCGAAAATCCGATCCACCGGCAACCAGCGCATCCTCCTGACCGAGCGTGGCACATTCTTCGGCTATAACCGGCTGGTCAACGATTTCACGGGGCTTTCGATCATGAAGGAAACCGGCTGCCCGGTGATTTTCGATATCACCCATTCGACGCAGCAACCGGCCGGGCTGGGCACGCAAAGCGGCGGAAATCCGAAATTCTCGCCCCTGCTGGCGCGGGCGGCCGTGGTTGCCGGTGTCGATGGACTTTTCCTGGAAACGCATCCCGATCCCGCCAGCGCCAAGAGCGATGCGGCGTCGATGTTGCCTTTGGATTCCATCCAGCCGCTGCTTGAGCAGGTTCGGCAGCTTGTCGATCTCAGGAAGACATGGCCCGCTTGAGGCGATCGTGCCAAAGGGGAATTTATGCCGCGTAAATCCGCTGACAAATCCCAACCGAAACTCACGCATCTGGACGAATCGGGCAACGCCCGCATGGTGGACGTATCGGGCAAGCCGGTCACGCGTCGCACCGCTACGGCCGTGGGATTCATCTCCATGGCCCACGCAACGTTGCAGGCCATCGCGTTCGGCAAAGTCCCCAAGGGCGAGGTTCTGAACACGGCCCGCGTCGCCGGCATCATGGCGGCCAAGCGATGCGGCGAACTGATCCCGCTGTGCCATCCCCTGCCGATCGACACCGTGCATGTCGAGTTTGACGAGCCGGAAGGCCGGCCCGGCAATCCAGGCGAAGTCAAACTCCGCATCCGCGCCACGGCCACCATTTCCGCGCGCACCGGCGTCGAGATGGAGGCCCTGACCGCCGTGGCCGTCGCGGCATTGACGATCTACGACATGTGCAAGGCCATTGACCACGGCATGACGATCACTGGCATCCGCCTGCTCGAAAAATCCGGCGGCACTCACCCCTGGCCGCCCAAGTCGCCGCATATGATCGTGTAGTCTCCCTTCGCGCCCCGCCATTACCCTGGCAGACTTGACGCTATGCTCGGGCGTTACGGATTGCTCTCAGCGATCGTCACATCACCGCCGCACCCCTGGCGTTTTCTCTCATCATGGATCGCGCTCGCTCGATTCGATCGCGCCATGGATTCGACCAGTTCGCCTTGAAGAGGTTTAGTGGCGGTCGCAGGCGCAACATTAACTCGTTCTCCAAAGCCTCCAGAGGAGTCCATCGGGATGCCGCCGCGCGGATGAGAAGATTCGACATCATCCATTCGGTCAATTTTGCCTCATCTGCCGGGACAACGCCATAATTCGCGATCAGAATTCGCAACTGCTTCGAAGTCGGTGCCTTCATTTTTGTCGGTCGTAGACAGCTCCTAAATCCAAGAAGTGCAGCAAATGTTCGGCGCGCCGTCGACCATCCGGTTTTCCCTGTCTTGAAATGTTGCGTTGGAATTCTCTTGGCGATGGAATCCTCCGCCTTGCCGATATAAAGTGGACGGACAAGGAGCGATTTCTCGCCTTCCATGTCATCCAATCCCAAATCACAAATGGCCCTGGGGCCAGCAGTCCAAAAGGAATAGACTCCAGGATCGGTCGGCAATTCATCAAGAGCTTGCGGCCGAACCGATCTATCGAAAGCCGGCAAAAGGCGATCAGCCTCCGCTCCTAAGCTCCCCGCCAGTGTGCCAGTGTGACAATCAAATGACATTGGCGTAGTCCTTTTCCTCGACGAAGAAGAGTTTGCGCTGGAACGGAACATCCTCAACAACTGCTCAGCCTCATCCTTGGAAAAACGCCAGCGCTCTCCATGGGTGTGATCCACGACAAGCGTATTGCCCCGCTCTAGCTCGGCTCGCAGCCATCTGCGGAAATATTTCCCTGTCTTGTTCGCTAGGCGCGCCAAATCGTCGGCAGTAAAAACTTGTGTCACATAATCCGCCGGTATGCCGCGGTCAACGCCCGGAAGGGTCAAGTCTTCCACCGAGGTCGAATCGTCTGCCCGTCCGGCGCCTTCTTGGAGGTGCAGTGCCAGGCGATGCGCCTCTTCCAGCCACGCCAGCTTTTCGGACAAAGGCAACTCGGCTAACCGCGCTTGCTGGTCCGCCTCGTGCCCTTCGAAACCCCGCGGCCACGCTTGATCGGAAGGTAGTTTTGGTTGTTTGCTCATGGTCTCTTCCGTTCGCGAAGGTGTGCAATGTCTTCCAGATCTCTTGGCCGGCCGGCGAAGGTCTTCATCGTGATGAGGTCTTCCAGCGAACAAAAGGTGGCCACAATGCCCGACGCCACGTCAAGCGGGACGGCTCTTGAATAGGCGGCGTCGAAATCCACAGGCGGGTCGAGAAACAGGTCGATGGCCGTCGTTTGGTGCTTCGTCGAATACAAAGAAAACACTAGCATGTTCCTTTCAGACGCCCATCGCCGCCGATTTGCCGGTTCAATGAACTCCTCGAATGCAACGGGCACGCGCGGGAGATAATCGAGCGATTTGATCGCCTCAACCGCCCTGGTGAGGTTGTCGCGGTCGACGGCCAGTACCAGATCAATGTCGGCGGTAAAGCGCATATAGCCGTGGGCAACGACGGCAAGGCCGCCGACGATCAGGTATCGAACCTGGTGTTGATTCAGCGCGCGGACGATGGCTTCAACGCTGCTTTTTTCCATACGCACGGCCGTCGATGGGATTATACCTGACCGCCGGCGCAAAAAAGAACCCCGGCCCTTGTTGAAGGGGCCGGGGTTCTTGTTTAACGCTGGCAGTGACCTACTTTCCCGCTGAAGCAGTATCATCGGCTCGGCAGGCTTAACGACCGTGTTCGGAATGGGAACGGGTGTGACCCTACCGATATAGCCACCAACGAAAGCCCCGACGACGGTTTCCCGGCGTCGGGACTGAAATTCGACAGGAAAAAATTGAGGTTGTCCGCGACATATCAAGTCGAGAACTTCTTTGGAGTCCGCACACTTCCCGGGTCTTTCGAGCCTGGGGGGAATGTGCCGACGTTGATCGATAAAAGTGGTCAAGCAATCGACCATTAGTACCGGTAACCTGAAGACCTCTCGGTCCGTACAGCTCCGGCCTATCAACCGGGTGGTCTACCCGGGGTCTCTCGGGAGCAAGCTCCCATGGAACCATCGTCTTGGCATAGACTTCACGCTTAGATGCTTTCAGCGTTTATTCGTTCCGGACATAGCTACCCAGCGATGCCGCTAGCGCGACAACTGGTACACCAGGGGTCCGTCCTTCCAAATCCTCTCGTACTATGGAAGAGGTGCCGTCAAGGTTCCTGCGCCCACAGCAGATAGGGACCGACCTGATTCACATCGGTCTGAACCCAGCTCGCGTACCGCTTTAATTGGCGAACAGCCAAACCCTTGGGACCGCCTTCAGCCCCAGGATGCGATGGGCCGACATCGAGGTGCCAAACCGCCTCGCCGCTATGGACGCTCGGAGGCGATCAGCCTGTTATCCCCGGGGTACCTTTTATCCGTTGAGCTATGGCGCTTCCACACGCAACCACAGGATCACTAAAGCCGCCTTTCAGCTCTGCTCGTGCTGTAGCACTCGCAGTCAAGCAGGCTTCTACTTTTACGCTCGACGACCGATTGCCAACCGGCCTGAGCCTGCCTTTGCACTCCTCCGTTACTCTTTTGGAGGAGACCGCCCCAGTCAAACTGCCCGCCTAGCACGGTTCCCTGCCCGGATTCACGGGTCAGGGTGAGACGACGAATGCAAACAGGGTGGTATTTCACCGTTGGCTCCCTTCCGACCAAGATCGGAAGATCAACGCCTCCCACCTATCCTACGCAGTTCACACCCGGCATCAGTACCAGGTTGCAGTAAAGGTCCACGGGGTCTTTCCGTCTTGCTGCGGGTAGACGGTATCTTCACCGCCACTTCAATTTCACCGAGTCTGCGGTTGAGACAGCGCCCAAGTCGTTACGCCGTTCATGCACGTCGGAACTTACCCGACAAGGAACTTCGCTACCTTAGGACCGTCATAGTTACGGCCGCCGTTTACCGGTGCTTCGGTTGCCAGCTTCGGGGCGAACCCCTGACCGACTCCCTTAACATTCCGGCACCGAGCAGGCGTCATTCTGTATACATCCTCTTACGAGTTAGCACAGAACTGTGTTTTTGATAAACAGTCGCCCGGGCCGCTTCCTGCGCCCTCTCCCGAAGGAGGAGGGACCCCTTATCCCGAAGTTACGGGGTTAGATTGCCTAGTTCCTTAACCGCAGTTCTCTCGAGCGCCTGAGGATACTCTCCTCGCCTACCTGTGTCAGTTTTAGTACGGGTGGTCGTATTGTCCCCCGCACACTTTTCTTGACCCCTTCTCCACAGACTTCGGCAACAAAGCGGCCTCGATCTTGCGAAACCCCAATCTGATAAGGGGATCTGCCTTGAAAAGGTACATGTGCGGGTTCAACCGTTACGGCCAGTGCGGGAATATTAACCCGCTGTGCATCGGCTACGCCTTTCGGCCTCGTCTTAGCTTCCGACTAACCCTGGGCGGATTTACCTTCCCCAGGAAACCTTAGGCTTTCGGCGTGCAGGATTTTCACCTGCATTATCGTTACTCATACCGGCATTCTCACTTGCACGCGCTCCACCACTCCTCACGGTATGGCTTCGACGCTGCGTGCAACGCTCTTCTACCGCTCCAGCTTGCGCTGGAACCCGCTGCTTCGGTATTCAGCTTATTCCCGATCATTTACGGCGCTGCTGTGCTCGACCAGTAAGCTATTACGCACTTTTTAAATGGTGGCTGCTTCTAAGCCAACATCCTGGCTGTCTCAGCACAACAACTTCCTATCGAACTGAGCTGAATTTTGGGACCTGAGCAGGCGGTCTGGGTTGTTTCCCTTTTGACCGCGAAGATTATCCCTCGCGGACTCACTCCAGAGATAGTCCTATGGGTATTCGGAGTTTGGTAGGAGCGTGTAGGCGGGTAGCCCCACGTCTCCTTTCAGTAGCTCTACCCCCCATAGGTAGTGACTCCAGGCTGCCCCTAAAGGCATTTCGAAGAGAACCAGATATCTCCCCGTTTGATTAGACTTTCACTCCTCCCCACAAGTCATGCCAGAACTTTTCAACGTTCACGGCTTCGTGCCTCCTCCCGATTTTACTCGGGATTCACACTGCTCATGGGTAGATCACGGGGTTTCGGGCCGCAGGCCTGCGACTTAACGCCATCTTAAGACTCGCTTTCGCTTCGGCTCCGGTGCTTGACACCTTAGCCTTGCCGCAGACATGCACTCGCCGGTCCATTATGCAAAAGGTACGCCGTCACACCGCCATTGCTGGCATGGTGCTCCGACCGCTTGTAAGTGTATGGTTTCAGGTACTTTTAACTCAGCTTGTAGCTGTGCTTTTCACCATTCAATCGCCCTACTTGTTCACTATCGGTCATCGAGGAATATTTAGCCTTGCCCGGTGGTCCGGGCGGCTTCACACCAGATTCCACGAGTCTGGTGCTACTCTGGAGAGCACATATTAACGGGGACCTATTCCTGTCGCTTACGGGCCTTTCACCCTCTGTGGGACAGCATTCCTGAAGACTTCAGCTAGGAACGGTTTTGTAACCCCTCAGTGCTTCCGCAACCCCGAGACGAATCTCGGTTTGGGCTATGTCCGCTTTCGCTCGCCGCTACTTACGGAATCGATGTCTCTTTCTTTTCCTCCGGGTACTTAGATGTTTCAGTTCCCCGGGTTTGCTCCTGTACGACTATGAATTCATCGCACGGTGATCCCGATTAATCAGGACCGCGTTTCCGCATTCAGAAATCTCCGGATCGATGCTTGTTTGCCAGCTTCCCGGAGCTTATCGCAGGCTACCACGTCTTTCTTCGCTTCTCGATGCCAAGGCATCCACCATACACCCTTAGTAGCTTGACCACATTTATCGATCACCGTCTTCTCAGACCCAGCTTCGCTTCGCCTGGATCCCAGGCCCCAGCCTCGACTTGCGTCTTGGCCGAAACCGCCGGCGGGCGTGCCGGCAACGGAACATACGATCGATACTGTAATCGTTCGCCAAAAAAGATGCTCGACCGATTCCTGCCCACCGTACAAAACGTCCCCGATGCGGAGACGCTCTTCCGGCCAGACGGAAAAACCAAAACCAAACGGGCAGGAATCGCGGAGGTCTACACTTATATTGAGACCTTGAACCTCAATCTTCTCTTGTCAAAGAGCCCGCCGCGCGATCCTTCCATACCTCAGCTTTCGCCTCAGTCCGGAAAACACCACAAAACGGCCCGCCAAACGCGGGTGAGCTTATCCCCGCAGGGGTAAGCTGATCCGAATTCAGCCGATACATCTCCGGGAATCGCTTTTGCGATTCCTGGTCAGCCGTCACCGTTCCACTCGGTGACCGGGTTTTAAGACGGGGTCACCTCGAGGGAAGATGATGCCAAGCTTCGAGTTGCCGTGTGCTCAATCGTCTCTCTCGCCCTGTTCAATTACTTCCGTTCGACCACTTCAATACGCTCACCGTTATGTGAGCCGGGAGGTAGATCATACTCAACCCACTCTTCCCGTCAAGACCCTTTGCAAAGAAATTTTTGCAATGCGCTAACCTCGTCAATACGCATCACGACCGAGAATGGTTCATCGGCACATATTGACGCCCTACTTGAGCCTGCCGCCTTGATCGTAACTCTCGTGCGGCTAAATAGTTTCAAATTCCGTCCGCCGCGGGTCGGCAACGGCCACGACCAGCAGCGATATCGCCGCCGGCTCGCCCTGCCGCACCGCCGCTGCCAGCGATCGGGCCGTTGCGCCTGTCGTAAGAACATCATCGACAATCGTGATTCGCCTGCCGCGAATCCAGTTCGCATGGGTCAGGGCAAACGCCCCGCGCACGTTTTCCCGCCGTTTCCACTCCGCCCCCAGGCCCGTCTGCGTCCCAGTCGCTCGAATTCGCATTGCCGCCGCACGTGATTTGATTCCCGCTCGCCGGCCAAGTCGCCCAGCGATGATGTCCGACTGGTCGAAACCACGTTCAATCTGCCGCGCCCAATGCAACGGCACCGGCACCAGACACTCCGACCACGCCAAGACCTCCCGCACAGCCGAACAATCCCACATCCGATCCGCCAGGGCCTCGGCCAGATCCCATCGGCCGTGGTATTTCATCCGGTGAATCATGTCTCGAAGCGGCGACGCAAACTTGCCCAGCGACACCACCCGCCGAAATGGATATATCCCCCTGCCCTGGCAATACGGACAATGGCCCAGGGATTGCGCCGTCGGCACCGCGCAGTGATCACATCGAGATTGTGCGGCCAATTCGTTCAGCCCCGCCGCGCATGTTCCGCAAAATCGCTGGCCGGATTCGCACGCCCGATGACACGCAGCGCATCGGCTGGGATAGACCAGATCGAGAATTTCCCCGAAGCACCGGCCCGGCCAACTCGCCCATGATCTTGCGCTGGCCATGAGCCGTCCTCACGCCGTGGCAAGTGGGCTGGGCCCCAGAATCTCGGCCGTGAATATCGAGAGCATGGCCGCTCCCATTCGCCAGGCGCCGGCGGGCATTCCGATTTTTTCGGTACAAAGCCGATCCAGAAGCTGCTCGCGCGTCCAGCCAGTTTCCCTCGCCACTTGCGGAAGAAAACATCCGCTCCGCCCGGCGATGGTCAGGTAGATTCCCTCTCGCGCCGGATCGAATTCAAGCGGATTGCCTCGCGGCGAAAGGGGCGAGAGAACGCTCAGTTCCAACTCCAAACGAGGAATTTCCGCCGTCGTCACCGGCCTGCCCGCAAATCGCGGGTCCGAGAGGCACGAATTGGCCGAATCCCGCACCGCAATCCACACCGGCACCGACGCATCCAGCCGTCCCACGCACCCGCGAAGTTCATGTGTGAACCTGTCGTGCAACGTCGTGAAACACCCCGCCAATTGCTGATAGACCGGCTCCTGCACGCCCGGAAACTGCGGCACGGGAACCCCACCCAACGGACCGGCCAGCCGAAAGCGAATAATGTCGGCGGCCAAGTGGATCAACGCCTGACGATTTGCGGCCGAGAATTCCATGCAACGTGACCGGCTTAACGAGTTGGTATACTATACCGTTGCGCCAGCCGGATAGCGATATATGACGACAGCGGTCAGCGAATATTGGCAAGTTTACGCGCCCGGCGCCGCCGGCATCGCGTGGTTCCTCGTTTTGATCTGGCTGGCCATGCTCGCGGGCATCGCCCTTCTGCTTCGGGCCCTGCTGCAGCGCCGCCCGCCACGCTTTGACCAATACAAGAATCGCCTTCGTCGCATCTGCCGCAATTGCGGCGCGCTGCACCTGAGGCACGCGCGATATTGCCCTCGCTGCGGCCGGTCAGTTTGATCGATGCGCCGCACCAGCCGCGAGCCTTCAACTCTTGAGGCCGCGCAGAACAAACTCAACGGCCTGTTCGATCGAGAAGTGGTTGCGGCGATTCAGATTCAGCGCGATCATCGCGTAGCCGATTCCCAGGTTGATCAGAATCCAGGCCGGCACTTTCGGATCGACATCGCCGCGGAATTCGCCGGATTTCTGCCCCGCCGTGATGATCCCCACGAAGAACCGCTCGACTTCGTTGTAATGCTCGCGCAGGACGGCAACGACCTTGCGTTCCCGGCTGGTGCTCAGGGCGCCGTGCAGCACCTGATAGGCATAGCCGAGGTGCTTGAGATGGTCGGGAAATTCGCGCGCGATATTGCGGATTTGCTCGCTGGGATTGGTCGACCGGGCGATCAACTCCCGCCAGTGATCCAACGTCTTGCGGCTCATGTCGCGCACGATGGCAACAAACAGTTCGTGCTTGGTCTCAAAGTGGCGATAGAGGATCGGCTCGGTGATTCCGGCCTCCTCGGCAATCGCGGCTGTGGTGGTTGCGGTAAAACCCCAACGGGCGAACAATCGCGTCGCTACTTCCATCAGTTGGGCACGTCGTTGTGGAGCTCGTAGTCGTGGCATGGCAAATTCATATCTCCGCTTTGCCCGATTGGCAAGTTTCCGGTCACAAAATATCAGCCCGATCGAATCCCGTCTTTGCCGATCATCCAGACATTCCAGCACGCAAGGCACGCGGGGAATTGTCTCCACCGGCCAAAGTCGTTAAGAAGATGCCATGTCCCACAAACCCCGACTTCTCACCGGCGACACGCCGACCGGAAAGCTCCACCTCGGCCACTGGGTTGGCAGCGTCGAAAACCGCGTGGCGTTGCAGGATCAATACGACTGCTATTTCATCATCGCCAACAAACATGCCTTCACCACCCGCGCCGACAAACCCGCAGATATCCGCCAAAGCGTCCTGGATATCGCCACCGACTATCTCGCCGCCGGCATCGATCCGGCCCGCAGCACCATCTTCATCCAGAGCGAAGTCCCGGCCATCGACGAACTGACATTCTTCTTCGCGATGCTCATTCCCTATCCGCGCGTCATGCGAAACCCCACCCTCAAAGACGAAATCCGCGACAAGGGCCTGGGCGACAATTACTCCTTCGGTTTCCCGCTCTACGCCGTTGGCCAATGCGCCGACATCCTGGCATTCCGCCCGGCCGTCGTGCCCGTCGGCGAAGACCAGTTGCCCCACCTGGAAATGTCGCGCGAGGTCGCCCGGCGATTCGATCAAATGTACTGCGGCGTCGATCCGCACACGGAGGATGCCGACTACGTCAAATCCGGCGGCCTGTTCCCGGTCATCGAGCCCAAGCTCGGCCGCGTGCGCCGCCTCGTCGGCACCGGCGGGCCCGGCCCGGATGGCAATCTGCTCAAGATGAGCAAGTCGCTCAATAACGCCATTTTCCTGTCCGACGACGCCGACGCCGTCCGCAAGAAAGTCATGTCCATGTACACCGATCCCAAGCGGCTCCGCGCCACCGATCCCGGCACGGTCGAGAACAATCCGCTCTGGATCTTCCATGAAACGTTCAACCCCGACACCGATTGGATTCGCCAGCAGCAGGACGCCTATCGGGCCGGAAAGGTCGGCGACGTGATCATCAAGCAACGGCTGGTGGACGTGCTCAACACTCTCCTGCAGCCGATTCGCGCCCGCCGCGAGCAATTCGACCGCCGCCCCGACGATGTCCTGGCCATCCTCAAATCCGGCACCGCCCGCGCCAACGCCGTCGCCGAGGAAACCCTGCAACTTGCCAAGCAGGCCATGAAACAGGACTACTTCCCGCGTCAACTCAAGTTGCTGGATTGACGGTCACGTGCTGATCCAAATCCAAGTCGAAGAACCCAAGTGCGCCACCTGCGGCTATTCGCTGCTGATGCTCCAATCCCGCGTCTGTCCGGAATGCGGCACGCCCATCCCGGCAAGCCCGCCCGCGCCCGTCCCGGCGGCGCAAACCGCGATCTCGATCTGACCGGTCGGCACTGTCCACCAACATCTTCTTCTCCGCAGCTTAACGCGGCGCCAATGAACGGCGGATATGAATGCCCTTCAGCGCTTCGGTTGTACGGCCGTGTCGCGAGCGCCGCGTGCATTTCCACGCACTATCGACCGCCGTGATATCAAAAGAAGGAGTCCCAATGCGTCGTTCGACAATCATTCTCGCCCTGCCACTGCTGGCCACGGTCCTTTGCGCCTTCGCAATTGTCACCGCCGCCGCGCCGACAACCGCGCCCACCACGCAGGCCGCCGCCACCACGGCCCCCAGCATGATGACCATCAACGCCTCCGACAAATCCGGCATCCAGGCCGCCATGCCCACCGTCATGGTCGTCGGCGTCATCGATAACGTCACCGTCGCCGACAGCGTTATCACACTCAACTTCAAGGACACCGCCGATTCCCAGTTCTACGCCGTCATCCTCAGCAGCGGCCGCGATTCCGTCCTGGCCGCCTACAACAACGACATCGCCAAGGCGATCACCGGCAAGACGGTGCGCGTGACGGGCAACGTGGTCCTCTACCGCGGCCGGCCCGAAATCATCATCAACGCACCCGACCAGTTTGCCATCGTGAAGTAACACGATCTCTCCAAGCGGCGGCCCCTGTCGCCCGCCCATGGGATCGCGTCCGCTTTCCGATAACTCATTGCCACACCGTCGCTTAGGCAGAAACCGCGACGCCGCACCGCTTTGGCCGCACCCTCATTTCCAGCCGAATATCGCGGTTTCGCCTCCCAACCGCGACGAAAAAACGCTCCAAATGTCTCGAAAAAGTTCGAAGATGTGCTGAAATAGTCTGAACTTTGCCCGGCCGAGTCCGATCCGGGCGGGCCGTGGACTGCCAACTCGGCGGTTTCCCGACCGAAGCGACGTCCATCTCCCGCTCTCCCCGGCTCCCTCTCTCCCCCGCTTCATCTGTCACCAAATGAAACCGAAT
>Ga0181520_10003144_pt1 | contig 29419 bp, 8 predicted proteins | sample PEATcosm2014_Bin_29_FD_132451 | JGI IMG/M metagenome (GOLD analysis project Ga0181520, IMG submission 132451) | Peatland microbial communities from MTU Mesocosm Facility, Houghton, MI, USA - PEATcosm2014_Bin02_30_metaG | ecosystem: Environmental > Terrestrial > Soil > Wetlands > Peat | place...
GGGAAACGGTTCCAGCGTCTTGGCAAGATTGGGCGTTCGGTCGGTTCAGGGGTTCAATGCGCGAATGCTTCGGGGAATTCTCACCCCGGGCCGAACCTCGGCTTGGCACCACTCCCCCAGGAGAGGGGGAAACGCTCCCAGCGTCCTGGCGAAATCGGACGCTCGGTCGGTTCAGGGGTTCAATGCGCGAATTATTCGGGGACTTCTCTCCCCGTTGAGGGGAGAAGGAGGCTGGAGGCGAAAGCCGGCGAATACTCGGGCGCATTCACGGCAGCAGACGGCCGGTTTCAAGGACAGTGGTCAGATGCGCCCGACCGCGCGTCTTCAGGTCACCCGGCCTCTGTCACTGGTCCCGCTTTTGGTTTTACCCTGATCGAACTGCTGGTGGTCATCTCCATCATGGGCCTGATTGCCGCGCTGGCGGTGCCGGCGCTCAAAAACATGGGCAAAGCCAACATTCAGGCCAGCGCCGCCCGGCAATTGCTCGACGACATTGGCCGCGCGCGGCAGCTTGCCATCAGCCAGCACACCACGGTCTATATGGTTTTTGTGCCGACGAACTATTTCAATCTGGTTGATTATAACGGCATCAACATCTTGAGCGATTTGAACAACAGCGCCAATTTCCAGCGGCCTTTGGATCAGCAGTACGCCCTGACGACCATGAGCAATTTGGTGGACAAGCAGTTGACCGGCTACAATTTTGTTTCGCTGGGGCAGGTGGGCGACCAGCCGGGGCAGCACGCGTGGCATTATCTTTCCACCTGGCAGGCCCTGCCGGACGGCAATTTTATCGCGGCATCGAAGTTTTTGCCGCGATATAATTCCATGACGATTCCGACCTGGCAGGCGGGCTATCCCGGCCAGATTGACTCATGGTTTTGGGTTGGCGGCACGCTGGAGCCGCAGATCAATGGCTTTACAAATTACTACATTCCGTTTCCGACCGAACAATCGCCGCAGTTCCCGCTGCCGTACCTGGCTTTCGATTCCAACGGCCGGCTGGTTTCTGAACTGGATGGGGTGGGGAATCTCCATCATGCCTATATTCCGCTGGCGCAGGGCACCGTGGGCTACGGACATGATGCGAACAAGCAGCCGACCCTGACCACCGTGCAGCCGGGCGACATCACCGAAAATCCGCCGGGCAACAGCACCAACATTTCCTACAACATCATTGACGTGGACCCGCTGTCGGGTCGGGCCAGGCTGATGGTCTTTCACATGCAATGAAGTTTTCCGTTTACCTTAAATTAATATGAACAAAACACTGCCACTGCTTGCTGGTTTGCTGACGTGCGGTCTCATGACCTTGACCACCGCCCGGGGACAGGCGATCTACGCCACGCCTTACACTTTTGTCACCATAGCGGGAACTGCCGGGGTTGTTGGCAATGGAGCTGATGGGACGAATGGCCTCGCACAGTTCTATTTTCCGGAGGCCGTCGCAGTGGACACCAATGACAACTTGTATGTGGTGGACAATTTCTTCAACGACGTCCGTAAAGTCACCCCGGTCGGCACAAACTGGGTGGTGACGACGATTGCGGGGGCCTACGACCCCATTGGCGGCTTCGCCGATGGGACGAATCAAGCTGCGCAGTTTAATGAACCAACCAGCATTACGATGGACCGCTCCAATAATCTCTACGTGACGGATGGCAACAACAACACCCTGCGCAAAATCACGCCGATGGGTACAAACTGGGTGGTGACGACGATTGCGGGAACCGCCAGCCCCAACACTGACGGCGGCAGCGCCGACGGGACAAACGGCGTTGCGCAGTTCAACTATCCAGCCGGCATTACCGTGGATGCCGCCGGCAATCTCTACGTGGCGGACACCTATAACGATACCATCCGCCGGGTGGTGCATGTCGGTACCAATTGGGTGGTCACCACGATTGCGGGGACAGCGCAGGGTCAAGGAAGCAATGACGGGACGAACCAGGCAGCGCAGTTTAATCTGCCAGACGGTATTGCCGTTGATGGCTCCCACAATCTGTATGTGGCCGACGACCACAACAATACCATTCGCAAAATCACGCCGGTGGGTACGAACTGGGTGGTGAGCACCATTGCGGGCAGCATCGTGCTCGGTGCCGGCTTTACCGATGGCACCAACACCGACGCCCAGTTCAGTTCTCCAGGCACCATCGCCTTGGATGCCAGTGGCAATCTCTATGTGGCTGACACCGGCAATAATGCCATCCGCAAGGTGGCCCCGATTGGGACCAACTGGGTGGTTACCACGCTTGCGGGTGCGCCGGATGGCAGCACCGGGACCAATGATGGGACAGGCCTCGACGTTAGTTTTAACAGCCCATACGGTATCGCCGTGGATGCTGCCGGCAACCTGTATGTGGCTGACTCCGGTAACAGCACCATCCGGGAAGGATATTTGGCCCCGGCGGCGCCAAACCTGGCAATTAGTTTGTCCGCCGGGAGTTTGGTGATTTCGTGGCCGGGTTCCGGGTTTACACTTCAGACCAATGCCGATTTGACGACGGCCAACTGGGGCAATTACGGCGGGCTGATCACCAGCGGTTCTGGCACCAACAGCGTTACCTTGCCGCCGTCGGGCGGCGCTCTGTTTTTCCGGCTGACGAATTGAAGCGCCATGAAATTGCCGATTTTTGATTGCCGATTGCCAAAGCCGCAGCGCCTGTTTAGCGTGCCCGGTGTTTCAATCGTCAATGCCCGTACCAGCGGGGCGCGACTTGACACTCGCCCCGTGGCGGCGGCCATCCTGGCTGCCGTAGAGCCGGGCTTCCCAGCCCGACGGGAAAAACTCAGCTTAATTGAAGCGTGTTGGAACCTGCCAGCGCGTAATAAACATTCACACCTTTCCGGGCGGCAAGGATGCCGCCCTCTACGTCAGGCAGGGATGCCTGGACGCTACAGGAGCGGTTTCACGATGATTGAGATTGCGCTGTGCCTGGCCATCATCGGTTTTGCGCTGATCAGTATTTTGCTGGTGCTGCCCACGGGGATGCATACCCAGCGCGACACCCGCGAGGAAACCATCATTGGTCAGGACGCCTCCATGCTGCTTGAAGCCATCCGCGGTGGCGCGCGCGGCGTGGATGATTTGACCAATTACGTTTATGCCATCACGAACTACTTTCAAGGCTATGATGTTTTTGGCAACCCCGTGCGAGCAGTACATGTCGCGGGTTATAACTATACTGGCGCTTCACTTGATGGAGCAACCATGCCGGGCATGCATCTTACCAACGGCCTTCGTATTATTGGCCTTTTGAGCACCCCTGAATTCACGACCAGCGATCCCCTCCACCAGCCGCAGATCGGCGGCCTGCCGATCAGCAGCAAATTTAATACTTATTACACCAGTAATCATGTGGTGGCCTACATCCGCTCATTCAGCGGGCTGGCGGCCGAGAAGCCGCCGCAGGACAACCAGATTATGCAGGGAGACACGTTTAGCTACCGGCTCTTGTGTGTCAACGCGCCGATGGCGGTGGATACCAACGTGATGTTCCTTTCGGGCAATTCCGCATACGTCCACGAACTGGCCGGAAGCATGCGTGAGTTGCGGTTGCTGTTCGAATGGCCGGAACTGCCCGATGGCAATGTTGGACGTTTTCGCCAGACGTTCCGCGCCACTGTCGCCGGGCAGCTAATAGCGACCAATTACGGATATTACTTTCCGAACATCCAAACGCTTTATTTTTACGATTCCCAGTCGTTTACCAACGTGCGATGATCAATAAATTGCCAATTTCTGATTGCCGACCCAGGCTGCGCCGGAAGCATCGCCGTGGCGGGTTGCCGATTGATTTCGGCGATGATCCGCCGAAGCTTTTAATGGGCAATCGGCAATCGGCAATCGCCAATGCTTTCTCGATGGTCGAGTTGCTGGTGGCCATGACGCTGCTGTCGCTGATCGTGCTGGCGTTGATGGCGGTGTTCAACAGCACGCAGCAGGCGTTCCGGTCCAGCGTCACGCAGACCGACATATTGGAAGGCAGCCGCGCCGCCGTGGATTTGATCACCACCGATCTGCGCGGCATGACACCGTCGGATGGGGTGAGCAATTATGTTTCCGGGGGCAACAACACCTACAGCTATGGCGGGGTTAATTTCTTTTCCAGCGACAATTCCTATGCCGACTGTTCCTATTCCGGCGCAAACTTGATTTACCAGCCGATGCGGCAAAGCCTGCCCGGCAGCGATACGCTGCGCGCGAATGTGCTGAATTATTTCTTTATCCTGGGCCGCAACAACCAGAAGTGGACCGGCGTGGGCTACGTGGTAAACGCCACCAATACCAGTCCGTTGTATCCGCTGTATCGGTTCTACGCGGAGACGAATATCGCGGCGTCGCCTTATGGGTTGTTTACGGACTTTATCAATACGATCAACGAGTCGCAATGGACGAACATGAGCCATGTGCTGGACGGCGTGGTGCATCTGACCGTGCGGGCTTATGATATCAACGGCTATTGGATGACCAACACCACCCAATTCCATGGCCCCCTGCAGACCACGAACAAAAATATTGCATTTGTGTTGCCGGTGATCCCGACGCGGTCGGGTGGCGAAGTCGGTTTTTATTTTTACACCAATGCCGTTCCCGCCGCGGTTGAGTTGCAGCTTGGGGTCATCGAAGACCGCACCTTGCAGCGGGTTGAATCGCTGGGCAATCCGGCTGGTCTGGGGCTGAGCACCGCCCAGAGCAACTATCTGGCGCAGCAATCCGGCCACGTCTATCTGTTCCGCCAGCGCGTGAGCATACCGAATGTTGATCCCTCCGCTTATCAATGAAAATTTCCAAGCCATCTACGATTTACGATTTACCCGCCTTCGCCGGGCTGCGACGCGGCCAGCGATTTGGGATGGGAAACAAGTCGGGCAGGGCGGCCGGTCCCCTTGCGGCTGACGCGCCAGAAGCGACGCGTCTTCTTGGCTTCAATCGGCAATCGGCAATCGGCAATCGGCAATTCCAAGAGGGCATCGCGCTGGTCATCACGCTGATCATGCTGGCGATTACGTTGGTGATGGCCGTGGCGTTTATGGCGCTCGCGCGGCGCGAACGCAACAGCGTGAGCACCAGCACGGACACCACCACCGCGCGGCTGGCCGCCGAGTCCGCTGAGGCCAACGCCCAGGCGCAGATCGTGGCCAGCATGTTAAACGGCTTCAATGGTTTTGGCAGCAGCAATGCCTACAATTTGCGCCTGCTGGTTTCCACCAATTACATCAACCCGCTGGGGTTTAATCCGAACAGCGGCAATCCGACCAACGTCAATTATGATCACCTCATCACCGGCGGACTAATTGCGAGTTCGGGCCAGCGCAATCAAAACATTTCCAACCTGTGGTTTCTGCCGCGTGCGCCGGTGTTTGTTCCCAGCAATCAGCCGGTGACGAGTTATGATTTCAGGTATTACCTCGATTTGAACGAAAATGGCAAGTTTGAAACCAATGGCTGGCAGACCAACTTCGATGCGGCCGGCAAGATTCTGTATGACGCCAATAACAATCCCGTGGTGACGTTCCAGACGGGCGATCCCGAATGGATCGGCGTGCTGGAGCATCCCGACGCCCCGCACGGGCCGAACAATCATTTTATTGCCCGCTATGCCTTCATCGCCGTGCCGGTCGGGAATACGCTCGACATCAATTACATTCACGACCAAGCAAATAATGGGACACTGGTGACACCGGCCCAGGACTATTTCATGCGCAATCAGGGGGTCGGTTCATGGGAAATTAATCTGGCCGCATTCCTCGCTGATTTGAACACCAATATATGGGGTCAAGCAGTGGGTTCCGGCCCCAATGCACCATCTGGATCAGCACTTTATTATCAATATAATGAGCCGGTCCGCCAAAACTTCGGTCATGCATTTGACGACGCCCGCGCGCTGCTCGCCTACCGCTACGACGGCTACGGTTACCCGCTGGCGCGGGCGGACAATGTTTTCGCGCCCGCGCGCGTCCTCGCGGTCTTTCCCTATGACGGCATTGACGACTTCAGCGACGGGCCGTTGCAGACCACGCTGGACTTCAATGCCGACGCGACACCAAAGAATCCTCGCGAACCCTGGTCGGGGGCGGATAATACCAATCATTATTTTGCTCTTGGCGATTTCTTCGACACGTCCAAAGTTGGCAGTGGTGCAAATAGCTTTGTTGGCCGCCTGAGCGGCGCGGGCAATGCCCCCGATACCTACGACCGTTACACGTATTACCGGATGCTGGATGAACTGGGTTCGGATTCCTTGCCGGATGACGGCAAGCTGAACCTCAATTATTCCAACGCCGTCGTTAATTATACGAACATCAACGGAACGCATGTTGTGACTGGCATCAACGTGGTAACTGGAGCGGAAACGAACCTGATGCCGTGGACACCGCAGAATTTTTTCAATGCCGCCGCCGACCAGATGCTGCGGCTTTATTCCACCACCTGGTTTCAGAGCAATCCGAGCAACTACTTGATTACCTATTATGACTACGTTCCGCGTGGTTACGTAGATGCGACCGGCCTGGGTGTGACCAACTTTCCAAATTATGGTGTGACAAATCAAATTCCCTCGTTTGGCATTACCAACATCCCGGTTTTAATCAACAGCAATTTTGTCTATTCTCCCGCCGTCAATCGTCTGCTCCAGCTCGCCGCCAATCTCTATGACGCCACGACCAATGGTCCTCTCGTCGGCGGTAAATATTTAAACCTGCCCCATGTTTTCCGGCCTGTTTTTGAGCGCGATTACATAGGCAATGTTTTCATCGTTGGTTATACCAATTTGTACAGCGGAAACGGGCCTAATACCGTGTCCGGGCCAGCTGACCTACAGTTGGCGGCACCGCATCCGATTTCAGACCTGCCGTTCTTTAACACCGCGTTCTCGCCGATCCACGATACCAAAGGATTGGTAAATGTTTATGGCGTGCCGTGGATTATCGGCGCAAAGAAAGGGCTGCCCAATTTCAACCAATTTTACATGGTCAACCAGGCACAGGTGACGCGTAAGATTGAGGTGACGCGCACTGGGGTTAATCCGCGGTTGGCCAGCTATACGACCAACCAGATGTATATCATTGGCATCAGCAACAATTTGGGGCTTTCATGGTGGAATTCGTACTACAATGACTACCCACGCCCGTTAACGGTTTATGCTGCGGACATTGTTGGCATGGGCATGACCAACTATGCTTCCATCCCGAATCGCTATTACGCATGGAATGCAACGGCCAATTTCTCGACTGGTGGCTCTTTTCCTGGCGCTCCGGTTGTTATCAATCCTTGGCCGGGTTCAAAATGGAGTGGCTCCGTACCAAATGCAGTTCCTAGTGGGAATTCGAGTCCTTTTGTAAACGCCGATTGGTCTTACATTTTTCAAAGTCCGTTGGTGTATAATTTCAAGTCAGGATTGTTCGACGACAACCAGTGGCAAACAACATCGCCACCGTTGCCGGAACTGGACCAGTTTGGTTTGTTGATTACGAATTATTTACAGGCCTATATTTTGGATGGCCACAATGTGATTGACTATGTCCAATTGCGTGACCCAATCAGCATTGGCGGATTGAATCAGGGGTTGGCTGATCCGAATTACATCCAGGCGAACAGTATCTATTATCAGTGGAGCACCAATTTGTATGGGTCCGGTCCATCAACGCCCTACGGCGTGATAAATCAACTGTATATTTCCGGGCATCCGGGCGCACCGTATGGGCCAACAGCAGCCAACTTGCTCCCAACGGGTGGCCAATGGAGCACGGCGCCGACTCCCATGGGACAGACAACCCCTGATGCGGAGGCTGCATTTTATAACGGTTTTTTTGTGCCTAACTTTCAATATCAGGGGCAAAACTATGTCAATAACCAGTTGAGCATACAAGCACCTTACACACCTTCGCGGACGGTCTATTCGTCCTTTCTGCTCCAAGCCAACGACCCGCTGGTTCATTATACCTCCAGTGATTTGAACTCGCAGTACGGAACAGTTTCCGTCTGGCAAAATGGCTCCTTTGATAACGCAATTTGGTATCAGAGTGATGATCCGGTGAACCAACCACTGCCACAACCGCCGCAGTTGCCAATCAAAGGCCGCTACCAGCCTTGGGGAGCCAGCGAGCAAATGGCTGGCTTGCAGGGAGTGGACACCAGCGGCTATAATCTGGCTTTCAAAGACCCGCTGGCCTGGGGGTCGGACTATTGGGATTTTCCGACGAATTTGTATCCCAGCGTTGGCTGGATTGGCCGGGTGCATCGCGGGACGCCGTGGCAGACAATTTATCTGAAGTCCACGAACGTGCTCGCGGATGCGGTGAACATCGGTAGTCGAGTCCAAAACGTTGGCCTGAATACTTGGGCCCAATGGACGGGTGACATTCAGACGGATTTTGGACAATACTTTGATGCCGTGAATTCCGCGCCGCAGCAGGACTATCTGTTGTTCGACATTTTCACCACCCGGTTCAATGACAATTCCGTGCGCGGCACGCTGCCGGTGAATGTGGGCGTCGGTCAGCCGGATGGCGGTTTGGCGGCCTGGTCGGCATTGTTAAGCGGCATGGTGACGCTCACAAATAATGCTGCGAAAGTATTTCCGACTACGGTTTTTTCCTACACCAATCTAATCATTAATCCGGCGGGCATCGTGAATTCCGCGGCCGCTTACACAAACCAACCGCCGGTGTGGCAGATTGTGAATGGGCCGTTTGGCATCAACGCCACGCGCGCGAACACGAATATGTTTCCGTATCAGTCGTTTACTCATGCTGGCTCGGTGCTGGCAACGCCGGCGCTTAGTACGTACTCGCCTTTTCTTAACAATGGCAATCTTACTGGTTTTGGCCAACAACAATGGGCGTATGGCATCAACGACGAGGAATATGAATGGCTGCCGCAGCATATTATGGGGTTGGTGCGGGCTTCTGAGCCGCGCTATGTGCTGTATTGCTATGGCCAGGCGTTGCGCCCGGCGCCCAATGGCACGGTGCTGAGCGGGTCATTTTCCCAGTTGGTCACCAATTATCAGGTCGTGGCCGAAAGCGGCTTGCGCGTGGTCATCCGCGTGGACAACGCGAACACGGCCACGCCGCGTGCGGTGGTGGAAAGCTCCACGGTGCTGCCACCGCAGTGAGGCATGAGGGTGGAGGGTGGCAGGGGGAAGATGGAGGATGGCAGGGTGTAGCGTTCGGCCTGTGGCCGAATTGCAGGAGATCGCTTTGAACGACGCGACATATCGCGTCGTTAAAAAGCGCGGACATGTCCGCGCAGTCCAAGCTGGCACGCGGACGGTCGGTTCGGGTGTGGCTGGTGTAGGAAATCGCGGGCGAGCCGCCCGCGCTCCTCTTCGCGGCGGCGGCAAACCAGCAGGTTTGCCCTACCGGCGCGTGTAAGAAATTGGATGGTTGGATGAATGGATGCTAGAATGGCGGTTGTAGCGTTTAGCTGTAGCGTTCGGCCTGTGGCCGAATTGCAGGAGACCGCTTTGAACGACGCGACATGTCGCGTCGTTAAAAAGCGCGGACATGTCCGCGCAGTCCAAGCTGGCACGCGGACGGTCCGTTCGGGTGTGGCTGGCGTAGGAAATCGCGGGCGAGCCGCCCGCGCTCCTATGCGCGCGGCGGCGGTTTGTGGCAAAGAATTTTGAATTGAAGGACAGTTATGAATCGAAGAACCAGGATATTAATGGTCACGTGCCTGTTGGCCGTGGCGGGTGCGTGGTTGTTTTGGCACGGCAGCCGGAAAACCGCGGAGCCGGATGTGAGCCTGCAGTTCGGCCACAGGCCGAACGCTACAACGGCTACAACCGCTATTGCCGCCACAAATGTCGCCGCCGCGGTGTCGCCAAAATTTCCCACGCTGAACACGAACAAGCTGGCGTTCCGCCTGTCCAACACCACCAATTCCATCCGCCAGCTCGAAACCATGCCGCACGCCATCTTGCTGGCGAACGCGTTTATTGACACGGACAAGCCGCTGGATCTGAAGATTCCCGCGCAGCTGCGTTCGTCTGGCGATCCGGGCGCGTACATTGTGCAGGCGCGCGGCGCCACGGACGCGCGGTTTCGGGCGACGTTGCAGGGCGCAGGCGCGCAGATTGTTTCCTATATTCCGAACAACGCGTATCTCGTCAATGTTACGGCGGGTGGTGCCGCCGCGCTGGCGGGCAGCCAGGAGGTGCAGGCGGTGCTGCCTTACGAACCTTATTACAAGATACAATCGTCGCTGCTTGGTTTGGCCGTGAACGATGAGGCGCTGCCGCCCGGCACGGCGCTGACCCTGGGCATATTCCAGGCGGACCAGGCGATGGCGGAGAAACAAATTGAAGACCTGGGCGCGGTAATCATTGGGCGTGATCGTTCGGCTTTTGGCCCGGTGCTGCGCGTGCTGGCGCCGACGGACTGGACGTCACTGGTGCAATCGCCCGTGATCCAATTTGTGGAACCGGTACACACGCACGTGGCGGCCAATGATTTGTCACGGGTGACGGTGGGCATTTCGCCGGACACGACTTCGGCCATCACCAACGATTGGATGGGTCTGACCGGGAACCATGTGCTGGTGCAGGTGAATGACTCGGGCGTTGACATACAGCATCCGGATTTTTCACTGGCCGGCACGGCGGCCAGCGGCCCCAGCGGGGCAACGCGGGTGACGGGTTTGAATCCGATTGATCTGGTGGATACGAACGGCCACGGCACGCACGTGGCAGGCATCATCGCCGGCAATGGCTCAGAAAGCCTGGGCCTGACCGGACCTTTGGGACCTGGCCCGAATGTGGGCGCTTTCGCGGAAGGTTCGGTGAGCAACGCGGATTTTCGCGGCAAGGCGCCGCTGGCGGACCTGTTTTCCATGGGATTGTACAATTCCGATTATGTGTTGCAGACGAATGCGGCCATGGTCAACGCCCTGATCTCAAATAACAGTTGGGATTATGGCAACGGCGACCAGGAATATGATCTGGCGGCGGCGAGTTACGACGCGGCGACGCGGGATGCGCTGCCGTTCACGACCGGCTCGCAGCCGGTGCTGTTTGTCTTTGCGGCGGGCAACGACGGTGGCGGTGAAAACGACGGCACGCAGGGCGCGGCGGATTCGATTGTGTCGCCGGGCACGGCGAAGAACGTCATCACGGTGGGCGCGCTGGAGCAATTCCGGTACATAACCAACATCGTTACCACCGTTACGCCGGGCACCGGAACGAACGCGGCGACGACCAATCAAGTGGCCTACTGGGAGACGCAGACGGATTCCAGGAATCAGGTGGCGTATTATTCATCGCGCGGCAACGTGGGCATTGGCACGGAAGGCGCGTATGGGCGGTTCAAACCGGACGTGGTTTCGCCGGGCACGTTTGTGGTGTCCACGCGCTCCAGCCAGTGGAACACCAATGTGTACTACAACCCAACGAACGATTTGGTGTCGTTTTATCCAGGTCAGGTTGTGGACACAAATGGGCTGGTCTATTACAGCGTGGCCGTGCCACCAACGGCTGTCGGGGTGAACATCACGATTTCGCCCAACACTTTGTCACCCAGTCCGTTTCCGACCAATATGCCGATTTATGTGGTTCTAACGGGAATCCCAGCCGCCAACAACTATGATATACTGGCCTTAAACAGCTTGAGCATACCGCCGGCCAGTGGCGGCAACATCGCGGGGATTCAGACTCTTCTAGGCGCGGGATTTGCGTTTGCCGTGGGCGACGGCACGAATTTTCAGGTCAATTACGATTTGACGGTGGACGTGTTGACTACGAACGATGTCGGCGATCTGTATCAGGTGCTCTTTGAGATGAACCAGCAACTCGCGCCGTATTACCGCTATGAGTCCGGCACCAGCATGGCGGCGGCGGATGTGTCCGGCGTGCTGGCGCTGATCCAGGATTATTTTACGAACACCCTGTCGCTGATGCCCAGCCCGGCGTTGCTGAAGGCGCTGCTTATCAATGGCTCGCGCCCGGTCGGCAGTTACACGATCGCCGTGACCAACGGCATCAATTTTGAGGGCTGGGGACTGGACAATATTCAGGACTGCGTGCCATCGGGCGGCCTTACCGGCAAGTTAAACTCGCCCGGTTCGAGCTTCTTTGTGGATCAGAGTCCGGCCAACGCGTTGGCCACTGGCGACAGCCACACGTATATCGTGACGCTGGACCCGACGACTTTCTCGCAGTATTTGCCCTTGCAGGCGACGCTGGTGTGGACTGACCCGCCCGGCGATCCCGCCGCCGCCATCAAACTGGTGAACAACCTCGATCTGATCATCACCAATCTCGACACGGGCGACGTCAATTATGGCAGCGTTTATATCGGCAACGACATTTCGCCGGACGTTGGTTTCAACCAGCCGTGGGACACCAACGGGCCGCCAAATCTGGATGTAATCAACAACGTTCAAAACATCCTGCTGGAGCCGATGTTGGGAGTGGAGTATTCGGTAACAGTCATTGGCCGCAGCGTGAACGTCAATGCCGTCACCGCGCAGATTAACAATGCAGCGGGTCAATATGCGCCGAATGTTGTGCAGGATTACGCGCTGGTGATTTCCGTGGGCGACTCAGTCATTGGCCAGGTGACCAATGCATTCACCGTGACGGACGGCGGCATTGCCAGCAATCCCATCAGCGACCAAAACCTCACCGTGGTGACCACCACAAACTCGCCGCTGGTTGACCAGATTGTCGGCGCGAGTTCGCCACTGATGGGCACCAATACGGTGCCTCTGGGCACCAATACGGTTTGGGGACCGAATGGCTTGTTGACCATCGGTGAGACCAACCAGTGGCATTTTTACCTCGTCACCAACACTGGCCCGACGGCGGATTACACCAACGCCGCATTCATTACGTATGGTGCCAGCACGCTTTCGATTCCGCGCATGGGCGTCCTGGATCCGTTGGGATTGCCCGACGCCACGCGCCCGGAGGCGGATATTGATCTATGGGTGTCGCAGGATCCATCCCTTACCAACTTAAGCCCGGTGGCCATCGCGAACTGCCTGGCGGGCGTGTCCGTGGGCGGGGTGGGCAACGGTGGCGCGTCGCTCTCGCAGGGCGGCACGGAATTTGTCTATTTTACCAATTCGGCGCCCGGCCAGGTTTATTACGTGGGCGTGCAATCAGAGGACCGGGAAGCGTCGGAATATTCGTTCCTGCCGGTGTTCACGGACATTCCCTTTGGCGGTTTGGATCAGAATGGCAACCAGATCGTCAACGGTCTGCTGTTGCCGATGACCACGGCTACCGGCAACAACGCGCATCCGGGGGTGACGAATATCTTTGCGCTGGCGATTATGCCAATGGTGGTGGAAAAGGTGACCGTGACCAATCTGAACCGGCATCAGAATTTTGGCGACTTGTTTGGTGAGTTGTCTTTCGGCGAGCAGCATGTGGTATTGAACAACCACGATGGCTTTGGCAACACCTTAAATAGTGAGCCAATCGTTTATGATGACAGCCGGAACCGTCCGCTCGGCACCACCAATTCCGATGGCCCGGGCAGCCTGGTAAATTTCCGTGGCCAGTCGGCGCTCGGTCCGTGGATTTTGAGCGAATTGGATGACTCGGCAGGCGGATTTACAGGCCAGGTTAGCCGGCTCACACTGCTCATTCAGCCGCATCGCGATCTGAAGGAGCCGGGCATAATTGTCGCCGTGCCTCCGGGCGGCTGGTTTGTAGATTACGTGGATGTGCCGCCGGGCTATACCAACCTGACGTTTTACGCGACCAATGTCACGATACCGGTGGCGTTCCCGCCAATTCAAATGTATGAAAAGCTTGGCAACGATCCAACTCTGACGGATTACGACCAGGAGGCAACGTTGACGAACGGACCAACACCGCCGGGACCTGGCAATTCCATTTCCATCGGGCCGCCGCTGGCGAACGGCCGGTATTTTGTAGGTCTCTACAATCCGAACACCACGGTGTCGCAGAACGTATTCATTTCCGCCACGCTGGGCATCAACCAGACGGCAAACGACATGTTTAATTACTCCGCCGCCTCCGGGACAGTGTTGGCCGACGACGCGGTCACCGACGGTTCGGTGATCTCAGTTCCCAATACTGTCACCCAACAGGTCGCCTCGGTGAATGTCGGACTGGTGGTCAATTCGCCGCGCATCTCGGATTACACCTTCACCCTGATCAGCCCAACCGGGCAGCGGGTGCTGTTGATGGAAAATCGCGGCGGCGGGGACACGAACGGCGCGGGCGAGGAATTTGTTTATACCAACGTCCTGAACTCCACTGCCAGCGGCGGGGCGGCGGCCAACACCAACTACCTGCCAGTTGATCCCCTGGGCGGGTCAGTGCCGATTACCTGGAACTTCTTTACTGTGCCGGATCAAATGACGGTCTATGACACCACCAATCCAGCATATTTCACTACTAATGGCTCGTATTGCATCTACAACACTGGATTTACCAACAATCCGCCTGGCGGTTCCGGTGCGCAAAACACAGTTCCAGTGACAGTCAATGTTCTTTACCCACCGGGCATAAGCAACATCACCATCATCATGAACCAGTTTGGCAATCCGTTTGCCGCTGGTGGCGATGCGTGGACTTACACCGCTGGCGCGGCCATTACCAACTACGAGTATCTGATGTTTACCGACAGCACCAATCTGGCCACGGTGCCCATCAAATTTGCGCAGCCGCCGTTTGATTTTCCGGATTCGTCCTCCAATTATGTCTTTTCCGATTTGAATCTGGCAACCAATGGAAACTATCGGGGGCCGACCAACATCCACGACGCGTATGGCGGCTGGACCGTGCCCACGAATTTGGTGGTGGTTTCCACGATTGAAACCAACGGCCAGTTTGTGCTGGTGACCAACCTGGTGCTGGTGACCAACAACTTTGTCAGTGTCGTCAGTGATCCGTCCACCGCCCTTACCGGCGACGCGGGCGGCAGCAATTATCTGGCGCTGGGCTACGGCACCATCACACGTTCGATTTCGACGATTCCCGGCCACACTTACAGCGTGACTTTCTGGTATCGCGGCCCCGGCATCGCGGGCTGGTGGCGCGGCGAAGGCAACGCCCTCGACAGCTCAGATCCGGAAAATGACAACAACAACGGCACGCTCATCGGGCGCTTCAATTTCCCGGCGGGTGAAGTGGGCCAGGCCTTCGAGTTTGAAGATCCGGGCAACACCTATCAATTTGCCGGCACGAATACCTACGTGCAGGTGCCGGCATCGCCTTCGTTGAATGTTGGCGCGGGCGGCGGGTTGACCGTCGAGGGCTGGATTAATCCCACCAATCTGTCGCGACCGGAGCCGCTGGTCGAGTGGCTGGCACGCGTGCCGACGAATACGGCCATCACCAATATTGTGATTGTGCAAGGCCCGGTATTGGACCCCGCCACCGGGCATTATTACTATCTGCTCGGGGCGACGAACTGGCCGACCTCGGAGTTGTGGGCCGAAGAGCTGGGCGGACATCTCGTGACCGTCACCACCGCCAACCTGGAGAACTGGGTTTATGACACCTTTACCGACTACGGTACGCTGAACCGGTATTTGTGGATCGGCTTGACCAATAGCAGCGCTCATGGCTTTGAATGGTCCAGCGGTTTAACCAATATTACCTACACCAACTGGCTGGCCAGCCAGCCGTATAACTGCGATGGCGCCAGAAATTACACCCTCATATTAAGCCCAACGAATGCCGAACCCGGTCTCTGGGCGCTGGCGGATACCAACGGCTTCATCTGCGGTTCACCGTCAACCAACCCGGTATTTGGCGTGGTGGAAGTGGGCACCATTCCCACCAATGGCGTGCAATTCTGGATATCCGGCACCAATTGGACGCCGGGCCTTACCAATATTCTGCAAGGCTGTCTGTATGCGAACATCGTGGATACGAATTACGTGTCGCATCAGATTTTCTCCGCGCCCGGCCTGCTCACCAACAACGTCTACCAGCACGTCGCGCTGACATACAACACCAATTCAGGCATCGCCGCCCTGTATCTTAACGGCACCAATGTGGCCACCACCAATCTCGGCGTGTTTGTGCCCAAGACCGATGGCGATCTCCTGATCGGGTGGGATATGAGCCTTTACTCGAACAACTTCTTCGCCGGCGAAATGGATGAAATGAGCGTTTACGCCCGGGCTTTGTCCGACGCGGAAATTTCCGCGATCTACAGCGTTTCGGCGGACACCACGAACCGGCTGGTCGGAAAATTCAATCCCACCATCACGCCAGCCGTCGGTTTGGCTGAGGCGCTGGTTTCGTTTGGGCCCCATACCAACGTCATCTATGGCCTGAACGAGCAATGGTTGGTGAACAGCTACACCTTCACGGCCACATCCAATTCCATGCCGCTGACCATCTCCGGGTTGGAGCCGGGCATCCTGCTGGATTCCTTTGCCCTCGAGGAGGCGCCGGCAACCAATCTTTATTATTTCCCGGAACAGTCGCTGGAATCGCTCACCGGCGACACGGCCGCGGGAAACTGGACATTGCAAATCTGGGACAATCGCGTGGGGGCCTTTGTGACCAATGTGGATCAACTCGTCAACTGGCAGTTGTCGTTCGTGCTCAGTTCCAATTCGATCATATCCGCCTCGCTGCCGCCGGAAACGCCAGTTTTCACCACCCCGCCTGCGGGACAAACCGTGTATTATGCGGTGCCGGTGCCCGCGTGGGCGCATGAGGCGACCAACATCCTTGTTTCGTCCGACGAACCGGTGAATTTGTTGTATTTCAGTCCCACCAACCCGCCGACGGGGGCTAATCTGCCTGACGCCACGCTTTTGCTGAACCAAACAAGCGGTATCGGGTCGCCGATCCTGGTCACCAATGGCATATACCCATCCAATTTGCAGCCTGGTTCGACTTACTATCTCGGCGTCCAAAACCTTGGCGGTCGAACAGCCACGGTGACGTTGGAGGTGGATTTTGACATCTTGGGGCTGACCAACGGTGTGCCCTTCACGGATATTTTGACAAATGAGTATAGTTCTGTCCGCTATTTCTCATACGATGTCGGTTCAAACGCCGTCGAGGCGACCTTCCAGTTGTTGAAGTTGACTGGCAACGCCGACCTGGTGGTCCGCAAAGGCGTGCCGCTGCCGGATCTGACGGGAGCCGATTACGGCAGCTTTAACGTCAGCACTGCGGACGAAAATATTTATGTGCTTACCAATTCCGGGTCGGTGCCACTGACTGCGGGACTTTGGTTTATAGGCGTGCTCAATCGCGACGGCACTCCAATCCAATACAGCGTGCTCGCCAAGGAACTGGATGCCGACTCGCCGCCGGTGATGCCCGTGGTAATACCGCTGACCAATAACCTGCCGTTTACATGGACTGCCGGACCGGGCGCGGCGCTGACAAATTTCTTCTGGTTCCATGCCACGAACTCGGTGGTCAGTGGAACGAATGTCAATCTCCAGGGCCTGCGGTTCGAAGTTTACAATTTGACAGGCAATGGCGACCTGACCTTGCAGACCAATGCGCTGCCGCTCGCGCCGCCGTTTTTCCAAACCAGCCAGAACAGCGGGAACAACCCGGAGTTAATCTACGTATTCACCAACAGCATGGTGACCAATCTCGCCGGCGACTGGTATCTTGGCGTGCCCAACCGGGAAGTGACCAACATCACCTATACCATTGTGGTGGAAGTTCTCACGAACTCATACTTCCCGGCGTTCCCCGGCGCGGTTGGTGCGGGCGGGGGGGCGATTGGCGCCGGCCACGCGGGTCAAACGATCAGCACGGTTTATCACGTCACGACGACTGCCGATTCTGGCCCGGGATCTCTGCGTGTCGGCGTCAGTACTCCCAATCGAACGGTTGTCTTTGACGTCGCTGGCACCATCTACCTCGAGTCACCGCTGATCATCACGAATTCCAACTTGACTATTGCCGGCCAGACATCCCCCGGGGGTATCACTGTGGTCGGTCAGATGACGACGGTACAGTCGGCACATGACATGGTCATTCGGGATGTGCGCTTTCGGACCGCTGTCGCATTACAAGGGCAAACAAATAACTTTGAGGGAGTTCCAATGGGAAATTATACACAGAGCCAGGTCGTTGGGGGGTGGACGGTTTTGACAAACCAAATAAGTGTCGCCACTGATCCTGTCAGTGCCTATCCAGGGCACCACAACTTCTTGGCTTTGGCCAGCGGAACAATTTCTAACAGTATCCCAACTGTGGCGGGACGGACTTATACTTTGTCACTGGCTTATCGCGGGCCGGGAATTGCAGGTTGGTGGGAGGGTGAAAACAACGCTAACAGCAGTGTTGATGGGAACAATGCCACTACCGTCAATAATATCAGCTATAATTTCGGCATAGTTGGCAAAGCCTTTTCTTTTGACGGCGTTAATGACAGCCCATCTTCCAGCGTAATCACGATACCTGCTTCGACCACTTTGGCGGTGACAAATATGACTGTTGAAGGCTGGATCTTTCCGACCACTGCACAGTATGAACCAATAGTTGAATATGGCGCATCAGGACAATATTCTGCAGTGCATTTTTGGGTGAACGGGTGGGGATTAAGTGCTGTCCCAGGTACGCTTTATGTACAAATCCGACCATCAAATCCAACGTTCTATACCGCCGCCGGACTGGTTCCTCAAGACACATGGAGCCACGTGGCTTTTAGCTTGGATGCCACGAGCGGTGCCTTGTCGATATATTTCAACGGGGTTCCGGTGGCTTCTACTACTTTGTCCGCACCGGTCATTGCACCGACTTCCGGTCAGCCAGTGAATTTAGGCTGGCGTAATTCCGCCAGTCTTGATGCTTTGCCAGGTTCCGATTTCGCCGGCCGGATGGATGAGATAAGCATTTATAACCGAGCCTTATCGCCCAGTGAAATTAAGGCGATCTATGCCAAAGGCAGTGCTGGGAAATATGATCCGTTGGTCTTCGTTAGTTCGCCGGCGCAAAGTCTCGCTGAAGCCAACCTCTCAATTGCTGGAGGCGCGAATAATGTATTGTTGGGCAACAATACCAACTGGCAGACGCAAACCATCACCTTTGTCGCCACTGGAGCAACTACGCCGGTGACTATTAGTGGAGTCGAACCGGGTATGTTGCTGGACTCTCTGTCCGTGGCGGTGCCTGCCGATTTGGGCGGTTCATTACAGTTCGATATGGCATCGAATGTCATTGCGGATCACGTTTCCGCGAGCTGGAGCACCAATGAGGAAATGTCAGTTTTGAATTCCACCAATGTGACCGTGCAATGGTCCATCATGGCTGACAGTCTGTATTCCACTAATAGTATTCCCATCAACGGTGCGGTCGGCTCGCTGCTGCGCCAGGGCGGTGGTATGTTAAGTTTTTACCACAATCTTTACGCCGACAACTTCACAGGCAGTCCACGGCTCGGCGATAATCTTACCTTGGATTTCGAGAACAATGTGATTTATAATTGGGGCTTCCGCTCCGGCTTGACCGGTGGCACCAACGACTTGCTTGATTTCAGCCCCAATGGCTGCACCAACCAGTTGAATTATGTTTGCAATTATCTCATCGCTGGTCCCGACACGGCGAATTTCGCTACGAATAATTACAATATCACGAACATCGCATTCTTCGGTGGCGGAACGAACTCACTTGCCGCCACCTGGATTTTCCAGACGAACAATTTTATTGACAGTGACACCAATGGTATTTTAAACGGCGCCGATACCGGCTGGGGTATGTTTACCAATTGTTACACTCCGTATGGTCGGCCGTTCCCGTTACCGTTGGCGCCGGTGGATGAGGCATATCAAGCATACGAGAAAGTGCTGGATTTCGCCGGCGTGGACATGGGGCAGCGCGATCCGGTGGATACAAACATTGTCACCAAGGTGCGGTACCAGACCGGCCGACTTATTAATTCCCCAGGGACGCTGCCGGTGATCACTTCCGCGCTGCCATATTTGGACACCGACCAGGACGGCCTGCCGGACTTCTGGGAGTATACATTTACACCAGCTCTTGTGTATGTTCCAAGCAATAACAATGATCGCAACGGCGACGGCTACACTGACCTCGAAGAATACAACAACTGGCTGGCCGGGCCGCACGCGCTCACCACGGTCACAAATCCCGTCGCCGTGGACCTGTATCAGCTTTGCGGCGAGTCCGGCCATCTGGCTTTCTTTCTGACCAACAGCATTCACGGCTTGGTATATCTTACCAATATCATTGGTTCTGTGACCAACACCAGTCCGAGTTGGAGCAACACCGTTGCCATCTTCACGCCGACCAACAACCCGGGCAGCGCAACCAATTACGATGGTTATGCGTCGTTTAGCTTCTACGTGACCAATCTGGATACGTCCGCTTATTTCGGGCCGGTGCCAGTGAGCGTCATCGTCAGCGCCGTGCCCATCCAGATTAATAGCAATATGCCTCCAGTCATTACCCCGTTGACCAGCGGGTCGTCTGACCCTACAAATTATGGGGGTTCGCTTTTTTACAGCATTCTGGTTACCACCAATGATTATGGCGCGTTGTTCGAATTGGATAATCCCACCGGCCCGATGGCGTTGGTGGTTAGTCATATCAATCAATATCCGTCGCTGTCCAGTTGCGATTATTCCACTAATTTGCCTGCGGCACCCGCCAACTTGGAAATCGCCGTGCTGACCAATTCCACGCCGGTGCCGCTGGCTCCGGGTTACTGGTATATGGCTGCTGTCAACGAGGCCGGCCCCAATTCTAATGTTGTCTACACGGCCAAGATCACTCTGCTGACAAGTCTCCAGCCGCCGGAATTCCTCTTCCCGACAAACGCGATGACAACCAACATTCTCGAAACCGTTCCGTGGGCCGTCAACCTGGTGGCCATAGATTTGGACACGCCACCGTTGCCGTTGTCGTTTGCGTTGGTCAACGGACCGACAAATATGAGCCTCTCCGGCAATGTGCTTTACTGGACGCCCACCGAGGCCCAGGCGCCGTCCACAAACACGGTGGCGGTCAGCGTGTCGAACGGAGGGTTCGCCGTTACCAACACCTTTACCATCATCGTGGAGGAATCCAATCTCCCGCCGGTGTTGCCGACGATCCCAAATCAGCTTGTCATCGTGCCTGGCACGCTGGTGGTGACCAATACGGCGATCAATCCGAACCTGCCAGCCACACCGTTGGGTTACACTCTGTTCAGCACCGTGACCGGTCCGAACACCCCTGTCATTAGCACGAACGGCATCATAACTTGGACGCCGACGCTGGCACAGGCGGAATCCAATTACCTGTTCACCACGGTCGTAACGGACACCAACCCGTGGGCCGTCAACGCCCAGTCATTAAGCGCAACCAACAGTTTTTATGTCACCGTGCTGCCGGGCCTGTCGCCTGGTGGGCCGGTGACCTATACCAATGTCGGGGCTGGTGGCCTGCTCTGGTTCGCCATCCCCGTGCCGACCAATGCCATCGCTGCCACGAATACTCTTATATCCTCAACGCTGCCGGTAAATATCTGGTTTAGCACCAACCTGCCGCCGTCCATCACCAACGCCGCCGACCGGCAGTTGCTATTCCACGCCAGCGTCGGCGTCAGCGTCTTGACCACCAATCTGGCCACCGCGCCAACCAACATCGTGCAGGGTGGGGTTTATTTCCTGGGCGTGCAAAATCTGAACAGCACGGCGGTCAGCGGCGTTCTCCGGGTTGATTTCGCGTATGCGCCGCTGCCCGTGCTTTCCCTGCCGGTCATTCCCGATCAATACATCGCCGCTGGAGATACGCTCGTCGTGACCAACACGGCCACGGATACGTACGTCACTGCGCCGCCCGTGTATTCTCTGACCACCGCGCCGGTGGTTGGCGCCAGCGTCAGTTCCAGCGGCATTATTACCTGGGTGACGAGCACCAGCATGTCGCCGACCAGCGTCGTGTTCACCACCATCGCCACGGACAGCGGCGCAAACGTGAGCGTGACCAACAGCTTCAACGTCGTCGTGCTGCCTGGCCTGGGGAACGGGCAGCCCCCGCAAACCAACACCGTGCCGCCCAACGGCATCAATTGGTTCTTCGTGCATGTGCCGAAGAATGCGGACATGGCCACCAACTTCCTGCTCTTTGCCACCGCGCCGGTGGACTTCTGGTTCAGCACCAACGTGCCGCCGTCCACCACCAATGTTACCGATGTGGAGTTTCTCACCAATTCCACCGGCGGCTCGCGCGTCATCACCACGACTTCCGCCCCGCCGCTGGTGCCTGGCTCGCGGTATTTCCTGGGCGTGCAAAATCCCAACAGTTTCGCGGTCACCAATGCCGTGGACGTGAAATTCCATCTGGTCCCGCCGGCTTTCTCGATCTTCAACATCACGCAGACCAATATCGCCGGGTCAAACGGTTTCCTGGTCACCTGGTTCGCGCCGACCGGCGATCAGTTCCATCTGCAATGGACGCCCGCGCTGGTGCCGGCGAACTGGGCTAATTTCAATGGCGTTATCAGCGACGCGTTGTCCGTCTCCCTGACCAACGGCATGTTCCAGTACTTCGACGACGGCTCGCAGACTGGCGGGTTTGGCCCCATGCGCTTCTACCGCCTGCTACTGTTGAATTCCCCGACGAACACGCCGCCATTCTTCCTGTACTCGCCGGCACTCTTTTATGCCAGCCCGGGTGTGCCATTTGCCTTCACGAATGCGGCCAAAGATTGGGACATTCCCGCGCAAACCTTGACTTATTCCATTACGAATACCCTGGCCGCCACCAACGTCATGATTAATCCCGGCACCGGTGTCATTACGTGGACGCCAACCTTGTCACAGGCTGGCCTGACCAATTTCATCATCACCGCCGTCGCTGACAACGGCGTGCCGGTGCAGACCGTGACCAACACCTTTGCCGTCATCGTCACCACCAATTTAATGCCGTCCTTCAGCAGCATCGCCATTGTGGCCAACGGCGTGCAATTCCAATGGACGGCGCTTACCAACGAGCAGTTCCAGATTCGCTGGACCACAAACCTGGCGCCCGTTAACTGGCACCTGTTCCCAAACATCATTACCTCGACGACCGGCAACTTCAGTTTCGTGGACACCAACATGCCGTTGCTGCTGATGAAATTCTACCAACTGGTGCTCCCGTAAAGCTTGGAATCATCTGAATCATGTGCTTTGCCATTGGCGGTTAAAAGGCAGCGTCCCACCTGCACGCGAGCCGGATAATTAAATGAAGCGCCTGTTCTTTCCAAACAGGGTAGGACGATGCCTTTCGCTATTCTGAACTGCCCAATCAGGTGTTTATTAATGAATCCGAAACTGGGTCAGTCCGTTAAAATGGCAGGCCATGGACTCGCTGGTGAGTCCGACCTGCGACGCGGGCCAACTGCCGCCAATCTCCAGGCATTGCCGGCCGTTGACAAACAGGATCACCCGATCCTTGAGCTTGACGGTTCGCAGGTTGACGCTGCCCGGAGTTTCAACGACTCCCGGCAAAAACAGGCCGGCATCAATCGCGGGGGCACTGTTGGTCATCGAAGCGGCGTGAATGGCGATTGTATTTTTGCCCTTTTTGAGCGTGGCGCGCGCCGCCTCGGCAATCTCCCGGGACTCATATCCATCCGCGTAACCCGATCCGCGCATTGCCAGGACGCCATTGAGGTAAATCTCCGCCTCTCCCTGCAAGCGCAGCCACAGGCGGGCCATGCCCGTGGGCGTCTCCTCAAGGTCAAAATTACGCCGCAACCAGAGGTCATTTGTTTGCCAAACGGTTCGAGCAGCGGAGGTGCCAAATGGAGCCGCGCCAGTTTTCCAGCCCCGGTCGTTGAAGGCCACCCAGGTCCATCGGCTGCGTGGCGCTTTCATTGTATAACGCCAAAGCTGCCCTGATTGCTCGGCCGTGGTCAGTGGCCAGCGCCTCGGCAGCGGGACCGCCTGCACGGCCAGGATCGTGCCGGCCTTGCGTCCGCTGACCCGTAATTCCCCGCGCGCCAGGTCAACATCGGCCTGGAGATAATTCTGGTCGTCCACATATACCGGCAGCATTCCCATGGTCGCGCCGGCTTTTTCAGGCTGGCTGTCCTGGGTGAGTTGGGCACTAAATTCGTATTCCTCAGCCGCGTCGCCCTTGAAAATTCGGCCCGGACCAGTCGTGTTGCTCTGAGCCAGACCCTGCGGCACAATTGACCACGCGCCGCGCTGGGCGGCGCCATTGAGCCCGTCTCCCCAATTTCGGATGGCCGCCCCGGTTTCATCCCAGCCAATCGTATAGATAAACCCGGCAAACCCGGCGCGAGCGGAGTCGGTAAAGAGGCCCGGAACCCCAGTTCCGTTAAAGGCGGTCGCTATGGGGAGGGCGGTGCCCGGGGCGGCCCGGTCGTCAATGCTGATTTTAAAATCCGGGCCATTTTTCTCCACGCGCAAGTCATGCCAGACCTGGAAATTGAAATTCGGAGGCAGCGCCGTGCGCACCACGCTTTCGAGACTGTTCTCGGTTTTCCGGATGTTCCAAGTATGCCTGCCCGCGTCCAACGTTACGGACATCCAGTTGGCCGAATCTTTCCAATAGGCAATCAAGCCGGCTTCCGAGCCCGCGCCATCGAGGAGCTTCACGTTTACTTCCGCCAGATACTGGCTGGCCTTGGAGGATTCGAGCAGGCTGATTGCGCGGCCATCGGCCTGGTTCTGCTCGGCTGATTTGTCCTTTGTCAACCACTGGCCGCCCTCCGGGCGCCAGTGGCTGGCCAGCGGGCTGCCATCGGGAGCATCAAACAAGTCGGGCACTGTGGGCTCGCTGGGTACGGGATGATATCCTCTTGAGGCAATGCTGGTCGGGCCATCAACGTAAAGGCGCTGATCGAAAAACAAAACGCGGTCAATGGCTTGCTCGCGGCGGGCGCCGTCCACTTCCAGGAAATAAACCAGCCACTTTTCAAATCCATTCGGGCCGGACACCACCGTGGGCTGGCCAGGGGAGGTCAGCCGGTGTCCCGGAGCCGGGAAAGCTTTCTCGACCACCGGATCGGGATATTTGTCGGAATTCGTGAACGCCAGCGGGGCGGAGGCGACGGCGCACCCCAGGGCGTAATGCCCTTTGGCGCCATGATTGGCGTTGTAGATCATGTAATACAGGCCGCGATATTTAAAGACGAACGGCCCCTCGTTAACCCTGTCCCTGTCGTCGAGCCGTTCCCAGGAATGCGGGGTGGCCGTGAGCAACCGGCGCGGCTCTCCCGTCAGGGTTGAGGGATCCAGTGCGGGCTGCCCCCAGATTTCGTTGCCGGCGCCGAACTTGACCGAATAGAAAGTAAACGAGCCGTCGTCATCGCAAAAAAGGTGGGCGTCAATTTTGGAGGCAAACCAGTGGTTGGTTTCCGGTTCATGGTAAGGGCCTAGCGGCTTGTCGGATATGGCGTGACCGATTTGCACAACCCCCCGGGAGCCACGATCCACGGACCAGTAAAGGTTGAAAATTCCGTTAAAATAGCTCGGGTCACAGGCATTGATATTGCGGTCGGTGGAAGTGTCTCCGGGCGTCCAGTTGTTATGCATCGAGAAGACGTGCGTGCGGTTTCCCCAGTGAACCAGGTCCCGCGAAACAAACATGTCGCCGGCCAGCGAGTTCCCAATGAGGTAATATTCCCCATTGAATTTCATGACCCCGCAATCGGCGGCGTTGCCGCGGGTGGGGACCAACACCGGATTGGGCACAGCCGATACCTCTGCCTGAAATCCCAGGCAAAGTGCGCCCGCCAGCACGATCGCCGCCGCGAAGCCAGCCCTCCTTGGCCGGACATGAGCCTGGGTTCGCGCCACGCCACCAGCCGCGCGGCGTCCGCCGTGCGGCTTCGTTTTGAGAAACACGTGAAAAGTCATCATGGAATTTCTGCATTTCCAATTTCTATTTGCTGCTTCGGAAATTTTGACGCGGCTGGATTGTCGCTGTTCGTGTAAACCCTATACAGGGTCAATTGGTAGTTCCGCAAGTAAACTCGCAAATGATGAAATTCATTTTCGGTCAGTTTGCGCATTTATTAACCAGTTCATTGGTTGGTACACGTCAGGCTGTTCCGGTTACTGCATTGGCCACGCTGTAGATCAGGACGGGGATATTATGAAAGGAGGCGCTCTTCTCCAGTGTCATCCCCATTTTCTCAGCCACCCGGATCGAAGCCCCATTTTCGGATTCAATAATTGAAATCAAGCGGCGCAATCCAACGTTCTTAAATCCGTAATCGCGTACGAGAGTCTTATGTCGAGTTGACGCGCGTCGCTCTTCACTCTGACAATCTACGACCAACGAGCAAGCGTTGTCCACTTGCTTATGAACTGATTAGTGACTGGCCGGTTCCCGTTCAAGTTTCAGTGGCAGGGAAACCGGGCCTTGACGCCACGTGCCGGAAAGGCCGCCATGATCCAGTTTCCCCGTGAAGACGCCGCCGATGGCCTTCCATTCCAAACGCAGGTTGGGATATGTAAATTGGGCCGTTGACGCTGGTATTCCGCTGGCCCCTTGATCGGGGCTGTCCATGGTTGCGGAATATGAACCATCCGCCAGAAAAGCGATGTGGAATACGATGTGCAATTCCATGTTGTTGACATTCAGTGCTCCTTTCCAATGGCCCTGTACCTGATCGCTGGTGCCCGAACCATAATCTTTTCCGGTTTCGACGCCAGTGGCTGTGCTTGTTTGCGCGCGTCGGAATGTCAGGGGTAACTGCTTGCCCATTTGCGTCCAGGTGCCCGTAATTTGATCGTCCTGGTCATTGAGATTGCCTTCAAACAAACCGTTGATGGCGGTCATCTCGAAATGGACCACTGGTTTCTTGTACGTCAGCGATGTGACGGGCAGATTCTTCGCGCCCTGGTCCTCGCTGTCCATTTGGGCATGAAATGTCCCTTGGGTCGGCTCGGCAATTCTCAGGTTCAACCGCAATTGGGCATTTCCAGCATTTAATGTGCCCTCCCACGCGCCCTGCAAGTCGGAATCAGGCCGTTGGGCGTATTCGTTGCTGGCCAGTGTCTCCGCGATGTGGTCTGCCTCGGTCGTCCGCTTCAGTTTCAATGGAAACGACTGGTTGAGCTGCTTGAATGTTCCGGACATTTCCGTTCCATCCGCATTGAGCGCCGCCTGATAATCGGCGCCCAGGGCGGGCAGTTCGGCGTGGAGAGAATTCGGATGGGCCGAAAGCCTGGAAACTGGCACAGTTGCGCTCTGGTCAATTGAGTCAAGCACCGCACGGTAAGTGTCGTTCGTCTTAAATATCTTGAGCACCAGGCGCAATTGGGCCTGATTCGCTTGCAAGGTGCCTTCCCAACTGCCTTGCATCGTGGCCAGGGCGGTCTTTGTCCGTGCCGAGTTTACTGCCTGAATGGCAATTGTGGCGCCGGTTGCGAGCAATACAACCACACCGGCGACGATGGTGGTTTTTACTTTTGTCCATGCCATAAGTTTCAATGTTCCTTGGATGAGGGTTAGGGTTGAAGTGGAAGCGGCCGCGCCCTTGATGGCCGCCGCGATGGTCACTGTTTTTGCCAGTGCCACTGGCGCGGCTTGAACGGAATGGCTCGAAATTGCCCCGGCGACGGCCGCTGTGGTGGACGAAACACCGCGCCGGCTAAAATAGCGGTGCAGCTTTTCCAGCGCGCGGCTCACCCGTTTTTGCGCGGTTTCCTCATTCATCTTCAACGCGGAGGCGATTTCCTGCGCGGTCTTGTTTTCAAAATAACGCAGCGCCAGCACATTCCGGTCGGTTTCTCCCAGCGATGACATCGCCTCGTCCAGCAAGGGCGCGAGTTGTTCCCAAACGGCTGGCGACGGTTCATTTAGAGCGGATTGCATGGCGGCCTCCTGTTCGCGTTGTGCCCGGCGGATGGCGGTCCGGATCTGGGCATTGGCCGCGTACCGCGTGGCCTTGAGCAGCCAGCCGGACAACACTGTGGAATTGGGCAATCGCCCGGCTTTGCGGGCAAGAATGATGAAGACCGCCTGGGTTATGTCCTCGGCCAGATGCGGATCATGCACCTGCCGGCAGGCGGCTGAATAAACCAGTCCCACGTGGCGGTCCACCAGCGCGGCAAAGGCGGTTTCTGACTGGGTCTGCGCAAAATCGCGCAAAAGGGTCATGTCTTCCATTGCTGACATTCACCCATAAACGCCCGCCAAATGCAAAACCGGACAAATTTTTTTTGATCTTTCGCTCTCTCCACCGCCAGCATTTTGAAGGGCTCAGGTTCTCGCATTTACACCGTGATTTCACCCCGGGCGAAACTGAACTTTTTTTCCGAAGTTATTGGGGCGCGCCCATGGTTCCGGTGCTGTCGGCCGAGGTCCGGTCGCGCATCCATGACCAATCCTGCCGGTCGGTGCCGCTGGTGATGGCCATGCTGGGCTGCTTGGGTCCGCTCATTCTCCATCTGTGGGCTTCCGAATGCCCGTCGGCAAAGGCAAAGCCGCAGCCTGAATTGTGATAAGTCCCTGGAACGTCAATCCATTGGGCAACTTGCATCCCAAAAGCAAAGGCGGCATCGTTGAGGTTAACCGGGTCTTCGTCCAACAACACCCAGGTCATGGCTGGACCGGGAGCCTTCATGGTGGAAAACTTCCCATAGGTGTACCACGGTGAATTCCGCCGGTGGTCATCCTGATTATTCAACCAGGGGCCATTCACGGACAGGGTGGGCACGCCGCTATGGGAATTGAGTCCCGCCGTCCCGGGACCGGCCACGTCAAAACCGGGATCAATTGTTCCCACCGCCTGGTTCATGGAAAAAGTCCGCGCCGCTGGAATCATTTGCCCTATCATTGCGGGATTTGAGCCCTGATACATCCCCATGCGTTTGTCGCCGGGACAATGGAACAAGGAGGTGTTCCCGGCCAGATATGTAATCAACAGGCTCAGGGAGGGGTCCTTGAGCACGTCGGGATTAAATTCGTCCGGCCCGCCAATGGAAGCGTTGCCGCTGCACCAATTATAGCCTGCCACGGAATTGCCATCGTCCGGATTGGGCGGAAAGAAATCAGAGTAATCGTTTCCATACACGATCATTGCCATCATGATCTGCTTGCCGCCATTCAGGCAGATGATGCCCTGGGCCCGCTGTTTGGCCCGGGAAAGCACCGGAAACAGCATCGCCGCCAGAATGGCGATGATGGCAATGACCACCAGCAATTCCAGCAACGTGAATCCCTGCCGCGATTTCATAATTAATAAAAGACAGCACCGCTTGTGTTTCGTTTCAATATTTTCATTCCAATATCCAATATATTATGTCCACCAGACCTTGAAATCGGACATTTATTTTTTAAAAAGCGGTTCCATCCCCTCGGCGCAACTCATTTTTAGGCAGCATGTAAATCGAATCATCTGTTCCTGCGGAACCAGTGGGGCTGCGCCGAATTGACGGACACAGGTAAAGAAAGACAACGAAAGATAATACCTGTATGAATACCCCAGTGGAACCCAAAAAGATTAGGAGGAAGTTTGACAAAGCTTTTAAACAACA
>Ga0181520_10003147_pt1 | contig 29392 bp, 18 predicted proteins | sample PEATcosm2014_Bin_29_FD_132451 | JGI IMG/M metagenome (GOLD analysis project Ga0181520, IMG submission 132451) | Peatland microbial communities from MTU Mesocosm Facility, Houghton, MI, USA - PEATcosm2014_Bin02_30_metaG | ecosystem: Environmental > Terrestrial > Soil > Wetlands > Peat | place...
GCCGCCAACATCAACTGGTCCGCTTTCTCCAAGGCGGAAGAGCTCAAGAAGCGCATCTGGTTCACCCTCGGCGCGCTGGTCATCTATCGCCTCGGCACCTATATCCCGCTGCCGGGAATCGATCCTACCGCCTTCGAGCAGTCGTTCACCGGGCACAGCCAGGGCGTGCTCGACATGTTCAACATGTTCTCGGGCGGCGCCGTGCAGCGCATGGCGGTGTTCGCGCTGAACATCATGCCCTACATCTCGGCCTCGATCATCATTCAGCTCCTGAGCTCGGTGATGCCGTCGCTGGAGGCGATCAAGAAAGAGGGCGAGGCGGGGCGCAAGATCCTCAACCAATACACGCGCTACCTGACGGTGGTGCTGTCGCTGTTCCAGGCCTACGGCATCGCCATCGGCCTCGAGAGCCGCACCGGCGTGGTCGCCGATCCGGGCATGGTGTTCCGCTTGTCGACTATGATCACGCTGACCGGCGGCACCATGTTCCTGGTGTGGCTCGGCGAGCAGATCACCTCGCGCGGCGTGGGCAACGGCTCGTCGCTCATCATCATGGCGGGCATCGTCGCCCGCTTGCCGGTGGCGGCGGCGCAGCTGTTCGAGCTCGGCCGCCAGGGCTCGATCTCGACCGGGCTGGTGCTCGGCGTCATCGTCATGGTGTTCGTGGTCGTCACCTTCATCGTCTTCATGGAGCGCGCGCAGCGGCGCGTGCCGATCACCTATCCGCGCCGCCAGGTGGGCAACAAGATGTACGAGGGGCAGAGCTCGTTCCTGCCGCTCAAGCTCAACACGTCGGGCGTCATCCCGCCGATCTTCGCCTCCTCGCTGTTGCTGCTGCCGACCACCGTCGCCAATTTCGCGCAAGGGGCGGCGACCACCGGGTTCCTGTCGACGCTGACCACGCTGCTCGGACGCGGCGGCGCGCTCTACATGATCCTTTACGTGGCGCTGATCGTCTTCTTCGCCTTCTTCTATACCGCGACGGTGTTCAACCCGACCGACACCGCCGAGAACCTAAAGAAGCACGGCGGCTTCGTCCCCGGCGTGCGCCCCGGCGAACGCACCGCCCAATACATCGACCAGATCCTGACCCGCATCACCGTGCTCGGCGCGGCCTATCTCTCGCTGATCTGCATCCTGCCGGAGCTGTTGACCTCCTATTCGTCGATCCAGCTCTATTTCGGCGGCACGTCGCTGTTGATCGTCGTCAACGTCACCATGGACACGGTGGCGCAGATCCACGGACACCTGCAGGCGCACCAATACGAAGGCCTGATCCGCAAGTCCAAGCTGAGGGGAAGAAAGCGATGAGGTTGATCCTGCTCGGGCCGCCCGGCGCCGGTAAAGGAACGCAAGCGACCCGGCTGGTGGAGAAATTCGGCATCCCGCAACTTTCGACCGGCGACATGCTGCGCGCCGCGGTGGCGGCCGGCACGCCGATCGGCCTCAAGGCGAAGGCGGTGATGGAATCGGGCGGGCTGGTGTCCGACGCGATCGTCGAGGGCATCATCGAGGAGCGCATCGGCGAGCCCGACGCGAAGAAGGGCTTCATCCTCGACGGCTTTCCGCGCACGGTGGCGCAGGCCGAGGCGCTCGACGCGATCCTCGCCCGCAAGGGCCTCAAGCTCGACGCCGCGGTCGAACTGAAGGTCGACGCGGAGAAGCTCGTCTCGCGCATCGTCAACCGCGCGGCGGAGGCGAAGGCGGCCGGCAAGCCGGTGCGCAAGGACGACGATCCGGAAGTGTTCAAGACGCGGCTCGCCGCCTATTTCCGCGACACGGCGGCGGTGACGCCGCACTATCGCGCCAAGGGCCTGTTGCGCGAGGTTGACGGCATGGCGAGCATCGTCGAGGTCGCCGCGGGGATCGACGCGGCGCTGGCCAAGTAGCCATGAACGGCGCCGCGGCGGCGAAGGGGTCGGGCGCGCGCTTCGGGCGGCGTTCGGCGGTCGTCGTCGCGCCGGCGGCGCGCCGCGCGGCGCGCTCCCGCCTCGCGAGGCCGCCGTGCTGAGGACGGTGATGCGCCAAAGCGTCGACGGCGCGGTCGAGATCGTCGACCGCGCGCCGGTCGACGGCTCGTCCGCGACTTCGCCTTTCACCTGGGCCGACGCGCTCGTGTGGTTCATGCGCACGCTTGCGTGGGTGTGGGTCGCCAAGGGTCTGTTCAACTGGGCGTTGGCGCTGAGCGCGTTGCCGCGCCAGGGCGACTTCATGGCGCTGCCGCGGGCGGCGCAGGGCGCGATCGTGTTCTTCGCCGCCGTCGATCCGCTCGCTGCGGTCGGCCTGTGGCTGGCCGCGCCGTGGGGGGGCGCGCTGTGGCTGTTATGCGCGGCGATCGAAGCGGCGTCGCCGGTATTTGGTGTGCGCGGCGCGCCGATCGGCGCGCCGGGGGTCGCGCTCGATGTTGTCCTCGTCGCGCTCTACTTTTTCTTGAGCTGGCGGGCCGGCGGCGAGCGCTTCTGAGCGGGGCCGGTCGGCGGCGTTAACGTTTCGCCAAGGTCAACAAACGCTTTGATTCAGTTCAAGTTTACCAGTTTCAGTAAACCCTGGATTCATCTTGACTCTTAAACTCGTCTTCACGGCCGTGGGCTACAGTCCACGACACAAGCGGACCGAATAATAATCTCGGCCGAAGACAGTCGGACAGGCGAGTGTGTCATGAAGAATCTTGCACATACGGAAGAGAGCGGATCGCGCGCTGAGCGAATTGCTGCGGTTCGTCCAGTTTATCTCGAAACGCTGACGATGGTCGAGCGGTTGCATCGCCGATTGCTCGACGTCATCAAGGACGAATTCGACCGCCGTGGGCGTTCCGACGTCAACGCGGTGCAGGCGCTGCTGTTGTTCAACATCGGCGACAAGGAATTAACCGCCGGCGAGCTGCGCACCCGCGGCTATTACCTCGGCTCCAACGTCTCCTACAACGTGAAGAAGCTGGTCGAGATGGGCTATCTTCATCACGCGCGCTCGCGCGTCGACCGCCGCTCGGTGCGCATCAGCTTGACCGAGAAGGGGCGGGAGATTCACGGCATCGTCGCCAGTCTCTACGAAAAGCACGCGAAGACCATCGAGCAGATCGGCGGCGTGATGGCCGACGACTTCGCCCGCATGAACGTGTCGCTGATGCGTCTCGAGCGTTTCTGGACGGATCAGATCAAGTACCGACTGTAAGCCGCGCGCAGGGATCGCGACGCCGCGCAGCCGAGCCGGCGCAAGGGCGCCCCGAGAGGGCGCCCTTTTTCGTCGTCGCCTCGCTTGCGCATCGCTCGCGAGCGATCACGAGCGCGCGCGCAAGCCGCCGAAGCCTTAAAATCGCCCGACTGCGCCGGTTTCTTGCCCTGAGGCCAGAGTCGCCGCCAACGGACGGCGCGGCCAAGAAAAATCCGGGCGGAGACGGCGAGGCGTGGGCGTCGACTCGGTCGTGAGGAAGCGGGGCTAGGCGCTTTTATGAAGGAATTGGACGTTTCACGCGTCGGCCGACGCGTTTTTCTTTGCGGCGCGGCCGCCTGCGCCTTTACGGCGACGGCGCTGGCGAGCGCGACCGCGTTCGCGCAGCAGGCCGCCGACGACCAGGCGGAATGGCGCCAGAGCTACGAAACGCCCGGGCGCGACGTTTTGACGCGCGAGACGACCCCGGTGCTGTCGCCCGCCACGGTCGAGGCGACCGAGGCGGCGATCCAGCTTTATCAGAGCATCGTCGCGCGCGGCGGCTGGGGCCAGGTGCCGCCCGGGCCGGAGCTGAAGATCGGCGTCAAGTCGAAGGCGGTGGAGGCGCTTCGGCGCCGGCTGGTCGGTTCGGGCGACCTCGATTCGGTCGCCGGGATGGGGCCGACCTTCGACTCCTTCGTCGAAGCGGCGGTCGAGCGCTTCCAGCTGCGCCACGGCCTCAGCGCGTCCGGCGTGGTCAACGACGCCACCCTCGCCGAGCTCAACGTTCCGGCGGAGGCGCGGCTGCAGCAATTGGAGATCAACATCGTGCGCCTGCGCGCCTTCTCGGGCGATCTCGGCGAGCGGTTCGTGATGGTCAACATCCCCGCCGCGAGCGTCGAAACGGTCGAAAACGGCGTGGTTTATTCGCATCACGCGGCCGGCGTCGGCAAGATCGATCGCCAGTCGCCGATCATGCAAGCCAAGGCGACGGAGATCAATTTCAACCCGTTCTGGACGGTGCCGCCCTCGCTGATCAAGAAAGACCTCATCCCCAAGATGCAGGCCGACCCGAGCTATCTCGCCGATGAGAAGATTCGCGTCTTCAACAAGGAAGGGCAGGAGGTGTCGCCGCAGTCGATCAACTGGAACAGCGACGAGGCGACGCATTACAAGTACCGACAGGACCAGGGCGCCGACCTCAACTCGCTCGGCTTCGTGCGGGTCAACATCCCCAACCCCTACGGCGTCTACATGCACGACACGCCGTCGAAGGGCGTTTTCGGCGACGACTTCCGTTTCGTCTCTTCGGGCTGCGTGCGCGTGCAGGACGTGCGCGACTACGTCGCCTGGCTGCTGAAGGACAACCCCGGCTGGGGCCGCGACCAGATCGACGAGGTGTTTCGCTCCGGCGAGCGCCTTGACGTCAAGCTGACCAAGCCGATCAACGTGTACTGGGTCTACGTCACCGCCTGGGCGACGCCGGACGGGATCGTGCAGTTCCGCCCCGACGTCTATCAGCGCGACGGCGCCGGACCGGGGCCGATCGCGTCCGATATTCCCCCCCAGCCGCTGGCGATGCCGCAAGATTAGGCGGGGGCGGCGCGGCGGCCGCGCGATTGCGCCGCCTCGGCTCTCGGACCGGTTGGTCAACTTGCGGCGATTGCGGCGAAATCGCCGCCGCGGCGACCGCGCCGTTGGCGATGCGGCGGACCGCCGGTTTTCTCGCCAAATGCACAAGATTTAGCCATCCGAGTCGACGCGCCGAGGCGCGGCTGCGCCGCGGGCTCAGCCGCCGGGCGCCGTCCGGCGGGTGAAGGGCGCGCGCGCTGCCGCCGCCGCGGCCGGCCTCGCCCGGCGAAACCGTGGCGCGAAAATTGCGACGATGGCGTCGCCCGCAGGTCTGCCGGCGACGCGCAGACGGCGATTACGGAGGGCGGCCCATGGGGTTCGCGCCACCGCCGCGTTGGGTGGAGTCCGCCGGCCGCGCCGAGCGATCGGGCGCGGCCGGGGGCGGGCGTCGCGCCGCCGCGCCGCCATCCTCCGCGATGCTTCCGGCTACTTCGCCGCCCCGGCGCGTCGACGCGAAAGCGCGCCGCCGCGGGCTTGTTCTTTTCGCTGGGCGCGGATCGGCGCCTCGCGGGGCGGCCGCGCGACGCCGTTCGGCGAACGCGGAGACCGCGTCGCGAGGGTCTCGGTCAGTGTGGAAATCGATCGAGTTAGGACGGGAGTAAGTGAATCGAAGGCGACTTAATGCATGGGGAGTAGGAGCCATGGCAATCAAGACCGCTAGTGACTTCATGAAGTTCGCAAAGGACAACAGCGTCGAGATCATCGATTTGAAGTTCGTCGACGTACCTGGATTGTGGCAGCATTTCTCGGTCTCCGCCAACGAGTTCGAGGAAGAGATCTTCGCCGAGGGCATCGGCTTCGACGGCTCGAGCATCCGCGGCTTCCAGTCGATCGACGAATCCGACATGCTGCTGATCCCCGATCCGCAAACCGCCTTCCTCGATCCCTTCGCCGAGGTCCCGACGGTCAGCCTCACTTGCAACGTGCGCGATCCGGTGACCGGCCAGCCTTACACGCGCGACCCGCGTTACGTCGCGCAGAAGGCGGAGCTCTATCTGCAATCGACCGGCGTCGCCGACCTCAGCTACTGGGGCCCAGAAGTCGAATTCTACATCTTCGATAACGTCCGCTTCGATCAGAGCTACAACCACGGCTTCTACTACGTCGACTCCGAGGAGGGCTTCTGGAATTCGGGCCAAGCCGATAAGCCGAACCTCGGCTACAAGCCACGCTACAAGGAAGGCTACTTCCCGGTTCCGCCGATGGACCATCAGCAGGATCTGCGCTCGGAGATGGTGCGCACCCTGGAGAAATCCGGCATCCGCGCCGAGGTCCACCATCATGAGGTGGGGACCGGCGGTCAGGCGGAAATCGACATGGTCTACACCACGCTCACTCGCATGGCCGACCAAGTCCTCGCCTACAAGTACATCATCAAGAACGTCGCGCGTAAGCACGGCAAGACGGTGACGGTCATGCCGAAGCCGCTCTTCATGGACAACGGCTCTGGCATGCACGTTCACCAGAGCCTGTGGAAAGCGGGCAAGAACGTGTTCTACGACGCCAACGGCTACGGGCTGACCAGCGAGACCTGCCGCCACTACATCGGCGGCATCTTGAAGCACGCGCCGGCGCTGTGCGGGCTGGTGGCGCCGACGACGAACTCGTACCGCCGGCTGGTGCCGGGCTACGAGGCGCCGATCAACATCGCCTATTCGCAGCGCAATCGCAGCGCCGCGGTGCGCATCCCGATGTATTCGTCGAGCGAGAAGGCCAAGCGCATCGAGTTCCGCACGCCCGACCCGAGCTGCAATCCCTACTTTGCCTTCGCCGCCATTCTGCTGGCGGGCCTCGATGGGATCGCCAATCGCATCGAGCCGCCGCCGCCGCTGGACAAGGACCTCTACGACCTGCCGCCGCAGGAGGCCGCGAAGGTCAAGTCGATGCCGGGCTCGCTCGAGGAGTCGTTGAACGCGCTGGAGGCGGACCACGCCTTCCTCCTCAAGGGCGACGTCTTCACCCCCGACGTCATCGAGACCTGGCTCGGCTACAAGCGCAAGAAGGAGCTCGACCCCGTGCGGTTGCGTCCGCACCCCTACGAGTTCGCGCTCTATTACGACATCTGAAGCGCCGCAGTCGGACGGCGTTTTCCTCGCCGCGAGCCCCTCTCTCGCAAGCGGGAGAGGGGGATTAGGCGTCGCTCTCGCCCGCGCTGGCCTGCGGCGGCGGGTTGGGGCGAGGGTTGGCTGCGAGCCAAAAGCGACGGGCGACGAGCCCGCTTTGCAAGACGGCGCCGGCGCGCCGGCCGCTTCAGCCGCCGGCGCGCGTCGCCGCGAACAGGCCTTGAGCCTTCGCGTAGTAGATTAGCGCGATCGTCTTGGCGTCTCGAATTTCCCCGCTTTCTATCATCGCCAGCGCCTCGTCGAAGGGCGCCTCGACGACCTTGATGCGCTCGTCCTCGTCGACGCCGCCGCCGCGCCCGATGCGGTCGTCGACGCCGTAGGACGCGACGAAGCAGGCGATCTTCTCGGTCATGCCGCCGGGGCTGGTGTAGGCGTCGAAAGCGTGGCGCACGGCGGCCACCCGCACGCCGGTCTCCTCCCAGACTTCGCGCTTTGCGCAGGTCGCGGGGTCGTCGCCGTCGAGCATGCCGGCGACCGCCTCGATCGTCTCCAGCGCGCCGTCGGCGAGGTACGCCCCGAGACGAAACTGCTTGACCAGCAGCACGACGCCGCGCGCGGGGTCATAGAGCAGCGCCGCCGCCGCCGGACCGTGACGGTAGATCTCGTAACTGAGGGCGCGGCGCTCGCCGTCGTCCTCCTCGATCTCGGCGCGCGTGCGGGTAAGGCGGAACCGCCCCTCCGCCAGCGTCTGCTCAGCGACCACGCGCACGCTCTTCGCCATCGCTCTCGGCTCCGGTTTGCATCTCGCCGCGTCGCTCGGCCGCCTCGGACGCGAACTGCTCGCGCAACGTCCGCTCGTCGAACGGATGGCCGCGGTCGTGCAGCAGGATCAGCGCCGTGCCGTAGTCGGTCTCGACGTCGACGTGCAGGACGTCGCGCACCTCGATTTGGTCGGCGGCCGCCGCGACCGGCCGCTTATCGCATTCGAGGATCTGAAACGCGACTTTCGCCCGGTCGGGCAGCAGCGCGCCGCGCCAACGCCGCGGCCGGAAGGCGCAAATCGGCGTCAGCGCCATCAGCCGCGACTCCCATGGCAGGATCGGGCCGCTGGCGGAAAGGTTGTAAGCGCTGGAGCCCGCCGGCGTCGCAACCAACACGCCGTCGGCGACCAATTCCGCGAGCCGCACATGGTCGTCGACCACAATCTCGATCTTGGCCGCCTGGTATTTCTGGCGCCATAGCGACACTTCGTTGATCGCTCGCGCCGTCGATTCCGCGCCGCGCACGTCGCGCGCGCGCATCAGCAGCGGATGAATGACGGAAGGCTGCGCCGCTGCCAAGCGGGCGCGCAGGCCGCGCTCGGAATAGTCATTCATCAAGAAGCCCAGCGAGCCGCGATTCATACCGAACACCGGCTTCGGCGCCGACATCGTGTTATGCAGAGTCTGCAGCATCGTGCCGTCGCCGCCCAGGGCGACAACAACGTCCGCCTGCTCGTAGGGAACGTCGCCATAGCGCTCGACGAGCTTCTGGCGCGCCGCCTCGGCGTCCGGCGCCGCCGAAGCGACAAAATTGATCGCCTGGTATCTGCCCTCGATAGGCTCGTGCTCGTGCATTCCCAGCCCTTCCCCGCGAGTGCGAGCAATAACGGAAGCGCGGGCCGGCGTAAACTCGCGCGCCGCCGCGGATAAAGGTCGCCGGGGGCCAGGGCTATGCGGAAGGGCGGGCTGACGCCAGCGAGCGGCCGCGCCGCGAGACGGGATCGGGCGTCGGCAGGGTGATGAGGAAGCGGGCGCCGCAATAGAAGTCGTCGGCCTTCGCCTCGGCGAGGCTGATCGAGCCGCCGTTGCGCGCCACCAGGTCTGCGGCGATGGCGAGGCCGAGCCCGGCGCCGCCTTCGCGCGTGGAAAGATGGAACGGCTCGAAAATGCGCTCGGTCTGCTCGGATGGAAAACCGGGCCCGCTGTCGCTGATCTCGATCAGCGCGACGTCGCCGGTGCGAATCGCCGCAAGGCGAATCGCCGGCGGCCGACCGTCTTGAGCGCCGCGGCCGCGCAGCACCTGGGCCGCGTTGCGGCACAGGTTCTCGATCACCCGCAGCACGTGGTCGGGATCGGCGAACAGCTCGAACTTCGGCGGGATGTCGATGGCGTAGACGATCGCGCCGCTGGTCTCGGCCTCCGCAGTCTCGACCACCTGGCGCGCCACCTCGCGCAGATCGAAGCGGCGCGGCGCCGGCGACTGCTCGCGGCCGCCGCCGTAGGTGAGCGTCGCCTGGCAGAATTGAATGGCGCGGTCGAGCGTCGCCACCAGCCGCGGGCCCAGCCGCTGCGCCAGCGGATCGGGAATCGCCGCCAAGCGGTCGGAAATGAGCTGCGCCGCCGACAGGATGTTGCGCAGGTCATGATTGATGCGGGCCACCGCCATGCCGAGCTCGGCGAGGCGCTTGCGCTGGCCGAGCTCGTTGGCGAGCGAGCCTTGCATCGCCGCCAACGCACACTCGGCGCGGCCGATCTCGTCCCGGCGGCCGCTCGGGACGATGATGCGCGCGCCCTCCTGCGGACGCTCGCCGAAGGCGATGATGCTCGAGGTGAGCCGGCGCACCGGCCGGATCACCAGCCACCACAGCGCCGCCCACAAGACGCAGGTCACCACCGCCGAGACGATCAGCGACAGGACGAAGAAGTTGCGCGAGATGCGCCACATCGCGTCGATCAGCGGCGTTTCGTCGAGGGTGATGTCGACCAGCGCGCCGTCGCTTTGCGAGCGCCCGACCACCCGCGCCAGCGAACCCGGCGCGGCGAACAGCGTGGCTAAGGCCTCCTGACTGCTCGTCATCATCGAAGGGTCGTCGACTTCGAAGGTGGCGCGCGCCGGCGGTTGGGGGCCCTCGCTCGCCGCCAGCCGCCGACCGTTCGGCAAGGTGACGACAATGGTCTTCGCTCCGACGCTGTCGAGAATCTTCGTCGCCAGCTCGGCGGGCTGCGTCTCGTCGCCGTTCGCGCCGAACAGCAGCATCGCGCTATGGGCGACCATCAACCGGTCGCGCAGCCATGTCTCGCGATAGGCGGTCAGGCGCGCGACGGAGAACAAGCAAATCGCCACCACCGCGCAGCCGATCGTCAGGATGAGCAGCCGCCCGGCGAGGCCGACGGCGAAGCCATGAGATCGCACGGCCGCGGCCGGCGACGCGCCGGCGCGCGATTCGGCCACCGCTGGCGCGCCGGTCGTTCGATCATGCGACAGAGCCGACATGTCCGCCTTTCCGAAGCGCCGCGCCGGCGGCGAATACGTTCGACATCGCCGCTTCGACTCCCGGACGTCGCGGGCCTAGCTTCGGCCAGCGATTTCACGGATGAATTGGGACGAAATTGCGGCCGGCTTCCTGGCAACGCAAAATAGCGCGAGAAAATGCGCTTCGCCCCCCAGGCCGCGGCGGATGGTCAACGCCATATTGTCATCGTCGCGTCGATATCGAAGATAGACGACGTGCAGTGGTCATCTGAACCGGGGGAGCGCGATGCCGGATTTCCGCGTCGAAACGGACAGCCTCGGAGAAGTGCGCGTTCCGGCCGATAAACTGTGGGGCGCGCAGACCCAGCGCTCTCTCGAGCATTTCAGCATCGGCCGAGACCTGATCCCGGGCGAGATGATCGCCGCTTACGCGATCCTCAAGAAGGCCGCCGCGACGGCCAATCACGTCGGGGGCCGGCTGGCCGAACAGCCCTATCGGCTCATCGCGCTGGCTTGCGACGAAATCCTCGCCGGTCGACACGAGGACATGTTTCCCCTCCATGTTTGGATGACGGGAAGCGGCACCCAGTTCAACATGAACGTCAACGAGGTGATTTCCAATCGCTGCTGCCAGCTCGTGGGCGCTCCGCTCGGCGGCAAGCAGCCTGTCCATCCCAACGATCACGTCAACATGGCGCAATCGTCCAACGACACGTTCCCGTCGGCCATGCACGTCGCGGCGGCGGTCGGCGCGAAGCGGCGACTGGATCCCGCCGTCCAGGCGCTGCGCGACGCCATCGCCGCCAAGGCGGAAGAATGGAAGGACATCGTCAAGATCGGCCGCACCCATATGCAGGATGCGACGCCGCTGACGCTCGGGCAGGAATGGTCCGGCTATGCGAGCATGCTGGCCGACGACATCGAGCGGATCGAGGACGCGCTCGCGGGCGTCTATCGCTTGGCGCTCGGCGGGACCGCGGTGGGCACGGGCGTCAATTCGGCGCCCGGTTTCGCCGAAGCGGCCGCGGCGGAGATCGCCGCGCTGACGGGGCTGCCGTTCGTCACCGCGCCGAACAAATTCGCCGCCCAGGGGGCGCACGACGCGCTCGTGCATCTCTCCAGCGCGCTGCGCACGCTCGCCGTATCGCTTTACAAGATCGGCAACGACATCCGGCTGCTTTCCTGCGGGCCGCGGGCTGGCTTCGCCGAGATCCACATCCCGGAGAACGAGCCAGGCTCCTCGATCATGCCGGGGAAGGTGAACCCGACCCAGGCGGAAGCGCTGACGATGATCGCCGTCCAGGTCATGGCCAACGACGTCGCCGTCGGCTTCGGCGGCGCCGGCGGCTACCTCGAAATGAACGTCTACAAGCCGCTGATGATCCACAACATCATGCATTCCATCGCGCTGTTGAGCGACGGCTGCGCGAACTTCCGCAAGTTCCTGATCGAGGGGACGAAGCCGAACCTGAAAAAGATCCACGAGCATGTCGAGCGGTCGCTCATGCTCGTCACCGCCCTTGCGCCGGTGATCGGCTACGATAAAGCTTCCCAGATCGCGCACTATGCGATGGACAACGATCTCGGTCTGAAAGCCGCCGCGCTCGAGCTTGGCTTCGTCACCGAGGCCGAGTTCGACCGGGTGGTCGATCCCGCGAAGATGGTCGCGCCCTTCGCGGCGACCGAGCCGCGGACCTGAACTTCTTGCTCAAGCACTGCCGAAACGAAAGGGAGCGCGCGATGACCCGTCCGATCGCCAGCAAGCGCGGCGTCGAAATCCTTCATGATCCGGCGCTCAACAAATCCACCGCCTTCAGCGAGGCCGAGCGACAGGCGCTCGGTCTGGTGGGGCTGGTCCCCGACGTGACGGAAAGCGAGGACCTCCAGCTTCGCCGCGTCATGCAGCAGCTTGGCCACAAAACGACGGATCTCGACCGCTACATTTATCTCGTCAACCTGCTCGATCACAACGAGACCTTATTTTATCGGACGATCATGTCCGATCCGGCGCGTTTCCTGCCGATCGTCTACGATCCGACGATCGGCGAAGCCTGCCTGAAGTTCGGCCATATTTTCCGCGGTCCGAGAGGCATGTACCTGTCGATCAAGCGCCGCGGACACGTGAAGGAGGCGTTGCGCAACTGGCCGGCGAAGGACGTGCGCTTCATCTGCGTCACGAATGGCGGGCGAATCCTCGGTCTCGGCGACCTCGGCGCCAACGGCATGGGGATCCCGATCGGCAAGCTGCAGCTCTACACCGCGGCGGCGGGCGTCCCGCCTCACGGCCTGATGCCGATGTTCCTCGACGCGGGGACGAACAACGAGCAATGCCTGCGCGACCCGTTGTATCTTGGGCTGCGGGAAACCCGTCCGCCGGCCGAGGAGCTCTATTCCTTCGTCGACGAGCTCGTCGAGGCCGCGCAGGAGGTGTTCCCGAAGTGCTGCATCCACTTCGAGGACTGGACCGGAGTGGACGCCGTGCGCCTGCTCGCGCGGTATCGCGACACGCACTGCGTCTACAACGACGACGTGCAGGGCACCGCGGGGATCGCGCTCGCCGGCATGATCAACGCCGCCAAGCTCAAAAGCGCGCGGTTGAAGGACGAGAGCTGGCTCTTCCTCGGCGCCGGCTCCGCGGGCGTCGGCCTCGCCGGCCTCCTTTGCTCCGCCCTGGTCGGAGAGGGGATGACGTTGAAGGGCGCCCAAGCGCGCATGCGCATGTTCGACGTCAACGGCCTTCTCGAGCCCTCGCGCGCCGACCTCGTCGACTTCCAAAGGCCGTACGCGCATCCGCACGCGCCGACCAAGGACTTCGTCGCCGCGATCGAGAGCGTCAAGCCGACGACCCTCATCGGCGTCAGCACCGTCGGCGGCGCGTTCACCAGACAGGTAGTCGAGACGATGAGCCGGATCAACGAGCGGCCAGTGATCTTCGCGCTGTCGAACCCGACCGAGCACGCGGAGTGCTCGGCCGAACAGGCCTACGCTTGGTCCAAAGGCAAGGCGATCTACGCCGCCGGCGTCCCGTTCGCGCCCGTTCGCCTCGATGGCCAGACTTTCCTGCCGGGCCAGGCGAACAACTTCTACATCTTCCCGGTGGTCGGCATGGCGATCTACGCGACCGAAGCGACGCGGGTGACCGACGACATGTTCATCGGGGCCGCGAAAGCTGTCGCCGATCAGACGTCGGAGCCGTTGTTGAGGAAGGGGCTCCTCTATCCGCCGCAGTCCGACATTCTCGAAACCGAGATCAAGACTGCGGCGCGCGTGGCCACGCTGGTGTTCGACAGCGGGCTAGCGCGGGCGAAGCGGCCGAACGACGTCGAGGCTTTCATCCGCAGCCATGTCTACAAGCCCGAGTACCAGAAGCTCGCCTGAGGCGAGGGGGCGACGCGCTGCGGCCGCGCGGCGATTCCACATGGCGGCTTTTGCGCGGCGTTCGCGGCGTCCGCGACTTCGCGGGAAGCGGACGCAGCGGCCGACGGGATGACAGCGGCGGAGCGCGCCGATAGATATTCCCCCGCCGCTGCGGCGAAGGCGCCGCCGCGCCGGCGGAAGGACGGCGGTCAATGCGCAAGGCGTGGACGGTGGCGCTCGACGCGGCCAATCATTTCCTGGCCGAGGACGGCTGGGCGATCGCCAGCCACATCGCGCTGTCGGCGCTGACTTCGCTCTTTCCCTTTCTCATCTTCGTCACCGCGCTCGCCGGCTTCTTCGGCTCGCAGGATCTCGCCGACGAGGTGACGCGGCTCATATTCTCCGCTTGGCCGTCCGACGTCGCCACGCCGATCGCCGGCGAGGTGCGCGACGTGCTCACCGCGCCGCGCGGCGGCCTGCTCACCATCGGAGCGGCGCTAGCGCTCTACTTCTCCAGCAACGCCATCGAGGCGCTGCGGGTCGGCCTCGACCGCGCCTATTCCTGCCGCCAGACGCGGCCGTGGTGGCGGCTGCGTCTGCAGTCGCTCGCCTTCGTCGTGGTCGGCTCGGCGGCGCTGCTCGCGCTCGCGCTCTTGGTCGTGCTCGGGCCGCTGATCTGGGCGACGGCGGCCGACTTCATTCCCGCGCTGGCGCCGCTGCAGGGCGTGGTCACTCTTGGGCGCCTCGCCGCCGCCTCGCTAGTGATGGCGGCGACGATGCTGATCGCCCATCGCTGGCTGCCAGCGCGGCGGCTGCGGCTGATCGACGTCGCCCCCGGCGTCGCCGCCAGCTTGGGCGCCAGCGTCGCCTTCGGCGAGGTCTTCGGCGCCTATCTGACGCAGTTCGCGCGCAACTACGTCTCCACCTACGCCGGCCTCGCCTCGGCGATGATCGCGCTGGTGTTCTTCTATTCTCTGGCGGCGATCTTCATCTTCGGCGGCTCGCTCAACGCGGCGATCATGCGCGCGCGGGGGACGGACGGCTCGGCGTGAAGGCGGCGGGTCTTCAGCCGCCGGCGGCGAACGCGCCGACCCGTCCGGGCGCCTCCTCTCTCGTTTCGCGCCGCGCTTCGAAGGAAAGGGAGGCGGCGCCCGCTCTCGTCTTGCCGGTGTGAGGGAAAAGAGGAAGGGCGCGCGGCCCTTCCTCGATAGTCGGTTGGCTGTCAGTCATAAAGGACCGCGGCGATCTTGGGATCGTCGATGTTGGTCTTGTCGTACCAGTAGAAGCCGGTGTCGATCACCTTCGGCAGGGTCTCGCCCTTCAGCGCCTTGACGGCGGAGTCGACGGTGCAGGCGCCGATGCCGATCGGATTCTGGGTGATCGCGCCGGCCATGAGGCCGGAGCGGATCTCGTCCTTCTGCTCCTTGCCGGAATCGTAGCCGATGAGGACAAGCTTCTTGCCGGACTCCTTGACGCCGATCGCCGCGCCCTCAGCCGAGCCTTCGTTGGCGCCGAAGATGCCCTTGAGGTTCGGGTTGGCCTGGATCATCGCCTTGGCGATTTCGGCCGACTTCAAGTGGTCGCCGGCGCCGTACTGGACGCTGACGATCTTGATGTTCGGGTGCTTGTCCTTCATCTCGTTGAGGAAGCCGTCGCGGCGGTCGATGCCGGTGCGGCTCGTCTGGTCATGGACGATCACCGCCACTTCGCCGGCGTCGCCGATCAGCGCGGCCATCTTGTCGGCGGCGAGCGCCGCGGCGGCGACGTTGTTGGTGGTGCAGGTGGTCAGCGGGATGTCGCTGTCGACGCCCGAGTCGAAAGCGATGACCGGGATCTTCTCGCCTTGCGCCTTCTTCAACAGCGGAATCGCCGCCTTGGAGTCGAGCGCGGCGAAGCCGAGCGCCTGCGGCTTCTTGGCGAGCGCGGCCGACAGCATGTCGATCTGCTTGTCGACCATCGCCTCGCTTTCCGGGCCTTCGAAGGTGATCTTGACGTCGTCCTTCTGCGCCGCCTGCTCGGCGCCGAGCTTCACCGCCTGCCAGAACTGGTGCTGGAAGCCCTTGGAGACGAGCGGGATGTAAGCTTGGTCGGCGAACGCGCCGGCCGAGAACCCGATCGCCATCAAGGCGCCGAGCGCCACGCCGATGTGCCAATGTTTCAACATGACTAGTCCTCCGGGACAGTTGTCGTTTCCGTTGCCCTTTCCGCCTTTTGTTCCGCCAGGCGGAGGCGGTCGCTTCGCGGTCCGCCCTCTCTTGCGAGTCGCGCCCGCGTCGTTTCACGCCCGATTGCGGCGCAGGATGTCGGCGTAGACGGCGAGGATGATGATGACGCCGGTGACGACCGTCTGCCATTCCTGCGCGACCGAGAGGATGCGCAGGCCGTTGGTCAGCACGCCCATGATGAAGGCGCCAATGATAGTGCCGAGGATGGTTCCCGTCCCGCCGGCCAACGAAGTGCCGCCGATGACGACGGCGGCGATTGCTTCGAGCTCGTAGCCTTGGCCGAGCGCCGGCTGGGCCGAGTTGAGGCGCGAGGCGATGATCAGGCCCGCCACGCCGACGATCGCACCGGCGAGGCAATAGACGGCGATTTTCCACGCGTCGACGTTGACGCCCGACAGCCGCGCCGCCTCCTCGTTGCTGCCGAGCGCGAAGGTGTAGCGCCCGAGCGAGGTGCGATTGAGAACGATGGTTGCGACGATGGCGAGCCCGAAGAGAATGAGCACGCCGTTGGGGATCGGCACGCTCGGCACGACGTAGCCGATCAGCGAGTCCTGCGAGATCATGTAAAAGTTTGGGGTGTCGTTGAAGTAGATCGGTTTCACGCCCGACACGACCAGCGAAAGCCCCTTGACCGCCCACATCATGCCGAGCGTGGCGATGAACGGCGGGATCTTCAGCTTCGCGATCAAGAACCCGGAGATCGAACCGCAGAGCGCGCCGGTCCCGATCGCGGCGAGGACTCCGACCCACATCGGGAAGCGCCAATCGGTCAGAAACACGCCGCACATCACCGCGCAGAAAGTCATCAGCGTGCCGCACGACAGGTCAATGCCGGCGGTGATGATGACGAAGGTGGCGGAGATCCCCAACACGCCGTCGACCGCCGTCGCCTGCATGATTGCGAGCAGGTTGTCCATCTGCGGGAAGGCGGGCGACGCGAAGCTGAAGAACGCGATCAGCACAATCAGGCTCAAGAAAGCGAGCAGCTTCTGCTGGGCCTGCGCGCCGAAGAAGCGGCTGAGCGCGGTCTCGCCCCTCGACGCGCGCGTCTCGGCGGCGGCCTGTTCATTTGATGGGGTGCTAACTGGGTTGTCCATTGGGTCAAGCCGCCATTGTCTCGCGTTGCGTCGCCAGCTGCATGATTTGCTCTTGGGTCGCCTCTTCGGGCATGAGCTCGCCGGTGATCCGCCCCTCGCACATGACCACGATCCGATCGCTCATGCGAAGAATCTCAGGCAGCTCCGAAGAAATCATGACGATCGCCTTGCCCTGATCGGCGAGTTCGCGGAGCAACCTGTGGATCTCAGCCTTCGCGCCGACGTCGATGCCGCGGGTCGGCTCGTCGAAGAAAAGGACGTCGCAGTCGCGCGCCAGCCACTTGGCGACCACCACCTTCTGTTGATTGCCGCCCGACAGCAGTCGCACTTCCTGGGTCAAAGACGGCGTGCGGATGCCGAGCAGCTTCACGAACTTCTTCGCCTCGGCGGAAATCGCCCGCTCGCGCAGAAAGAAGCGGAGCGACAAGAATCGCGCCAGATTGGCCATCACCACGTTGGCGGCGACGTCCATGCCAACGGCGAGGCCGAAACGCTTGCGGTCCTCCGAAAGGTAGCCGACGCCGACCGCGACGGCGTCCGTGGGCGTACGGACGGAAACCTTCTTGCCCCGCACCCATATCTCGCCGGACTGGGCGTGGTCGGCGCCAAACACCGCACGCGCCACTTCCGTCCGCCCGGCGCCCATGAGGCCGGCGAACCCAAGGATTTCGCCGCGCCTGAGCGAGAAGTTGACGTTCTTCACCAGCGCGCCGCAGTTGAGGCCCTTCACTTCGAGCGCCACTTCGTCGCGCGGCTTGCGCGTCGAGTCGCGCGAAACGTCTTTCAGCGTGCGGCCGACCATCATCGAAATGATCGTGTCAATGCTTGTCGTCGCGGTCGGCACGGTGCCGACATATTCGCCGTCGCGCAAAACCGTGACGCGGTCGGAGATCTGCTTCAGCTCGTCGACCTTATGCGAGATGTAAATGATTCCCACCCCGCGGCTCTTGAAATCGCGGATCATCTTGAACAGTTCGGCGATTTCGGCGTTGTTGAGCGCCGCTGTCGGCTCGTCCATGATGAGCACGCGCGAGTTGTGGGAGAACGACTTGGCGATTTCCACCATTTGCTGTTTGGCGACCGTCAGGTTGCCGACGACAGTGCGCGGATCGATGGCCAGATTGAGCTGAGTGAGCAGCGCGGCCGCATCGCGGTTGAGCTTGTCCTCGTCGAGCAGCAGGCCGAAGGCTCGCTTCGGCTCGCGGCCGATGAAGATGTTCTGCGCGACGGTGAGGTGGTTCATCAGTTGCAGTTCCTGATGAATGATCCCGATCCCCGCCGCCTGCGCCTCGCGCGGATTGGTGAAATCGACGCTCGCGCCGTTGTAAAGAATTTGCCCGGAATCCTTGCGATAGACGCCGGCGAGAATCTTCATCAGCGTCGACTTGCCGGCGCCGTTCTCGCCCATCAGCGCGTGCACTTCGCCGGGCCTTAGCTCGAAATGGACGTCGCTCAGCGCCCGCACGCCGGGGAAAGTCTTGCTGACGCCCTCGACTTCAATCAGAGCCGTCATTCGCGCCCTCGCAACTGGCGGCGGATCTCGATCGTCCGCTCGCCCGCGTTTCCTTCCCAAGACATGCGCCGCAGTCCCCCACGGCGCGCTGCGATCGGTTAATATTAAAGTGAGTGGAATTATTGCCTTCCGATGTCAACCGGAATGTCGAAAGCGGAAGGCATCATTTTGTCGCACCCCACCTCCTCCCGCTCAACCTCGCCACAAGTCCCGCGGGCATCACACTTTTCACCTGTCGGGGCGGCGGCCGGCCGACCGCCCCGGAACCGCGCCTCAGCGAAGCGGCGCGCGGGGCGCTCGGCCTGAAGTTGCCGCGTCGATCAGCCGTAGAGCGGTCCGTAACTCCGGCAGGCGCGGTAATCCTGGCCTTCGGCGTCCATGCCGAACGCTCCCCACGCGCTCGGACGATAGATCGCCGTCTCGTCGAGGTTGTGCATGGACACGGGGATGCGCAACAGCGAGGCGAGGGTGACGAAGTCCGCGCCGACGTGGCCGTGGGCCAGCGCGCCGTGGTTGGCGCCCCACGCCGCCATCACCGAGTAGGCGTCGCGGAACGGCCCCTTGCCGGTCAGCCGCGGGGCGAACCAGGTGGTCGGCCAGCTCGGGTCGGTGCGCGCCTCCAGCGTCTTGTGCGCCGCCTCCGGCAGCTCCACGCTCCAACCTTCGGCGAGCTGCAGCGTCGGCCCCAGCCCCTTGACGAGATTGAGGCGCGCCATGGTGAACGGGACGCCGCCGCGGGTGACGTAGTGGCTGGAGAAGCCGCCGCCGCGGAAGTACTCCTCGACGGCCGGGCACCAGTCGGTCGCCGCCAGCGCCGCCGCAGCGTCCGCCTCGGTCAGCTCCCAGTGCGGCTTCATGGTCGGCCGGCCCGCGGCGTCCTTGGCCGTGCAGGCGCCGTCCAGCGCCGCCGCGCCGGAGTTGATCAGGTGCAAGAGCCCGCCCGCGGCGGGACCTTCGAGCTGATGGCCGGTGACGCGCTTGACTGCGTCCGCCGACCAGTAGGTGCGCACGTCGGCGAAGATCTGCGCCTTGCCGGTCAAGAGGTGGCCGAACAGCATCGCCGTGCCGTTCAGGCTGTCGTTCTCGGTGGCAAGGACGATCGGCTCGCGCAGGCCGTTCCAGTCGAACGAGCTGTTGAGCAGCGCCTCGGCGACGTCGGCGTTGGGATACTGGTCGGTCCACTGCCGCTGGCCCTGGAAGCCCGCGGCGATGGCGTTGAAGCCGAGCGCCTCCTCGGCCCAGCCGGCGTCCGCCAGCTTCGGGTTGCCGCGCATCATGTCGCGGATCGCCATGGTGATGACTAGGCTCTCGCGCAGAATGCGCCGCTTGTCCTCGGCCGAGCGCGGCTTGGCGTTGCGTTCGATGCCGTAACGGAAGTGTCGGTCGGCCCACGCCAGCGCCCGCTCCAGCTCCGCCTTGTCGTAGATGCCGTTGTCCAGCCGCCGGCGCACCTCCGTCATGTCGACCGTCTGCACGCGCATGCCTAGCCACGACTCGAAGAAATCGTGGTTGACGATCGATCCGGCGATGCCCATCGAGACGTTGCCGACCGAGAGATAGCTCTTGCCGCGCATGTGCGCGACCGCCAGCGCGGCGCGGCCGAAACGCAGCAGCTTCTCCTCGACGTCGGCGGGAATGGCGGCGTCGCCGGCGTCCTGCACGTCGCGGCCGTAGATCGAGAAGGCGGGCAGGCCTTTCTGGTTGTGCCCGGCCAGCGCCGCCGCGAGATAGACCGCGCCGGGCCGCTCGGTGCCGTTGAAGCCCCAGATCGCCTTCGGCCGCAGCGGGTCCATGTCGATGGTCTCGCTGCCGTAACACCAGCACGGCGTCACCGACACGGTCGCGCCGACGTTCGCGCCGGCGAACTTGGCTTCGCAGGCGGCGGCCTCCGCCATGCCGGCGATGGTGGTGTCGGCGATCACGCACTCCACCGCCTCGCCGCCCGGGTGCCGCAGCTTGGCCGACAGCAGCGCCGCCGTGCGACGCGCCATCGCCATGGTTTGCTCTTCCAGCGATTCCCGCACGCCGCGGCGCCGGCCATCAATGATCGGCCGCACGCCGATCCTCGGCAAGGAACTCGTCATGTGTTGGATCTTCCTCTTTCTTGAGCCGATTCCATCCCGTTCGCGACGCCCTTCGGTCCGGCCTTGTCGCGCCGGACGCCCTGCGCCTGATTATCGCTTTACGCGCCGCCCATAGAGCGCTACTTCGACTTAGCACTTTACTCTGCACGATCGAGGGCGCGCAAGGGGGAGGATGTTCCGCCCGGACGATTCGTCGCAGTTGACACGACCGCGACTTGCCGCCACTGCGAAATTGGCGTGTAGATTTAGACGATCGACGACATCGTTTTTCGAACGCTGCGTTGCAAGGACCACAGGTGCCGAAGACTGTTGCAGAGATTGCTCGCGAGACAGGTTTCTCGGCGACGACCGTTCGGTTGATCGCCAACGGGCAGGCCGGCAAGTACCGAATCAGCGAGGCGACGGCGAAGATCGTCGAGGAGCAAATCCGGCGCTACGGCTTCGTGGTCAATCACGCCGCCCGTAGCCTGAAGCTCAAGCGGACGGATACGATCGGGCTGGTGGTGCCGGAGCTGAGCAATGCGTTCTTTGCGCGCCTGATGTCGGGCCTCGAGGAGCTTTGCCGCGGCAGCGGCTTGGTTCTATTAGCCTCGTCGACCAACGAGAATCCGGACCTCGAAGACCGGGCCATCCGCAGTCTGTGGGCGCGCGGCGTCGACGGACTGATCGTCGCTCCTTGCCGCACGCCCGACTATGGCAGGCTGTTCGCGAAGAACGCCAAAATGCCGATTGTCGCGGTCGATCGCGCTTATCCGGATTCGCGTTATCCCTCGGTAGTCAGCGACAACGTTGAGGCCGGCCTCACGCTGACCCGGGCCGTGCTGGCGACGGGCGCGCCGCTGACCGCCTTCTTCTGCGGCCAACCGGAATTGCCCACCATCGCCGGCCGCATCCGCGGTTTCGCCGCCGCCTGCCAGGAAGCGGGCGTGGCGGACTGGAAGGAGCTGATCCTGCGCACGGCGGAAAACAGCGTCGGCGCCGGACGGACTTTGATGGGGCAATTGCTGGAGCGCGGACGCCCGCCGGCGTCGTTCGTGTGCTCGTCGCTGATGGTGCTGGAAGGCGCGACGCAGCGTCTGAAAGAGCGAATCGGGCGCATCCCGCCCGAGACGGTTATGGGCACCTTTGACGATCAGGAATCCCTTGACTTCCTGCCCAACCGAGTCTTTTCGGCGCGGCAGAACGAGAGAGAGTTGGCGTCGTTAGCGTTCGCGCAACTCAAAGAACTGCTTTCGGGGAGGATCTCCCCGCCCGAACAGACCATAGTGTCCTTCCAATTGGTCCGGCGCGGCGGCGCTCGCTGCGAGCCCGCCGCCGGCGCAGGTCTGTAGCGGTCAAATCGTCCAGGCCAATCTTAGAGACTGGTTGAGAATGGCGGCGTTGGGACGGGGACCGTGGTTCGCGCTGGGGTCGAGCGGCGGCAGGCTCAATTGCGACACGTGGCGACGGCGAGATCAAACGCCGCACCGAGGTCGTCGGCATCTCTCCCAACGCGGAGGCGATCACCGGCCTCGTCGGGGCCATCCTCATGGAACAAAACAACAACTAGGCGGCGCAACGTTGCCGCTACATGACCCTGGAAACCATCGCCCCGTTGAGCGATGATCCCATCGTCGGGCCGCCCGCCGTAGCCGCCCGACCAGCTCGGCTCACGCCGGCGGCTTCGCCGAAGCTACACCACCGAAAGGGACGCGATCCGACCTTGACCACGAGAGACATGCGAGGGGCCGCTCCGACACGGGAGGAGAGCCGCTTCATCCCGGTAGGCCGCGCGGTCTGATGGCGCGCGGTCCCCGGACATCCTCCCAATGCCGAACCCTGTCGCGCGGAACCGATTCCTTCGCCAAGCGGTGTTTTGAAAGCCGTTGGAATTATTTTTTGTTAACCGCGGCGCGCGACGCTGCGACGCGGCGACAGTTGATTTTTGCGCCCCTTTCTGATTGAAAGCGCGCATGCGAACGCTCGCGACAACCCTGCGACTTAGCCGCCCGGCGCTTTGAGCGCCGGGAGACAAGGCCCAGTTTCGCTTCCTTTCCAAATTCTTCGCCTTGACGCTTCGCGACCGTGAGCGGTCCGGGCGGCCGGCGGCATAAGCTCCGAGGGTTTGTCATGACCAACATGCCGATTCACAAATATCGCGCCTACGCGCCGATCGTTCTGCCCAATCGCCAATGGCCATCGCGCGCCATCGAGAAGGCGCCGATCTGGTGCTCCGTCGACCTGCGCGACGGCAATCAGGCGCTGGTCGAGCCGATGGGCCTCGAGCGCAAGCTGCGCATGTTCGAGCTCCTGGTCGGCATGGGGTTCAAGGAGATCGAGGTCGCCTTCCCCTCCGCCTCGCAGACCGACTACGACTTCGTCCGCGCCATCATCGAAGGCGGCAAGATCCCCGACGACGTGGCGATCCAGGTGCTCGTCCAGTGCCGCCCGGAGCTGATCGAGCGCACCTTCGAGGCGGTGAAGGGGGCCAAGAAGGTCATCCTCCACTTCTACAACTCGACCTCGACGCTGCAGCGCGAAGTGGTGTTCCGCACCGACCGCGCCGGCGTGCGCGAGCTCGCGGTCTCCGCCGCCAAGCTGGTGAAGGGCTTCGCCGACGCGGCCGCCGGCGCCGACGTCGCCTTCGAGTATTCGCCGGAGAGCTTCACCGGCACCGAGCTCGACGTCGCGCTGGAGGTGTGCGAGGCGGTGAAGGCCGAGATCGCGCCGACGCCGGAAAAGCGCCTGATCCTCAACCTGCCCGCCACCGTCGAGATGGCGACGCCCAACACCTACGCCGACCAGTTCGAATGGTTCGGCCGCCACATCTCCGACCGCGCGAGCGTCATTCTCTCCGCCCACCCGCACAACGACCGCGGCACCGCGGTCGCCGCCGCCGAGTTCGCGGTGATGGCGGGCGCCGACCGGGTCGAAGGCACGCTGTTCGGCAACGGCGAGCGCACCGGCAACGTCGACATCGTCACCCTGGGGCTGAACCTGTTCACCCAAGGGGTCGATCCCGGGCTCGACCTCAGCGACGTCAACGCGATCCGCGAGGTGGCGGAGTTCTGCACCCAGCTGCCGGTGCACCAGCGCCATCCTTACGTCGGCGATCTCGTCTACACCGCCTTCTCCGGCTCGCATCAGGACGCGATCAAGAAGGGCTTCGAGGCGCAGGAGAAGCGCAACTCGCCGCTGTTCCTGGTGCCCTATCTGCCGATCGACCCCAAGGACGTTGGCCGCGACTACGAGGCGGTGATCCGCATCAACAGCCAATCGGGCAAGGGCGGCATCGCCTATGTGCTCAAGGCCGACCACGGCCTCGACCTGCCGCGCTCGCTGCAGGTCGAATTCTCCAAGGTCGCCCAGGACCTGATGGATCGCGAAGGCAAGGAGCTGACCTCGCCCGAGCTGTGGGGCCTGTTCCAGCGCACCTATCTGCTCGCCGATGCGCCGCTGACCCTGATCAAGCAGCGCACCGTCCCCACCAGCCCCGACAGCCGCGAATTGTCGGCGACGCTCAAGCGCGCCGATGGGACGACGCTCAACATCGAGGGCAACGGCAACGGGCCGATCGACGCCTTCGTCGACGCGCTGAAGCGCGCCTTCGACGTCGACTTCTCTTTCATCGACTACCACGAGCACGCGATCGGGCGCGGCGCCGACGCCATCGCCGCCTGCTATGTCGAGATCCAGGACGGCGGGAACGGCGGCGTGGTCCACGGCGTCGGCATGGACCCCAACATCATCATGGCGTCGCTGAAAGCGACGTTGAGCGCCGTGCAGCGCCTGATGGCGAGGGAAGGGAAGCTCTGAGCGGACCGCCGCTACGGCGCGCCGGGGGAGCGGTACTGCTTGCTGAGCGAACCGCCGCTCACCGTCGCGTTGACGGCGCCGCCGATCTTCACGCAGACGTCGCTCCCCGGCATGACCATGCCGGGGGCGCCGTTGATCTTGCAGGTCTTGGCCTGGTCGGCGGAGGCGGGCGGCTTGGCATCGCGCGACGGCAGCTCGGCCGCGCGCGCGCTCGTCGCCGCTGCGAGGGCGGCCGCCGCGACGACCAACGCGACGAACGCAAGCTTCACGCGATCTCCATGGGCTACCGCCATAATCGGGAGACTACGCCGCCGTGGCGCGGCCAGCAATGCAGGCGCCGCGTTGACGCGTCGGCGCGGGACTGCGAAGGTTGCGCGGCGAAGCGATGACGGATAGGGGAAGCTCGGCCATTTCCGCCGGAACGGAAGGCATGACGTCGGACGCGACCGCGGCGCGCCCGCCAAATCTGGGGCCGCCGTTGGCGTTCGTCGGCGCTCTCGCTATCGCCGCCGCGGTCCACGCCTCGCTTTCCGCCCACGACTGGATCGTCGCCGGCCTCGCCGGCGCGGCGGGGCTCGCCGCTTGGCGATGGGCGCGGCTCGGCGAATGGTCGACGCCGGCCGCCATTCTCGACGCGGCGGCCTTCGCCCTGTTCGCCTATCAGCGCAACGATTCGCTGGGCTTTCTGCAGCTCGCGGGGCCGTGGGCCGACGTCGTGCGCCTCGACTTCCCCGACGCGGCGATCGGCTTTGTCGTCTATCTCGGCGGCGGGCTGGCGGCGCTGCTTGGCAGCTATCGCGCGCTGCGCCCGATCGAGGCGATCGGCCTCGCGGCGCTGCCGTTCCTGCTCAAGCTCGCGGTCGTCCTCGGCGCCGATTGGCACATGGCCGAGCTCGGCGCGCTCGCCTTCCCGGCGCTGGTTTCGTTTCAGGCGAAGGTGTTCGTCGGCCGCGCGCTGACGCTGTTTGTCGTCAGCGAGGTCGGGCTGGAAATTCTTTCGTTCATTGGCGTCGGTCGGCTCGTCCGCGCGGCGAAGCTGCACGCGCTGATCGCGGCGATCGCGATCTTCGGCGCGGCGACGCCGCTGATCGCCAATTTGGCGCAAACGTTTCCCGCCTTGCCGGCGGCGATCGTCGTCAGCGCCGCGCTCGCCGCGCTGGCGCAGGCCGGCCTGTGGGGGCTGGTCTATTTCGCCACCGGCCTCGGGCTCGACTCGCTCGGCCAGCGTCCGCCGAGCTTCGTCTCGGCCTGGGGCAATTGGCGCGCCGGCGTGGTCAAGGGCGCGATCTACGGCGCTCTCTACATCCTCATCGTGCTCATCGCCGCGGCGCCGCTGCGCGACGCCGGCTTTGTCGCTTTTCTCAAGCGCGAAGGTTCGCTCGCGGCGCCGATCGCCGGCGCGCTGCTCTTTCCTCTGGCCCAGACCCTGATTGGCAGCGCCGACGGGACCGCGCCCTTCTTTGGCCGCCTCGTCGCCGCCTACCGCGATCGGCGCGCCTACGTCCGCGGCGTCGTCGCCGGTTTGGGGTTCGGCTTAGCCTACCCGCTCGGCCTCGCCGACATGGACCCGTTGGCGCGCTTCCTGTGGACGGCGCTGATCGGCGCCGTCGCCTACGCCGGCGTCGATCTCGCCTTCGACGCGGCGCGCGTCGCGCGAGGCGAGCGCGGCAGGATGCAGAGCTGGCGGTTCTATGCGCTCGGCGTGGCGCTCGGCGGCTTCGTCGCCGGCGCGCTCGGCTGGTATTTCGATGCGGCGCAGATCGGCGTGGTGGTCAACAAGTTCTGGGCCTACGCCGACGTCAATTACCGCCTTTCGGGCCGCGCGCTCGGCGATTTCATCACCTATCCGATCTTCAACAAGTATGGGACGGTGAACCTCGGCGAGGTCGCCGGCGGCGTGCGGCTGTTCTACGCCGAGTCGATTTCCGGCGTCATCAACTGGTCGCTCGCCGCGCCGCTGTTCGCGATCAACGCGGTGTTCCTGACCGCGGCGCTCGATCGCAGCTTGAAGCCGATCAAGGCGCTGATCAGCGGCCGCGGCGCGCAGGGCCTGGTCGAGCTCACCGTGCGGGTGATGCGCTGGGGCCTGTGGATGGCGCCGATCATCAACACCTTCCTGCGTCAGTCGGCCGATCCCTCCTGGTACAACCAGGATGGCGCGGTGCGCACGCTCGTCGCCACCGCCGCCGACATCGGCATGCCGACCGGCGACTTCAGCAGCTTCAGCCTGACGGTGTTTCTCGGTCTGCTCGCCTACGACTGGCTGCGGGTGATCATCTGGTTCGACCACATGGGCCTGCGCGTGGCGACGCTGGTCAACCTGTCGTTTGTCGGCGGCGACCGGCTCGACGAGGCGGCCGGGCGCTTCCTCGGCCACGGCGCGCGCGCGCGCGCCATCCCCGACGGCGTTCGCCGCTTCGGCACTTGGGCCCCGCTGCTCATCCCGTTCTACATCCCGCGCGGCGCCGACTGGGACAAGGCGTGGACCGGCGCCGAGGCGCTGGCGCGCGGCGGACCCATGCCGGGCGCGGTCAAGGCGATGGCGGTCGCCTACGGCGTCGCCGGCCTGGTTCTCGGCGCGGCGGCGATCGCCGTCGCTTCGCGCGCGCGCGAGAAGCCCGGCGCGCCCTCGCTCGCGCTCCCCGGCGCCCCGGCGGCGCTCGGAAAACCGCCGGAGCGCTTCTCCTTCCACAACGGCGCGGTCGGCTTCGAGCTCTATCGCGACGGCCGCGGCGCGGCCTATGTGATGGGCGACGAGCGCGGCGGCTTTCCCATCGACCTCATTCGCCGCCCGCTCGATCCGCTGCAGGCGCGCGGCCATTTCTTCTACCTCAGCGAGGACGACGGCGAGCCGTGGTCGATCGGTTGGGCGCCGGCGCGCCGCGCCGGCGGCTACTGCGTCGAGCGGCGCGGCTTCAATCGCGTGGCGATCGAAAACGCGTTCAACGATGTGCGCGCGACGATGGAGGTCTCGACCGATCGCGAAGGCGCGGTGTTGAGCTGGCGGGTCCATGTCGAGGACCTCGCCGGCCGCGCGCGGCGGCTGCGGCTGACCAGCTTCTGCGAGATCGCCGGCCACCAGACCGAAGCCTACGCGCGCGACGTCGCTTTCGCTGGCATGCATGTCGAGACGATGTTCGTCGCCGCGCTCAACGCCATTTTGGCGCGCAACCGGCTGCTGCGCTCGGCGCGGGCCGATCGCGGCGAGACCGCGTTCTTCGCGGCGAAGCCGGGAGCGAACGCCCGCTTGGTCGGCTACGAGGATTCGCGGCCGCGCTTCATCGGCGAGGGCACGCTCGCGAGCCCGACCGGCTGCGGGCGCCATCGCCCGCGCAAGCTCGACGACGAAGGCAAGCTGTGGACCTTCGATCCCGCCGCCTGCTTCACGCTCGAGCTTGAGTTCGCGGCGAACGGCGACGCCGAGGCCGAGTTCATCATCGGCCGCTCCGACAATGCGGTGTGGGCGGCGGAGCTGATCGCGCGCCGCCTCGGCCTGCCGCCGATCGCCGAACGCGACCTGCAGGTCCGCCTCTACGAGACGCGCGCGGTCGAGCCTTGCCCGGCGCTGCCGGATCGCTGGCCGTTCTCCTTCGCGCCCGACGGGCGGGCGCTCCATCTCACCCACCGCACGCCGCGCCCCTGGTCGCTGGTGATGGCCAACGAGCTCGGCGCCTCGACGGTGGTCGCCAACGACGGCGAGATCTATTCGGCGTTCGGCAATTCGCGCCACAACGCGCTGACGCCGTTCCGCTTCGAGACGACGACGACGACGCTGCCCGGCCAGATCGTCTATGTGCGCGATCTCGACCGCGGCGAGACCGATGCGCCAAGCTTCGCGCCGTTCGAGCGCGCCGACGCGGAATACGCCGCGACCTACGAGCCGGGGGTCGCGCGCTTCGCCAAGGCGCGCGGCGACCTGGCGATGGACTACGCCGTGTTCACGCCGCCCGATTTCCCCGGCGACATGCGCCTTTTGACGCTGAGCAACCGCGGCGAGAAGCGGCTGCGCCTGCGGGTCGCGCCGTTCTTCGACATCGCGCTCGACGAAGGCCCCGACGAGAGCGCGGGCAAGCTCAGCGACGCGGAGGTCGACGGGACGCTGTTGTTCGAGAACCGCCGCAACGATTTCGAGCGCGGCGTCGCCTTCGCCGCGACCAGCCTCGATCACGCCAAGCGCGAGCGGATCAGAGCGCGCTTCTTCGACGGCGCCGGCCGCGACATCCGCACGCCGGCGCTGGTCGAGGAGGAGGCCTGCGATCCGTCGCAGCGCGACGACGGCCGCCGTTGCGCGGCCTTCGTCGCCGACGTCGAGCTGCCGCCCGGCGGCGAGATCAAGGTCGCCATCGTCCTCGGCCAGGCGGCGACCCGCGCCGAGGCGATCGCCGCCGGTCAGGCGGCGACGGTCGAGCGCGCCGAGCAGGCGCTAGCGACGACGCGCGCCTCCTGGGCGGAGCGGCTCGGCAAGATCGCCGTCGTCACCAACCGGCCCGACTTCGATCGCCTGATCAACTGTTGGCTGCCCTACCAGCTTTACGCCTCGCGGCTGTTCGGCCGCCTCGGCCCCGAGCAGCGCGGCGGCGCCTACGGCTTCCGCGATCAGCTGCAGGACACGCTGCCGCTGATCCTCATCGAGCCGCGGCTCGCGCGCAAGCAGATCGTGCTGCACGCCGGCCAGCAGTTCCTCGAAGGCGATGTGCTGAAGTGGTGGCATCCAGCGCCGAACGGCGGAACCGGCGTCGCCCAGCGCACCAAGGCGAGCGACCCGCAGCTGTGGCTGCCCTACGCGCTCGCGCGCTACGTCAGTCAGTCGGGCGACGCGAGCGTGCTCGACGAGGTCGTCCCTTATCTCGAGGCGGCGGCGGGGCCGCCGAACGAGGACGCCTGGATCGTCGCGCCGCGTCCGTCGCGCGAGACCGACGACGTCTACGGTCACGCGCGCCGCGCCATCGTCTATACGCTCGACCGTCTCGGCGCGAACGGCCTGCCGCTCCTCGGCGCCGGCGACTGGAACGACGGCATTGACGCGCTCGGCCGCGCGGGCCGCGGAACCAGCGTGTGGATGGGCTTCTTCCTCTTCAACGTGCTTGACGGCTTCGTTCCGCTCGCGCGCTTGCACGGCGATGAGACGTTCGCCGAACGCTGCGAGGCGGCGCGCGAGTCGGTGCAGGACGCGCTGGAGACCGCCTGGCGCGGCGACCATTACGCGCTCGACTTCGCCGACGACGGCCGCGAGGTCGAGATGGCC
>Ga0181520_10003150_pt1 | contig 29372 bp, 33 predicted proteins | sample PEATcosm2014_Bin_29_FD_132451 | JGI IMG/M metagenome (GOLD analysis project Ga0181520, IMG submission 132451) | Peatland microbial communities from MTU Mesocosm Facility, Houghton, MI, USA - PEATcosm2014_Bin02_30_metaG | ecosystem: Environmental > Terrestrial > Soil > Wetlands > Peat | place...
GGCATTGGCGCGAACTCCGCGGTCTTTACGCTCTTCGACCAAGTGCTGTTGAGGATGCTGCCGGTCGAGCGGCCCAGAGAACTGGTGCGCTTCGAGTGGAAGGGCGGATTCAATGGATCGGCCAGCAGCTTCGGTGGCGACATCGGCGATTTTTTCTCCTACCCCATGTACAAAGACCTGCGTGACAACAACCAGGTTTTCCAAGGCATGATCGCCGCCGACAAGGCCCAGGTCGGCGTCTCGTGGCGCAATCAGGCGGAGAGCAAGGACGCGGAGATTGTCACGGGCAATTACTTCCAGCTTCTTGGACTCAAGCCCGCAGTAGGCCGCCTGCTCACACAGCAGGATGACACGGCCAAGAATGCCAACCCGGTTGCGGTTCTCAGCTACAACTACTGGAAGACGCGCTTCGGAGGGGCGCGCGATGTCGTCGGCCAAACGGTGCTCATCAACGGACATTCCTTCACCATTCTCGGCGTTGCGCCGGAGAACTTTGACTCCGCCATTGGCGGCTACAAGCCCGGTGTCTTCATTCCCATCAGCATGGTGGATGTAGCCATGCCCTGGATGGCCCCCCGCGACAACTTGAACCGACACGATTCCGTCTGGCTCACTTTGGTTGCGCGCCTCAAGCCGGGTGTGAGCGCGGCGCAGGCCGAAGCCAGCCTGGGGCCACTGTGGCACTCGCTGCGCGCGAATGAGTTCGCTCTCTACAAGTCGAAGTCCGAGCACTTCAGAAAACACTACATTGACGAGACCAGCATCAAGGTTGTCGACGATTCCAAGGGATTCTCTCCAGGCCGCATGGACTTGCAAAAACCGCTCATCATTCTGATGAGCATGGCCGGATTGCTGGTGGTCATGTGCGCCATCAATGTGACCACGCTGCTGCTGCTGCGGGCTGCGGGCCGCGCGCGTGAAATGTCCATGCGCTACGCTCTGGGCGCAAAACGCAGCCGCATCGTTTCGCAACTCTTGGTCGAGGGCGGCATATTGGGTCTCAGCGGCGCGGCTGCGGGACTTGCTTTTGCGCCGCTGGTGGCTAAGATTCTGGTGCGACTTATGACGAGCGCCGATCCAGGCAGCGAGCCTTATTCCACTTCCATCGATGCGCGCGTGCTTCTGTTCACGCTGGCGATTTCCGTTGTGGTGAGTTTGCTGTTTAGCATTGCTCCGGTCTTCCACTTCCTGCGTCCCGATCTAGCCAATGCGCTGCGCCAAACCTCCGGAACCGCATCAAGGAATTCGCAACGCTTCCGCAAAGTTGCCGTGGGCGCACAGATCGCGCTCAGCGTCCTACTGCTGGGCGGCGCGGGTTTGTTCGTGCGCACACTCAACAATCTCCGCCATCAGGATGTGGGCTTCCAAACTTCAAACCTCGCAGTCTTCTCTCTTGATCCGGCAAACTCCGGCTACGGCGAAGACCGCACACCGCAGATCGTCAGCAGCTCTCTTGATGCGTTGCGCCGCATTCCCGGCGTCGTCAGTGTTGCCGCCACCACCGATCCCGAACTTTCCGGAGACACCAGTTTTTCCAACTTTTCCGTGCAGGGATATAAACCCTCCGAAGAAGAGCACATGAACTTCGAGGAGCCGCGCATCACTCCCGGTTACTTTGCCACGCTGCGCCAACCGCTTCTGGTGGGAAGGGGATTCACTGCAGCCGACGTGAATGGGCAGCCCAAGGTCGCTGTCGTTAACCTGACATTTGCCAAGAAATTTTTCGGATCGCCGCAAAATGCCATCGGGCGCGCCATCACAGAAGGCGATGGGGACAATATCAAATTTGATACCACCATTGTCGGCGTCGTTGGCGACATCAAGCATGCCGATCTCCGCACCCCTATGGGCGGCGGTGTCTACTTGCCTTATCTTCAGCAGCTTCATCCCACTGGCGTCGTGGTTTACGTCCTCACCGCGCAAGCGCCGGAGGCTGTCGAGCCGGCAATTCGCCAGACCATTCATCAACTGGATTCAACGCTAGTCGTCGACAGTCTGCGCACCATGGAAGCGCAGATTGATGTAAGCGCTTCAGATGAACGCGCGTTGGCTTTTCTTGCCATTGGCTTCTCCGCACTGGCCATGCTGCTGGCCGCCGTCGGCCTCTATGGAGTGCTGGCCTACTCCACCGAGCAGCGCACGCGCGAGATCGGTGTGCGCCTCGCTTTGGGCGCACAGCGAACGACCGTGGTAGTGTTGATCGTCCGCGAGATGGCCATCATCACGGCCATCGCCACAGCGCTTGCGCTGCCTTCCATCGTTGCGCTGGCCCGACTCTTCCAAAGCCAGTTATACGGCGTTACAGCCTTCGACTCTATTACAATGTCAGTAACAATTACACTTACCCTGGTGATGTCCGCGCTCGCCGCCGCGCTACCGGCCCGCCGCGCTGCTTCCATAGAACCCATGCGGGCCTTGCGCTCAGAATAACGCGCCTCAATTTATCAGAGGAAACAAAACGCTGAACACGCCGCTACAAGGCATCCAAATGTCTTGCGCCGCAGGAGCAAAAGCTATTTGCACGCCGTTTCATCGGTGAAATGGGTCATTTATTGAATGAATGAAAAGGCAAACTGGAAATGACTACAGGAATTTTCCACCTGCCATTACCACCTCGGCAAAATCGGGATTCTCCCAATTGCAATAGGCCAACCTAAAATCTCGAAGGAGAATCATTCTCCGCGCGCAACGCTGCTTGAAACTACGGCGCTGCGCACAGATTGTGTTATCGCGCATTTCGAAAGCTGCTGAAATAGTGACTCAGTGCGAGTCCCCGTCGTGATCAGCGTCGCTGCTCGCAGCCTTCTGTCCTTGCGGGCTGATAGATACAGTGTCTGGTTGCAGGGTGGCTGGTGGTGTCTGTGCGGTGGGTGGTGTGGAGGGCGCCTTCTGGCTTTGGGGGGCGCTCGCTTCGGGAGTTGTTGAACCAATTACGGACAGGCTCATAGATCACCTCTGCTCTTGCTATCGGCGCGCATTACAAAAGTATTCAGGGGTTTGAAAATGAAGTTTACGTCATCTTCCGAAAGGAATATTCATCTGGCTTTTCAAACAGGCAGGTTGATAACGATGCGCGCCCCGGTCTGCTCACGATTGAGAGCTGACACCGTGCCGCCGTGGGCACGCACCACCGCATCAATGAAGGCCATGCCAAGTCCGTGACCATTCGACTGTCTACCCTTGACCCTGCGTTCGAAAAGATGAGGCAGCACTTCGTCATCAAAGCCTGGTCCGTCATCTTCCAGCGTCAACGATGCGATTCCGCCATCGATCTTGAGAAACAAGTTCACCGTGCAAGCCGCGGGTAGGTGCTTCAGTTCGTTGTCAAAGAGATTGGCAATCATGCGGTGTATCAGAGCCTCGTCTGCCTTAATTCTGATCGGACCGCCGCTCTGCAAACGTACGCTCAGGCCTCTATCTGACATCGATGGCTCATAGAGGTCGATCATGATTCTGAGAAGTTCGTCGAGATCAACTTCACTGCGCGCAAGTCGTAGCGCATCGGCTTTAGCTTCGGCCACGTCCAGCGATTTGTTCAGAAACTCCGTCAGTCGATCCAGTTCCTCAATCACGATGACAATCGGTTCGGTTTGATCGCCGGAGGACAATGCCATCTCCAGCTTTCCGCGAATTGCCGTCAGCGGGCTGCGCAGATCGTGCGCCAATGAATCAGTAATGGTGTGCAATTGATGCATCGAATTCTCAATGCGATCGAGCATACGGTTCAACGTCAACGCAAGGCTGCCAACTTCATCGTGGAGCGCGCCGGTTGGCACGCGGGCGCTCAGATCGGAATGTCCGATTCTGGAAGCTGCCTCGGTAATTTGACGAGTCAGACTTAGCATACGATAGGTGGTAAAAAACACTATGCCGAATCCGAAAAGCACGAGCAACAGCCACAGCAAAATGAAGCGAGCGCGCAGGTTTCTGAGTACCCGCAACTCGTCCCGCTCCGACAAGCCGAGGTAAATATAACTTCCATCATTGATGCGCGTTGCGGCAACGCGAAAGGGAGTATCAAAGCCTTGGACGCGCAGGTCCATCGGAGCGCCCGGAAGAGTGCTTTTTGCTTGTATGGCCTCCAGAATCTCTTGGCCGTTTCCCGTGCCAACCCAAAGCATCATTGCGTCGTTGTCGCCGGTCTGAAGAAAGAAGACTGAGTCGTTGGAAGCACTGGCGGAGGTATCCCTGTTCGGAACTTCCTTGCTTGCCAACTCGGCAATTTCCTCAACCACGCGATCATGCAACGCATTCTTCGGTGTCTGCTCGGCAACATCGCCTAGTACATCAACCTCACCGGCAAGCCACGCATCACTCCGTCGCTGAATGTCGTTGGCGACAAACTGGTGAAGAAAAATAAAGACCAGCAAAGTGCCGCAGGCAAAGGCCAGTGTCGCCCTCAGCGAGATGCGCCATGCCGCGCTATGCAGAAGTGGATTAGCGGTCTTTGAGGACATAGCCCACTCCTCGCAGCGTGCGGATCAGTGGCTTCTGACCTGGCCCATCGACTTTGCCGCGCAGGCGATAGATGTGCACATCCACGACGTTTGTGTCCGGCTGAATGCGCATCCCCCAGACCTTGTCCAGAATCATGGAGCGCGTGACCACGCGGCCTGCATTGCGGCAGAGATATTCGAGCAGTACAAACTCCTGTTGCGTAAGCTGGAGGACCTGCCCGGATCGCGTAGCCTCGCGACGCAGCAAGTCCAGTTCAAGATCGAGGACGCGCAACCGGGTCGCCTCGCCTGTCGGAGGGCCGTTGCGGCGCAACAAATTGCGTAACCGGGCCAGCAACTCTGCTAGTGCAAAAGGCTTGGTCAGATAATCGTCGCCGCCCTGCTCCAGACCGCGCACCCGGTCATCGACGGTGCGCCGCGCCGAGAGGATCAGAACCGGCGCGGTGATCCCAAGCTGGCGGAGCTTGAGTATCAGATCAATGCCGTCCTGATCCGGCAACCCAAGATCGACAATCAGTATGCCAAAATCTCCGCCGATTGCCAGCCGCTCGGCCGTCTTGCCGTCGGCCGCAGCCTCCACCTGGTAGCCTGCCTCCTGCAAAGAACTCCGCAGGAAGTTCTGTATATCAATTTCGTCTTCAACAAGCAATAGCCGCATGATGAGATATTAGTGCATTGCCAATCCATTTTTCACTGCTTGTTCCAAAATAAAATTGAAAGGGCGACGAACAAAAAGTAATCCGAAGATGAACACATTGTCATGATCGTAACAGCTAACTGACCCGCATCCTTGATAGTCTTATCTGTAGGCGAGAAATTAGTTCCCCGATGATGAACAAATCTTCATGAAGCCGAGCGGTTTCTTTTGCTCTCCAATAGAGAAGAGAATCTGTTTTAATCATGAATTGCAACTGAGCAGGCAACTGGGAGAATCATCGCCTTGATTCTCCCGGACAATTTTGCAGCCGTTGTGCCACACAAGTGAAGGAGGAGGAAAATGAGCGCAAAAAGCGTCAACAAAAGCGCGATGAATGCAACCTCGTTTGCTGAGACCTTCAGCGCAGGGCTGGTTCTGCCGTCCGAAATCGATCCGCGTTTTGCGGAGGCTCTGCGCCATGTGCTTGACCATCCGGGCAGCCTTGTCCGTCCGCGTATGGTACTGCTGGTGGCGTCAGCCTACGGCCTTGAAGATTCGGCGGCGCAGGACCTGGCAGTTGCGCTCGAATACTTCCACACCGCCTCGCTCATCTTCGACGATCTACCCTGCATGGACAATGCGATGGAGCGGCGCGGTGTGCCTTGTGTACATTTCAAATACGGCGAGGCGGAGGCGATTCTCTCCGCGCTGGCGCTCATCAATCGCGCATATGCGTTAATCTGGCGCGGCGTATACACAGCCTCTCCGGAATCTCAGCGATGCGCAATGGTGTACATCGAGCAGCTTCTTGGCGTGCATGGACTGCTGAACGGACAGAGTCTGGATCTGCATTTTGCGACCATGCCGCACAACCGCAAGACAACGGAGAGAATTGCGCGCGGCAAAACCGTTTCCCTGATCCGGCTCACGCTGGTTCTCCCCGCGATTCTCGGAGGCGCGTCCGCACGGGAGTTGCAACTGCTGGAGAGAATTGCTCTCTATTGGGGCCTTGCCTATCAGATGACAGACGATCTGAAAGATATTCTCGATAGTCAGGCGAAGGCCGGCAAGACTGTTGCACGCGACCTGTTGCTCGACCGTCCAAACGCGGCTTCAGTTATGGGCATTCCCGCCGCCATTGAGCGTCTTATCCGCTTCATTGATCTTGGAGATCGCTCTCTTGCCCGGTTATTGCAAGTGCGGCTTGGACTTTCGTTTCTCAGCAAGCTTCGCAGTAGCCTTGAAGAAGAGCTTGTCCGTATAACCGGCAGTCTCCGTGAGATGTCGCTGGGAGCAAGATCGTGATCTTCATTAAACTGATTGTGACCAATCTGCTCTGCCATCGAGTCCGCTCGCTCATCAGCGTGTCCGGCATCGCCCTTAGTGTTGCGGCCATGCTGACCGTGGTGACCATTCTGCAAGGCGCCATCGGAATGTTCTCCGGTATTCTCTCCAGCGATAGCGAGATTATTGTCTTTGAGCGCAACGTTTCTGATCTCTTTTTTAGTAATGTTTCCGCCACGTCATTTCAGGAGATTTCCAATTGGCCGATGGTGGCTCATGCAGATCCTGTGCTTTTCGGAATTGTTTCCAGCGCCGATCATCCAATCATCACCTGCTTTGGTGTGACGGCCAATGACGCGCGCATTCGTACAGCCAATTGGATTGCAGGCGACAGATTCAGTTTCGCGCAGCATTCCGATGATGTGGTTCTCGGTGAGCGGGCAGCGGAGTTCCTCACGACAAAGCTTGGGGATCATGTGCCCATAGGACATGGGATTTTTCATGTAATTGGCATTCTAAAAACCGCCAACGGCTTTGAAGATGGCGGCGTGTTCATGCCGCTCAGCGCAGCGCAAAACTTTTTTCACAAAGATGGAACTTCTTCAGTGATCACCATCAAGCTGCGCAACAAGGAGGACGCAAGCCTGTTCAAGAGCATGGTCAAGGAGAGATTCTCGAACCTGATTGCGCTTGAAGACGCGGAGTTTAACCGCTCTTATTCCCAGTTCAAGATACTCAAGGCCACGGCCTGGGCGGTGGGCGGATGCGGCCTTCTGCTAGGCGGATTCGGCATCGCCAACACGATGATCATGTCGGTCTTCACGCGCATACGAGAGATCGCCATTCTGCGCGTCAACGGCTTTTCGCGCTTACAAATTGCCGTCATGATTCTTGGTGAATCGGCAGTGGTTTCTCTCGCCGGCGCGGTGCTGGGCCTTGTGACCGGAAGCTGTCTTCTTTATGCTCTCAAGCTGGTTCCGGCGCTGCACGGTTATGTGGATGTAACACTGCAACCTGCTGTCTTGCTGATTGTGATGGTGCTTGCCCTGATTACCGGCATAGCAGGCGCTCTCTATCCGGCCGCATATGCTGTGCGCGTTAAAGCGGTGGAGGCGCTGCGCTTCGAATGAATTCATCGGCACAAACGAAGATTACTCCGCATATTGTCTTGCGAGCTGAAGGCGTCTGGAAGAGCTTCGACGATGGAGCGATATCGGTTCTGAAGGGCGTGGACTTTGCGGCAAGCGAAGGTCAAACGGTAGCGCTCTGCGGACCGTCGGGTTGTGGCAAGAGCACACTGCTGCACCTGTTCGGCGGCCTCGATGCGCCTGACCGCGGCCGCGTCTCGGTCAATGGAGTTGAGGTTAACCGTCATTGCGATTTGCTGCGTCTACTTCGCTACGAAATTGGCTTTGTCTTTCAACTCCACAACCTCATCCCAGATCTCACGCTGGAAGAGAATTGCCTTATTCCTACTGTGGCGGCGGGCCTTGATCGCCACGTTGCACAAGCACGATTGCTTCAACTGGCAGAGCGCACCGGCCTCACGCATCGACTTACGCATCGCATTCAAAATCTCTCAGGTGGCGAACGACAGCGCACCGCGCTGTGCCGCGCATTGATGAACCGGCCAAAGATTCTTCTGGCCGACGAGCCGACCGGCTCGCTGGATGAGCAGACGAGCGGAGCGGTCTTTGATCTGCTGCTGGAGGTGGTCGCGAAGGAACGCGTAACGCTGGTGATGGCCACGCATGATCGCGCATTGGCCGCACGCTGCGACCACTTGCTGGAGATGCGCGACGGGAGGATTTATGAGTCAGTCATCGCCTGACATCAGCACTTCCGTTGGCTGCGCTCAGCAACCCGTTACAGTTGCCGTTTGGCACAGTCTCTTCTGGCTGGTCTTCGCCAATGCCATCGGTGTGCTGCTCTCCATTCTGCTGCTCGTCCCATCGCTTAATGGATTGCTGGGCGAGTGGACTTATGGCCGCTTGATCATGGTGCACATGAATCTTGAACTATATGGCTGGACGAGTCTTCCCATGGTCGGCTTTCTCTTCAAGGTCTACGGGACAGAGCGCGGACCGCTGTCCAAATGGTGCAGGCCGGTGCTCTGGGTGTGGTCTGCGGCGCTGGGCGTGGGCGCGTATTCATGGCTCTCCGGCCACTCTAGCGGCAAACTCTTCCTTGATTGGTCCGGTACCGCTCGCGTATTTTTTCCGCTGGCGATGCTGGCCCTTTGGCTGTTGCTTGTAGTAGCGTTTATGTTCGAATGCAAGACTGAAACTCTATCTGTACGCGGCGCAAAAATTGCCGGGCTCATGTTTCTCCTGGTTGTTCCATTTGTAATGTACTTCGCCTCCGGCCCGAATTATTATCCTGCCATCAATCCCGACACCGGCGGCCCTACCGGCGCTAGCCAATTGGAGTCCTCACTGATGATCGTTGCAATTCTGCTCATGCTTCCCTTTGGACTCACGCAGCGCAAGGCGGGACGCGCACCGATCATCCTATCCGCCTGGGCAATCATGATGCTGGAATTCATTCTCTGCTTCGCGCTGGGCCGCGGCGACATGAGCCATCATCGTCCCGCTCAATTCATTTCGCTTGGAAGCCTTCTCGTTTGGATTCCGCTCACGCCCGCCTACTACGCGGCTTTCAAGTGGAACGAAAATACCCGCCGCTGGCGCATTACATTCTTGGCTTGGTGGTCGGCGCTGGTTCTCACCGGCTGGGTTTTATTTCTTCCAGGCATCCTAGATTATTTCAAATTCACCGATGCTCTTGTCGGCCACTCGCTGCTGGCCATGGCTGGCTTTACATCGAGTCTGCTGATCTTCATTCTCGTTCAACTGCTCGGCGAAGATGGATGGATCTTCAATCGCAGGCGCTCCTTTTATGGATGGAATATTGCCGTCGCGGGTTACGTTGTGCTGATGACAATTGCCGGTTGGCGTGAGGGCTCTGATCCAACCTTTACGATTCTTTCCGGGCCAGCCCGCAATGCCATCTACATTTTCCGATTTGTCGTTGGAGCGGTCATGCTTGCTGCGTCGATTGACTGGCTTATCGATGCAACGATGCTGCAGAATAAACATTCTTCCATTTCCGTGGTGCAGGAGGTTGCTGCATGAATCGTCGCATACTCATTGGCTATCAGTCGGCGATTGGTCTTTCAGACGCAATAACCGGCGCGCTGTTGATGATAGTGCCGGAGTTCACACTTTCGCTGATGCGTCTTCACGCGCCCGCAGATGCGTTGCCGTATCTTTCATTCATCGGCTCTTTCGTCCTCGCCGTCGGTTTGTCGTGCCTTTACGGCGCGTGGCTAATGCTTCGTCGTGATCGCCCATGCAAGCTGGAGATTGTCTGGCTTATTACGGCCATCACACGCGCCAGCGTGGCCATTTTTGTTATTGGTCAAATCATGGCTAATACACTTGAGACGGGCTGGATCACGGTTGCTTTCACCGACGGAGCTTGTGTTCTCTTCCAGGCGATCGGGCTGCGTAAAGGCTGGCTGGCTCATGTTGCGCGGTAATCGCATCTTTGCCGGATGGCAAGGTGCGAGCCTTGTGACGATCACCTATGTTTATTTTCTGATCTTCGCGCAATTCGCTTTCATCAAGCGGCGCTCTAGCCTTGGCATTACAGACTCTCATTTGACTGTGGTGATGGCTGCCATGGCCATTGGTGGAATACTGATAAGTTTGCTTGCGCCGCGGCTTAAACTCTGGCCCTCGCTCAATCTGCGACTGCGCGTCGGACTGTTCGCGTCCGGCTCGGCGGCATTCTTATCGCTCTCTCATCTCAATCTTGCCTCCAGCATTTTGGTTTCATTTATGATTGGTGCGGGACTGGGTCTGCTCACTGTCACACTCGTCACGCATCTACGCCACTGGGCGGGCAATGGCAATCCGCTTCTGCTGGTTGGCCTGGGCACGGGCGCGGGCTATTTTATCTGTAATCTTCCCTGTCTATTCGCGGCATCGACTGAAGTGCAATGCGCAACATCGGCTGTGCTGTGCTTTACTGGAATCGGTATCACTTTTTTACCAATATCAACGAATTTTGAAGAGATAGAAAATCTCACGTTATCAACAGTCCCGTTTGTGTGCGTGCTGGCCTGTTTCACGGCTTTAGTGTGGTTGGACTCCGCCGCCTTCTTCATTATCCAAAAAACCCCTGCGTTGATGGCTGGAACATGGGAGGGATCCGCCCACCTCTGGGCGAACGGAACGCTTCATCTTTTGGGTGCGCTGGCGAGTGTGTGGCTTCTTCGCCGCCGAGGTCTCTTGATTGTTCTCTCTGCTTCATTCCTAGCGCTGGCCATCGCATGCCTTCTATTGCTTGATCCACATCGAATCGCACTGGCATCCATCTTCTATCCCATTGGAGTCTCTCTCTATTCAGTCGCATTGGTTGCATATCCGGCGCTGCTAGCCTCTGCTTCATCCATTGCAGAACGCGGCCGGATGGCTGGATGGCTCTACGCCGTCGCTGGTTGGATCGGCTCAACGGCAGGGATTGGGATGGGCCAGAATCTAGGCCACATTCCGTTGTTCTTCATGCTGGTGGTTGGATGCGTCATTTTGTTTGCATGGCCATGGCGCATCATTGCCCAACGCAGGCGCGAACTTACTTTGACTTTGGGATTGCTTTTAGCTGCTTTTGTTTTGTTCAATATTCTGAAAGCCGGCAGCGCATCTTCGCCACTCACTTACGTCGAGAGAGGTCGGCAAGTTTACATTTCCGAAGGCTGCATCAACTGCCACACGCAATATGTTCGACCAAATTCGCTGGATGTTTTGATTTGGGGCCCGGTTGAATCGCTCCAGGAGCTTCGCCATGAGCATCCACCGCTGATTGGAAATCGCCGCCAAGGACCCGATCTCTCCCAGGTTGGTGGACGCCGTTCAGCGCTTTGGCTGAAGTTGCACTTTATCGATCCGCCAGAGGTCAGTGGCGCTTCCATCATGCCTTCCTATTCCATGCTTTTTCGCGATCATCGCGGCGATGATCTTGTGAGTTACCTTGTAAGCATGAAGGGAAGCGGGATGCTTCAGCACAGAGTAGAAGAGGAGAATTGGCATCCATCCTTTTCCGCAGTGGCGATGGCCAACGCCAGCGATGGACAGAGACTCTTTCATCGATTTTGCTCCACTTGCCACGATGCAGGCGGGCAGACGCGCTGGGCGGATGGATTCAAAAGACGTCCTCCCGATCTGACGGTTGGACCGTATCTGCATCTATCATTTTCAGGCGACATTGCAGAACAACAAAACCGTCTTGCACACATTGTCAAATTCGGCATCCAGGGAACCGATATGCCTGGGCATGAATACTTGCCCGACAACGAAATTGCTTCCATTTCTCTTTGGCTATCGCAACAGATCCGGCAGCCGAATCCAAACCAATAACCCCCATTTAGGAGATGAATCATGAAGACCATTACACAATCAATCATTTTTGTCTTGCTGCTCATTCTTGCGCCAGTTGCAATTGCGCAGCATCAGAATTTCACCGTGAAATCTGCCGCCAGCAAAGTCGCTTTCTCTCTGGCTGGGAACGCACACCATGTCGATGGAATCTTTCACATAGAGAGCGGTTCAATCAATTTTGACCGCAGCGCGCGGACCATTTCAGGATCGGTGGTCGTCTCTGCGGGCAGCGGAGACAGCGGTGATCAAGGCCGCGATAAAAAGATGAAATCTGATGTTCTCGATGTCGCTCATTTTGCCGAGATCTCTTTCGTGCCAAGAAGCTATCAAGGGACCATTGCGGACAGCGGCAACTCCACGATTCAAGTCACCGGTATTTTCACACTTCACGGAACTCCACACGACCTGACTGTACCGGTGCAGATAACCATTGAAGGATCCAAGCTCACGGCAAAGACGAGTTTCACTGTTCCTTATGTTCAATGGGGTCTCAAAGACCCAAGCATTTTTATTCTGAAGGTTGCCAAAGTCGTTGATATTGAACTCACGCTGGAGGGCCTGTTATCTTCCTCAAATTGATCTGGTTGGGTCCATAGAAGCCTCATCTCAGACTAAACCGTCAATCAGATCGGGTGACGGATGCACCGCCGATTCCGAAGCGCTCTTGTGGCTGCAATTGACCTCGCAGCGCATGATCAAAAGTGTTGCGTCGAGCCTGATTCGTGTTGGCCCGATCTCTGCCACCAAGCCCCGGACTGTTCCAGGTTCGGTGGCAGCCATGTTTTTGGGAGCATATTGAGCGCAGCACAGCGCGCACAGAATACTTCCAGGGCTCGACATCTTGGACCGTTTTTGGAATGAGCCATCTTGTTGAGCCTCTACTTTTCGCACTTTCTGTCTTGGCAGCGGCAACGATTGTTCGTTCCTCAGGCCAGAATCATCAGCGGGCAAATCGGCCTCAGTGCCCGATATGCATACGCCCGGTGACAGCCCAAATCTGCGAAGTTCAGGTCAGCGTCAATTTTTTTCATTCCTAATGACTTGCAAGGCCATAAAGGACTCAACTTGCACTGAAAAAGAGTCGTATTTGACCCCGGGTCTCAACTGTTGCTAAACTGTACTTGCGGGGTGGAGCAGCCCGGTAGCTCGTTGGGCTCATAACCCAAAGGTCGCTGGTTCAAATCCAGCCCCCGCAACCAAAATCCTCTTTTGGTTTCTATGGTTTGAGCCAATCTCACAGTACGGCTCGATGACTCTAAACCTTGAATCCCATCCAACATTTCTTAATTCCTTTACGCATAGTTTTACGCAATCTCGTTCCGCGAGGCTTCTCGTGTGTACGGCGTAGACGTTATGCTCCACTTCCCCCCGACCTGTGGAATACTTTCGCTTTTACTTCGCCTATACTCATGAAATGGCATTCGGCTTCCCCACCATCGAGCGTAGGCACTTCGTAGTCACCTGCAAGCGGTGCCGCCGCGATGTGCCATCCGGGCGTGAGAAGTTCCCCTTCCAGTCGGTCGCCGTCGAGTGCCCCCTGTGTGGAGAGTTGCGCCGGTACCTGCCCTCGGAGGTCTTCCTCGGGAAGCCTGACCAACTGGTCACCCGCCAGCGGCGGGTCGGAGGCCGGTGATGTTCAACCCAGAGGCCGGTATGCCCCCGCAAGACCAAACCCACCACCGCGTGTACATGTCCTTCATGGATAGGCATGGCTGGCAGTGCCAGTTCTTGGAGGCAGACCTCCAGACTCCCTTACCGCGAAGACTGCACTTCGCATCATCCAACAAGGTAGTCGAACTCGTGGAACGCGCCGGGGGATTCATCGACCAAGAAAGCCGTCTCATGCTGAATCAGGGAATCTCGATGGGCAGGGGTGGAGTGTTCCTGCGGCTCACGGATGAGCAGTACGCCAAGCTGAGAAAGATTTGAAAGGAAAAGAACGATGGAAGTCGCGAGGCTGTTATATGACCGGAAGGAAGCTGCGAGACAATTGAGCATTAGCATCCGTGGGCTCGACTACATCATCGCCTCCAAGGAACTAGATACCCGTCGTATAGGGCGCAAGGTGCTCGTCACTCATGCCAGCTTGGTGAGGTATGCTTCGGGAAACCACTACACGGTCAAGCGACCAAACCTAAACCGGGTCAGACACAATGTACGACGAACGGCACTTCAAACCGCATGAGTTGGCACAACTTTGGGGCGTTAGCGGCGATACCATCCGCAGATTGTTCCGGGATGTGCCCGGTGTACTGGTTATCGACAGACCAGAAAAAAGGTACAAGCGCGGCTATTCCACGATACGGATTCCTGAGTCCGTCGCAAAACGGGTCTATGAAAAACTATCTAAGGGAAAGCGGTACTAGACCAACTCGTCACCCGGCAACAGCGTGCCGGAGGCCGGTGATGGCTAATTCTTTGTCGTAGGGAAGTGACGCTATGATTCTGTAGCAGCTATCATCTTTGGTTGGGGAGACAATCCTGTGAATGATGAACTTGAGCCATTAGCGGCGGACATGCGAAGCCGAGCTGGGCATTACGAAGTGCTAGGTGAGACGTATGCAAAGTTCGAGTTCTTTGAGAAAGGTTGGAATCCATACAGTCGATTCCTTGATGTTGACAAGGTAGACTTCATCTTGCGGAAACGAGCCCCAAATGGTCGCATTGTCTACCGAGAAGTCCAAGTCAAGTTTGGAAAGATTTATCCAGTTGGTTCAGCATGGGAACGCGAAATTTTTGACTTCACTTCATGGCGGTTCTTCAGGGAGAACGAGTTTTCCGCAGTAGTAGAGCAGAAAGACTTTTTTATTGCGTACGTCTTGTCCCGTGACCCCACTCCTGAAAGACCAGCCTACCAAGGCGACATTTTCATCTTCCCCATTCGCGATTTCGACAGTATTATCCGTTGTGGAATTCCGAGCAAAGGCCAGCGCAAAATCTACCTCTCAAGGTTGAAAGGCGAACAAGAACGCTGGTTTCTCAGGCGCGTAACTCGCTTCTCGGAAATCACCGATAAGACTTGTCTGGAAGTCACCAAGTATCGCCGAAATTTTGATGCGTTGTTGTGAGACAACTGTGCCGCTGTGGACGCGGCGGTTCGACAGGGAAGACCGTGACCGCGATGAGCAAGCGGTCTATGCGGCGACGGCATGGCTGCAACGAACCGACCGTGACGGCTCTCTCGGAGTGTTCCTCAATGACCTCAAGAACATTGTGCTGACGTGCCTCCCTTGCAATTATGGCCGCAATGGTTTCACTTTAGAGGAGATGGGCTTGTTCGACCCTAGAAACCGCAAGCGTGTTGAGTGTATTGTCCCGGATTGGGACGGTCTTGAGCGACTTCTCCAGTAACTGGCAAGTCGGCTCACGGCGGGGTTGAAGCTAGCTTGAGAGCGGCAGGTCAACGTTCGTGTGGTGCCGACCGGGAAAGCCATCGAGGAATCGGTTGAATTCGCATACGAGGTTTACAATCGAGTGTTCGGGAAGATTTCCAAGCTACTGGGCAGTGAGGTACTCCTCCACTTCGAACTCGAAAGGCAAAGCGAGGGAACGATGATTTCTGAATTCACTGAGTTTTCCTATGGATTTTCTCTAACGCAGGAATTGATGCAGTCAGGTGGGGCTTCTGGCTATTGGGCACCCTATTTCCCGTCCCTCATAAAGGAGGGGAAAGCTGGCGGAGGCTACGATGTTCGTATTGATAGGGGGAGGTTTCTTTACCTGCAATTCAAACTCAGTGAATACATGGTTGGTGGACCGCGAGGGGCGGGGCAAGAGGATGTAATTGCACTCCCCTATTATAGATTTTGGGTAACCCCTCGCTGGCTTTCAAAGCAGCACAAAATGCTAGTTGGCTTAGACCAAAAGGGAGCGGAAGTATACTACGCAGCCCCTATCTTTCACACAGAAGATTCCTTAAACAGCGCATTCAATTCAAGAACTGTTGCTAACAATTCAGCTTTCTTCAGCCCTGCGGACATTGGCTACTTGCAAGATGATGAGTGGCATTGCATGGTATTCAGGAGCGACGTTCCACCGGGGTACTTTTGCTCGGAGCCTAGAGAAACTAGGAGACATACTTGGGAAGGTCTGAAAGAGAAAATGCACAGAACTGAGCCGTGCCTTATATCGGAAATGGCGACTTGGCTGAAGGAATTGCTTAATGAAAATCAAGTGAATGGCTTAGATTCGCTACTAAGCGTGCAAGTACCGGAAGAAGAGCCGCTTCACTCGCTTGCATTCATAGCTCGTGCTAGTCGTCTCTCCCTGCACGCTGAAGTGTTCTTCATGCCTGAACTCAAGGAAGCCTAAATGCCCCATTCAACCGCTACATCGGCATCGATTTCTCCGGCGCGGTGACGCCCAAATCCAGTTGCAAGGGCATCCGTGTGTTCATGGCTGAGGGCTCCGGCAAGCCGGGACAGATTCAGCCCCGCCGCTACCACTTCATCGCTGCCTCGAACTCCTCAGGCGTAAATGACTTGGCAGACTTTCGTGCTCTCTCGATGTCGTAAAAGGCGCGTTGCTCCTTGAGAAAGATGTGGACCTCTAAGTCCACATAATCAAGCAGTATCCAACCACAAGTTCGGCCACCCAAAAGCTGACTTAAGCCCCAATCGTTCTTTAGTCGCAACTCAATTTCATTGGCAATCGTGATGGCGTGTTGTTGGTCGGCGGCTGAGGTCACCACGAAGAAATCTGATATTGCGGAATCGGCGGGGGCAAGTTCAAGGATGCGGATTTCTTGGCCGAGCATTCTTTCACAAATCGCAGCCACGGCTCTGACCAATACTTTAGTTTGCTTGAGTTTTCGCGATTTCCTCCGCCACAGACTATCCCAGTTTAGATACACCGAGAATCCGATGAGGATGACTGCGGCAATAACATTCGTCGCTTGCCAATCTGACCTCGCCATCCTTACGGGCAATACCGGGTTAAATAGGACAGCAATCGTGCCAAATAACCACGTCAAAGGAACGCGATTCCGTGAATACAGGCTGCTTGCGATGTAGGCGGAAGAGCCGCAGATAAAGACTCTGAGGAGTACGTACATGAAGTACGGCCACTCGGTAAAGGCCGCAACCAAGAGGACGGCAGCACATGCACCAGAGTAAATTGTCTCGGTCTTCACTTGTCCGTTCATTAGCTACGCCCCAAAATTCGTCACATGACAACAGCCACTAAACAGCGCATTGAATGCTGTGAAACGCTTTCCCGCCGCTCGGATTGTAGCCGGGGCGCGGTGTAGCGAACTGTTGACGCAAGATGGACACATTGCTGATACCGGATAGCAGGTACTCTCGCCAACACTGTCCCTCTTGAGATTCGCTATTGCCGCCCAAAAACCATGCGCTCAAAACAAGATGCCCTGCTTGGTTGTAAGCAACCATGTGAGGCTCAACAAGACGGGCACCGGGGGCTTTACCCAAGCTGTACTGAAACGATATTTGGTTCCGGCCTTGAATGGCAGCGCAGATGACAGTAACGCTCATAATCTCTCGCTTTCCGGGGAATAACGAAAGTATACGCCTTGCTCGTTTCGGTCTTCCACTGCGCCACTTCAAGCCGCACTTTGAGTCAGACCACTTCCTCACCGTCCCTCAACTGTCCGCTGCTCCATGAATTGCTCCAACCCCTTCATGGAGTACATCACCATCCTGCCCATACGGGTTACTGCTGGACTGCAAGGCTCCCCTCTGCTTCTCCATGCTCTGAGGGTGAAGACGCTGACGCCGAGGAACGTCGCCGCTTCAACTTCGCGGACGTACCTTGCCTCTCCTCGTGCTTGAAGCCTTGGTGCCGTGCCAAGACGAGCAGCCACCCGACCAGCAAGCTTCTCGATGAGTTCCTCTTCTGCCAGTGCGGCCATTGCAGGGCGCTCTTCACCAAAGATGCGCCTGAGCGAGTCCGTCACGCAATCTCGTACCGCGTCGATGCGCTTCTGTAGATGACCAAATTCCTGCTGAATTTCAAGTAGCTCTTTTCTGGCGTCGGTCAAATCTCGGAGCGTTCTCCGCATGGATGTCCTTTCGCAATGTAGTTTTATAACCGAGTGTAACCCACCTGCGGGGGTAATATGCTCATTGCCAACCGCAATTGCTGCCGAGTCCAAGTTAACTTATCACTCCCTGCTCAATAGGTCTTTGCGTCAGTACGTGACGCGGGTCACCGCCAGAATTAAACACACGGCTTACGGTCGTGATTATTGGAAAAGGCGGCGTTAGTCATGTCGAGCGTTTACATTGTGAAAGAGGGCGGGAAGACCGAATCCATGAAGGTCGTCCACTGCAAGAATGAGGAAGAGGAACTCCAGTCAATCCTGATGAACAATTTCAACCTCCTCCCCGGCGACCAAATCAACCCGGACAACCCTTCCCGTTGGATGCTTATCAAGCGTGAGATGCCGGTTCCTGACCCTTCCAACGGTAAAGACCGATGGAGTATCGACTTCTTCTTCGTTGACCAAGAAGCCAAGCCGACCTTCGTGGAATGCAAGCGTTACCACGACACGAGAGCTAGGCGTGAGGTGGTCGGGCAAGTATTAGAGTATGCTTCGAATGGTCAATACTACTGGAATGCCGATGACCTTCGAGCACACGCTGAGACGACAGCAAAGGCGAACGGTAGCACTCTGAGCGAGGCTATGATTGCAGTTCAGTCTGGCTTCGAAGATTCGACTGAGGAATTCTTCAAAGAAGTCGAGCGAAAACTCAAAGCCAGTGACATTCGAATTGTGTTTTTTCTTGAGGAAGCGCCGACAGAATTGAAACGCCTTGTCGAATTCATGAACGCGCAAATGGGCACAGTTGAGGTACTCCTCGTAGAAGCTAAACAATACAACGGCAGCAACATTCGGTTAGTGGTTCCTACGCTGTACGGCTTTACCGAGCGTATTCGTGAAATTAAGCGTGCCGCTGCTGCGGAGCAGAATAGAAAACCCATTGCAACGGATTGGGAGAGCTTCAGAAAGAACGCAGAGCAGAAGGGACTAGAGGAACAGACGATTGCCGCGATGCGCGAGGTATACGATGCGTGCAAAGCTCTTCAGGCTGATATTTCTTGGGGACGCGGAGTCGCAACTGGTTCGTTCAGCCCGATTTGGCAGAGCATCCATTCGTCCATTGCTCCCTTTTCGCTATTCGCGAACGGGAAGCTGGATACGCACTTCAGTAGTTTTCAAAGCACTGAGGTTGCGAAGGAATTCTCGACTGCACTAGCGGCCAAGCTCATTGAAGGAGGCGTTGAGCTTCCAAAGGGGTATCAGGATAAATGGCTCACTATCCAGCCGGAAAACTGGGTACTCCATGTAGAGATGTTCATCGCTGCGCTGCAAGATGCTCTGAGGGACAGCATATCTCAAACCATGTCGGGGTAACGAATGGAGGGAAATCCCCGTCCTAGGGGTTCGTGTAATCAATCGGTATACAAGTAGTCTTGCTATTGCGCTCAGCGAACTCCTCGACTGGTGTTCTACTGGCCTTGAATCAAACTCATAAATGAAGGGAACGTTTCCGGTGTTTCCCATTAGGTCGCCAGAAGTGATTTCTTCACAGAACGGGAGTAATGGAGAGCCCACGGAAATGGCAAGCGTATGCGGAGTGAAAGAGCAAGGAAAGCCTGAGACGATGAGGCGCGTTCTATGCAGCGACGATTGCTTGAGTGAAACTGTTTCGCCACATGTCAACACCATCGTTCAATATGTCGATGATGAATTTGGCAGCAAGGCTGAGTTATTCACGCCGATTGTCGTACGCATGAACGCGAGACAAGGTGCTGAGTTTGAGAAAACAAAGTCGCCGGGGGTGTACGTTTTCATTGACGAAAATGGCGATAGCTTGAAGGTTGGCAAAAACCATTTGAATGCGTCAAAGAGAGCTTTGGAACATTGCAAGGACGATACCCACTCGAAAGATGGGACGATACACATGGCAGACCGTGACAACGAAAAGACTTACCTGCTGGTGTTTGCGCTCCAAAAAGACGATTCTCTCGAAGAGCACTATTCTCTGCATTGGGTGCTAGCTCTTGAGTATTTCCTAGAGAAGAAACTGAAACCGAAGATTCCTTCACTGCGGAACGGCTAAGCGAAACGAGGGGGGTGAGTATGAACGTCCTTGAGGTCATTGGTGGCTGGCAGATGAAGGCGAAGAGCATTACACCGCCGCAGGGCACCGGCATCCTCCCGGCTCGTTGTGGCTTACCCGGTCCTGCCTTTTTCCCCGAAGGCTTCGGTCTCCAGAACCCGACCTCCGATGCGATGTGGCCGAACATCATGGCGGTGGGGCACAACTTTGGCTGCGAAGACTACCGTGACGAAATCAATGCTGCTGGTCGAGAGGACGACAAAGCTACATGGCGCAATTTGCGTGGGTTGCTAACCGATGCCGACGTGCCAATTGAGTCCTGTTTTATGACCAACTGGTTCATCGGTCTTCAGCCCGGTAGCAAACAGGTGGGCGAGTTCCTCTCACGTCAAGACTCGCGGTATGAGCGCGAGTGTAGCGAACTCCTTGTGGAGCAGATACGAACCCTGAAGCCGCACGTCATCTTGCTGCTTGGGCTCCCGGTCGTCGGTCGCGCACATCGAATCATGCCAACCCTTAGACCTTGGGCTGACGCGCCGAACTGGAGCGTAGTCGATTTGAGCAGCCTCGGCTCAGTTGCACACGAAGTTGAAATTCCCGGCACAGAAGTAAAGGCGAATGTCGTCGCTCTTCTGCATCCGTCGTTCTCTCCGTCAAACCAGCGGCACCGCAGGTCTGTGTCCCCGGTTAAAAAGCCGGAGGTCGAGATGATTAGGAGTGCGATAGCCAGAACAGCAGCGAGTTCAGTTGCGGCTAGAACTAACCGAGGTTGAAATATCGCGACCGCAAATATGATTCATAAGGTGTGCGAACCACATAAGGTGCGAGTTGGCTGAAAAATCGTTGGTAGCTTTCATATCGAAACTGAACTTCTGTCGAAATGAGGCGACTAAACTCGACAACCTCAGAACGATGTTGGTCGGATGCGTCACTGCCATCTACCTCGTACCAGAGATAGAGCAAAAGGAAACGGCCTTGTCCAAAAGTCCGTGTTAGCCCGAGTATATGCTTCAGCAATTGTCCAGCGTCAAGACATTCGAATCGCTTTGTGACGTTAAGGCTTTCAGCAGTTGCACGGCACGAAGGCAGCGCCTCCCATGTTTGTGCCTTCAGAAAATAGGAGGGGCGTAGGCACTCTTTGTTGCCTGACTGGTATGGCTCGGTAAACTTGCTCTCGACGGCAATCGGCAGACCTGAAGAATCACTCGTGGGGAAAACAACATCAAGGTTTGCTCGTGCGCTCCGAACACCTGTTGGAAATTTCCGCTCGAACCCCGGTTGCTCGTACCCTGAATCTTGCACGGAAAAAGCCTTGAGCAAAGGAGATAAAGTTCGTTTGCGCCAATAATCAAATACGTTACAAACCAAAGCGGTTGACGACCAAAGGGAGTATATTTTTCCAGCTTCTTCTAGCGTACCCAGTTCGTTTCCATCTCCCTCTACAATTTCCATTCTGCTCTCTGGATTTAGGGGAGCAAAGAAGTTGTCATTGAGATTCTTTACACGCCCGTTTGATGCAATACTGATTCCGCGAGACGCAGCCCAGCACTTTTGACGTTCTTTAATCAGTTCAAGCGTGGTCGTCTTATCCATGGCTTACTTACCCTCCGAACTGAACTATAACCCAAGATTTTGACTTCGCCGGTTTTGCTGGGCTCAAATCGCCGCTGGCTCGGGAATAATTAGGCTTGACAAGAAATCATGCGCGACCCCCTTGCGCTGCCAATCTGGCCTTCGCAGTGGAGCGGCAAATAATGAAGTTTAGTAACCAAGCATCTGAGTTCTCTTTTCCATGAACTGTTTCAACCATTCATGGAGCACACCACCATCCTGTCTAAGCAGTAACCGGGGACGCAAGGTTCTTCTTTCCTCCGCCACATTCTTGGCGCTGACCCCACCCATCACCCCGGTGCTATCTTAAAAACGGGAGAATAGAACGATGAGCATAGCCACTTTGATTTCCAGCATTGACGCCGATATAACCAAGCTTCAACAGGCACGCGCATTGCTGGACGGGGCGGCAACACCAGTAGCGAAGAAGCGAGGCCGACCGGCAAAGGCTGCTGGGGCAGCAGCCGGGGCCGTGAAAACCGCCGCCAAGCCGGTGAAGAAGATGCGGACACTCTCACCGGAAGGCAGAGCGAGGATTGCGGCAGCGGCTAAGGCGCGGTGGGCGGCTGTGAAGAAGGCGGCAAAGAAGTAGGCCGAGAGTGCCGGTGCTTTTAGGTGGTCAATCACGCCTACTGCCTAACGGGCACTGGCTTCACTCGCCGGGTTTGGCTACTCCTCCTCTGGAGCAATGAGGCCGCGCCGGTACCATTCAAACGCTCCCGGCGTGCTGGCGGCGTCGGGGTAGCGTTCATTGAAAGCCACTCCGAGGGCAAAATAGGTCGCGTTGTATTCGTGCTGGTTTTCGTCACTCGGCTGCGACTTGAATGCGCCCCGTGCGGCCAGCCAGCGGTTTATTGCCTCCTCAAGAGGCGGGACGGAACGGACAGCGAGATGCAGGTTTTGAGGTATTTCCATGTGTAGGGCTCCTGCCTATGGTTTTGGAAGTTGGCCTTTGAAAGGTGTTTGCCTCATCATCTATCGGAGCCCAGCAAGTCTCACTTCTGGAAGAGGCGACATCAGCGGAACAGGCTATTCTGATACTGATACAAATGATGACTGAAATCCAGTGCGCGAAAGGAATGCTTCTATGTGGATTTTCACCCGATACGGTTTCTTCTCAATCGCCTGTGCAGACAAACCAGATGGCACAATCAATCCCGATGTTGTGATGGTAAGAGCGAGGCTTCAAGAGCATTTGGTCAGCCTGAAGTCCCGTTTTCCAGACTCTGAAATTGCGAAAGGGGAGATTCTTCGCTGGGATGGACGTGACTACAGGTATCGCATAATTGTGCCAAAGGTCGCGTGGGTGGCGGCGTTGGCGGAGATGGCGACGGAGCAGAATTGGTCAAACTTTAAGAACGAGACGGGCAGGTTTTCTCGCGCCAAGAAGACAGCCCATGCTTACGTGGATGCTCTGCACCGCATTTGGGATGTGATGCACCGCTTGCAATTACAGGAATCAAGTGAGGCTGAGAACGCCAGACACTGAGAATGTGTTTGCTGCCCCGGAACCGCTAGGCGAGGAAGCCCAGCAGTTCTGGAAAAGATGTTCGAAATGCACAAGCACCGTGGATTGAAACCAGCAATCATGAGGCACTAGGACAGCGAAAATTCTCGAACGATTCAACTCCTAATCTGGTTGCTAACACGCGAAGTTCCTTCGGCAACGACCCGCCAATAACAAGTACGCAACGCGAACGACAAATTCTTCCATGAGAAAGCAACTCGGCGGATAACAATGCCCTATACTTTATTACCTGAAATATGCCCTTCTTAAGCTCCTCAAATGGCGCGGTTGACGGTTTGACCTCAAAGCCAATCCATTCCTTGCTGGTCTTAGTGACAACATCCGCACGGTCTAACGACCAGAATAGATATTCGCAGGACGATGACTCGACATCACCTTGCAATTTTGGAATGACGAGTTTCGGATTGTCCCGGATACACTTTTGCATCTCGGTATGTTCAGGGCTTTTCCCTTTCGGACCGGTCTGAGAAGCGAACTTGGCCAACGCGTCATCGTCGGAATCTAAATCAGCCAAGGGTTTCAAACCAAGCAAAGCTAGTAGCTGCATCCAATAAGGCCATCTGAACACTTCCTGCCTTAAGCCATCGACAGCAGAAAGCTGCTCCAAATGCTGCATTTTGGCTAGTTTTGGGTTATTTACAAGCAACCCCCTGCCAAAACTCAACTTGCCCTTCTTCGTGACTATCGCCGTGATGTCTGGAATCAGACCCTCTCCAAATAAATGCTCCTTTTCCACTATCCTCAGAATGCGATGCACGCAGCCAAAAGCAACATTCGCCCACTGTGCGTTTCCAAGACCTAACGCTGCACTAACTTGTGTATAGTTAACTGTCTTTCCATTTCGGGCACACTCCGCTAAGAACGAAAGAGTAGGGCCTGTGTATTTGAGAAGCTTTTCTCTGCCTATCGGGCGTCCACCCTGCTGTGCTTCAACGCTTTGTTGAACAGCGAGGATGATACGCGAGTCTGTTTTATTGAAACTTGTCATGGAAATCGCTATTCCTCCTTCGGGCTATACTACGCCAAGAATCGTAACACGGTACGCGCACAATGGCACTGTCGGGGATTACTTCATGTGTCTTTCCACTCGGCTCACAGACTGGAACTTGCATCGCTGCATGTTTGGCGCGGTAAACCCGAGTAAGCCTGTCTGCGCCACTCCGTTCGCTCAGATGTAGACTGGGACTTAGACGGATGCTAAATGGAAGAGCCAGTCTAGTGGTGCATTCTGTTTGGCCTGTACGCTGGAAAACCAGAGGCACGGAAACCATGGCAAGATATAGGGTCATACCCATCCTCACACTGCTGCTCGTTGCCGGGGTGGTGTTCGCTTCTGCTACTGAGGTTCAGCAGATTGCTATCCGCTCCGGCTGGAGTGGCCTCGGAACTCCGCAACACACTGAACTGCTCATCCAGAACGACCATGGAGTGTATCGCCTTAATGGCGCTGAGGTAGATGCTCACGCCATCAACGTGTTCCTGACCAGCGTGCGAGAAACCGTCATCCCCAAGCCGTCTTTGGCGAATCTCGGGCTCAGTAAGTCATGGTTAGAAACCAATGCCGATGCAATCGTTCGTGACGCCAAAGCAAAAGAATCCGAGGATTCAACATATTGGCAAATCGGCTGCGGCACACCAAAGCAGAAAAGCCTGTTCAAAAGTTCCTACGCCGACCCGGCTTTTATTGCCAAGGTTCTGCCTGAACTGTTTCAGTGCTGTCACACCGACGACTATCCGGGAGTGAATGTCACAATCGCATACGTTGACGGCTCAACTGTCGTGGTCTCTTCACATTCACAAAGCGAGTTCATGTTGCCTTGGAAGCTGGAGGAGAACGGTAAGGCAGCGGAGACGTTCAACAGCAACATTTCGACTGCTCTTGCAAAACTGATGCCGGATGGGACAACCAACCGAGAGCGGATTATGGGCGATGGCCTTGCTCTCCACTTGGCCGGTATCGTCATGAAAGATATTGAAGAGCGGTGGAAGCTGCTGGGCGCTGAAAGCAAGGACGGTGAGGCACTCTCGCGGATTCGCTCTGCCTATACTATTGTTACCGCTGATGTGAACGTCAACCACGATGTCACGTTCGGAGTCTATTCGGAGAAGAATGGAGGGGAAGAAGAGAACCTTCATGCTCTTGTTAAGAAACCGACGTTTCCCAAGGGTCTCACCGAAAATGTAATCCTTCGATACCGCAACGGGAAGGCGATTGGAGTTGATGGTTTTTTGAACGGGGCAAGTCGCTACGAACAGCTTGTATTATCAGTCCCGTGGCTTTCACGTCTCCGTGCTAAATACCCCAATTCGGGAACGACACTGCTGTGGGTTCACGATGTATCGTTCAGCGATAAGGCCATGAAGCAATTTTCTGCTGATATGCACGTGCTTCGAAAGGACGCTCTCGCCATGGAGGTTCGGAAAGTACAGCGCGATGTCGCAGTCCTCAACGTAAGCTACGGCGATTGGTGGCTGGTCTTACCTGACAAGCGCATGGTGCTGTGGCGATACGAGTCGGTCTCCGGCCTCTTGGGGTTCAAGCAAGCCGATTTCCGGTTACACGAATGCACAGACTATCAAGGTGTTACTGGCGGCTGCGTCGGCGCAGTGGTCTCGGCGGAAGGTGAACTCGTGAAATAACCGAGCGATGGTCGGCTACCTTGATTCATTCCAAACATTTCTGGCTCTTGCATAATCCAACGACTGCTTGAGATGAGCGTGAAGGCCATACGAAGCAGCTTTCTCGTTGAGGATGTTCCACAATACATCATCGGGGTACCTGTCACATTTCAGTCCAATTGCCGCGACATGACCGCTGATTTGATGCTGGAGTTCGTTCAGCCCTTGGAAGGCTTTGACTTGCTCTTCGCCTGTTAGGTCGAGGCCAAATGCCCGACCATGAACCGTGAGTTGATTAGAAACAAAGCAGAGGAAAACCTGCTTGTCGCAGTCCGACAATGCCAAGTACCAACTTTTCAACTCGTCGATATTCATGCCGCTCTTTCCATCGGCCACGCGGGGTTGTCTTTGTGCTCCAAGTTCCTCATTTGCAGTCGGAGTACCCTCCCCACACGCCGCAATGCTGACAACGAAACAGATAGGCGGTCGGCCCGTGGTTCAAGTCCATCTGATTGAAGTAGAGAGTCCACTGTTCATCATCATATCCAGACTCGGCTTTTATGCAATCCAGAGCAGCTCGGTCGAGACTCTCCAGTTCTAGTTTTCCAGCGCAACCAACAAATTTAGCAGCATCGTTGCAGTGCGTGAACCATTGCTCCTGCTGCCATCCGGCGAAGGACGGTGTGCGAAAACAGATTTCATCTACAACCGCCTTCGGCGGAGTGGTCCACCGCCCATACCCTCCGACGCCTAATGAGTCTACAAATTCGATTCCGAAGACGCTATGGGCTGTGCCGTCTGCGATGCACCATGGGCAGATACGCTCGTCAACTTCAGCATGGCAGTACGCGGAGCCGACATAAATCCAACCGCGAGATTTCCCACATGCGAGGCACTCAACGCTTGATGGAACTATTGACCCAGTTGCTACCGGGTCTGGATGGTATCTGAATTGCGGAAGAAATGAAGCAATAGCCTCGACCATTACATAAGCCTAAATCACTCGGAAAAGAAATCTCAATGATTCTGACAGTTTGTCCCCACATTCCGAAGCCAATGCTCTCCGTTTAAGAAACACGACCAGCGGTTCCGTTTTGTACTGGGGCGGCTTCACGCCAGCGCGACTGGTTCGGCCACGCCGTAGGGGCGGACGGGAGCGGCAAGCGAGTCGAATGACCGTCTCACTGAGCCCGTCAAAAACGTCCTCTTTCTGTGCCATCACCGCCAGCGTGAAATCAACAACTTGGCGGAACCGTTTCTGGCATTTTTCTGCCTGTCAGAATCGGTCGATTGTGACGGCAAATCATAGCCAAAATAGTTACGGTCTAGGGATCCTATAGGTATGAGAATCAGGACTGCGATTTACGCCCGTGTTTCGCTGAAAGACGGGCGGCAGGACGTTGAAAACCAGCTTCGGCTGCTGAGAGAGTACGCCCAGCGTGAAGGATTGGAAGTGGTCAAAGAGTACGTTGACCACGGAACTGGCGGCAATGGCAACCGCGACCAGTTCAAGGCGATGTTCGAAGCGGCGGCACATCGCCGGTTCTCACTACTGCTGTTCTTTTCACTCGACCGCCTTTCGAGGGAAGGAACGCTTCAGACCCTTCAATACCTTCAGCGGCTGACAGCTTGCGGGGTTGGGTACAGGAGCCTGACGGAGACCTACCTCGACAGCATGGGGCCGTTTTCAGATGTAGTCATATCCCTGCTCAGTTGCATTGCCCGTCAGGAGCGCCTGAGAGTCAGCGAACGTACTGTCGCGGGGCTTATGAGGGTTCGAGCCGAAGGAAGAGTCTTGGGCAGACCCAAGGTGGTGCAAAGCGCGAACCGTGTCATCGAGCTACGGCAGCAAGGCATGACGTTGACGGCCATCGCGGCGGAACTCGCCATCAGCGAGAGTTCGGTCTATCGCACCCTGCGAAATCCTCAGCAGCAGACATAGCAGGTGCATAAGGTCGTCCTCGCAGATTGAATACAAGGTGATGAGGGCTCGGCTTGTCGGGGCTGGTTACTCTTCCTCTGGAGTACGGATGAGACATTCATCAGGGAGGTCTTCTGGGACGATGAAGTAGGCGACATCATTTGCCGGCCCACATGCCATGCCGCCGCCGACGACCTTGAGCGCCTTCCCGGATGCAGGGAAAGCTTCGACTACCTCGTCCAAGGTCATCTTCCGGGTGTTTGCGCTTTCATAGTGCGACATCCACGCCGCCGCCAGTGGCATCCCCTCGACCGCGCATTCCTCTGGGCACAGGCTCGTTATCACGGCCAACACAACCGTGCCGGGAAAAACGTCGGCGATGTCCTCATCATCCCAAAGGATGCTGGTTCCCGTCTTGGGGCATCTCAGGCCAACAATCGCGTCCTTGTCGATTCGCTCAATCTTCATCGCATCCTTCCTACTTCTGGACATCCGAAACAGTGGCGTATTTTCACTTCACCCTGTCTGGCAAATTTCAGCCAGAATGTCAGCAACCCCATACCTTCGAGTCTCAAAGACGTTCCAGAGACCTTTGCCTCCGCCTCTTCATCTCTTCAATAAACTCCTCCGTCTTTCTGGTGGACTCCTCTACCTTCATGCGGGTGGCATCAAGAGCCGCTATCAACTCTTCGTTTGTTGGCACGTTGTGTGGAGATTCCTGCATCTTCATTCCACTGTCGTCAGGAGCCGACGCCGAGGGATGCTGATGCACATCCCTGTTCACCGTAGTCGCCCCCGCCGATTTCCGAGGCTGACGAGGCGATTCGCTGCTATTGACACCGTTCTCCGTCCTTTCCTTTTTCCGAACTTCACAAAACCGCAGGATATGGTCGCACGCACTGTTTATCACTTGAAGCTTCTCTAACGCTATACGACGGGCGCTATCGCTCTTCCCTGCCACCTTGTCATCATGGAACAACTCATTGAAAGCACGCTTCTTCGAATTGACGTCCTCGTCCGAAGCTCCATACGGGAGGTCAAGGAGGCGATATGACTTGTCACATTTCTCACAATCAAACTCCCTGCTGGATTGACTACCTGCCGAGTACGAGTTTCTGGCGTATTCTCTTTGGGCACGTTGCGTTCTCTCTGCATTTCCTTGTCGCCCTGCCGCCGCATCTTTTCTAAAGTATTCTGCTCTATTCGCATCTGCTCTTCGTCTTTCCTCGTCGGCTTTACGTTCGGCTTCACGCCTTTCCTCGTTTGCTTTCTGTCGTTCAAAAGCGGCTGGTTCTTTCGCTCTCTCGTTATAGACTCGGTTGTATTTGATACGGTTTCGGATGTACTTTTGGAGAATACCGAAACCGAAGAGTGCAAATATGAGTAAACAGACCCTATACTTTGAAATATCAGTTTGGGCAGAGATGACGGCAATCGGGAGACCGCCAACGAACACAGCAAAGATTGTGTAATAGGGAGTGTAGAAGAAGGTGACAATAATTAGAATGGTTAGAGCGGGAATCAAGAACGAGAACAGCGTTAACGGCTCTCCGTTGCATAACTGAATGACGGGGTAGAGCAAACCTGCTCCAATCAGCAGCAGGATGATAAGGACTGTCTGCATCAGGCTCTTTGCCCATCTCACAGGAGCCAGCAGAGTGTTCATGCCGTCGTAGTATTTCTCTTCTGGAGTGGGCAATGTAGCCTCTCTTCACGTTGAAGCGTTGTAATTAAGAACTGCGGCGACAGCGGATGATGCCACTGCCGCCGCAAGCGTTACGTTATGAACC
>Ga0181520_10003152_pt1 | contig 29362 bp, 28 predicted proteins | sample PEATcosm2014_Bin_29_FD_132451 | JGI IMG/M metagenome (GOLD analysis project Ga0181520, IMG submission 132451) | Peatland microbial communities from MTU Mesocosm Facility, Houghton, MI, USA - PEATcosm2014_Bin02_30_metaG | ecosystem: Environmental > Terrestrial > Soil > Wetlands > Peat | place...
CGAAGCAAAAAAAGCCGTCGGTGTACTCTCTGCTGTTATGGAGAGTGGCGGATGGGAGGAAGGATAAAAAATAACCTATCCTATAACTAACGGAACCGTGCATATACATTTTTATTTGATATACTATACGTAACATACCATTTATGTCTGAACGCATACCTGACGATATTAGGAAAATTATCTCTGATGCCATTCTCGCCCCTTCAGGAGAGAATTGTCAGCCGTGGAAATTCATCCTGCGGCCCGACGCGGCCCATGGTGCACACATCATCGATCTCATGCTCCTGCCCGATCGCGACCAATCGCTCTACAGCTGGGAACAGCGGGCATCGTACATGGCGAACGGAGCCCTTTTGGAAAATATGAGTATATCGGCGCGCGAGCGAGGTTTTGAGCCGAAGATTGTCATTTTTCCGGATACGGATAATAAAGATTGGGTCGCGCGAATTGAGCTTATTAAAACTGTTCCGACACATTCATCAAATTTATCAAAGTCACCAAAGTCGCCAAAAAATCCCCTATACTCCTTCATCGCCGAGCGCTCCACCAATCGTAAGAAATACGACACCATCATTCTCGAGGTGGTACAGAAACAAGCGCTTCTCGATTGTTCGGATCTGGGTTCTAGTTCGAACGACGATCCGTCATCTACCGGCAAAATCTCCGTCCTCTTCACCGAAGACAGCGAGAAGATGAAATCGCTCGCGCGCGCCGGCAGTGTCAACGAAAGCGTCATGATGAGCAACCAGTACATCCATCAGTTTTTCTTCAGCCATATCAACTGGACGAAAGAGGAGGATGATGAGACCAAAATCGGCTTTTTCATCGACACGCTGGAACTGCCGCCGCCAGCACTTGCCGGCTTCAAGCTGTTCAAGCATTGGCCACTGACCAATCTCCTCAATAAAATTGGCCTGTCAAAAATGGTCGGCAAGCAGAACGCGCAGATATACGCCGCTTCATCCGGCATCGGCATCATCACCGTTCCCGACCTTTCCGCCGAAACGTTCGTGCGGGCTGGTCGGGTGCTTGAACGGCTCTGGCTTACCACGACATCGCTCGGTCTGTCGCTTCAGCCACTTTCAGGTCTCTTATTTTTCATGTACCGCATCATGGCCAATGACACCGAGCGCTTCTCGCCGGCACAGGTGGAAGCGATCAAGGACGCGTATGAGAATATTCGCGGGATTTTTGGGCTTGCAGGTAGTGCGGCAGAAAGTGGCGACAAACCTATCGTTGCCTTTATGTTCCGTATCGGTCACGGTGGCAAGCCGACGGCTCGGTCGGCGAGGTTCTCGGTGGATGAGGTGGTGGAGATTAAAGATTAAATAAAAACAATGGAAATAAAATCTACCCTCACCAATCGTTCCGGCCAAGTTCTTGACGTTATATACCGCGATCTCGACAGTCTTGCCGAGCTTGATGCTGTCGGCAAGACCAAAAATGTTTCCGGGGTTCACGGCTTTTGCTTTTATGGGGAAAAAATGGTCATCGTTTACGCAGAGGCAAAAGGCTATTGGGGTCACCCGGGCGGCGGAGTCGAGCCGGGCGAAAGCATCGAGCAAGCGCTCATCCGCGAGGTCAAAGAAGAGACGAATATGCGGGTGGTCAGTCAGCACATCATCGGTTATCAGGAGATCTTTGAGCCGGATGTGTCGGACTCGTCTGGTGCGCCCGGTAGTGTCAATGCTATGAGAATTGTCACTCAAACCCGCTCGCTCTGCATCGTCGAGCCATACGGCCCTTTTGTGCTTGATCCCGATGGTGATGTCACAGAAATCAAGCTCATAGATCCGGCGGAGCTCACTCACTATGTTGATTGGGGTAAAATCGGAGAGCATATTTTGCAAAGGGCACTCGAATTAAAGAAGGGAATATAGATGTCTAGTCTGTGTAAATAAAGAAGTAAATAAAAAAAGCGGAATCCGTAGACTCCGCTGTGTGTAAGTGTTTTTCTGGTCAAGCCATAATGACTTGATTGTGAACCAAACGCTGATAGTACTCGTTCGACTGGAGGAGCTCCTCGTGGGAACCTTGGCCGACAAGCTTACCTTCGTCAAAGACGAAGATCTTTTCGGCGTCCTTCACGGTGGCGAGACGATGAGCGATGATGATCGTCGTCTTTCCGGCCGATGCCTCGCGGATGCTTTCGCGTATCCGCGACTCATTCTCCGTGTCGAGACTTGATGTCGCCTCGTCGAAGATGAGTATTGTCGGATTTTTGATGAGCGCTCGGGCTATACCGACACGTTGCCGTTGACCGCCGGAGAGCTTGATGCCACGTTCGCCGATCATTGTTTCCCAGCCTTTCTCCAATTTGTTAGAGAATTCTGAGACACGCGAGAGCTTGGCGACACGGTCGAGTTCTTCGGCTGTGACTTTCCCGGCTGATCTATTCATGCCGAATGTGACATTATAGCGCATCGTCCCATCAAATAGGGCGACATCTTGCGGTACGAGTCCGACATTTCGGCGAAGCTCTCGATAATCGAGCATCCGAATATCCACACCATCAACAAGCACATGTCCGCCCTGCGGATCAAATGCCCGGAGGATGAGACCAACAAGTGTTGATTTTCCCGCTCCCGATCTGCCGACAAACGCGTAACGTTTGCCTTCATCGAGAATAAACGAGACATCCTTCAATGCTGGAATCTCCGCTGATTCGATCGCTTTTTCCACTCCTGTTTCTTCTTCAACATCATCATTCAACATGTCCTTGTCGGTACGCGAACGATAGGTGAAGCTGACATGCCGGAATTCGATGCGTCCTTGCAAGTATTCGATGGGAACTGGCTTGATCGGCATGACGATGTCCGGCTCGTAGTCGAGGAAGCGGAAGTACTTGATCGTCGGACCGATGTTCTTTGCCAGATTGCGCTGGATGTGGCTGATGTTCGTAAGGGTGCCTAAGGCGGACATGATCCACCATGAGGTTGTCACGAACATACCCGTCGTCATCTTGCCGTTGAAGGCGAGATAACCGCTTACTGCCATGCATGAGGCCTGGAAAAGCCAGATCGTCCCTTGACCGATGTAGAACCAGTTGATGTATGAGATCCACATGGGTATACCCTCGGTGCCTTGACGGGCATTTTCTGCATCGCATTCAGCTTTGACTCTCTCCTCCTGTGCATTGACATACACGACCTCGGCATTGCTGATGACTTCACCGTGTTTTTTGCCGATTTGATTTGACAGCGTGTCGAGCGAACGAATTCGCGGGACAAATCTACTGTTGTAATAGATCGTGTACGTGACAAAGATGACAATAGCGATGAGAGCGCATAAGCCGACTTGCCATGCATTGATAAACAGCAGGGCTGTTGGCAAGAGGATCATGAGCATTGTTGGTACGAGCTCATAGACTCCTTGATAGATGATGCCGGAGACCGCCGCTTCGCCTTTTCTGATGACGTCTTTCTTGATAATCGAATGCCCGAGATGGTGTTGTCCCATCGATATACTGAAGAATTTTTCCATCGAAATCCGCGACATGTGCCGCGAGAGATCGTATTCAAGCTTCTGTATCTCAAACCACTCTTTCCCGTAGAAGACGACGGCACGGCTCATAGCCAGTCCGAGCCACGTCAGCACTGCGACCGTGAAGAGGTGTGCGTCATGGCTGGTGACAGCCGTAACGATACGCCCCAAGAGGATCGGCATAGCCGAAGCGATTGACTGCCACACCAGCATGATTGTCAGGCTGGTGAGGATGTACCGATGGTATGGGGAACAAAGCGCCCATACGCGCCCTAGATATTTCAGTTTTTTCACACGTCAAAGATCTTTTTCTGAAGTTTATATTGTTTTTTCCACCAACGCATAAGCGTGAGGAAACCATAAATATGTTAGCATATTATATATAGTAAGTCAAATGTACACAAAATAGATTTAATGTTGTTATTTGACTTTATATTATAGGTGTGCTAGGCTACTAAAAGAAAACCACTGTGGCGAAGAGTCCAGTGCGTTGAACATAAAAATAAAAAAAGAAAGTGAATTGGTTATGTTACTACTTGCCATCGTTTGTCCGCCTGTGTACTTCCTCTGCGCCAAAAAATGGGGAATGTTTTTCATCACCGCTGTCATGGCTCTCATTGGCCTTGGCACAATCTTCCTCATCTTTCCCTTCCTGATTCTTTGGTTGATCGCCATGTTCATGGCGGTATATCACTGGAAGCAACAGCGCTTGACCAAGCTCATGAATGAGCACGCCGAGAAGATTGGCCAATCTGTTGCCGCTAACCTCAAACAGGCGAATGGGTAACAACCCTACCAGTCATCTTTCAGTTAAATCTCTGAGACCATATTTTGGCCCCAGAGATTTTTTTTATGGCTGGATGCCCGCCACCCACTTTTTTGCTATATTATTCCCATGTCCTGCCGCCTTTCAGAGATACATAGCGCCATAGCCAAGCTTGAATCCTTCAAGTCCGACTCGCGTTATGGCTATGCCGGCAACCCCGACATGCTCTACGCCATCGAAGAAAATCTGCTCTTTCTCAAGGCCATCCGTAGTTTGCCGCGTTACTTCACATGGCTTGTCGGCAGGGTACGGCATATTGACGGCACACGGCTGAAAGAGCTGACGGATTTTGCGGTGCCTGAGTGGGATGTTGCGATGCATAGCCGGCTCATGGAAATTGAAAGAAATAAACGTATAAAACTTGGTGCACCGCTTCGAAACAACATAACGACCAATCTTTTTCTTTTCCTCTGAAGATAAGAGCTATGCGTGCGGAATGATGAAACAAGTATAGCATGGGGTGTACGTACTGAAATATATGACGTGGGGGATTTGTTGATAACTTTTAGCGAAGGATTTGACAGATTAATATCAAATGCTATGCTGTACTCTAGGATAGAACATCGAGAACAACAATTGAGTTTTTGGTGGTATCTATCTGTAAAAAAAGTAATCAATGAACGCAACTACAGTCAGTATTCCCTTGAAAGATGATGACTTTCAAGTTTCAGGTTGGTGCGGAAATCGGCCCAAATGTGTCCAAGTCGCAATCAAACCCGAAGGGGTGGCGGTCCGCGACAGCAAGGATGGATCCAAGACGACGCTGACCTTTACCCATGATGAATGGGATGCCTTTGTCAAAGGCGTTAAGGACGGCCAATTCAATCCGTTGACATAAGCCGCTCATCCCGGCGATCAAGGGGGAAACAAATTGTTTCCCCCTTTTATTTAATAAAAACAATGAAGAAAATTATCTACATAATTCCCGGACAGGGAGAAAATTGTACGCTTGCTCGGTATAAAGCGCTTGCCAAAGTTTTGGTAAAAAAAGGATACAACGTCAAGAAAATAAATCCGGACTGGTATCGACCACTTTTCGAGCAAATCTTCCCGGTAGAAAAAGATGCCGTCATTTTAGGCTTCTCTTTCGGAGCGGTTTTCGCCTATCTTCTTGCTAAAAAATACCCATGCAGAAAAGTTATTTTTGCTTCACTTTCTCCACTCCATACGTTTTCTCGGGAGAGTCTCATACAAGATATGCGACCATACATGGCAGAAACTCTCGCACACGAAATTGCTATAGATTTCAAGCATATAAAAATTCAGCTTACAAGTCTCAAAGTGCCTTATATTTGTCTCGCTGGCCAGTATGAAAAAGGTATCGCGGCAGATTTTCTCGTACCGAAAAGTGGACATCGCATCACCCCTGCATATATTAAATGTATTGAAAAGTTGGTTTAAAATCCTTGAGGAAAGTTTCTCCATAATGATATATGCGAGGTAGCTCTTTTTTGCTATACTATACTCGTACCATCTTAAATTATCATGTCCTCTCGACACGAAGAGATACAGAGCGTTATAGCTAGACTTGAATCCTTCAAGCTCGATCCGCGCTATGCCGGCAATACCGACATGCTCTATGCTATCGATGAAAATCTGCTGTTCCTCAAAGCTATTCAAAGTCTGCCACGCTACTTCGCATGGCTGGTCGGCAGGGCGCGGCACATTGACGGCATGCGTCTCAAAGAGTTGACGGATTTTCCGGTGCCTGAATGGGATGTCGCGATGCATAGCCGGCTCATGGAAATTGAAAGAAATAAACGTATAAAACTTGGTGCACCGCTTCGAGAAAAAATTCTGCACTATATACTAAATCAAGAATCGAATCAGCAGAATAGTCAAAAGACTTTAAAGCCGCTGACAATAGTTAACTTAGGCGCCGGAGGTATGGAAGTCGATCGACAAGTCGGAGAATGTCTTCTAGAAAAAGGTTACCAAGGGCAGGTTATCTTTATCGGTATCGATAAATCTTCCACAACCCATGCAATCGCAAAAAATAATTTGAAATCTTTTGGCGACAAGGTCACTCTTCTTGAGATTGATAATTTAACGGAAGAAAAACTTGCCGATGTCAAGAAAAATCAAAAGGGCATAGTATATATTCTTTCCAAGAATGACATTTTTACTCTTGAAAAATCTTTTTCTTCTAATTGTTTTGATATGGTATACAATTCACTTTTTATGCATCATCTCGATCCGGCGCAAAGAGGTCGGATACTAGAGATTATGAAAAAGATCGCCAAGAAAGTCCTCATATATGAAGGCTATAGAACATGGAAAGTTATTATTCCGCAGACTATTGTCGCGTGGAATTATCCAATTTTCCTGTCGGCTACCGTCTTTTCTAACATACGTTTCAATACCAAAAAAGAAGTGCAGTCTGCCGCCAAGAAAAAAGGGAATGTTTCTTTTTATGGAGGTACTGGACATTATTTACTCGAATATATCTAGCATTATATGATATTTAATCAAGTCATTCAGACACTCTATAGCCTTCCGTTTACCAATGTGGATCTTCTCATTGTTGGTGTTGTTACTGCGGCCATTATGCTTTTGGGTATCGTCATTTATTTTAATGACAGGCACAGCATAACCAACAGGACTTTTGTCGCTCTTGCCATCTGGGCTACCTTATGGGGCATTTTGAATTACATCAGTTATCAGACGAATGTTGATGCAAGTCTGACGCTATGGCTTCTGCGAATCGTCCTTTTTCTTGCAGTATGGTTTGCGTATTATCTTTTCAAGCTCATGTATGTTTTTCCTGAAAAAGAAAAAACTTTTCCAACATATTATAAGACAGTATTCTTACCGCTCGTTGTCATCATCTCGCTTTTTACTCTTACGCCATATATTTTCCCAAGCATAGCGGAAACGTCCGCCGTCGGTACCGTTTCCAAGACGGTCGTATTGCCGGGCATATATTTGTTCGGCGCTATGGTCTTCTTTTTGATATTCGGTAGCTTTTATCTTTTAATCAAAAAAATTCGCCATGCAGGAAAAGAAGAAAAGACTCCTTACAGACTCATTCTTGTCGGAACAATCATAACGTTTACCTTAATTATTATTTTCAATTTTATTCTTGCCGGCATCTTTTTGAATGTGACCTATATTCCATTAGGCAGTCTTTTTATCTTTCCTTTCGTCGCCTTTACTTTTTATGCTATCTACAAGCACCACCTCTTCAACATCAAAGTCGCCGCCATCGCTTTCGTGGCCTTCATCCTGACGGTCTTCAGCTTCATCAATATTCTCTATGCCAGTTCGGCGAGCCAGATTGCGGTCAATATCACCCTCTTTGTCGCCGTGCTCATCGGTTCGGTCATTCTCATTAAAAGCGTCTTAAAAGAAATCGAACAGCGCGAGCGCATCCAGACCTTGGCCGACGACCTGTCGAAAGCCAACGAGAACCAAGTCGCCCTCATTCATTTCATCACCCATCAGGTCAAAGGATTTTTCACCAAGTCGCGCAACATTTTCTCTCTGCTGACCGAAGGCGAAGCCGGCCCGCTCACGCCTGAAATGCAGAAATTCGTCGCCGAAGGCTTTGACTCTGATACCAAAGGCGTAGCTATGGTGGAAGACGTGCTCAATGCGGCAAACATCAAAACCGGCATTGTCAAATACAACATCGCGCCGTTTGACATCTCCACTCTCGTCGGTGCGCTCGTCGTCGAATATAAGAAGATGGCGGAGGATAAAGGCTTGCAGTTGATTTATTCGTGTTGGGGTAAGCCGGAGCATGCTACCGCAATTTCCGCGAGCGGCTGGATGAACAGCACGGTTGTAGAGCAAGTGCCGAACTGCACCATCGATATGAAAACTCATGCCAGTTATACCGTCAATGGCGATATGGAACAACTCCGCCAAGTTTTCAAGAACCTGTTCGAGAATGCTATCAAATACACCTCGAAGGGAAGTGTCACGGTGCGTTTGTCGCAGTCCGTAGCTGATTCTGCCGCTGACCATACTGCGTCGCCCAAAGTAGTCTTTTCCGTGCGCGACACCGGCGTCGGTCTTACCGATGATGATAAGAAACTGCTCTTTACTCAAAGCGGTCGTGGCGAAGATTCTACCAAGATAAATGTCGAATCCACCGGCTACGGTCTCTTCATCGCCCGCGGCATCGTTGAAGCGCATCACGGTCGTATTTGGGCTGAATCGGAGGGTCGTGATAAAGGATCAACATTCTATGTGGAGTTGTCGGGGGTAAAAATTTTATAACCAAGCTACTATTATTGTTCGTGAATGCTGGAATTGGTAACCGTGATAGTCACCGGCTTGCTTGATGAAGAAACAAGAACGCCGGTCACTGTTGCACGACATGTAAGACTAAGAGAATATGTTCCGATGGTAAGGCTTGAACCTTGAAGAGTAAAAGGAGTAGAAGCATTATCGGGAGATTGATTGGCAAGAGTGCCGGTTGTCCAGCTAGTGACTGTTGATGGACCGCTAATTTGATTGCCACTACAAGAAGGAGAAGCTCCTAGTATATTTTGATATGGGTCCGTAAACGCCGTTCCATCCCAGTTGAGCGTTACTTTATCCGCTGGATGAATATGCACATTGGTCTGCGCCGGTATCGGCGGATTTACCGATGGATTGCCGCTGTTGTTATCAAGCCACATGGATACACCGGAAGTACCACCGGGGTTTGACCCGCCGGAGGTGGTTGTCGTAGTTATAAGAACGCTATTGGAGCTCGGATTATTGATGTCGGAATTGTTGTAGCAGGATAGAGAGAATGTAGTGGCACTGCCTATAATACCCGAAGACGTACCTGCACTCGTAGAAGCGACCAAGCCTGTCGGAAGAATATTGGCTGGTGAAGACGTCATGGTACAGCTTGTCGGATTGTTTGTAACCGACCATGTTAGATTGGACTTATTGCCATACGAAGCGATGATATCGGTTGGATAGTTGCCATCGGCGGCGATAGTAATGAGGGGAGGATTGGAACTAGCAGGACCGCAATTTGACACACACCCTACTATTACTCCATTTCCACCCGCTACCCCAACATTAAATGAAAGCCAGCCAACATCATCACTACCCCAGGCCATGCCGAGGAAACTACCGGCGCCAGGGTTCGTAGTGGAAGCTAGGTAGGCCACGCCGCCGTTGTAGGTTTCGTTGCCCGAAGTGTAGGCGGCAGTGGGATCGGAAACATGATTGGTACCCGAAAGCTCAATCCAACCGTCGCCGTCATTTGGATCACCAGCAAGAGTCAATGCCCGAGCCCAGCCAGTGACGATGCCGGTAGTCATGTTGACGGTCGGTGGACAAGTGAGGTCCTGTGAGTCGGTTTGAGGACAACCAACAGCAGGTACATTGAAACTGATCCAACCGATATGGTCTGACCAGGCATAGCCGGACAGAGGTGCACTTGTTGGTGTGGTGGTGTTCATGGAAACGCCGTATGCTGAACCGTCTGCGGCTGTGCCGCTAAAGCTGATCCAACCGATATTACTCGACCATGCCCAGCCAGTGAGACCGGCAGTGCTCGATTGAGCGTGGGCGATACGCGCAGGGGTGCTTGCGAGGCTCGTCACTACGGCAATGGCAACCAAAGAAAAGGCACACAAAACGTAGGTAATGTATGTAAAAGTTTTTTTCATATACGTATAGTATATCATGCGGTCATGGATGATAATAAGGGGATTTTCGGTGATTGTTGATAACTTTAAATATGCTATGCTGTATGATATGAATGATTTCATCATCACCGCCAAAAACGTCACCAAGAAATTCGGCGATTTTACCGCGGTTGATAACGTTTCCTTTCAAATAAAAAAGGGCGAGATTTTTGCTTTCCTTGGGCCGAATGGGGCGGGCAAATCCACCATGATCAAAATGCTCACGACGCTTCTTCATCCGACGGCGGGGGAGATTACGTTGAATGGTTTTGATGTTGTCCATCATCCGAACAAAGTCCGGCGCTCATTTGGTATCATTTTCCAAGACCCGAGTCTCGATACCGAGCTCACCGCCTACGAAAATATGCTCATTCATGCCGTCATGTATGGTATGGAGAAATCCGTGTATGCTGAACGTATCCAGACGCTCATGAAGCTCGTCGAGTTGTGGGACAAGAAGGATCAGCTGGTCAAGAATTATTCTGGCGGCATGAAGCGCCGGCTCGAAATTGCCCGCGGTTTACTTCATCATCCGGCGGTGCTGTTTCTCGACGAGCCGACGGTCGGGCTTGATCCGCAGACGAGGAACTTGATGTGGAATTATTTGAAAGATCTGGTCAAGAGCGAGAAAATCACCGTTTTCTTCACCACTCATTATCTCGAAGAAGCGGAAAAATACGCCGAGCGGCTGGCGGTTATTGATCACGGCAAGATAGTGGCTCATGGCACGACGGCTGATCTCGAGAAACAGACGGGCAAGACGACACTCGAAGATGCTTTCTTGGCCTTGACCGGCAAAGCCATCCGCGAAGAAGAAGGTGCCGGCGGCATGGGGCACATGGCGAGGGTGTGGGGAAGACGTTAAAATTTCTAAAATGAAAATAATTTACATTTTGTGGTTCCGACAAATAAAAAGATACCTCCGCTCGCGGTCGCGACTCATCGGCTCGCTTGGTCAGCCGATACTTTTCCTCGTGGCGCTCGGCTACGGTTTCGGAGCGATTTACGCCAAAGCTGGCGGCGGCAACTACATTGATTTTCTCGCCCCAGGCGTTATCTGCATGGGTATCCTTTTTACCGCCATTTTTGCTGGTATCGAAGTCATTTGGGATAAGCAGTTCGGCTTTTTGAAAGAGACGCTCGTGGCTCCGGTGTCACGCCTCCAAATCATGGTCGGCAGGACGCTCGGTGGAGCGACGGTCGCCACCATGCAGGGTGTCATCGTTCTCGCCATCACTTTTTTTGTCGGCTTCCGGCCGACCGATTGGTGGATGATCCTGCCGGCTGTTCTTTTTATGATTGTCATTGCTCTCTTTTTCACCGCTTTGGGCACAGCCATCGCTTCGCGACTCGATGATATGCAGGGCTTCCAAGTCATTATGAACTTTTTGGTCATGCCGATTTTCTTTCTCTCGGGAGCACTGTTTCCTTTGACTGGTTTGCCGCCGGTTATCGAATTTTTGGTCAAAATAGATCCGCTTTCCTACGGCGTGGATGCCATCCGCGGCGCTCTTGTCGGCGGCTCGCAATTCGGCTTCGGTCTCGATATTACCGTTCTCCTCGTCATTACTGCTATTATGCTTGTGCTCGGGGCGTGGCTGTTCTCGGGCATAGAGGCGTAGGGTAGAAAACATACTTTGCCTTTGCGCGGTTCGGTACTGCGCTTTCTGCATCTTTCTGCATACTGTGAAAAAGCATGTCGCTTCGTCGCTTTTTTGTCACTTTTTCTAAATGAGAATAAGCGACTTTTGACTGACGAAAGTAAGCCATATTTTTTATAAATTTTCGTTTTCATTCTCATTTAGAAAAAGCTCACAGAAATGAACCGCCACTCACCGCCACTCATTGCCACTTGCATATCGCAGACAGAATGTACTCGTGTTATACTTGTTATTACATTTCGTTACATTATTAAATACAAAATTAAATACAAAAATTAAAAAATAGATAAAAAACATGGAAAATAAAAAAATAAAAGTGGGCATCAACGGTTTTGGCAGGATTGGCAGGGCATTTCTGAAAATCTCGAGAGAACGGCCGGATGATCTCGAGGTCGTGGCGGTCAACGACCTCGGCGATATTAAGAATTTTGCCTATCTTTTAAAACATGACACGGCGTATCGTGATAGCTCTTTCAATGTTACGGTCAAGCCAGATGGTTCAGCATTTCTCATAACAGGGACAGAAAAAGAAGAATTAGAAGCGGCAGAAAATAATCCTGGCGTAAACGGTGTGAGCGGTCTTCGCGGAAAACTCGACGGCAAGACTCAGGAAGTCCAGTTCGTCAGTGAAAAAGACCCAACCAAGCTCCCGTGGGGCAAGCTCGGCGTGGATGTCGTCGTGGAGTCTACCGGACTTTTTACTTCCGCAGAAAAAGCTCAAGCCCACATCGTAGCCGGCGCCAAACGTGTCGTTGTTTCCGCTCCTATTAAAGACGATGCGACGAAAGCAGACGGCTCGCCCGCGCTCCAGGGCGTGACCGTGCTCATGGGCATGGACGAGACGAAAAACGCCGCCGCATGGAAAACTTGTCCCGTAAGCTCGAACGCTTCCTGCACCACGAACGCCGGCTCGCCGCTCCTCGCTATTCTCGATGAGACGCTTGGCGTGGAGAAGGCTTTGCTCAACACTGTCCACGGCTACACTGCCAGCCAAGCTCTCGTTGACGGCCCATCGAAAAAAGACTGGCGCGAAGGCCGTGCCGCCGCCATGAACACCGTGCCGTCTTCGACCGGTGCCGCTATCGCCGTGACGAAAGCCATGCCCCAGCTTGCCGGACTTTTTGACGGCATTTCCATCCGCGTGCCGGTCGTCGTCGGTTCGATCGTGGACATCACCTTCATCGCCAAGCGCGCCACAACCGCCGAAGAAGTCAATTCCATCCTGAAAAACGCCGCCGCTTCGCCCCGCTGGAAAGGCATTTTCTCCGTGACAGAGGAGCCGCTTGTCTCATCCGATATCATCGGCAACCGCCACGCTTCCATCGCCGACATCGCCTTCACCCGTGTCGTCGGAGGGAATCTCGTCAAAGTGCTCGCATGGTATGACAATGAATGCGGGTATACGTATACGCTGGTGGAGCATGTGATGAAGGCGGGACGTTTGGTATAACTAAAATGAATAAACTATTAAAGTCTTCTTTATATCTGACTTCAATTGGACTAATCGGGTCTGTGGTGACAGATATTCGATTTATTATGATTGCTAATCAATGCCAGCCAAATTCTGCCGGAGTTGATTTTGTTAAATGCCAGTATGCAATGATCGGAGTATCAATGCTCAGGGAGTATGTGTTTTTGCCGATTATCGTAATTTCTTTTGTCATCGCAATAACGTTGGCCATTATTTATTTACAAAAAAGAAAGCAGGTAAGTAAAATACACGTCGGATTTATTATCTATTCCATTGTGGCTATTTTAATTTCTAATTATTTTGGTCACATTTTAATCCATTTATTTTTCTAGAGGCGATATTATTAAAAATATTGACGGATCTACAGAATCTGTTGTTGAACTACGAGTTTCATCAAAATTTTAACTTTTCTTTATAGAGATTTTATCGCGGTTTGCTAGGATGGTGGTAATGAATAAAGATTTTAGAGAATGGCATGAGGAGAAAAGCGATTTGCAGGCGAATAAAGCCCGCGTGTTTTTCCATGAGCGCGAAGTTTGGTTTGCTTCAGTCGGCTTAAATATTGGCTTTGAACAAGACGGTAGAGGAGCCAGGTTTCTGCGTCCCGTGCTTGTTCTGAAAAAATTTAACCATGAAGTGCTTTGGTCTATTCCGCTTACAAAAAGTCATAAGAAAGGGAAGTACCATTTCTCTTTTCTATTGGGTGAAACAATGAGCACGGCTATCATTTCTCAAATCAGACTGATTGATTCAAAAAGACTTCACTATAAAATTGGTGATATGGCGTCGAAAGATTTTAATGAGATACAAAAAAAGCTCAAGCAATTGATGGTTTGAGCTTTTCTGTTACTTTTTACCCCTTGCGGGGAGGGCCGAAGCCATTTGTACTTCTATACTATCATATTCAAAAAACGGCGCAAGTGTTTTTGTGAATAACTATGATACTTATGCTATACTATTCAAGTAATACAAATATAAAAAATGCCTCACAAATCCAACAAAAAAACTGTTCTTATTGCGTCTGATCACGCCGGCTTCGAGCTGAAGAAAAAGTTGCTTACGTATATAAAGGAGATGCATTTTGACGTCGAAGACATCGGTGCGCATGCGCTCGCGCCGGATGATGATTATCCGGTCATTATGACGCCACTGGCGATGAAAGTCGCCACCGATCCGGATCATGTCGTCGGCATCGTCATTGGCGGTTCGGGCAATGGCGAGGCTATGCTGTGCAATCGTTTTCCCGGCGTACGGGCGGCGGTTTATTATGGCGGCGGCTATTTGCAGGAAGATGATGAACGCGACAACAAAAGCAGTCTCGACATCGTCCGTCTCGCCCGCGAGCACAATGACGCCAACGTTCTGTCGCTCGGCGCGCGTTTTGTCAGTGACGAAGAGGCGATGGCCGCGGTGCGGCTTTTCCTCGAGACGCCGTTTTCTGGCGAGGAGCGGCATGCACGGAGGATTGGGCAGATAGATGCGATCGAATAACCGCAATTTTTATCTTTATGGAAATAATTCCCGCCATTTTGCCGAAAGATTTCGCTGAACTCGAGGAGAAAGTCGGGCTGGTCAAGGGCATGGCGCCACTTGTCCAAGTAGATATTTGTGACGGCAAGTTTACGCCGAAACCTGGCTGGCCATACAAGAAACAGGACGACAATTTCGCCGCTATCCTGCGCGAAGAGCGCGGTTTGCCGTTTTGGGAGGATGTTGATTATGAAATGGATTTGATGATTGATCTTAGTGGCGAGATGTCGGCGGTAGAAGCGGAACTGGAACATTGGGTGCTGTCGGGTGCGCAGCGGCTTATCATCCATTGGGAGTCATTGTTGAAATCCGACACTTCGGAAAAATCGGACAGCTCAAAAAGAAGCGGCAATCCGGCGACCGCCACCGAGCGAATGGAAGCCATCATCACTTTTCTCCAAGGCCGCGTCGAGATCGGCATTGCTATCGGTCTCGAAACGCCGGTGGACGATATTGCGCCGTTTATCCACGACATTGACGTCGTGCAATGCATGGGTATCGCCAAAATCGGCTTCCAAGGTCAGCCGTTTGATTCGCGTGTCCTCGACAAAGTTCGCGAGCTCAAAGAACGTTTTCCCGAGCGTGCCGTCTCCGTAGACGGCGGTGTTTCGATCGAGACTGCAGGTATGCTGCGTGACGCCGGTGCTGACCGGCTCATCGTCGGATCGGCTATTTTTGATAATGAAAATGTGGTGGATGCGTACGAGAAATTTGAGAATATTTAGAACTATTTAAATTTACCGGCGTGCTATACTACATACATGTCTCTCACCGATCTCAAAGTCAGCGAGCTTGAAAAAAAGGCGCACGATATTCGGGTGTCTATCGTCGAGATGTTGATCGAAGCGAAATCGGGTCACACGGCCGGCCCGCTCGACATGGCGGATATTTTTACGTATCTCTATTTTGGCGGAACGGGGACGGCAGACAATACAAACAATCCATCAGCCAGTGCGTCTGTCGGCGCTATGCGCTACGACGCCAAGCGTCCCGATTGGCCTGAGCGCGACCGGCTTGTCCTCTCGAACGGTCACATCGCGCCGGTGCTCTATGCCACCATGGCGCATGCCGGATATTTTCCGCTGGAGAAATTGCAGACTCTGCGCAAGCTCGGCTCGTCGTTTCAAGGTCATCCGCATCGCGAATGGTTGCCGGCGCTTGAGACGAGCTCCGGGCCGCTTGGTTGCGGGCTGGCCCAGGCCGTCGGCATGGCTATTGCCGACAGGATGGACAAAGGCCGCAGTTCGGGTCGCGCCATCTATTGCCTCATGAGCGACGGGGAACTCGACGAAGGCAATAGCTGGGAAGCTATCATGCTTGCTGGCAAAGAACGCCTCGGCAACCTCGTCGCCATCGTGGACAGGAATTGCATTCAGATAGACGGCTTTACCGAAGACATCATGCCGCTTGAGCCGCTCGGCGACAAATGGCGCGCTTTCGGCTGGCATGTTCAGGAATGCGACGGGCACAATTTCCTCGACATTGACCGCGCGGTCGATGAAGCCCGCGCCGTTGCCGACAAACCGTCAGTCATCCTCGCCCGCACCATTCCATCAAAAGGCATACCGGAGTTCGAGCGACAATTCGAATGGCACGGCAAGCCGCCGACGACGGAGGAGGAGATTGCGGTGGCGAGGAGGGCACTGCATAATTAAGCCAACTATTTTATCGTGAAATCTAATCCAATAAAAATTAAAACAACGTCCCTCATTCCTTCAAAAAAGCTCGAAAAAATCCTCACGCAAAGCAGGAAAGATATTCAGAATGGAGTTAACTTATCGCCAGCTTTTAGTGATCCAAAAGAAATGGATGAATATCTAGAGTTTAAAGAATCATTTAAAAAGAAAGTCTTGAGATCTGCTAAAAGTAAGGGAATGATTTCTCTACAAAAAGTAAAGATGAAATATCTATAATTTGATATTGACAAGTAACATTGCAAATACTACTATCTCATCAGATAACCTTTAACAAAAAGGAATATAATGAGCAGACGAAGAAAGTTAACTGCTTTTGAACAAGAATGGCATGAGCGGCAAGCACGAAGCCGTGCGGCTTGGGGTCTGTATGCCGCTTGTGTCAGACAAGGAAGTTTTGATCGAGAATTGGAACGGCAGAACAGGGAAGTCAGATCATCGTCAGGGGAAAGTCGCACAAAAGCCGAGAAAAAGCGAGAGAAATTTATTGAAGAGGCCAAAACTCAAAATGCAAGAGGTTTTTGGGTCGGCTGAATCAATATGAAAGGAGTTTTTATATGTCACAAGAAACAGTTAATGAAAAGTCAGTCTCTGGAGAATTGACTCCTGAGAGATGTGCGGAAATTTTGGAAGCTGTCAGGCTTGCTATCGGATTTATGGAGTATTGTTCTGATCACAATATCGGATCTTTTAGTGTTTGGCAACGTGTAGGTGTTCAAGCATCAGTACATTGGCCGGGCTGTTCCGTAGCGAATACCCGAAGGAATTGAATCAAATACAGGAGCGACAAGCTCCTTTTTTATTGGTACAATAATTGGGTATATTTCGTTTAAATATTTTATATAATATCTAATGCTCAATCCTTCTCAAAAACTCAATCCTAAACTTTTCTCCGCCGATGGCACCGCCAACCCCAACGTCGAGCAAGTGCCCATCCGCGTCGGTTTTGGCGAAGGTCTTGTCGCGGCTGGCGACGCTGACATGAATGTCGTCGGTCTCTGCGCAGACCTGACCGACTCCACCCAAATGGCCGCTTTCAAAGCGCGCTTTCCGACCCGCTTTGTCGAAATGGGCGTGGCCGAGCAGAACATGGCCACGGTGGCGAGCGGCATGGCGGCTATGGGCAAGATTCCTTTTATCAGCTCGTATGCAATGTTTAGTCCGGGGCGCAATTGGGAGCAGATTCGCACCACTATCGCTTACAATAACCAGCCGGTCAAAATCGCCGGTTCCCACACTGGTGTGTCTGTCGGTCCCGACGGCGGCTCGCATCAGGCGCTCGAGGACATTGCTATTACTCGGGTCATACCGCGGATGATTGTGCTGTCGCCCTGCGATGCCATCGAAGCCCGCAAAGCGACCATCGCCGCGGCGCTGACCAAGACGCCGGTTTACATCCGCCTCGCCCGCGAGAAGACGCCGATTATTACGACCGAGTTTACGCCTTTTGAAATAGGGAAGGCACAAGTGTATTTTATGCCAGGTCAAAAGACCAGCGCGAAAGCCAACGTTGGTATTGTGGCAACAGGCGCTCTTCTTTACAAAGCCATTCTTGTCGCGCAGGATTTAGAAAAGGAAGGTATTGCCGTCAAAGTGATCAACCTTGCCACCATAAAGCCGCTTGATGAAGAAGCCCTCTGGACGCTCGCCCAGGAAACGGGTGCAATCGTCACCGTGGAGGAACATCAAATCGCCGGCGGTATGGGTAGTGCCGTTGCCGAATGCCTCGCCAAGCACCGGCCGGTGCCAATGGAATTTATCGGTGTTCGTGATCTTTTTGGACAGTCAGGCAAACCAGATGAGCTTATCGAGCTCTACGGCATGGGTGTCAGCCACATCAAAGCGGCGGTGAAGAAGGTACTCCTCCGGAAAAAATAGGAGAGAACATCTTCCATGACTCTTTTTTGTCACTTTTTCTAAATGAGAATGAAAGTGATTTTTGTCCGAAAATACGGCTCAAATCCGTCGATAAAAAGTTTTTATTCTCATTTAGAAAAAGTGCTTATCCGGGGATTGTCTTATCTTTGCAGTATTTTCTTGTTTAAAATCGATACGCGCGATATAGTATGTCGCATGCCTCTTTTCAAACTACAATCCGAATTCAAACCCGCTGGCGACCAACCGAAGGCAATCGAAGCTTTGATAAAATGCCTCGATAAAAAACTGCGTCACCAAACTCTCCTCGGCGTCACCGGCTCTGGCAAGACTTTTACTATGGCAAACGTCATCGCCGCCTACAACAAGCCGACCCTTGTCATCGCCCACAACAAAACTCTCGCCGCCCAGCTCGCCCAGGAATACCGCGAGTTTTTTCCCGACAATGCGGTGCATTATTTTGTTTCGTATTACGACTATTATCAGCCCGAGGCCTACATGCCGGTGACCGATACATATATAGAGAAGGAGGCGATGATCAACGAGGAGATTGACCGCTTGCGCCATGCTTCGACTCAGGCATTGCTCACGCGCCGCGACGTCATTATCGTGGCGTCGGTGTCGTGCATTTACGGTCTCGGTTCGCCGGAGGAATATGAAAAAGTCAATATGAAAATCTCGCAGGGAATGGAGCTTTCGCGGGCGGAGCTCATTCGCAGGCTTATTGATATCCATTTTACAAGGACGAATGCTGACATCACGCCGGGAACATTTCGGGCGATAGGGAATGCGGTAGAAATCATGCCGGTCAACGAACGGATTATTTTTCGCATTGAATACGACACGATGGCCGGTGCGGGCAAAGGTATCGGAACTGGCACGTCGGTTGTTGGCTCGATAAGTGAAATAGACTCCATCACCCGTGCTTTACTAAAAACCGTCGAAACGATTTTTATTTTTCCCGCCAAACATTTTATCAGCAATGATGCACAGTCGAAGCGGGCTTTCAAGACCATCAGCGCCGAGCTTGAAAGCCGGCTGAAAGAGCTCGAAAAAGCAGGGAAGCCGCTCGAAGCCGAGCGCTTGAAGCGCCGGGTCAAATACGACCTCGCTCTCATCCGCGAAGTCGGTTATTGCAATGGCATTGAGAATTATTCGCGGCATTTTTCCGGTAAAATGCCGGGTGAGCCGCCGGACTCTCTGCTTTCGTATTTTCCGCATGTCAAAGATCCGAAGACTGGCAAGTTCGTGGCCGATTTCTTGACCGTCATTGACGAGTCGCATGTGACCGTGCCCCAGCTCGGCGGCATGTATGCGGGTGATGCGTCGCGCAAGGAGACGCTTGTCGAATACGGTTTCCGCTTGCCGAGTGCCAAGGATAACCGTCCGCTCAAGTTTGACGAATTTGAAAAATCAGTAGGGCAGACAATTTATACCTCCGCAACCCCCGGCAAATACGAGCTTGAGCACAGCAAACCGCCGGAAGGTCAGACGGTCGAACAGGTTATCCGTCCGACGGGGCTCATTGATCCGGTCATCGAGATAAAGCCGGTAACGGGCACGGGCACCTATCAAGGCCAAATCTTCGACTTCATCTCCGAAGCCGAAAAAGTCATTAAAAGAGGTGAGCGCGCCATCGCTACAACCTTGACCAAAAAAATGGCCGAAGATCTTTCTGAATATCTCAAAGAAAAAGGCATGAAGGCCGAATATCTCCACAGCGACATCAAGACCATTGACCGCATTACTATTCTGACTGAGTTCCGCCGCGGCACATTCGACTGTCTCGTCGGGGTCAATCTCCTGCGCGAAGGCCTTGACTTACCGGAGGTTTCACTCATCGGCATTCTTGATGCGGACAAGGAAGGTTTCCTGCGCTCGGATACAGCGCTTATCCAAACCATCGGTCGCGCCGCTCGCAACGTTGCCGGTCGGGTCATCCTCTATGCTGATCACATGACCGGTTCTCTCGACCGCGCTATCCGCGAAACTGAACGTCGCCGCATCATCCAGACTGCGTATAACAAAAAGCACGGCATCACCCCGCAGACCATTATCAAGAAAATTCACGACATCACCGACCAGCTTCGAAGTGATCACGACAAAGCCGTGGCTGAGCTCATCCGTCTTGATGAAACAGCTTTTGCCGGCAATCCAAAAAAAGTCATTGTCCAAAAAGAGCGTGAAATGAGCGCGGCGGTGAAAGTACTCGATTTTGAAACGGCGGCGATATTGCGGGATGAGATTGAGGTGTTGAAGAAGAAGACGGAAAGGGCGGAAAAAGCGGAGAAGAGATCAGAGAAAAAAGAGCGCAATAATTAATAAAAAACCAAAAAAATCTGCATAAAAAAACCACTTCAGAACTTCCGTAATGACGTGGTTTGTTTGAATGAAGTTTTTTGACATTATATCTCGCACCTTCTCCGATATTCCGCGATGAAGAGACGTATCCCTCGTCGGAACCGTTCTCTGGTCATGACGATGGCTGGATCCAACTCCGATGGTAAGGACAGGATTCGAATTGGATGACATCTCAAGTTTTCCGCCATCCGCCAGAGGCATTCCAAATGCTCGGTGGCTTCTTCGACTGTCTCGTGTACTCCCTCTTCCACCAATGTCAATGCATCAGTAAGAGTAGGGGAAGGATATGGAGTTAAATCAAGTTGTTCCAACTTGGCATCTTCTTCGGCGTTGATTTTTTTGATCATTCTTTCACGATACGGATACAAACGAATGCAGATAGCGACTTCATTATCCGTCAATCCGACAGGAACACGGTTGGGGCTGAAGAACATGTGCAAACTCTCTTGGGCTCTCCGATTGGTTTGGAAAATTGGAGCTCTTTGATAATCTGCCATCACGGCATCTTGAAGAGTTTCAAGCGGCGGTGTTTCATTTTTAATAGTCAATGTAACCTCCTTTCAGGTTTTTATTATTTCGTAGCATTATTTTATGATCTGATTCAATTGCATCAGATCCATTGCAAATAACACTGTTACTATGCTGTATTATTATAATACATTTGTCAATTACGAATAATTTGACAATATTGTTTTGTTGACTAGTATTAGACTTTAGAGAAGAACTTTAAACTTAACCAACAGGAGGTATTTGTGAAAGTCCGTATTTGGAGCAAAAAAGTTATTTCAGTTTTGCGGTATTTTTATCGCAATCAGCACGCCGTTTTATTTGGTATTACCGGAGACATCGATAATCTCGGTGTATATGTAGCTAGGAATGGCAGAGCTAAAGCCGAAGTTTTGGTGGATAGCTACAATCGTATTGTTGGATCGGTCTATTACCGGTTCATAAGTAGCAGACCACACGAATTCAGTGAGTCACTTTTTCTTCCAGCTGGAGAAGAAGTGTTCATTTTGGGAATATCGGCGACCGGTATGGATGCTCAATCGTTATTTGATCATATCGAGCACGCAGATATTCCCGGATTACTGACGGAGAACACGTCTCTTAGTGTTGAGACGACGAATATATCCTTTGGGTGTGGTTTGTTGAATGATCACATTGACATGTCTCTTTTGGAACAACTGCTTGAAAGTGTCGAGCAAGGGAATGTTCTTATCTCGAACGATCTTTATGCGAGACTCGTCGAGCGCGTGCGTGCTGTCATTGCCCGTCAGCTCGATCTTAAGAAATTCGGAAATATCTCGAAGGAAGAAAAATCGGTAATTCTTCTGAGGAATCTCGTGTACGCGAAAACCCTTGAATATAAGGGTGAGACAAAAAAACTCTTGATTGAAATTGCCAATGACTTTGATTCCAATCCGTCTGTCCAAAAGAAACTTGTACAGATTCTCGGTACTGATTACGGGTTGGGAGACAAGTCATACGAGCAATTACTCATCGATCTGCGTCAGTTGCAGAATTAAATTAAAATCCCCGACAAAAGTGCTCGGGGATATTTTATATGACGGGACATTCCTGTAAAGAAACACTACCGTCATCAGGATCGATAGTACATGGAATACCTTGAGGCATGGTCATTTTGTACGAACCGTGACCGAGAGGAAAACCATAGAAGATGGGCATCTGAATTATACTGGATATGGATTGACAGAGAGCCTCTATTTTTTCCGAATCTTGCAACTCAGGGAATTGTTTTTCCTGTCGATCGGTTCTCTCCGTAAGAGCGGTAATGAACACCGCATTTACTCCATGAAAAACAGTTGAATTCGAAAGCTCCATGAATGCGCCTTTGACCCGTTCCAAGTCCCAATCCATAGTCTCTGTAAAGACGATTGATCCTGAGATATCCAACAACATGCCGAGACGTTTCATTTCAAGTAATGCGCCTAGGGTGATGCAGAATGTATTTCCTCGGACAATTTCTTGCGTCGGTGAGATAAACGTTGCATCCCTTCTTCGTTCATCCTTGATCAGATCAGACCGTCTGTAAATATTACTGAGCTTGACAGGCACATGGGATTGATCCCGTACACTGAAGAAGTGCTGTAACTCATGAGTGGATGATATCCTTTTAGTCCTACCTTTTTTCCACATAACCATGCTCCAGAAACTTTGAACGCTGAATTCGTTCTCTCTTTGTGGAGCGTAGGTGTGAATGAATGGTAAATGCGGTCCAAAGAATGTCACGATTCCAGCATTTTGAAACAACCAAACTGATAGTGCAGATAGTACGCTTGAACCGCAGAATATGATCGGTTTTTGCTCCATCCTTTTGGCTTTGAGATATTTAAGAACCTCAAATATGATAGGATTTCCGCAGATGGGGAAAACTGCTTGGACAACCGGATCAGTCCATGCTTCCATAAACATACTGGCTAATTGTTCCGGATTACTCGTGTTTTCCGCTAAGTATTTTTTTACCACGAACCCTTCCTCACATAGGTATTTTTCCATGAGAGGAATATAGCGCATGAATCTGACAGGCGGCATACCGGCCGGATTAACCAAAGCGACGGTATCGCCCAGAGAAAGACGTTGTGCTTTATTCATTCTATACCTTTCTGTACGTTACAAGGTTGATGTAAATGTACTGATTTTAATACAACCTTACCTCATTAAGAAAAATATTTCAAGATATTGCACCTTACTCACACTTTCGCACATCCTTTAGTAACTCAGGAAAATCTTCCTGCTTGAAATGTCCGCGATTGTTGAAGGAGCGCAGTGTGGCTTGAGGTAGAGCGTCTTGGTATTTTTTTGCATGAGCAAATGGTACAACAAGATCGTCTGTGCTGTAATAGAGAAAAATTTTTTTTATTTGATCTTGCAATACATCCGATAATTTTTGTGATCCTTGCATAGAAAAAGAGGCAACGGATTCTATCATACCCGTATCGTCATAAGGAGCGGCTATGAGAAAAAGAGCTTTGATTCTCTTTGATATGCGTTGTTCAGACAGATATTTAACAAGAAAAATGCCGCCAAGAGAATGTCCGATAAAGATGAGATTGTCGTCAAGCAGGGGGATGATTTTGTCGAGCCATACTTTCCAGTCTTCATATCGAGCATTCATAGTATTAGGCATTCGTGGCTGAAAGACATCAAAAGATTCCCCGAGTTTTTCTTGGATAGAGTCTTTCCAATCTTTTCTCAGTCTCAGTTTGTTGAGATCTAAACTGCAGGTCTGAAGAAATTGCCGGTATTCATTATCTGTTGTGAATGTGGTGCCACCATGGATAATCAGCACTTGTTGTTTTGTATTCATATAAAAATATGTAAATTATTACAGCAACCATTATATACTATCCACTTTTTTATACATAATGCCCGTATCAAATTTGACCCATCCCCTCATCCATGCTACCCTGTGGCACACATGGCTTCAAAAGAACCACACGGTGAACGCAGTACTGCGAGTGTCACCGTTCGCCACAGACAGGGAAAAGCCAATCGAAATACCATACATACGAGCGATGAAATCATCGTGCGGGGAGCGCGCACCCACAATCTGAAAAATATCACGGTGCATATGCCGAGAAATAAGATGATTGCTATCACCGGGCTTTCCGGTTCCGGCAAATCGTCGCTTGCCTTCGACACTATTTTTGCTGAAGGTCAACGGCGTTACATCGAATCGCTTTCCTCGTATGCCCGCCAGTTTCTCCGTCAATTCCAGAAGCCCGATGTTGACGAAATCACGGGGCTCTCGCCGGCTATTTCCATTGATCAGAAGTCCCGTTCGAACAATCCCCGCTCGACGGTGGCCACGACGACCGAGATTTACGATTATTTGCGCGTGCTCTATGCCCGCGTCGGACGGCCGCATTGTCTCATCTGCAACAAACCGATCCATCGTATTTCCAAAGAAGAGATTCTCGACACTATTGTCAAGCAAGTCGCCGGCAAAAACAAAAAAGCCCGCGAAGTTTTCGGCGTCAGTATTCATGAAGCCAAAGTAACGATTTATGCGCCGGTCGTCGTCGGCCGCAAAGGTGAATATTATCAGCTCCTTTATGACCTTCTCGGCAAAGGTTATGAGCGGGTGAAAATTGACGGCAACGTCATGCGCTTGCGCGAGCAGATTATTCTGGAAAAAAACAAGAAGCACGATATTGACGTGCTCGTGGATGAAATTTTCTTGAGTGAATTCGTTGAAGTGTCCGAAAAAATCGGAGTGTCGAAATCTGGTAGATCTGGGGGGATTGGCTCATCCGGAAAATCCGACACACGTAAAAAATCGGACAGTTCAGATTCAAAAAATAACTCGCAGGTCGAAAATGCTCGCGAACGTCTTTCTGAAGCTCTAGAAAAAGCAATCGAAGAAGCCAGTGGTCTTATTAAAATAGAATTACCTGGCGAAAAAGGCATCGAAGAGAAACTGATGTCCGTTAAATTCATGTGCCCGTACGACGGCTTTTCCTATCCGGAAATCGAACCGCGGCTCTTTTCGTTCAACTCGCCGTACGGTGCCTGCGCCGAATGTAACGGCCTTGGCACGGAAAGTATTTGGAGCGACGAACCGTGTCCGCTCTGTAAAGGCGCCCGTCTGCGCGAGGAAGCTTTGCACGTTCTGATAGACGGCAAAAATATTGTCGAGACGACGAGCATGGCCATTGACGAGGCGAAAAACTTTTTTGAAAAAATCGCCCTGACTCCGACGGAAAAAGAAATTGCCAAAGTGGTGCTCAAAGAAATCGAGGCGCGACTGCAATTCATGATGAATGTCGGCATCGAATACCTCACCCTTGACCGGCGCGCTAATACACTCTCCGGCGGTGAAGCCCAGCGCATCAGGCTGGCATCCCAGCTCGGTTCGGGTCTCGTCGGCGCGCTCTACGTTCTCGATGAGCCGACCATCGGTCTTCACCAGCGCGATAATGATCGACTCATTGAGACACTTCTTCATTTACGGGATCTTGGCAATACTATCATCGTTGTTGAGCATGACGAAGACACTATGCACGCCTCGGACTACATTGTGGACATTGGCCCGCGAGCGGGTGTGCATGGCGGGGAAGTGGTGGTGCAGGGATGGCTTGACGATTTGCTTTCGGCGAAAAAGCTCGCGCCCGGTCATGGCAAAGAATCGCTCACCCTCGCATATCTGCGTGGCGAAAAAGTCATCCCCATGCCGACGACTCGCCGTCAGCCGAAAGGCAAACTCATGATCCGTGGCGGAAACATTTTCAACATCAAAGACATGAACGTGGACGTGCCGCTCGGTTGTTTCAACGTTATCACCGGAGTTTCCGGTTCTGGCAAGTCTTCCTTTATGTACGAAATTCTGCATAGGAATCTTCAGGCACGGCTCGAATTCCGTAATCGCAGTGCCGCCATATATAATGTCAAAAGTTTTGAAGGTTCCGAATATCTCGGCCGTACTATTCTCATAGATCAGTCACCAATTGGCCGGACGCCGCGGTCAAATCCGGCTACCTATACCGGTGCTTGGTCGCATATCCGCGATCTTTTCGCCGCGTCAGCCGAAGCCCGCGCTCGCGGATGGGGTGCCGGCAGATTTTCTTTTAATGTAAAGGGTGGTCGCTGTGAAGCCTGTCAAGGTAACGGTGAAATTGCCGTGGAAATGCATTTCCTGCCGACGGTCTACGTGCCATGCGAAGTTTGCGGCGGTAAACGCTTTACCAAAGAGACGCTGGAAATAAAATATAAAAAGAAAAATATCAATGAAATCCTGCATATGACCATTGACGAAGCTCTCGAATTCTTCGAGGATATTCCTGCTGTTTCAGATCGTCTGACGACCCTTAAAGAAGTTGGTCTTGGTTATCTCGAGCTTGGTCAATCGGCCACGACCCTTTCCGGCGGGGAAGCCCAGCGAGTGAAAATTTCCGCCGAACTCTACCGCGCCCATCTGCAGAAAACCATTTATCTTCTCGATGAGCCGACCGTCGGCCTCCATTATGAGGATGTGGCGAAGCTCATCGAAATCCTGCAAAAGCTGGTGGATAAAGGTAATACTGTCGTTGTCATCGAGCACAACCTTGACCTTGTCAAATCCGCCGACTATATTATAGATATCGGCCCCGACGGCGGTGCCAAAGGCGGCAAGGTCATAGCTAAAGGTACGCCGGAAGACGTAGCACGGAACGAGAAGTCGTATACAGGCTATTATCTCAAAAGAGTCTTAAAATAAAAAAATCGGCTTACATGAAAAGTCAAGTATTGATGAAATTTGCCAAAAAGTGCTTGCCGGACGCACCCGGTGTCTATTTTTTCATCAGAAAAAATAAAATACTTTATATAGGCCGGGCTACTTCACTCCGCGATCGGGTGGCAAGTTATGCCAAAGATGATTTGATCACAAGCCGCGGACCGCTTCTTGTGGATATGGTCAGTCGCACCGATACCGTCAAATGGAATACAACAGACTCCGTCCTCGAAGCTATCATTCTCGAAAGCAATCTGATCAAGCGATACCAGCCGAAATACAATACTCAGGAAAAAGACGATCGTTCGTACAATTATGTCGTCATCACGGACGAAGATTTCCCACGTATTTTGCTCATGCGCGGCAGGGAATTGGAAGCACAGCGTATCTCCGCCAAGAGAATCTTTGGTCCATATCCGCAGGGTGGCCTCTTGCGTCAGGCACTTGTCATCATCCGGAAAATTTTTCCTTTTCGCGATGAGCGGGCTGGTATTCCTTCACGTGAAGCATTTTATCGTTCTATCGGTTTGTCGCCCGACACCTCGTCTCCCGAGGCGAAGAAAGCATACGCAAAAACTATTTGCAATCTAACGCTCTTTTTTGAAGGAAAGAAAAAGGCGTTGATCAAATCTCTGGAAAAAGAGATGCATGTTCACGCCACGCGTCGTGAATTTGAAGCGGCAGGTCGTGTCAAAAAGACACTGTACGCTCTTGGTCATATTCAGGATGTTTCTTTGATAAAAAAAGACATAGAAAATATCGGAGAGTCGGGCCGCGACGTATTCCGCATCGAAGCGTACGACGTCGCACACATGGCCGGCAGTGAAAATGTCGGTGTCATGACGGTAGTCGAAGGCAGACGTTTTGATCTTGCACCGAATAAAAACGAATATCGTAAATTTAAAATCAGCCGTAACGTGAACGACGATGTCGGTAGTCTATCCGAAATACTCCGCCGCCGCTTTGACCACGCCGAATGGCGTCTGCCCGATCTCGTCGTCGTTGATGGTGGTAGTGGTCAGATACATGCCGCTGAAAAAATCATATCTCAAACCACATTTCATATTCCCGTATTGTCGGTCGTCAAGGATGAACGACACAAGGCCAGAGACATCATGAAAAGTGATCAAATTAACCAGATAAACCAAGTAAACAAGATAAACGACGACATCATCGCCCGCTATAGGTCCGCTATCCTTCTCGCCAATGCCGAAGCTCATCGCTTCGCCATCGCTTTCCACCGCAGACGCCTTTCAAAGAAAATGCTCGGTCGAAATAGTATCCGAAAATAAGTCCGGAAATAGTGTTATAATAATCGTATGTCTACCACACGAGTCGGAGTCTTGCGCGGCGGTCCATCCGACGAATATGATATCTCGCTTGCAAGCGGCGCGGCGGTGCTTGCGGCGCTTTCCCATGAACGATATGCGGACAAATATGTTCTGCACGATATTCTTATTGATAAAGACGGTCAATGGCATATCTCAGGTCAACCCGCTCTACCTGATAAAATATTTACTCAGACGGATGTTCTGGTTAACGCTCTTCATGGTGCCTACGGTGAAGACGGCAAGATCCAGGTCATTCTCGACGAACATGGAGTTTTGTATACCGGCTCGCGGGCTCTGCCCTCCGCTGTCGGCATGAATAAAGTCCTGACCAAAAAAGTTTTTGCACAACACGGAATAAAAACTCCGAAGCATATCATCATCGAATCTGCAAGGACAACCGTATCATCTGATGAAGTCATCCGCCATATTTTCAATACTTTCTCCATGCCCGTCGTGGTCAAGCCGGTCGGAAGCGGCTCATCCGTCGGTATTTCCATCGCCCGAAGTTTTGCTGATATCGCTCCGGCCGTCCAGAAAGCAAATCTAAAGTCGCGCGACGGTTCTGTTATGATCGAGGAATATATTTCCGGAAAAGAAGCGACGGTCGGCGTCATTGATGGCTTCCGGGGAGAGTCTTGCTATGCTTTACCCGCCATCGAGATCCGCTACGACCGAGATTTTTTCGACTATGAAGCAAAATATTCCGAAACTCACGGCGCCGAAGAAATCGTTCCCGGACATTTCTCCGTTGAAGAAAAAGCCGAGCTTGAGCGTCTCGCTCGTGACATCCATGTCGCTCTTGGCCTGCGGCATTACTCCCGTTCCGATTTCATCGTCACGTCCCGCCGCGGCATTTATGCTCTCGAAGTCAACACTCTTCCCGGCCTCACCCCCGCATCGCTTCTACCGAAAGCTCTGACTGCCGTCGGTTCTAGTCTGCCCGATTTCCTTGACCACATCATCGGACTTGCATTAGCGGGGAAATAATGTAAAATAATTCGGTCGTTAGAAAAGAAGAAATCGCGCGAAATCGCTCGTTACAATGGACCCTTAGCTGTTGTGGTAGGTATGACCTTAATAGCGGTAGGGATATACAGTTGTTTCAAAATATAATATGGGCCCTTAGCTGTTTTGGTAGGTATGACCTTAATAGCGGTAGGGATATACAGTTGTTTCAAAATATAATATGGGCCCTTAGCTCATCTGGTAGAGCACCTCATTTGCAATGAGGGGGTGGCAGGTTCGAGTCCTGTAGGGTCCAC
>Ga0181520_10003153_pt1 | contig 29334 bp, 22 predicted proteins | sample PEATcosm2014_Bin_29_FD_132451 | JGI IMG/M metagenome (GOLD analysis project Ga0181520, IMG submission 132451) | Peatland microbial communities from MTU Mesocosm Facility, Houghton, MI, USA - PEATcosm2014_Bin02_30_metaG | ecosystem: Environmental > Terrestrial > Soil > Wetlands > Peat | place...
CATCGCAACCGCTCCAGATACGCGGCGCAGGCCTGTTCATCGGCAAACCAGGAGCAAAACTCTTGCCATGTTCCCGGATAGGGCGGGTAAACTTCGGGAGTTGGAGAATCAGCAACCACTATATGTAGAGTCTACTGTACTCAGGCAGCTACCCCACTTGCGTTAATGGAGCCAAGAATGTCTTCCATCCATTCGTCCACATCCTTTGGGCAACTGTTGGCCAATTCCCGCTTGGCCAATGACCAGACGCCTTCGTCTGGATTCAGTTGCGGCGCATAGGCCGGGAAGTATTCGATGCGCATACGGGGATGTTTGTCGAGAAACTGTTCGATCGCCTTTCCCTTGTGCGTCGATGAATTGTCGAGCAGTAGAATGACAGGCCCGCGCAGAAGGCGCAACAGTTCGCGCAAATACATACAGACCTCCTCCTGCCCGATGTTGTCGTAAAAGAGCAGATAGTAGAGTCCGAGGCGATGTCGCCCAGGGCTGACGGAAATTCCTGAGATCACGGAGATCTTGTCGCGCTGTCCTTGGCGATGGCGGTTGATGGGAGTTTTCCCCTGTGGCGCCCAGGTCCTGAGCACGTTGGGAATCATCAGGAAGCCCGATTCATCGGCAAAAACGATGTGGACGCCCAGCCTTGTGGCGTTTTTTTTATACGCGGCCACTCTTTTTGTTTCCAGCGCTCGATCTCTTCTTCGTTGCGCTCCAGAGCCGGGGTCCCCACGGACAGGTCTTCGTCCGTGGGGTGGAGAGCGCGTCGCTCCGGCTTCTGCGGAGTCCAACCGAGATCATGCATGAGGCGGCCGATGTGATCCGGATGATAGCTCACGCCGAACTCGCTCCCGATCAATGCGGCGATGCGTGCGGTGGTCCACAGATTGGTGCGATAACCTTGCGCCAGCGGCCCCTTGAGCAGCAGGCGAACAAGCTTCTTCCGCTGAGCGGCAGTCAGCTTCAGTGGGCGTCCAGGAGAGAAACGGACTTGCAATGCCTCGTCTCCGCCCTGCCGTCGAGCATCGCGCCAGCGCATCACTGAACTGGCGTTACATCCGATCTGCCGTCCAACTTCGTTGAGCGAGCAGCCTTCATCCAACAACGCCAAGGCGCGACGGCGACGGTCTTCCAAAAGCGCGGCACTTGCCTTCAGTCTCGGCATGGGGATACCGTACCTCTGCAAGTATTATTGCATTATTTATGCAGTGGTCAATAACAACAATTTCCGAGTGAAAACCAGACAGGCGTAAGGATCTCGCGCCTTCAAGGTTATGAAACTGGCCCTGTATCGCGCACTTGTACGATTGCCGGAACCGGAAACCACCCAGAGATTCTGGTGAGGAGGCGAAAACCACTTATAAGTTCCTCATAGATCGGCCCAGCGGAGATAGGCGGCAATGATCTGGCGCCCCCACAAGCTGCTGACGATCCCGCCGATGCAGAGAAACGTGCCGAGCGGGAGCTTGCCGGCGGATCGGGGTTGGGATGGGTTGCGCACGGAAGGGACTGCAAGTTGAACGACGGCGACCAAAGCTCCGAGGATAACTCCGAGAACAAAGGCCAACAGAGCGCCGGGGAAGCCGAGCCATGCGGCTAGCATGGCCATGAGTTTGGCGTCGCCGAGTCCGATGCCCTCGCGGCGGCGAATGAGCCAGTAGAGCCAACGGATGAGCAGGATGAGGCCGGCGGCGGCGAGAACGCTCAGTGCCTTCGCCAAGAGACAGTGAAACGGCCGAAATCCTGCATCGAAACGATGACTGAAGATTCGATTCTCAAGGCATACGGCGAAACCAATTAAAATACCTGGAACAGTTAGATAGTCCGGCAGCCAGAGATTCTCGGCATCGAGTATGGCAAGCGCCGCAAGAAGCCAATATAGGAGCATGAGAGGAATCGCTGCTTGCAAGTTCCAACAATCACCTTGTATCGTCCCCTCAGGATAGTCGATCGCATAGGCGAGAGATGCAAACACTCGCCATGTTGCGCAAATCCACAAGAGGCTCACCCCTAGCTCCACCAGCGGATAGCGCCAACCTATCCAGGCGCGGCAGTTGCGACAGCGGCCGTGCAGGGTGAGCCAACCGATGAGCGGCACGTTTTCCCACCAGGCGAGCGTGTGGCTGCAATGGCGGCAGTGGGAGCGGGGCCGGACGATACTCTCGCCCGCTGGCCAGCGGGTGAGGCAGACGTTGAGGAAGCTGCCAAAGACCAGTCCCAGTAGGCCCGCAAAGACGGTTCCAAGAATGCGAATCATAGCCGAAGTTGAGTATACGGCCCCGGATGACCGGTACGGACAACCGGAGGCTGGAGCGGACGAGGATTGCGGTAGGACGGAGAAGCTGAGGAAGAAGCAGGAGGCGATTCACGAAGTGCGCCCGCGGCCCAGGACATGACCGGCAAGCGCGCGAAGGTCGAATGGCCGTTCCGCATCTTGAAGCGCGTCTTCAGGTTTGCCACGTCGCGCTATCGCGGCTTGAAGAAGAATCGCGAATGGCTGCCGGCGGCCTTCGCGCCGGTCAACTTATGCCGACATCGCAAGCGGCTGGCAAGAATCAATCAAGGGCTGGTCCCCCAAGTGGCGTGGTGTGCCTTCCCGAGGCCGAAATCGTCCTCCGAAAGGCGAAATCGGACACCTGATCCCATGGGATTTTGCGCCGATGAAGCGAAATCCCGATGTGGCCCCTTATAACTTGGCGTTTTTCAGGGGTTCCTTATATTGGGGATGATAAAAGCTAAATACGGGGTTCGGACGATTAGGGCGTAAGCTGGAACGGGAGGGTTGTGAGCGACCGTTGCTGAAGGCTTGTCCGCTTCGCTCCCGATCGTCTGAATTTGCGGCAAGGAAAGCTCCCTGGAACCCATGAACGCAAGCCATTCTGCGGATTTGGAACCGCTTTTCGGAGACTACCCGCTCGATCGGGCATACGACGAGATGCGCGAGGCGAGCGGCGAGGTGCGCGCGCACTACCGGGCTTTGGCCGAGACGCTGGCGCGTCTGCCGCACGATGAGTTGCAGCGGCGGAAGCAGTCGGCGGACCTGTCTTTTTTGACGCAGGGAATCACCTTCACCGTCTACGGACGGGACGAAGGCACAGAGCGCATCTTTCCCTACGATCTGCTTCCGCGGTTGATTACAGCAACGGAGTGGGATCGCATCGAACGCGGATTGACGCAGCGCATCGCCGCGCTGAATCAGTTTCTCCGCGACGTCTACTCCGACGCCAAGATTCTGAACGACCGGGTGGTGCCGCGGGAACTGGTATACAGTTGCAAGCACTACCGACGGCAGATGCGGGGCTTGCAGGTGCCGCGCAACGTGTATGTCGCGGTGGTCGGCTCGGACCTGCTGCGGCTGGATACGGGCGAGTACGTGGTGCTCGAGGACAATCTGCGCGTGCCTTCGGGGGTGAGTTATATGCTCACCAACCGGAGAGTGATGAAGCGGACTTTTCCGCAGTTGTTCCACAGTTACGGTGTGCGCCCCATCGAGCACTATCCGCAACTGCTGCTGGCGACGCTACGTTCGCTGGCCCCGGAGGGGCGGCCGGAACCGAATATCGTCCTGCTTACGCCGGGGGTCTTTAATTCCGCTTACTTCGAGCATACTTATCTGGCGCGGCAGATGGGCATCGATCTAGTGGAGGGGCGCGACCTTGTAACTCACGACAATGTCGTTTATATGCGCACCACAGACGGGCTGAAGCGCGTGGACGTGATCTATCGCCGCGTGGACGACGACTACAGCGATCCTCTGGTCTTTCGCGCGGATTCGTCTCTGGGCTGCACGGGACTGTTCAACGCCTATCGCGCCGGAAACGTCACGGTGACCAACGCCTTCGGCACCGGGCTGGCGGACGACAAGGCGGTGTATGCCTACGTGCCGAAGATGATTCGCTACTATCTTGACGAAGACCCGATTCTGCCCAACGTGGAGACTTACTTGCTGAGCGAAGAGAAGGAGCGGCGGCACGTGCTGGCCAATCTGGAGAATCTGGTGGTGAAGGCGGTGGGCGAGAGCGGGGGCTATGGAATGCTGATCGGCCCGCGCTCGACGGCCCAGCAGCGCGAGGAGTTTGCGCGCCAGATAGAAGCCAACCCGCGCAATTACATCGCGCAGCCGACGCTGGCGTTTTCGCGCGCGCCGTGCCTGATCGGGAATAGTTTGGAGCCGCGCCACGTGGACCTGCGGCCTTACATACTCTTCGGCGACAAGGTGAACATCGTGCCCGGCGGTCTGACCCGCGTGGCTCTGGAGAAAGGATCGCTGGTGGTGAACTCCTCGCAAGGCGGGGGAAGCAAGGATACCTGGGTTCTGGAATAGAGCAGCTAACGAAGTTGCGGAGACGACGATGCTATCGCGGGTTGCCGACAGTCTTTACTGGATGAGCCGCTATCTGGAGCGGGCGGAGAATACCGCGCGTCAGTTGGACGTGACCATGGGCCTGATGCTGGACACCGGCGGAGTGAGCGCGGAGACGCGCTGGATGCGGCTGGTGGCCTCACTGGGCAAGCCTGCGGGACTGGAGTGGAATGGCGATGTGGAGCCGATGGCGAGCAAGCTGGTCTTCGACAACGTCAACCATGCGGCGGTTGGCTTTTGCGTGAACGGGGCGCGGGAGAACGCGCGCCAGGTGCGCGAGGAGATATCGACCGAACAGTGGCAGCGGCTCAACCGCCTCTATCACCATATGCACTCGCCGCACACCCAGGCTCAGTTCAAAACCAACATGAACGATGCGCTGGCAGCGGTGGTCGATGGCATACACCTGTTCAAGGGAGTGAGCGACACGACCATGATCCACGGCCAGGGCTGGCAGTTTATCCGCCTCGGCCGCTATCTGGAGCGGGCTTACTCGACGGCCACCATGCTCGAGGTATACCAGCCTTATTTGTTTCTCCCGGAGGAGCGCGAGCACGCCGGCTACCAGTATCTCGAGTTGGTGGGCCTGCTGCGATGCTGCACATCCTTCGAGGCCTATTGCCAGGTTTACACGGCCGACGTTTCTCCCGACCGGATTCTGGAGTTCCTGCTACTTAATCACGACTTTCCGCACGCCATTCGCTACTGCGTGGACAGCATGAGGGGAGCTATCGACTCCATTCAGCGCACCGGCGGACGGCGGCCTCCGGACGAACTGCTTGCCATCATCGGCCGTCTGCACGCCATGCTCGACTTCACCACCATCGAGGAGATACTGGCCGGGGACACGGCGAGTTTTCTGCATAACATCCGCGAGCAGTGCCTGCGGATACACGAGATGATATACCGGTACTACGTGCATTACTCGATCCAATCCGCGCTGGCCAGCTAACCGTTACCGGGAGCGAGCATGAACTTCTATTCGATACGCCACCTTACACGCTTCCGCTACTCGCGCCCGATCAGCGAGAGCATCATGGAGACGCGGATGCACCCGCGCTCGGACTCGAACCAGCACTGCCTTACGTTTTCTCTGTCTGTAAGTCCGCGCTGCCGAGTCTTCAGTTATCGCGACCATCTGGGCAACACCGTGCAGCACTTCGACATTCCGGGCGAGCACAACCAGTTGGTCATCGTGGCCGAGTCGGTGGTGGAGCAGCAGGCGCTGCCCGACGTGCCGGCCTTTCTGTCTCCCGATGCGTGGGAGGCGCTGGACGAGTTAGTCGATTCCGGCGACTACTGGGAGATGCTGTTGCCCTCGACCTTTGCCGTCGAAACTCCGGCGCTGACGCTGCTGGCCAAGCAGATGGAAGTCAGCCGACGGGACGATCCGCTGATGCTGGTGCTGGAGTTGAATCGGCGACTCTTCGAATACTTCCGGTACGTTCCCCGCGCGACGCGCGTCGATTCTCCCATCGACGAAGCGATCGTCAGCGGCGAGGGAGTTTGCCAGGACTTTGCACATACCATGATCGCGCTGCTGCGCCACGTGAAGATTCCAGCGCGCTACGTCTCCGGCTATCTCTATCGCAGCCGCGAGGACCACGACCGCTCGACCCCGGACGCAACCCATGCCTGGGTGGATGTTCTGCTGCCGCATTTGGGCTGGGTGGGCTTCGATCCCACCAACAATCTGATAGCCCATCACCGGCATATTCGCACCGCGGTGGGCCGGGACTACGCCGACGTGCCGCCCACCCACGGTATCTTTCGCGGCAACACCGACAGCGAGTTATATGTGGCGGTTCATGTGGAGGCCAGCGAGCAGCCGCCGGCGCTGGACCGCAAGCTGCCCATCCCTGAAGACTGGAGCGTGCTGGTGGAGCGCGCTCAGCAGCCCCCCGCGCCCGCCATTCCCTTCATCGACCTGCAACAAATGCAGCAGCAACAACAGTAACGGGAAATTGGCGATTGGAGCAGTTTCGATGTAAGCGTTTGCGTATCGGCTCGATGCAAGAAAGTTTGTACATTCGCTTGCGGTAACGCCGTTGAGCGGTTCCCCGACTACCTTCCAGGCCCCCCGTCGATTACAATTGCCGGTATATCTTCCGTGGAGGCTTGCCCTGTTCGCCGCGTCTGCCGCCAGCATGAACCTTCCTTCCAGCCCGTTTGACGGGCTGCCGGTGCGTCTGGCTGCGCATCTGGCGTTCGCCTCGCAGAACGGTTTGCGCCACTACCTTAAGATGCAGTATGCCGACCAGACCTTCAAGGGACTCTACCACTGGAATTCCTTCGACTTCGCGCTGCTCATTCCCTACTTCGCGGTGATGATCGTGCTGGCGCTGTACGGCGTTCATCGCTATACGCTTTGCTACGTTTACTTCAGGCACCGCAAGAACTACCGCCCCGATCCGCCCGGACGCTTCGAGGAACTGCCGCAAGTTACAGTGCAACTGCCCATCTTCAACGAGCAGTTCGTCATCGACCGGCTGATCGAGGCCGTCTGCGCCATGGAATACCCGCGCGAGAAGCTGGAAATCCAGGTGCTGGACGACTCGACCGACGAGACCCAAGAGGTAGCTGCCGCAATCGTCGACCGCTATGCCGCGCTGGGACACCCCGTCGCCTATATCCACCGCGCCAATCGCCACGGCTTCAAAGCCGGCGCCCTCGATGCCGGCCTCAAGATTGCCAAAGGCGAGTTCGTGGCCATCTTCGACGCCGATTTCGTCCCGCCCGCCGACTGGCTGATGAAAGTCATTCACCACTTTGCTGAGCCGGAGATCGGCATGGTGCAGACCCGCTGGACGCACATGAACCGCGACTACAGCATCCTCACCCAGATCGAGGCCATTTTGCTCGACGGCCACTTTGTGATCGAGCACGGCGCCCGCGCCCGTAGCGGCGACTTCTTCAACTTCAACGGCACGGCCGGGATGTGGCGCATCCAGGCCATCGCCGACGGCGGCGGATGGCAGCACGATACGCTCACCGAAGATACCGACTTGAGTTACCGTTCGCAGATGGCCGGCTGGAAGTTCAAGTATCTTCCAGAAGTCGAGTGCCCTTCCGAACTGCCCATCGAGATGACCGCCTTCAAGACTCAGCAGGCGCGCTGGGCCAAGGGGCTGATTCAGACCAGCATCAAAGTCCTGCCCATGATGTTCAAGTCCAAGGTGCCCCGGCGCGTCAAAATCGAGGCCATCTATCACCTGACGGCCAATATGAGTTATCCGCTCATGGTCCTGATGTCGGCGCTGCTGCTGCCGGCCATGATCTGCCGCTTCTATCAGGGATGGTTCCAGATGCTGCTGATCGACGTGCCGCTGTTCACCGCATCCACCTTTTCCATTGCCGTCTTTTACATGATGAGCGAGCGTGAGCTCTACCCTAAAACTTGGATGAAGACCTTGCCCTATCTGCCTTTTCTGATGGCTCTGGGCATAGGCCTCACGGTCACCAACGCCAAGGCGGTGACCGAGGCGCTGTTCGGCGTGAAGAGCGCCTTTGTCCGCACCCCCAAGTACCGGGTGGCCAAGAAGGGAGAAAGGTCCCAGGCCGCCAAGTACCGCAAGCGACTGAAATTGACCCCATGGATCGAGTTAATGCTCGGCTGTTACTTCTTCGTCGCCATTCTCTATACCTTCTCCAACCATAACTACTTCACCGCCCCGTTCCTGATCCTTTTCGTCATCGGCTACTGGTACACCGGGCTGATGAGCCTGCTGCAAGGCCGCTTCGAGAACTGGCGCTCCAGAGCCGGCGCCAACCCCGACGAATCCAGCCCCAAGCCGTTTCCGGTGGGGGTATAAGTGCATTTTCAACCGCTGCCTATATATGCGAGCCGCGATTAGGCAGAGCCGCGAAGATTCTTAAAATGTCCTCCCTTCCGCGCGGCTATGTGTACGCGCCGGAGCAAATGTACGGTCCGCCGCTTTTCTGCAAGCGTAAAATGAAGTCGGCAAGTTGGTCTGCGCAAATGTATTCGGCCTTTGTTGGAGTGTTGCTTCCTCCGGGCCATGATGGAATGCGCTGCGCCCCGTTCCTACCTAAATGGACAGCGTCATCAGGCTTGTTTGCTCCACAGGTTTGCGGAGCGCCGGGATCGACCGTTGTGCCATCTCCTTTCTCGCCAGCAGACTTGGCAGGTTCTGAAAGACGGGTAACACCAAACTTGCGAACACCGGCGGAAGGATTTCTCGTTTTTCCGCATGGTGCCGCGTTAGCGGCGTGACGCGGCGGAGTACAAGTAGACCACCCGCCGCGAACCGCATCGAGGATAGCCGATAGAATGCGCCAAGCATGGTCGCGGCGTGGCTGAAAATAGCGATTCTGGCGTTGAAAGCGCACCCAGCATCGAAAAAAACAGCGGCCACACCGCGACAACGTGTTCTCAGAGCGTGAAAGTGCCTCGACTGCCGATGCGCTCACCGGGGACAGGGGAATTTTGCAAGAGGCTCGGCATAATGATCTCGAAAAAGGCGGTTGCCCGTCTGCTTCCAACTGGCAGTTGGAAGCTGCATTTTCAAAAAGTCAAGTCGCATTCGATAAGATCGAATAGACCGCGAATTCCCGGAGTCACTGTGCCCGAAGAACGTCTCATTCGCCCCGCCCGCAACGTCTACGGCAGCTTGCGCCTGCCCGGCGACAAATCCATCAGCCACCGTTACGGTATGCTGGCCGCATTCGCCCAGGGAACTTCCCGCTTCGCCAACTTCTCCACCGGCGCAGACTGTGCCTCTACGCTGGCCTGCATGGAAGCACTTGGCGCCAGCGTCCGCAAGCTCGAAGACGGCTCGCTCGAAGTGACCGGAGTCGCCGGTCGCGTCATCCCCGCGGACCACCCCCTCGACTGCGGCAACTCCGGCTCGACCATGCGCATGATCTCCGGCCTGCTCGCGCCGCAGCCGGGGAGATTCACGCTAATCGGCGACGCATCGCTGACCCGCCGCCCCATGGAGCGCATCCGCAAGCCGCTTGAAGCGATGGGCGCGCGCCTCACGCTCACCGAAGGTCACGCGCCGCTGACCATCGTCGGTGGCCCGCTCCAACCCGTTGACTACACCACCCCCGTTCCCAGCGCCCAGGTAAAGACCTGCATCCTGCTGGCTGGCCTGCAAACCGCCGGAACCACCACAGTGCGTGAAGCCGTCCGCACCCGCGACCACAGCGAGTTGGCCCTGAGAGCCTTTGGCGCTACACTCTCCCGCACCCTCGATTCGGTCTCCATCTCCGGCCCGCAGACCCTTCATGCCATCGATGCCGCCGTCCCCGGAGACATCTCCTCTGCCGCATTCTTTCTCTGCGCCGCCGCCCTTTTTCCCGGCTCCAGCCTGGTGCTCGATTCGCTCGGGTTGAATCCCACCCGCGCAACGCTGCTCGACGTGCTTACCGCGCTGGGCGCGCAGATCGCCGTGCTCAATCTGGAAGAGAAGAACTCCGAATTGGTCGGGACCGTGCAGGTCTCGGCCCCGGCCGAAGGCCTCGGCTCGACTGAGGTAAATGGCGGGCTGGCCGCGCAACTCATCGACGAGCTGCCGGTGCTAGCCGCCATCGCCCCCTATACGCTCGGCGGCATCCGCATCCGCGACGCCAGGGAACTGCGCGTCAAGGAATCCGACCGCATCGCTTTGGTAGCCAAGAATCTGCGCGCCATGGGAGCCGAGGTCGCCGAGTTCGACGACGGCCTTGAAGTTCCCGGCGGCCAGACCCTCCACGGCGCCGCCATTGACTCCGGCGGCGATCACCGCATCGCCATGGCCTTCAGCGTCGCCGCGCTGCGTGCGGCGGGCGAGACCCTGATTCTAGGCGCCGAATCGGCCGCCATCAGCTTCCCGGAGTTCTTCGATCTGCTCGATCTGGTCGCGGAGCGATGACCACCCAACGCGCAACCGGCCTTTTTCGCCGAGTTTCTTGCCACGGCCGGCGTGTACGAGGGCTGGGTGAGCAGTTGCCCGCTTACCTACGACAGCGGCAACGCCTCCCAGAAGCGCGACGTGCTGGGAACCTGGTTTCCGTCTATCCTGGCCGGCCACCAACGCCACTCCCATGTTACTGGGCTGCGCGGCGAACCATCCCAACAACCAAGCCCCGTCGCTGGGGACCCCGGCGACGGCGCAGTTATACCGCGACCGGGCCGATGCGGAGAACGGCTGCGACGAACTGAAGAACCAATGGGGCTGGGGCGGCTTTGCCACTCGGGACATCGGACGTTGCCAGACCAGCGCCCGAGCCGTGGCGCCGACTTACAACTGGCGGAGCTGGCACTGTCGCGCGGCCAAACCGGAGGCCAGGATGGAGGCCATCGCCAGCCGGGCGTTGCCGCTGGCAGCCGTGGGCCGATCCACCAAGCAGGCGGTGAAAACCACGCTCTGCCTGACGCCGATGCACGCGGCCAAGTCGCCCCTTATGCTGCCGATCGCCGATATCCGAGCGGCTCCGAGCTGTGCAAGAAGAGTCGCGCAGCAGTCCCCGACGGCAGACAGATGGAAGCAACCTGTTGGACTGCATTGCGGCGAGAATCGTCCCTCGCCAACACTATTAAGTTGCTCGGAACCTGCGCCCGGTTGGGCGGGCAACTGCCGTTTGTAGGATGAATCAGACTGCGACAGCTTGTGCCATTGCTTCCGCGTGGGGCCCTTACTGCGGCATGACCATTCGCACGATTGGCTCTCAAACTCGCGCTGCCGTATACGTTCATCGTTGTTGCCACGTTGCTGTGGCGCATGAGTTTTTGCTGGATGCCGATCGGAGAGCCGGTTTCGTCCAAAAGCTATCGGTACGTGTGCCGGAAGACGCGCTCATGCAACTCTCCGAAGAATACTTGTCCTTATGGCGCAACCACCTCGATGGCATGGTTGCCGTGAGGCACGGCTACCAATGCGGTGGGCTGATTGCCGGTCGGGTATGGAGTCGCTTGCGTAGCGGATAGAGAGCCGGCGCTGGGGTCCATCTTGAAGCCAGAGACCGAGTTGCCGAGTTTATTGGCGGTGTAGACGTAGCGACCGAGGGCAGGTTCCACGATGATGGCGACCGGTTGGGCGTCGGTTGAATTGGTGGCGCTGCCGGTGACGTTGACCACGGCCGTGGCGGCACCGGTGGACGCAACGATGGAGTCGGCCGTGACTGAGTTGCTCAGGGCATTGGCGACATAGATGAATTTGCCGCTTGGATCGATCGCGATGCCGTCAGGATGAAGGCCTGTGGCGAAGGGGCCACTAAGGATGAAACTCAGCGCATTGGCGTCCTGAATCGCGTAGCCTATCAGTTGTTCGGTGGCGAAGTCGGTTACATAGACAAAGCGGTTGGTGGGGTCGGAGGTGACGGCGCTGGGTTCGACGCCTGCTTGATACGGGCTGCCGGGAGTTGCCGCAAGCGCGCCACCCGAGCCGACGGTGAAACCGAAGACCCAGCCGGAGTGGGCGGGGCTGGTGACACAGGTGTCGCAGCCGGGATTGTAGGCCGACTGGTCCCAAGCCGTAACATAAACGGCGTTGCTGTTGGCCAGCACGGTAACGGCGGTGGGAAGGATCGTGTCGTCCGCGTAAGAGGCACTGACGGAACTCAGGTTGAGAGTCTGCGGGGCAAGCGCTGTGCCGATCGCTCCCGATGCGAGGGGATAGGCCGTAAGCACCGCGGTATCGGCTCCAGAACCGCTCGATGTGACCACGTACAGGTAGGAGCCTGCGGCGTTGACGGCCAGGGAGACAGGCGCGGCGCTGGCGGTAACTGTATCCTTCTGCGTCAACTCGCCGTTGCCGGCGACAGCGAAGTGAACGATGGTTCCGGACTGATTGGCGACATAGAGGTTCAGGTAGTCGGAGGTGACGGCCAGGGCCACCGGGGAAGAGCCGCCCGAGGGAACGCCGGCGGCGACGCTGTGGATCGCGCCGGAGGCGGAGTCCACCGCGTAGGTTTCGATCTGCCCGGTGCCGCCGGTGCCCGATCCTCCCGAGGTGGCCACATAGAGATAATCGCTGGTGATGACCTGGCAGGCGGTCAGGGACAGTGCCATCGCCAGGCCAATGGCGGAGACCAGCAACAACTGGCTCGGTTTGCTGAACTTCATGCGCTTCCTTCGTTGTGGGCGTCAGGAACAAGCCCCTTGAATACTGGTTAAGTTGTCCCACATCCATTGTAAAACCCGGCGTGGGGTAAAGTGTCGCGGGCTGCGCCGCTCGCTAGTTCTTCGCGCCGTTGTGCGGAATCGCGGCTACGGCGGTAGGTTGAGCGTTGGCCGCGTAGGGCGAGTTCTGCGAACCGACCAGCGAGCCGTCAGTGGAGCTCAACTCAAAGCCGGAGACGGAATTGCCCAGATAGTTGGCGACAAAAAGAAAGTGATTCAAATTCGGATCGATGCCGATAGCCACCGGATCGAGGCCCACTCCGTCGGTGCCAAGAGAGGTGAGCGCTCCGCCTGCTCCGATCGAGTAGGCCGTCACTGTCGAGTCCTGCGCGTTGGCAACGTAAGCATACGGGTATGCCGGATCGACGACGATGGCCGAGGGCTGATCGCCGGCGGGGAAGGGGTTGTCGGGCAGCGCGCTCAGCCCCGTCGATGAAATGGAGTAGCCGAGAACGTTGCCGTTTGCCTGGTCCGTGACGTAAACGTAGTTGGTGGTAACCGATCCGCTGGTGATCGAATCGCTGGCGATGGCCGAGGGATGAGTGCCTACTGCATAAGGGGAGCCGCTCATCGCCGTCAGTACGCCGCCCGAGCTTACCGCGAAGCCGAAGACGTACCCGGTATTGGTTTTGGCGGTTGAATCGTAGGCGGAGACAAAAACATCCGCGCCCGACTTCAGCACATTGATCGCGGTGGGCACGATCACGTCGTTGGGACTGGAGGGCAGAGTCAGAGGCCAGTAGTTTGCGCCCGTGCTTGGATTGGCGATCGGCGCTCCGAGCGTATCCTCTACGACCGTGCTGGAGGTCGGCTGAATGGGATAGACGCCGATGGACCCCGCGCAAGGGCTGACGCTGGAGCAGGTGGGCAGCGGTTGGTAGGTATTCAGAACGAAAAGATTTGTTCCCGAAGCCGCGAGGGCGAGCGGCAATAGGCCGGAAGCGTACTCAAGCCCTCCCGCTGCGCCAGCGGTCCCGGCGGTATCCACGGTGTTCTGCGGATAGAGCTTGCCATCGTTTCCGATGATGAACTGGACGATGGAACTGTCGTCCTGATTGACGACGTACAGGCTGGCGTTGTCCGGGGAGAGGGCTTCTGCGACGGGGTTGCGTCCGCCGGATGGAAACGGCGAGGTGGGAATCTGACGCATGAAACCGGACTCGGAGTCGATCTCGAAGACATCGACCTCGCCATAGTTGTTGGTTCCGGCGGCTTTGGAACTGGTCACGAAGACGAAATCCACGGTAAGCGTACCGCAGGCGGACATCAAAGCGGCCACAGCCAGGCTGGCCGCGGAGACCAGCAACAATTGGCTCGATTTGTTGAACTTCATGAGCATCTTTCGTCCGAGGGCCTGCAATCGAGCCCCCGAAATCATCGGGTTTTGAATCGAATTCCTGGGCGACGAGGGCGATCGCCCAAAAATTCGGCTGCGTTCCTATTTCAATCTACCGAAACTTGAGGCGGAAACCGGAGAACCGTCCGGAATCCGCCGAACTCGCTCCCGCGCCCGGCGTGGCTAATTGGTGCGCCCGTCGATCAGGCACCAGGTGGCTGGACCGTTGAGCGCGAATGTGTTGGTCACGCGCAGATCGTCGAGTACGCCCGCATTGGGGTCCACCAGCCGGCCGTCGATCGAAGAATCGTTGTAGTTGGCCGTATAGATGAACTGGTCCGAGGGGTCCTCGACGATGCACTGCGGGCCGCTTCCGGTGCCGAAGAAGGCGGGGTCCGTCGGAGAAAGCTGGGGCGAACTGGAGGTGTTGATCACATAGCCGCCGATGCCGCTAAATGCGTCGACCGTGTCGGTATTGGGGTTGTCGCCCTGGTTGGCGACGTAGAGAAATCTCCCCTTGGACTCGGTGAGCAGGTAGATCGGATTGACGAGCGAGGGGTCTTCGGGAATGATGCCTCCGTTCACCGCCTGCAGCGCTCCGCCGCCGCCAATCGTATAGGGCAAAAGCTGGCTCTTTGCGCCGGTTGAGTTTGGCGGTGCGGGCGCTTCGTTGTCGAGCACGTAGACGGTGCTGCCGCTGTAAACGATGGCCGTGGCTGCTGCCACTCCGTTGGCTCCGTCGATGGCGCCGCCATCGGGCAGCGGCTGGGCGCTGTTCTGGTTCACGGTCAACTGTCCGTTGAGCGCGCTGTACGTATATGGGAAGACCGAGTCGGGTATACCGCCCACGCCATTCATGGGGGGTACGCCGCTCAGGGTAAGGATGTAGCCGCCGGCGAAGGCGAAGTCGATGGGATCGGCGGGGATCGGGAAGTAGGTCAGCGGCTGCGTTCCGGAGGCTGTGGTCACGCTTACCTGGGCATTCTGGATCACGCTCAGCCGGCCAGTGCTCTGGTTGATCTGGAAGGCCGTGATGTCGCCGCAGGTTGTAGCTCCCGCCAAAGCCTGTACGCAACCATTGGCGCTGGGCTTTTCGGACTGGTTATAGTTGTCCGGGGAGTCGTGGTCCAGCACGTAGAGGTAGTTGCCCGTGCCATCGACAATCATGCGGAAAGGGTTGAAGCCTTCAGTCTGGAAGAGCGGCTGCTCCTCGGACAGAATGCCGTTGGCTCCGACCGAAAACAGAGCGATGTTCGAGTTCAGGCAGGGGTCCGCAGTGGTGCAATCCCCGTTGCCCTCCTTGTTCACGCCGCGATTGAGCACATAGAAAAAGCGGGATGCGCCGGTCAGAACGGCGCGGACTGGGTTGGCGCCTCCGGAGGCGATGGGCAGCCCGTGTATGGGGGACAGCTTGCCGGTATTGTGATCGATGTCGTAGCCGCTGATGATGCCGGAACTGGGGGATTGGGAGGTGTCCAAGCCCGTAACGTACAAATAGCCGACCGTATAACTGCTGACGCAAGACGATAGACCGGAGACGAGGCCGACAGAGAGAGCGCTCATCAGAAGTGCCTTGCCGAATTTCGAAAACTTCATGCGATTCCTTCATCCCGGTCAGGCGTGCGCCGCCAGGTTTGCTAGTTCCACAGCAGAGCTGGGTTGGGACTTGTCCCATGACGCATTGTAAAAGCCGAGACCGGGTTGTGCCTAGTTTCGGCAGCCAATGGGGCAAAATTTCGGTTTCTCGATCGCTTTCGCTCCGGGCGCAGCGAAAGCCGACGCCGCGGTTTGCGACCTCACGGACGTTTGGACGACTGCATACTCTTAAACGTCAACCCGCGATCGTCGCGCGTCTCCGTTTCTACCAGACGCGGCAGGAATCGACGGGGTACATCGGCTGCCCCTTGGCGCAGTCGAAGGCCTTTCCGAACTCCCCGAAGTTCCGCACTGAGCCGTCTACCCGCCACCTTCCGGGAGAGTGGCCGTCGGTAAGCGCCGCCTGCCGGGACGATTGCTCGGTCCGGTTCTGGCACCATACCTGTGCGAAACCGATGAAGTAGCGCTGCGCCTCGGTGTAGCCGTCGATCTTGTCCGCGATGGATTTTCCCTGCGCCGCCAGTGTGTCCAGCAAGGCCATGTAGGCGATGCGCAGGCCGCCGTTGTCGGCCGTGTTCTCGCCCAAGGTAAGCCTGCCGTTCAGCTTCTGCGCCGGTGTGTCGCCCCTGGCAGGCGCCGCCTCAAAGCCGCTGTACTCGTCTGCAATGCAATCGGTCCGCGCGGTGAAAGCCTTGCGGTCCTCGGCGGTCTGCCACTCGCGCAGGTTGCCGTGGCCGTCGTACTGGGATCCATCGTCGTCGAAGCCGTGGGTCATCTCATGCCCTATGACCACGCCGATGCCGCCGAAGTTCACCGCCGGATCGACCTTGAAGTCGAAGAAGGGGGGCTGCAGGATGCCCGCCGGAAAGTTGATGTCGTTGAAGGAGGGGTCGTAGTAGGCATTGACGGTGGGCGGCGTCATATACCACTCCTTCTCGTCCACCGGCTTGCCTAGTTTGGCGAATTCATAGTTGCGTCCGAAGACAGTGCCGCGATGCACGTTGCCGATCAGATCGGCGCGGTCGACTTTGACGCTCGAGTAGTCGCGCCACTTGTCCGGGTAGCCGATCTTGTCGCGGATCAGCGCCAGCTTCTCCTCGGCGGCTTTCTTGGTGGCATCGCTCATCCAAGGAAGGGTTCGGATGTCGTCGCCGAGGGACTTTTCCAGAGCGGCTACGAGTCGATCCATGCTTTGCTTGGCCGCGGGGGGAAAGTTTGTCGCCACCCAGTCCTGGCCGACCGCTTCGCCGAGGTTGCCGTCGGTGAGAAGGACGCATTGCTTCCAGCGCGCGATCGGCTCCTTCTGCCCAATCAGCCTTCTCGAGAAAAAATCGAAGTCTTCATTGAAGAAAGCCCTGGGCAGATTCGAGGCCTGACCGTGCAGCGCGTGCCAACGCAGATAGCTCTTCCAGGCGCGCAACGGCTCGCTCTCAATCAGTCCGTTGAGAGTCTTGAAGAACTCCGGCGTACCCACGTTCAAGGTGTCGAAGCGTCCGATGCCGATCGCCTGAAAGTACGCGCTCCAGTCGAAGCTGGGCGCCAGCTTTTCCAGTTCCGCGACCGTGTAGATGTGGTAGCGATTCTCCGGTTGGCGCAGATCGGTGCGGCTGGTCGATGCCTTGGCCAGCGAGGTCTCGATGCGCAGAACGTCGGCGGACTCCGTGGCGGCCTTCCGCGGCGAGTCTCCAGCCAGGACGAACATCCGCTTCAGGTGGTCGAGGTACTGGGCGCGGATAGTGGAGAAGCGATCCGAATCGAGTAGATAGTAGTCGCGGTCGGGCAGCGAAAGTCCGCCCTGAAAGAGTTGGGCAATCTGCTTGGACGAGTCCTTGTCGTCCTGGCCGACGCCGAACTCGAAGAAACCGTCGGGGATGCCGTCGTTCTCCAGTTTGGCAAGCAGGGCGGGAAGCTGCCTTGCATCGGAGAGGCCTGCGATGGCCTGCCAAGCGGGATGAATCGGCTTGAGAGCCTTCTTCTCGATCCTATCCGTGTCCATGCAGGAGGCGTAGAAATCGCCGAACTGCTTCTGGAGGGGAGTTTTGGGGTCTCGCGCGGCGGCATCCAACTCTTCCCACAGCAGATAGCGGTTTCTCTCCCGAAGCAGCGAGAAGGATCGAACCCAGGATGTCTGGTCGGAGGGAATGGGATTGTTTTTCAACCAGTTGCCGCAGGCGTACTGATAAAAATCCGAGCAGGGATCGGCGGTTGTATCGATAGCCGCCGGATCGAAGCTCTTGCTGACCGTGGGCGGCGCGGGTTTGTCGGTCTCCGGCGTTTGCGCCAGGGCGCTTCCAGTCGTCAGTAGCAGCGGGAGGAGCGCGATGGTGGGAAGATTCATGGGGTTCCTCTTGGGTGCGGGGCAAACCGCCTGATTCCCTGGATTGGACGCTCACGGCACACCCGCTCCAGAGACGGCGATTGTTTTTGCAAATCTCTGTTTTCAAAGCATATACGATCCAGGCGCCGAAACGGTTAAAATCTCTTCGACAGGTTGATTCCATCGCGCCTTCGGCATGGCGAAAACAGCCCCCCTACTCGCAGCTCTCGATCACGCACGGACACCGTTGCTTAGGAGGCTATCACGGAAGGGGCCGATCATCGGTTCCAAGATTTAACGAAGGCGTTCGCGCGGGGATTGTCTCCACGGCTCTATAAACCGAAACAGATGAAAAATCCAGATGTCTTTACGTCTTCCTTATAAAAATCGTAATTGGAATCATTTAGGATTTCATCTAATCACAACATCAGCGGATCGGCGCATCCGAGGCGATCTGTGCCCAATCCTGCACCGGCTGGGGCCTGGGAATCGACAGGCTCTAGCGGCTGGCGCGAACTCGTGGACCTCAACCGGAAGGGCGGCCGGAACTCCCACCCAGCGCGTGGATTCGCCGATCTACGCAACTTTGGAGTTGAAACCTATGTGTCGTCGCGGCATTAAATTTCTGCTGCTCCTTGCCCTTCTCGCTCTTCCCACGCTGGCCCAGGCGGTTGCCCCGGACCTCAGCCCAACCGCCCCGGCTTCTTCCGCTCCTGCCACGCAGGCCCAGGTCGCCGCTCTCCAGCAGGCCGTTCAAGCAGCCCAGGCAGCCAGTTCCAAGGCCGCCGCAGCCGCCACCAGCGCTCAATACGCCGGAGACAATGCTTGGATGCTCACCTCGGCCGCCCTGGTCCTGTTGATGACCGGACCGGGACTGGCCCTCTTCTACGGCGGCCTCGTCCGCAAGAAGAACATCCTCGGCACCATGATGCAGAGCTTCGCCATGATGGGACTGGTCACCGTCCTGTGGGCTGTGGTCGGCTACTCGCTGGCCTTCGGCCACGGCAACTGGTTCTGCGGCGGCTTCGAGCATCTTTTCCTGAACGGCGTCTCGCTTTCGCCCAATCTCGATTACGCCCCCACCATTCCCGAGCAGACCCTCATGGTCTATCAGTTGATGTTCGCCATCATAACTCCGGCGCTCATCACCGGAGCCTTTGCCGAGCGCATGAAATTCAGCGCCATGACCGTGTTCCTCTCGCTCTGGTCGCTGCTCGTCTACTGCCCCATGGCGCACATGGTCTGGGGCGTGGGCGGATTGCTCAACAGCGCGGGCGGCCGCTTTCCCAGCCTGGATTTCGCCGGCGGAACCGTGGTCCACATCACCAGCGGCGTCTCCGCGCTCATCACGTGCCTCTATCTCGGCAAGCGCGTCGGTTACCCGGATACCAAGATGCAGCCCCACTCTTTGGTCCTTAGCTTCATCGGCGCTTGCCTGCTGTGGGTAGGCTGGTTCGGCTTCAATGCCGGCAGCGCCCTGGCCGCCAGCTCCCTGGCCACTAGCGCCTTCATCAATACCCATTTCGCCGCCGCCGCCGCCGCCATCGGCTGGTCCATCGCCGAGTGGATTCACAACGGCAAGCCTACCGCACTGGGCGCCATCTCCGGCTCGGTTGCAGGCCTGGTGGCCATCACTCCGGCCTCCGGATTCGTGCAGCCCATGAGCGCTCTGCTCATCGGACTGGTCGCCGGTGTCTTCTGCTTCTTCATGGTCTTCGTGGTGAAGAGCCTCTTCGGCTACGACGACTCGCTGGATGCCTTCGGCGTACATGGTGCCGGAGGAACCCTGGGCGCCATTCTCACCGGCGTCTTCGCCGCCTCGGTCATCAATCCGGTCTTCGGCAAGGACGCGCCAGTGGGCGGAATCGACGGGCATTGGGGGCAGATATTCAATCAGCTGGCCGGCGTGGGAATCGCTTGGGGCATTTCCATCGTGGGTACGCTGGCGCTGCTCTTCGCCGTCGATAAGCTGATAGGACTGCGCGTCTCCGCCGAAGAGGAAGCCGCGGGCCTGGACCTCTCGCAGCACAACGAGGAAGGCTACGACCTGAATACGTAAGTGGAACAGATTGCCGGCGGTCCGCAAACGGCCGCCGGGCCACAAAAAAGATTCGGCGGGAGCGGCCCAAACAGCCGCGCCGCCTGTTACGCTGTCAAACGAGGCGTTTTTCCCATGATTAAGATTGAAGCCGTTCTCCAGCCCTCCAAGCTGGACGCTGTCAAGGATGCGCTGCTCGAGGCAGGCATCGAAGGCATGACCATTCTGGAAGCCCGCGGCCACGGCCGCCAGAAGGGCCACACCGAGTTCTATCGCGGCCGCGAATACACGGTCGATCTACTGCCCAAGGTCAAGATCGAACTGGTCGTCAACGACGATCAGCAGGAGAAAACCCTGCAAGCCATCATTGGCTCTGCCCGCACCGGGCGCATAGGCGACGGCAAGATCTTCGTCAGCCGCATCGACGACGCCATCCGCATCCGCAACGACGAACGGGGAGAGACCGCGCTCTAAATCCTTCGCGGACTGAACGCGGTCTCCCGAATTCCGATCTTGAACCCTACTCATTGCAACGCGCCCGCCCCCATTGTCCACGGGCGATGAGCTTTTAGGCAGCCCATTCTTCGCTGGAAAATGCGAGGAATGGGCTTCTCTTCATTGCTGAGGTGTCATGGGTAGGCTGCCTGTCAATCTCCCACTTTCGGAACCTGCAACGGGAGGAGGCTGCGGCGCAAGCGGGGCTACAAGATAGGCGTATTGAAATTGGCGATGTATTGGATGCCGGGCACGTCTAGCCGGGCAAGCCGCTTTTCGCCGGTAAGAAACAGGTCGATGCCGGCGGAGGCCGCGCAGGCCAGATGGATGGCGTCGGCAACGATCAGTGCTCATGAAGGCAGGGAAGCGATTACGGACCCCACCCCAGCGGTGTATTCTCATCCCTGGATGAAACGCATACTGACTGCACTGGTTCTGATTCCGTCTGTCCTGGTCCTTGTATTTCTCGGCTCCAGATGGTTGTTTACCTTGGCTGTCGCGGGGGTGGCCGCGCTGGCCGCATGGGAGTTCCTTGGCTTGGCGGAGAAAAGCGGCGCCAAACCGCCGCGCGCCGCCGTGATGGCGGCTGTTTTGGCGCTCTTTGCCGGCAACTTCGAGTGGCCCGACGAAACCGCGGCGATCTTCGGCCTCCTCAGTCTCGGTCTGGTGGTTTACTGCACGTTTTTCTCGGACGTGCGGGAGATGTTGGCTGACGTTGCCACCGCCATCCTCTGCCTGGTTTACACGGGAATGACTCTGATTGCTCTGCCCGCGCTGCGCGAGGATACGGAGTTCAACGGCCCGTCTCTGGTCGCATTTCTGCTCTGCGCGATATGGGCGGGCGACATTGCCGCTCTCTACGTGGGCCGAAGCTTAGGCAAACACAAGATGGCGCCCACGCTAAGCCCCAACAAGAGTTGGGAGGGCGCCGTGGGTTCTCTGGCGGGCAGTCTGGCGGCTGCCGGCATCCTGCTGGGTCTGTCCAACACGTTGGCGGAGTGGAACATCGAGAGGCTCTCGTTTCACGGCGAGGCCTGGTATTGCTGGCTGGCGCTGGCGGCGCTGATCAATCTAGCGGCACAAGCCGGCGATCTGGCCGAGTCGGCTATCAAGCGCTCCGTGGGGGCCAAGGACTCCGGCACCATGGTTCCCGGCCACGGCGGGGTTCTGGACCGCATCGACGCCATGATCCTGGCCGCGCCGGCGTTGTGGTACGCGCTGACGATTCACAAGCTCTTCTGATGGACCTGCCGGAATCTGCAAGGCAATGCGCGAGGCAAGAGCTTTGCAGTGGAGTTCGGCGCCGCGCCGGACGGGGCGCTCGTGGCGCACACGCGATTTCGATCTGAATCGACAGGCGTTTACAGTCCGATTGGGGTCGCGCAAGGACAACTCATCGTACTGCCAGGCTCAAGTCCGTATGCACAAAGTTGTCGCCCATGTAGAGCACAGGTTCGCGCTTTTCGCGGGCCAGGGCGTAGGTGAAGCAGTCGCCGAAGTTGAGGCTGGCGGGGTGGCCGCTGCCACGGCCATAGTCGCGGTAGGCCTGACGGGCGATCTTCGCCTGCTCGGCGGTCACCGGCTCAATGAGGATATTGAATCTCTCAATCAATTCATCGAACTCACTGCTCAAAATCGGGTTCTTCCACCCGTCCACCACGATAGAGGATTCCAGATAGCTCGCCGCCGTGATGCGTGAAGATTCCGCAGAGTCCAGCGCCTTCGAAAGGGCTTCCCAATGTGGCTCCCGCTTGAGAATTGCAATCAGCGCTGACGAGTCCACGATCACTTGAGCAACCCCGTCTCGTCGTCATAAAGCTCGTCCATCAATTCTTTGGAGGTTCGGCCGTCATTCATAAGTGGCGCGGTAATTGCCGTGATTCGTTCGAGCCATTCCAAACGGCTCTCGCCCTTGGAAGCCTTCTCCTTCGCCAATTTCTCCCTCACGGCTTCCGACACCGCAACAACCAAGCTGACCCCTTTGAGGGTAGCCAACTCCCGAACCATGCGGTCGGTCTCTTCATTCTTGATATTCAAAGCCATGGCATTCCACCTTTCTACCATATCGTTCTACCATTCTACCATCGAATCCGATCTAAGGGAAAACTTTGTCCTCCCAGCCGAAAATACCCTTCATGCCCTAAGCTGGATACATGAGCGAATCCGCAATGGAAGCGCCTGCATCCGGAAATGACATCTTCGACCTGCTGGTGGTGGGCGCGGGGCCTACCGGGCTGGCCTGCGCGATCGAGGCCCAAAAAGTTGGCTTGCGCCCGGCCGTGGTGGACAAGGGTTGCGTCTGCAACTCGCTCTTCCACTACCCGGCGCACATGACATTCTTCACTACCCCGGAACTGCTGGAGATTGGCGACATTCCCTTTCCCTGTCCCAACCAAAAGCCCAACCGCAACGAGGCGCTTCAGTATTACCGGCAGGTCGCCGCCCACTACCGTCTGGACGTGCGCCAGTACCAGCGGGTTACGCGCATCGCGGGCTCCGACGGTGCCTTCACCGTGCACACGGCCGACCGCTTTGGAAGACCCGGTTCGATCGCGGCCCGCAAACTGGCCCTCTCGACCGGATACTACGATCTCCCCAATTGCATGGGCATTCCCGGCGAGGATTTAAGCAAGGTGCATCACTACTACAACGATCCCCACCCTTACTTTGGGATGGATGTCGCGGTGGTCGGCGGCAAGAACTCGGCTACCATCGCCGCCCTCGAGCTGTGGCGGAGCGGCGCGCGTGTGACGCTGATCCATCGCGGGCCGGAGATTCCCCCGCACGTGAAGTACTGGATCAAGCCGGATATCGAAAACCGCATCAAGAACGGCCAGATCGCCGCGCGCTTCAACTCGCGGGTGGTTGAAATTACGCTCGATGCGGCGGTGATCGAAACCCCCGGTGGCCGACAGACGCTCAAGAACGATTTCGTCTTCGCCATGATCGGCTATCACCCCGACTTCGATTTTCTGGAGTCGCTCGGCCTGCGTCTCGAGGGCCCCGACAGGCTGCCGGTCTGCAACCCGGTGACACTGGAGAGCAATGTGCCCGGCATCTATCTGGCTGGAGTTATCTTGGCCGGCTCTCGCACCAACGATATCTTCATCGAAAACGGACGTTTCCACGGCCGTCAGATAGCGAGGGCGTTGGCGCCGAAGTGATCCCGAACGACAGTTGGGCGCATGAATCCGGTCATCGCCGTCGAGACTCCGGAGTATCGCCTTCACCCACAGTACAGCCTCCGGAACCGGCCTGTGGGCGGCCACAAACCGTAAAGTCGATTCACAGTCTAATTGCTCGAAGGACCGCTCGACCCGCCAAACCCAAATCTCGGAGATACAGGTCACGCCCCGCTCAACGAACGCTTGTTGCCTAGGCTTGGGTGTTATGTGGAAGTGGCTGGCTACTCTCCTACAGAATCCATTTCGCAGGCCAGTGAGCTAACTGGCAGGGCCGATTGGCGGGTTCCCCTGTAGCTGAAGACCATGGTGCGGCTCAAAGCGGTTATCGGCCATGAGGATTTCCACTGTACGCCAAATTCAAGCAGGAGGAATACGCTGGCGGTCATAAGGATTGCAAAGCACAGCAGGCCGGTTCCATAGCTACCTGAAATATCCTTGAGCGCGCCCAGCGCGGAGGGAAGAAAGAACCCGCCTAATCCGCCGGCCGCGCCGACGATGCCGGTGACCAGTTCTATGTCTGCCGAAAAGCGCTGCGGAGCTATCTGAAAGATGGCGCCGTTCCCCATTCCCAGCATTCCCATGGAGAGGAACAACATGGGCACCACAACGGCTATCGGAGGCAGCGTGCTGACGCCCACGAGGCAGACTGCTATGCAGCAGAACAATCCGAGTAAAAGCCGGTACCCGCCAATCTTATCGGCAAGCCATCCGCCTACCGGGCGAAGAAAACTCCCCGACAAGACGACGATCGTTGTAAAGTCTCCCGCGTGCACCTTGGTAAGATGATATTGATCGTGAAAAAACACGGAGAGAAAACTAGCCAAGCCGACAAATCCGCCAAAGGTAAGGCTATAGAGGAAGCACAGCTTCCATGTGTCCCCCTGGCGGAGAAGCAGCGCATACTCGCTCCACCGCTTGGGAGCGGACATGGTTGGGCTGTTCTTGGCCAGTAAGAAGAACGCTGCAAGCACCATCGACACCGGAACCAAAGCCAGGCCAAAGACAAAATGCCAGCCGAAATGCTGCGCCAGCCGGGGACCGAAGAAGGTTGCAATCAGCGTTCCCGAGTTGCCTGCGCCTGCAATGCCCATCGCCAGCCCTTGATGCTCGGCGGGATACCACCGGCCCGCCAGAGGAAGCGCGACCGCGAAGCTCGCGCCGGCAATTCCCAGCATGAAGCCGATCAGATAGAAATGCCAGAGGGCGGTCGCATAATGCCATCCAAGAATCAAGGGAATCAACGTCAGCGTAAGCCCTGTAAGACCCGCGCGGCGACCGCCGATTCTGTCTCCCAGAAGTCCAAGAATGGGCCGGAAGAACGATCCGCCCAGCAGGGGAATCGCCGTAAGCAAGCCCTTCTGCGTTGCCGACAAATGCATTTGATCGGCGATGAATGGCGTCATCGGCCCGAAGAGCACCCAGACCATGAAGCTGACATCGAAGTAGAGAAATGCGGAAACCAGTGTTGGCAAGTTGCCGCTTGCGGCGAACGATTTCTTGTCCATTTGCGATCCTCCTGGGAAGTTTGAAGTGAATTGAATCGGGTTAAGCGTTCTGGCGCTCGTGAAGTGAACTGCGTTCTACCCGCACCGCGCATTGCTTGTAGTTCGGTTCGCGCGAGATAGGATCGAATGCGCTTTGCGTAATCCGATTGGCATTGCTTTCAACAAAGTGAAAGGGGAGAAAAACCTGGCCGGGGGCGACGATTTCTGTGATGCGCAGTTCGACCTTGCTCACACGTCCCCGCGCTGAAATCACCTCGATGCGGTCGTGAGGGCGCAGACCAAGCTGCCGCGCATCGACGGGATTCATCTCCAGCCATGCGCGCGGAGACAAACGCTGCAGAATCGAAATGCCTCCGGTCTTGGTGCGCGTATGCCAGTGCTCCACGGTGCGACCGGTATTAAGAATCAGCGGATACTCCTTGTTGGGCTGCTCCGGAAACGGCGCCCATTGAGTGGGCAATAGCCTGGCGCGTCCATCGTCAGTCTGAAATCTTCCGTCGGCATAGAGTCTGCGCACAGCGGCTGGATTCGTGGACGAGCCTTGCGGAAATGGCCATTGAATTCCTCCGTTCGATTCGATCGCAGCATAAGTCATGCCGGAGTAATCGCAAAGCCTTCCCGCAGTGACGCGACGCCACTCATCGAACGCATCGCCGGGGCTCTTCCAACCCGGAAATATCTCCTCGCGGCAACCCAGGCGTTCGGCTACGGCGAGAAAGATATGAAAATCGCTTCGCGCCTCTCCGGGCGGATTCACTGCCGCATTCACCTTGCTCACGCGGCGTTCGGAGTTGGTATATGTTCCTTCCTTTTCACCCCAGATGGCGGCTGGAAGCATCAGATCGGCCAACTCTGTCGTAGGCGTAGGATGAAAGCCGTCCTGCACCGCAAGAAAATCCAGATTGCCCAAAGCTTGCTTGAGCACATCGATATTCGGGAATGAAACCAGCGGGTTAGTTCCGATGATCCAGAGCGCGCGAATCTTTCCGGCCACCGCGGCCTCGATAATATCTGGATAGGCAAGTCCGCGCTTCGCGGGAATGCGCGCGACGGGAAGATTCCACAGGCTTGCCAGCTCTTGGCGATCGTCCTCCGATTCAAATTTGCGATAGCCCGGAAGTCCCGATGCGAATCCCGCTTCGCGCGTACCCATCGCATTGCATTGCCCAGTGATGGAAAAGGGCGATGCGCCCGATCTTCCGATGTTGCCTGTGAGCAGCGCGAGATTGTTGATGGCGTTGACGGTTTCGGTGCCTTTGGTGCTGTGATTGACGCCCATCGTCCATCCGATGAAAGCGGCCTTGGCATTGCCGTACAACAATGCGACCTTGCGTATCAGTTCCGGCGCGAGGCCGGTGATCTTCGCGGCATACTCCAGCGTGTATTGATCGAGCGAGGCGCGGAGTTCATCGAATCCGGTCGTGTGTTGTTCGACATATTCCTTGTTATACAGTTCTTCATCGACCAGAATGCGCAGCATGGCGTTGACAAGCGCCAGATCGGAGCGCGGTTTCACTGGAAGAAAGACGTCGGCCATCATCGCCGTCTTGGTGACGCGCGGATCGGCAACTATCAGCGTCCGAGTTGGATTGGCTTCAAGCCGCATACACAGGATTGGATGATTCTCCGCGATATTGGCGCCGATCAGCAGGACGACATCTGCCGTTTCCATATCCTCATACGCGCCCGGAGGCCCATCGCTGCCGAAGGAACGCTTGTAGCCGGCCACCGCGGTGGACATGCAGAGCGTGGTGTTGCCGTCGAAGTTCCGCGCTCCGAATCCAAGTTGAACCAGCTTGCCCAGCGCATAGAATTCCTCGGTAACCAACTGGCCGGTGCTGATTATGCCCAGCGACTCTGGACCGTATTTACGTTGCACCGCGCGAAACTTCTCTACAAGCGTATCGATCGCTTCATCCCAGCCGATGCGCGCTAACTGGCCGTTCTCGCGCAGCAAAGGATACATGGCGCGGTCCTCGGCTTCGATGGCGTAATGCTCGGCCAATCCTTTGGGGCAAAGTTTGCCGAGATTGACCGGATGGTCGGGATCACCGCGCACTCCCACCACCTTGCCGTTGCGTACGCCTAGCTGCATTCCGCAGCCTACCGAGCAGTAACCGCAGGTGCTCTTGACCCAGCCGTCGGCGTGTTTGCGCGCCGAGGTGTAACCGAGGATCGGGTCTTCGCCGTAACTGTATTTCTTGGAACGATTGTCCAATCCGCTCTTCCACATTATCCAATCGATAAGATTCATGCGGCCTCCGCAGCGAGGTACTCGGTGGCGATGTTGGTGGGAACGACGCTTACGAAGAAAAGATAGCGGCTTATGAATTCGCCTGCGATCAGGGCAAGCGCGATCGGAACCGAAGCCCATCCTGTTTGGGCGAAAGGCAGCATCAGCAGCCCTGTGCTCAGCAATGTGAAGCGCAGCAGAAGACGATTGGAGAGCACGGTGAATAGAAGCGAGAATGCGCCTTGCAACTCATGGACTTCGGATCGAGCCAGCCAGACGATCTTCAGTCCGCCCGCAATCACAGTGGCGACGCCGGCGCAGATCGCAATCGATTGCGTCAAGGAGGATGAGCGGTTCAGGATGTTCGCCCCCGCGGAACCAAGCAGAGCTGAGGTCAGGTAAAACTCCAGAATGGTGAAGGGCGAGTTCCATGCGGGGCGTCCCGGCACAAGATAGAGTCGTGCGCTTGCGCCCACGCCGGCCACTCCAAACAACACAGTCAGCCCGCCAAGATAGATGGCTCCCGGCAAGCTGAGCCACAAAGCGACGGAATAAGCGGCTGCGGCGTTGGCAAAAAGCGTGAACAGAAGCACCTCGCGGCTGAGCCAGGAACGGCGCCACATCTTCATGGCGCGCACCGCATGAATGGGGCGTCCGAGATGCAGCGTGGAGGCTGCAAGCGCGAGAGTTGCCACCAGCAGCGCAACCAGCGCGGCCACGCGATGCAGTCTGGCGCCAAAGACTTCCATGAGCCAAATCGCAGTGAATCCACCCACGGAGAGTTGCGTCAGAACGGTCATAACGATCAGCGGCCAGTGCGGGTGTTCAGGGCGAAGGCGATTGAGATCGACTTTGCGAATATCGCGCGGCATACGCGCGGGCAGGGTAATGCGGGTGGTGGAAAGACTGTCGTCCGCAGAGGGCATACCCGGCGAGTTGGCGCCTACGCTGTATTCCTCGCGCCACGTGGCCGTGCGCACGACCTCAATGCCAATGGCGCTCTCCGGGCAGGCGTTGGCGCAAGCTGGTTGCTGCCCTTGCGTCAGCCTGCCATAACACATATCGCACTTGCCAACGACGCCGCGTTCTGGGTTGTACTGGGGCACGCCATAGGAGCAATTCCAGGTGCAGTACTGACAGCCGATGCAAATGTCGGCGCTGTGACGGACGATGCCGGTAGGTCCATCCTTGGAGTACGCATCCACGGGGCAACCTATCATGCAGGACGGCTCCAGGCAGTGGTTGCAGCCGATGGAGAGATAGTGGCGCAGCGTATCGGGATAAGTGCCGCCTTCGATCTCGCCCACACGACGCCAGAGAATATCCGCTGGATTTCCATTTTGCTCGTTGCAGGCAACAACGCAGCACTTGCAGCCGATGCACTTGGTCATGTCGAAGTGGAAGCGATACTGTTCTCCTGGCCCGGGCGGCGACGGCAGCGAAATGCCGGAACCTATGCCGCACAACGAGGCCAGCAGCCCCTCGGCGGAATCCGCCTCGGTGGTCAAGTGGAAGGCGGCCTCGCCTTCCCTGGCTCGTTCAAGTAGGGGCAGTTCCATGTGTGGCTCCAAAGATGCGCGGTTTGCGCGCAGAGTGCGAAGAGGACCGTGCCCGGCACACATATATTGGCAGTCCAGCGACCGCATCCATGCGCGGGTATTCTCATTGATTTTGAAAATGTGTCGTGCGGCGGCTAGGCCAGGCTCTTCGCGGAGCCAACTGGAAATCACTCTGGCTTGGGGAAGCTGCCGGCACACAGGGCCGACCAAATTCATGCGGAGCGTTCAACAAAAGCGCGGCTCCGCATGGAGCGATTGCGATGAGCATAACCGCAAATCGGATTGAACGCAAGAACAATAATTGAAGGTAGATTCTTGATGCGTTCCTTATGGATATTTGCAAAATCATGATGCGCCCACTATTGCATTGACGATAAATGCCGTGGTAGTAAAAAGAGAATACTTCTATTCCTTCCGGTACCAGGAAGTACTGAAGGCAACGAGATGGGCGTGTCTGTTGCGGCATAGGAGGGTGTAAAACATTTTGTGTAAACGGTCTTTTCGACTCTGATAAACAGAGAGAGGAGAGATCGCATGGGATTGAGTGCAAAACTGGATGGGAAGCTGATCGACGAGTTGCTCGCTGGG
>Ga0181520_10003155_pt1 | contig 29330 bp, 24 predicted proteins | sample PEATcosm2014_Bin_29_FD_132451 | JGI IMG/M metagenome (GOLD analysis project Ga0181520, IMG submission 132451) | Peatland microbial communities from MTU Mesocosm Facility, Houghton, MI, USA - PEATcosm2014_Bin02_30_metaG | ecosystem: Environmental > Terrestrial > Soil > Wetlands > Peat | place...
GCTGAGAATGATTCCCAAATTCGATTGCAAGCCGCGCTGGATGGCGTCATCGAGCGAGAGATCGATTGGCTGCGCGGAGGGCTGGCCCTTGGTCACCCCGCCTTGAAAATCGGCCGCCGTTGGTGGCGAGGGCAGGGTGGGCGGCGGTATGACGGAGGATTGCGCGGCCGCGCCCCGGCCAAGAAGGCAAGCGCCCAAGGCGAGAGCCGTGGCACAAAGACGGATTGGGTTTTCACTGGAGTGCTTTGACAATTTCAACCTTACTCATGAACAGGCTCGGCAACGGGCCCAAGAACGGCAAACGCCGCCGCCCCAAAATGGCCATCCTACAAATGGATGCGTCGAAAGCGCAGGGCGGTTCTTAAATCTAGTGTATCGAATGCGGGGCAGCGGCTGCTGTGACTCGAAAGGCGGCTCTTCTCGCTACCGTGCCCGCCGGTTTCCTTGCGATGCTTTTCTTCCAGGTTTAACGTCGCGGAAGGGCGGCATCCTGTATGGATGGCAATGTGGGCTTCGTGTAGCACTCGGGGATCTTTGTCTCTCTCGGTATTCGAGGTCGAACCTAACAAAAGATCGTCACAGGGAGAAGTTGCAGGCCACGAGACTTGGGTGGGCTGTCGCGGCGTGGCGGAACGCGGTAGACTGCCAACACAGCGAATTGGACAGGAAAATGGCCAGAAGTACCAAAAAAATCAAGCTTTTCAACGGGCGGGACTACTCGTGGATGCAATTCAATCGGCGCGTCCTCGAGGAAGCCGAAGACCCGGCGAACCCGCTCGTAGAGCGCGTGAAATTCCTGGCCATCACGGGGTCGAATCTGGACGAATACGTCGAGGTGCGGCAAGCCGGGCTGATGCAGCGCATTGAAGACGGCTATCGCGAGCCAGGTTACGATGGGCAGCGGCCTGACGAGTCGCTGAAGGTTTTGACCGCCGAGATACACAGCTTTGTGGCCGCGCAATACCACTGCTGGAACAAGCAACTGCTGCCGGAGTTGCGCAAGCAGGGGATCAGGCTGCTGAGGTGGGACGAGCTGGGTGAACATGCCCGCGAGTTCGCTCGCGGATACTTTCAGCGGGAAGTCGACCCGCTGCTGACGCCGATCTCGATTGACCCTGCGCATCCATTTCCGCGCGTGCTGAACAAGGCGCTCTGCCTGGCACTGCTGCTGCGGGCGAAGCGGCGTAGCTCCGGCCCGCAGGTGCTGGGGGTGGTGACGGTGCCGCGCGCGCTGCCGCGCTTTGTGCGGCTGCCCAGCGACCACGGCCACTACGATTACCTGCTGCTGCAAGACCTGATCGAGCAGCATCTGGGCGGCATGTACCGGGGGTACGAAGTGCTGGCCTCCGCATCGTTCCGCGTCACGCGCAATTCGAATCTCTATTTCGAGGAAGAAGAAGCGCGGTCGCTTCTGGAAACGATCCGCGTGGAATTGCACAACCGCCGCAAGGGCGACGCGGTGCGGCTGGAGATCGAAAGCAGTGCCGATCCCGAGATCGTGGAGCGGCTGCGCGTGAACTTCGAGTTGGAGGAGGACCAGGTTTTTCGCTGCGAGGGCCCGGTGAATCTGTCGCGCCTGATGTTCTTCTACGGCGATGTGCAGCGGCCGGACCTGAAGTTTCAACCGTTCACGCCGAAGGCACTGGTGTTGAGCCGCAAATCGACCGGGCTCTTCGACGAACTGCGCCATCGCGACATCTTGCTGCATCACCCTTACGATGCTTACGACCCCGTGGTCGACTTCATCCAGCAGGGCGCGCAGGACCCGGCTGTGGTGACGATGAAACAGACGCTCTACCGTACCAGCCACGACTCGCCGATGTTTCAGGCGCTGACCGAGGCCGGCGCGAGCAAGGAAGCCACGGTAGTGGTGGAGCTGATGGCGCGCTTCGACGAGGCTTCGAATATCCGCTGGGCGCGCAGCATGGAAGACGCGGGCGTGCAGGTCTTTCACGGCGTGGTGGGCTTGAAGACCCACTGCAAGCTGGCGTTGCTGGTGCGCCACGACGAGGACGGCGTGACCCGCCGCTACTGCCACCTGGGCACCGGCAACTACAACCCCGACACCGCGCGCTTCTACACCGACCTGAGCCTGCTGACCAGCGACCCGCAGATTGGCGAGCGCGTGCACATGATCTTCAACTACCTGACCGCGCACGCCGAGGTCGACGACTACAGCCCGCTGCTGGTAGCGCCGCTGACGATGGCGGAGAGTTTTTTGCGCCTGATCCGCCGCGAGCAGGAACATGCGCAGGCGGGAAGGCCGGCGCATATTGTGGCCAAGATGAACGCTCTGCTGGAACCGTCGATCATTCAGGCGCTCTACCAGGCTTCGCAAGCCGGCGTGGAGATCGACCTGATCATTCGCGGACTGTCGATTCTGCGGCCGGGCGTGAAAGGACTGTCGGAACGGATTCGCGTGCGGTCGATTGTCGGGCGCTTCCTGGAGCACTCGCGCATCTTTCACTTCGCCAACGGCGGCAGCGACGAGATTTACATTGGCTCGGCCGATTGGATGCCGCGCAATTTGTTCGAGCGCTGTGAAGTGGTGTTTCCGGTCCGCGATCCCGCGGCCCTGGCGCGCATTCACGGCGAAATTCTGCCGGCATACATGGCCGACACGGTGAAGGCTCGGCTGCAACAGCCCGATGGGGCTTATGTGCGCGCGAGCAAGCTGATGAAGGACGCGGCGCCGTTTTCGGCGCAGGAATTTCTTATGCAGCTCGCGGAGGGGAAGACGGATTTGGAGGCGATTCCCGCGCCGGGGGCAAAACGCCAGGCGAAGAGCGCGGAAGCCGCAGCCACCGCCGCGGACTGAATGAGACGTCGCCTCCGGTCGTGAAGGTCAGGGCGCGAATTGCCTGGGAACGACGTGGATTCCGGTCTGAGTGTATTGAAATTCCAATATCCAAGTGCTTGGCGCGGCGTTGCCGTCAACCTGCGCGGGCTTGAACTTCCAATGGCGGGCTGCTTCAAGCGACTTGCCGGCGAAATACTTGCTCGGCCCGGGCGATAGGAGCGCGACACTGGTGACGGCGCCGCTGGCGTTGACCTCGAGTTGCACAGTGACTCTGAGGGTCCCATTGATGGTCTTCATTGCGCTGGGAATAATGTCGGGCAAAATCTGGTTCACTACTGCATGGTTTACCGTTGCGCCGCTGGCCGCGGGACCCTGATCAACTTGGGCTTCGGGCCGGGGCGGTGGAACCGCAGCAGGGATCGGAGCCGAGGCCGCGATGGGCGCTGGAGTTGCAGAGGGAGGGGCCGACGAGGTTCGATCGGGAGTTGGCGGAGCTGGAGCTTGTGCCGGACTCGCAACAGGTTTCGCAACGGGGTTCGCGTCACGGTTCGCAACGGGGTTGGAGGCCTTAGCCGGAGTTGTGGCCGGCGCTGGGGCCGGCGATGTAGCCGGCACATTCTGAGCTTGCTGAATGGGTGAAGGCGGCTGCACGCGATGCGAGCGAGCGCTCCAGATTCCGATTCCAGCCAGAACCAGTGCAGCGGCGGCCAGCGGGATCGCTGCGCGACTTCTGCCGGGCGAAGCCGTTGCCGGCTTCTCCTGCGGACGCGAGGGAGATTTTGCCGGCTCAAGACGGGCCGCGATTTCCTCAATCGTGCTACGACGCGCGGGATCGGAGCGCAGACATTTTCGCGCAATGGAGGCGAAGGGCTCCGGCATTGATTCGGGAACGGTGGGATCAGCGGCTCTTTCGCGATTCCAAATTGGAGGATATTTGGTAAGAACCTCGACCAGCGTCGCCCCAAGTGACCAGAGATCCGCGGGCGGCTCGATGGTTCCGAATTCTGTTTCCGGCGCGTCGCAGACGGTTCGCGGCGGACCGGATATGACGGCTGCGCCCACGGGGCAGACGCTGTAAGTGGTGAGCTTGAGGCTGTCGCCGGCCGCCATGATGTTCGAGGGGTTGAGACGGCCGTGGACGAGTCCTTTGGCGTGAAGATACGAGAGTGCGGCCAGGGCCGGGCCGAGCATGTCGCGAGTCTCTCGCAGCGTGAGCGGCCTTTCCCAAAGAACGTCCGCGAGAACTTCGTCGGCAAATTCGGTGACCACGTAGAGGCATGGGACATCGTCGATCTGGCAGCGGCCGTGCGTATAGACCTTCATCAGGTTGGGATGGGAGAGAGCTTCAGCCGCGGACCAGGCAGCCTCGCGGGCCTCGGCGTCTTCAGCATCTGCCGGGATCAATTTGATGACGGCGTTCAGCCCCGGCTCGCCGAACTGGGTGAGAAAGACACCAGCGTTCTGGGAGCCGCCAAGCCATCGAAGAAAGGGGAACCGGTCATCGGCGAAGCTTCCGACCCACTCGGGGCGGACCGCTGCTGCACTAATGGTTTCGATCATACGAACCAACCTTAAGCAACATCTTAGCCTTGAAAGCAAAGATTCAAGCGAGGTTAAACGACACTTTAGTAAGGGTCTTGGTTCGGGGGGCGGTGCCGATTTTTGCTGTTTCTTTCCCCTGTGCGGGGCGGCGGTGTGGGCTATTGGAATGTTGGGTCAAGGCGAAGGAACGATGAGAAGGCCGAGGCTGCCGGGACGGATCGGGATCTCAGCGCCAGTCGCCCAAGACATACGCGCCGGGCCGGTTAAACCCTTGCTTGTTCGGACGCTGCATTGCAATTCCCAGGGTCATGAGCCGATATCCGCGTGAGCGCATGAACTCAAAAGCGTCCGCGCAAGCCGTACTCACGCCAGCCTCCAACTCCGCTCCCAGCGCAAGGGCAAGTGCATCGATCGCGTCGAGGAGACGGTCGAACCGCGCGCCGCTCGTTGCCGCCCCGAACTTCACATAACAGGTCTTCTTGCCACCCTCAGAACCGGCGCCATTCATGCAAATTGCAAAGGCATCCAGAGCCTGGCGGCCTTCGACGAGAATCACTTCGCCGATGTGTTGCGCCATGACTGAGCGAATCTCACCACTCAGGTCCAGTCCCCGCTTGACTTTATTTGCAAGGCGCGCGCACGCTGCGATGGCCTGCTCGCGCTCGCTTGGGGTGAGCGCTGAAAGCAGAACTGGCGCTTTGGCGCCCTTGGCTGGTTTCTGCGAAGGCGAAGCGGGAGTGCGCTTCATGATGGCGGTCAGGTGCCCGGGCCAATAGCCGAATTTCTGGTACAAGCCCACGTGTTTGGGACTGTGCGCAAAGGTGAACAGACCGGTATGCCGCACGCCCCAACGGTCGAAGACCTTCATCGTGGCAGCCAGCAGTTGCTGTGCGATGCCGCGGTTCCAGTATTCAGGCAGGACAGTGAGCGGCCCGAAGAACCCGAACGATCCCCAGCGGGTGGCCACGTTCAGGCCGATGAGCTTTCCGCTTTCGCGCGCCGCCAGAACCTTCGTATTGCGCGCGCGCCAGCGCGGAGTGATGAAATCGCGGTCGCCCATGAACTCCAGCGGGTTGGGGATTCCGAGAAACGTGCCAAATGCGAGCCGCACGATGCGGCCTGCCTCATCGAGTTCGCTCTCACGCAGCGGCCCAATCTGAACCGATGGGTTCTTCGGCATGATCATTGGTCTCCTTCGATATGCGGCAGCGTTGGGGAGGGGTCGAGAGACTCGGCCGCAGGCGCGTCCATTTTAGCGCAATACATTGCGCGGGCTTGCGCAACGCGGAATTTGCCCTGACCCAACGCCGCACCATGCCGCGCGGACTGCCGGCGAGCGAGATGCGGACCCGCAAGGCGTAGAATGGCGCTGGTCTGAATTCCGAATTTTTCGACCAATCAACCATCAGGATTCCACTCATGAGAAAAAACCAAATCGCAACTCTGCTTTGCCTGTTCACGTGCGGGCTCGGCGTGGGACGGACGCAGCAACCGAATTACCCCTTCAATGATCCGTCGTTGCCGATGGAAAAGCGGATTGACAACCTGCTTTCGCTGATGACGATCGATGAGAAGATCAACTGCCTGAGCACGAATACGGGCGTGCCACGGCTGGGCGTGATGAACTACGGCAGCTCCGAAGGAATTCATGGTGTGGTGCAGCGCGAAGCCAGGGGAAAGCGCCAGCCGATCACGACGACGCAGTTTCCGCAGCCGCCGGGGATGGGCGCGTCGTGGGATCCAGAGCTGGTGCGCGAGGCGGCGGGAGTTGAAGGCTACGAGGCGCGGTTCATCACGCAGACGGCGAAGTACGATCGCCAGATTCTGATGCTTTGGGGCCCGCAGTCGGACCTGGGACGCGATCCGCGATGGGGGCGCAGCGAAGAGGTATACGGCGAGGATCCATTTCTGAACGGAACGATGACTGTCGCGTTCACCAAGGGCTTGCAGGGCGACGATTCGAAATACTGGCAAGCGGCGGCGCTGCTCAAGCATTTCCTGGCCAATGAAAATGAGAACAACCGCAACGGCTCGTCCTCGAATTTCGACGAGCGGCTGTTCTGGGAATACTACTCAGTGCCCTTCCGCATGGCCTTTTTGGATGGCGGCGCGAAGGCGGTGATGGCCTCCTACAACGCGTGGAACGACACGGCGATGGCTGTGAATCCGATTCTCAAGAGCATCGTTCGCGAGCAGTGGGGCGTGGACGTGATTTCGAGCGATGGGGGAGCGGTGAAGCTGCTGGTGGTTCCGCGCCATTTGTTTCCCGACCAGAAGGCGGCGGTGGTTGCATGCCTGAAGGCGGGGATCAACCAGTTTCTCGACACGTATAAGGATGAAACCAAGGCGGCGCTGAAGGACGGCGAAATTACGGAGGCGGAGATCGACGGGCTGCTACGGCCCAAGTTCCGCGTCACGATTCGGCTTGGGCTGCTTGACCCGCCGGAGATGGTGGCTTATTCGAAAATTAAGGATTCGCCCGAGCCGTGGAACACCGACAAGGACCGCGACGTCAGCCGGCGTTTGGCGCTCGAGTCCGTGGTGCTGTTGAAGAACGAGGACAACATTCTGCCGCTCGACAAAAGCAAGATCAAATCGATTGCGGTCATCGGCCCGCTTGCCGACCAAGTGCATTGGGATTGGTACGGAGGCACACCGCCTTATGCGGTGACACCGTTGCAGGGGATCAAGGACCTGGTGGGGCCCGACGTCAAGGTGAACTACGCCGCCTACGACACGTCGGCTGGAGAAGCGGATGCGATGAAGGCGGCGAGCGACTCCGATGCGGCGGTGGTGGTGATCGGCAACGATCCCACGTGCGGACCCGACGAGGCACACGAGTGGTACAGCACGCCCACAGGAGGTGGCGGCGGCACGCTGCCCTGCACGGTTCCAAGCGACGGCCGCGAAGGCCGCGACCGGGAGAGCATCGATCTGGCGCAGGAACAGATTGTGAAGCAGGTCCTCATCAAGAATCCGAAGACCGTTGTGATGTTGGTCGCCAGCTTTCCCTTTGCGATCAACTGGAGCGCGGCTAATGTTCCCGCGATCTTGACCATGGCGCACTCTTCGCAGGATGAAGGAACCGCGCTGGCGAAGGTGCTCTTTGGCGAATACAACCCCGGCGGCCACCTGGTGAGAACCTGGCCGAAGTCGGCCGATCAGCTTCCGCCGAGCATGGATTACAACATTCGCGACGGCTACACGTACATGTATTTCAAAGGCGAGCCGTTGTTTCCGTTCGGCTATGGCCTGAGCTATACGACGTTCAAATATTCCAATCTGCGGACCAGCTCTGAGGAACTTGCGAAAGACGGCACGGTCACCGTGAGTGTGGACGTGACCAATACCGGCAGCCGCGCGGGCGACGCGGTGGTGCAGATGTATGTGAAGCACCTGAACTCGAAGGTGGAGCGGCCACAGGAGGAGCTGGAGGGATTCAAGCGCGTGACGATCGAGCCGAATGAAACGAAGACTGTCGAGATACCGCTGAAGGCATCGTCGCTGGCCTGGTGGGACGAGAAGCTGCCGGGATTTCGCGTGGAAGCGGAGCCGGTTCGCGTGATGGTCGGGAATTCGTCGAGCGACATTGAGGCGAGTGCGACGGTGAAGGTGCAGTAGGGACCGACCGCGAAAATTTGAGCTATCGGCGCCAGACGCAAAAGGCAGAGGACTAGCCCGCTTCTCGCACAACAACTATGCACTTTGGGAAATCCGGCAGCCTGACCTGCCAAACGCCTAGTTTTTTGGGCACAGTGGAGGTGTGCGGGCCTGGAGGCCCGCACGACAGCCGGTCTGGAGACCGGCGCTACTCCTTGCCTGCGACTGGTGAGAAACGCGGGCTCTCGGAAGGAAAGCTGCGACAATCTGGCGCAGAACCGAATGTTACAAATCTGTTAAAATGAGGATGTAGGAGTTCGGCAAGGCCTCGTACGTCCCCAACGAATCGATCCCCATGATTCTCTATCTGATGCGCCATGCGAATGCCGGCACGATTCGCGAGAACCCCGTTCTCGATCTGAAGCGGGGCCTCGTGAAGGAAGGCAAGGAGCAGTGCATGTTGATGGCCCGGGTGATGGGGGCGTTGAAGGTGCAGATTGACGTTATCGTATCGAGCCCGTTGAAGCGGGCCCGCCAGACAGCTCAGTTGGTGGGAACGGAGCTGGGTTATGACTCGCAGGTAGAGATAAGCCCGGGTCTGGGATTGAATGCGAGTTTCGCCGATTTCCAGAAGATGCTGGCGAAGTACGCCGACCGCGATGGGGTTCTGGTTGTCGGGCACAACCCAAATATGTTCCAGTTTCTGGGGCGCCTGGTCACCGGAAACGGAGGCGCGGCGATCCGGATGCGCAAGGGATCGATTGCGCGCGTCGATATGGAACGGCATCCGCCGCGACTGCAGTGGCTGCTGGATCCGCGCACGGCGCGGGCTATCTATGCCAGCGTGACGAAGAGTTCGCGCCCGAAGACCTCGCGGAAGTAGCCGGCTTCCTTGCGCAGCGACCACAACTCCAGTTCCGCGCCGGTGCGCCCAGGACGCAACTCCAGATAAACCCGCTTGGGATAGACCCGCGTGCTGACGCGAAGAACGTCGGAGGCGCGGTCCTGATTTAAAGCGATGGCAAGACGCAACAAGACGACGGCGCGGTTTACGTTTTTGTGCTCGTCGGCGGGAATGTTGCGCAGAGCGCGGTCGCCGGGCTGGGGGCGGCTCTTGCCGAGGTAGCGCGCGATGGCCGAGACCAGCGTGCGCTGCAGCTGGGTGTAGCCGTAAATCTCCGAACTGGAGATGATGTATTGCGTGTGCCGGTGATGGCCCTGGTGGTTGATGAATTTGCCGGTGTCGCGAAGCATGGCGGCGGCAGCCAGCCAGCTTTCGTATTCGGGCTGAAGCGCGTGCATGGACTTGAGCTCGCGAAAAAGCTGGACAGTGTGGGCGCGGACCGGGTCGGCCTGGCGAGGATCGACGCCGTAACGGCGCGCGGTGGACAGCACGCTTTCCCAACGCTCGTGCTCGAACTCGCGGTGAGCTTTGGCGCGGGCGTCCTGCTCGGCCAGCATCTGCGCCAGAATGCCATCGCGCAAGCCGAGAGGCGAATAACGAAAGCCCTTCAGGCCGAAGCTCTCGAAGATTTCGGCGTAGACCTCAGCGCCGGCGACAATGATCTCAGCGCGGCGTGGGCCGATGCCGGGTACGGCCTCGCGCTCGGGGAGCGACATTTTGGCCAGCTTGCCGGCGAGTTTGCGCACGGCGCGCGCGGGGACCATTCCGGCCAGGATGGCGGCGCGATCTTCGACGCGGTCAGAACCGGATTTTGCGCCGGATCGGGCGACGAGCTTGGCTGACTTTTTTGCGCCGGGCTTGCCGTTTTTTGCTCCCTGAGCGTAGGCAGCGGAAAGCGCGGCAGCCGTGCCGGAGGTAGCGATGACCAGCGGCGAGCGACCGGGCTGAATCTTGCGATGAGCGCGGCGAAGCTCGCGCGCGATCAACTGCCGCATGCGCGTGAGGCCGTCGCGCGGAGCGGGATCGTCGGAGAGGAACTGCTCAGTAAGCCGCACCGCGCCGAGCGGAAGGCTGACGGTCTCCCTGATGCGCTTGTGCTCAGAGAACGTGACCTCGCAACTGCCGCCGCCGAGGTCGAGCAACAGCACGCGGCCGCCGGCTCCCGGCTCAGCGCCGGTGACGCCGAGATGGATAAGACGACCTTCTTCCAGGCCGGAGATGATCTCCATGTTCCAGCCGGTCTCGGCCTTGACCCAGGCCTGAAATGCGGCGGAGTTGCGCGCATCGCGCATGGCCGCGGTGGCCACTACGCGAATGCGATCGACGCCGTGAGACTGCACCGAGCGCTGAAAACGCTTGAGGGCGCGCAATGTGGCGGCCATGGCTTCGGGTGAGATGAGGCCGGTGTCGAAGACGCTGCCGCCGAGGCGAGTGACTTCGCGGTCTTCGGCGAGTGTCTTTAGCCGGTGCGCGTGCACGCGGGCGATCTTGAGTCTGCAGGAGTTGGAACCGATGTCGATGGCGGCGAATGTAGGCATCTAATTTGCGGCGCGCTCCCAGGAAAAGAATCGACCCATCGCCAAGATACACGAAGGCGGCGCGCGGGTTTGTGACGCGGGTTCCACAGGGGGCGGAAGCGGCGAGACGTGGGTGGATGGAATTCGTGGAGATCGGCGGATTACGGCGTACAGGACGGTGTTTTTCCGCGGGATTCCGAACATTACGGAACGGAAGCGAGGAATCGGATCGGGCTTACGGTTTGACAACTGTGGCGAGGAGGGCGGAGAGGCCGTTCCATGCGATCTGGATGCCGATGCAGAGCAGAATGAAGGCGATGACGCGCAGGATTCCGTGGGCCGTGGAGGGCGAGATTTTCTTGGTGATATAGGGCGCGTAGGCGTAGCAGAAATAACAAAGGACGCTGAGAACAACGATGGCGAGAAATACGCCGACGTGGGCCAGAATGTCGTGGGTAAGATTCTTATCCGAGATGTGCGCGGTGACCGTGAGCAATGCAACAAGCGTGCCCGGCCCTGAGGTGATGGGAAAGGTGAACGGATAGAAGACGCTTTCCTCGAGATGGCTCGTATCGGGTTCGCCGCTTTGGCCGGTCTCCTCCTCTTTGTTGCGGGAGCCGGGGCCGGCGCTCGGCTCATTCAACACACCCCAGCCCATAGCCGCAACGACCATGCCGCCAGAAAGCTGGACGATGGGCAGAGAGATGCCGAAGAAGTTGAGGATGGTTGCGCCCAGCAGCTCAAAAATCACAAGGAAAACGATGTTGTTGATGGCGATGCGGCGCGCGAGAGAGTGAAGGACCTTGGGCGGCGCATCGCCGACGAGGCCGAGAAAAACCAGGGCGGAGCCGAGCGGGTTGATCAGCGGCAGGAGCACGCTGAACGCGATGAGAAATGCTTTCCAAACCGGCAAGAGAGTTCTCCCTTGATGAATCTTAATTGCTGGTTGGGAGGGTGGGGCGATTGGCCTCGCGCTGGGCCGCACCCGGCGGGCGGAGCCGGGACGGGGGCAGCGCGCAAGACGCTTAGGGGACGAGAACCATGACCGTAGTGCTGACGGCCTGGCCCAGGGGCGTTGGCCCGCTAAATTCGTCGGTGGCGGTGACGGTGTAGGGATATACGCCGGGGGTGGGGCCGTTGGAGTTTGTGCCGCAGGCAGCGAGCAAAACACCCAGAACAAAAGGAACGCGAAGGAAGGCGATGGGACCGGAGGCTTTCATGGTCATTCACTCCCGGCAAGGGGGAAGATCCTGCCCTGTAATGAGCCCTGTTATGAGTTTAGACGCGAGGCGAGCGCCAGCGGGGACGGGCGCGGGGAAAATTTCCCGGAAGTTTTCAAAGGGGGCCCGGTTTTTCCGGATAGTGAAATTGCCGCGATTGTAAGAAAGGCTTTTCCGCAGGCCGAAGCGAACGAAGGCCGAACCATTGAAGACGGCTGAGAGAATTCCGGCGCGGACCTGCGCCTTGCACTGTGAAACGCGGCATGAACGCGGCTGGTATTCTGATATGGACACAAAGGATTTGCCATCGGGTTTCAGGGAACATGGGTGGTCATCCCACGGGGCTGAAGCCCTTTTCTTTTCGCGGCGGTCTTGCGGCGCGGCGGAATTGACGCCATGGCGCAGGACGGGCTGCCGCAAAACGCACGGACCAAGATGACAACGATGAATGCGATAAGGACAATCGATCGCCCGCAGGCCGCGCTCTCGGCGCGCACGGTGTGGCTGGTTTTTGCGGTCATATGGGCGACGATTTACTTCGCGTCGCTGTTTTCTCCTCCGCTGATGGACGACGTGGATGCGGCGCATGCACAGGCAGCGCAGCACATGGCCGAGAGCGGAGACCTGATCACCGCGAAGACCAACGGCATCCGCTACATTGAAAAGCCGCCGTTGCCCTACTGGGTGATCGCGGGGATGTACAAGATCTTCGGCCAGAGCACTTTTTCAACGCACCTGCCGAATGCGCTGGCCATGCTGGGGCTGACGTGGCTGGCTTGGCTGTGGGCGCGAAGAGCGTGGGGCGAGCGCGCGGGATTTTATGCCGGGCTAGGCGTGCTGACTTCGGCGGGGTGCTTTCTCTTTACGCGATTCATTATTCCCGAGGCGATTCTGGCGCTGTTTCTGCAGATCGCGCTCTACGCGTTGATTGTGAGTCTCGAAGACAACCGGCCGGCGATGATGTATTGGGCGTGGTCCTGTGTGGCGCTGGCGCTGCTGACCAAGGGGCTGATCGCGCCGGTGTTCTTTTTCGGGGCTGCGATTCCGTATCTGATGTTGACCGGGCAGTGGCGGAAGTGGAAGGCGCTGAAGCCGGTGACTGGAATGCTGCTGTTCCTGGCCATCGCCGCTCCGTGGCACATTGCGTGCGGCATCATCAATCACGACCAGGGACATCCCGTTGGCAATCATCCAACGATCGGCAATGTCCACGGATTCTTTTACCAATATTTCATCAACGAGCACTTTCTGCGATTCTTCAACTTGCGCTATCCGCACGACTACAACAAGATGCCGGCGGCTTGGTACTGGCTGGGCGAACTGGTGTGGATTTTTCCCTGGAGTCTTTTTCTGGGAGCCGTGGGGGCGTTGGCGTGGAAGACACGGCGCACCTGGCTGAAGCACCTTCGGCACGACGCCGGAGACACTGTGGACTTTTACCTGGACCATGCGATGCGCGAGGACGTTGCCAGTTACGTGCGGCGGATCAAATTCCGCACGAGGACCATCTGGCTGCTGACGCTGTTCTCGGCATGGACGCTGGTGTTCTTTTCGATTTCGACGAACCAGGAGTACTACACGTTTCCGGTGTGGCCTCCGCTGCTGATGCTGATTGCAGGCGTGGTGGCGGGCACGGAGGAAAGCAGCGGAGCGGAGGGCGGAAGACCGGCGCTTTCGACGACTTGGCTGACGGGAGCGCAGGCGGTGTTCGCGGCGATTGGAGTGGCAGGGGCGGCGGCGCTGGCGTGGGGATTGTGGACGTCGCGCAGCTTGCCGTACGTGGCCGACATCGGCACGGTGCTGGCGCATCGCGGCGTGGGCGATTACACGCTGTCGATGTCGCACCTGTTCGATTTGACGGGCGAATCGTTTGCGGCGCTGCGGCTGCCGGCAGGGATTGCAGCGATCACGCTGCTGATTGGGCCGTTGGCGGGCTGGCTGCTGCGGCTGAAGAAGAAGCATGTGGCGGCGACGGTGAGCGTGGCGCTGACGATGACGGTGTTCCTTGTGGCCGCGCACATTGCGTTTGCGCGCTTTGAGCCGATGCTGAGCTCGAAGCCGATGGCCGACACGATCGTGAAAGACGGGACGCCGGACGACATCCTGATCGTCTACGGAGAGCAGTCGTCGGGGTCGTCTTTGATCTATTACACGAACGACTTCTTCGCGGGAAGGCCGGCGATGCTGGTGATTCCGCGTTGCGGACAGAACAACGAGGGAACAACGCTGCTGTGGGGCTCGTGCTATCCCGATGCGCCGGATATTTACCTGAGCCCGGAGAAGCTGGCGGCGATTTGGGGGACGGGCGCGCGCAAGTGGATTTTTGCCGAGGATCCGGACCGGGATAAAGTGGAGAGCGTTTTGGCCGGGCGGTTGTATGAGGTGCAGGTGCTGGCCGATAAGACGCTGTGGACGGATCGGCCGCGGTTGGTCGACAGCTACCAATTCAAGGATACGAGTTCGCCGCGCTGAGATGAGGCTCTCTGCGTAAGGTCTGCGAGACTCACAAGTCGGCGGCGCGCATTTTTCCGCCGGGTAACAGCTCGAAGACGCGGCCGCGCCACAGGATGCGGTTGCCTGCGTAGCTGGCGGCCCAAAAACAAAAACCCATGAAATCGCGGATGGGGTAGAGCGCGAGCAGGCCGAACCAGCTTGTGTCGCCGACGACTGAGCGGCCTACGGCGATGGAGAGGGCGAGGCGCGTGGCGATGGCCCATGCGAGAAGAGCAAAACCCCACAGCGGATGGCCGAGCCAGGCTGCCGCAACGAGCGCGAGAAGGCCGAAGGGCACGCTGAAGGTGAGCGCTTCGCCGAGGTGGCCTTTGGGTCGCGAAAAGCGCGTGGACTTCATCCAGCGGATTTGGTGTTTGAGCGAACCGGCGAGATTCGAATGCAGGACCATGTGGTCGATGGCGTGGTGGCTGAGGGCGACGGTCTGGCCGAGCTTGTGGGTCTGGTTGCCAAGGACAAAATCGTCAGCGCAGTAGTCGGCGGTGATGCGGAAGCCGCCCATCCGGCGGATCGTTTCGCGGCGGAAGGCCATGGTGGGGCCGAGTGTGAACTTCATGCCCTCCATAGCGCGAGCGGCAAGGACACCGGACGACATTTCAACGGACATTCCGACGGCCTCGAGGCGCGCCCAGAGACTGCCCCAGATCCGATTTTGGGCGGCAACGCCGCGATAGAGGCAGCACATGCCGCCGACGCGCTCGTCAGCGAAGGGGAGGGCCACGGAGCGGAGGTAGTCCGGCGTGACACGGACGTCGCTGTCGGAGATGACAAAGATCTGGTGCGCGGCTTCGGCGGCCATTTTTTCGAGCGAGATGACTTTGTCGTTGATGTAGTCTGGTTGGCCGCCAGTGGATAGGAACTTGACGGGAATGTTGGGGTGGCGCGAGGCGACGCGGCGGGCGGTGACGAGGCCGGCGTCATCGGAGTCGCGGGCGCAGAAGAGGATTTCGGATGCGGGATAGTCCTGCGTGAAAAAACTGTCGAGGTAGACTTCGAGGCCGGGATCGGCTCCGTGGAGAGGCTTGAAGAGCGAGAGCGGTGGGGTGAAGCCGGGACGCACGGCGAGTGCGGCGAGGGCGTTCCGGCGTTCGCGCAGAAAGGCGGGGATGGACCACAGAACGATGCCGGCGAAGACCGTGGAGGTGATGAGGCCGAAGAGGGCGAGCGCGAGAAGGACGTACGGCATGCTCGTAACAGCATAAAGGGAAAGGCGGGCGGAGAGGAGAGGGGGAACCAAAGGCGGGGACCGAGGGACCAAAGGGACCAAGGGAGCGAGGGAGCGGGTCTGCGACCTTGCGAGTTAATAAGTGGCAGGTCTGGAGACCTGCACGACAGCTGGTGAGGAGACCGGAGCTACAGATGAGCTATGGTTTGCGCGTTGCCGGAGGGCGCGGCGGGGCAACCGGCTTGCGAATAGGGACGATGGCCGCGGAGGAGCCCGGCGCGGCCTGCTGGAAGCGCGCGAGCATTTCGGTGCGCACGTATTCGACGAAGCCCTGCATCTGGCGGTTCATCTCTTCCATGCGCTCGCGCATTTGGAGGATGATCGCGATGCCGGCGATGTTGACGCCGAGGTCGCGGGCGAGGTTGAGGATGAATTCGAGGCGCTCGAGGTCTTCATCGGTGTAGAGGCGCGTGTTGCCCTCGGTGCGCGAGGGCTTGAGCAGGCCTTCGCGCTCATAGAGGCGCAGGGTTTGGGGATGGATTTCGTACATCTCGGCTACGGCCGAGATCATGTAGGCGCCTTTGGATTTGCGTTTTGTGGCCATCGTACTTTCTCCAATCAGCCTAGCCTATCCATGTTTGAGCCTGCCGTTTCTTCCGCGTGAATCTTACAACTTGTCGAACAGCGTCTTGCGCGGGTCGTCGGGATTGAGTTTGGCGAGCTCGCGCATGATCTCGCGGCTGCGCTCGTCGTTCAAGTGCGGCACGGCGACCTCGACGGTGACGATCTCGTCGCCGCGCTGACCGGGATGCGAAGCGCTCTCAACGCCGCGCTCCCTCATGCGCAGCTTTTGCCCGCTCTGCGTGCCGGGCGGAATCTTGAGCTGGGTGCGACCGTCGATGGTAGGAACCTCAACCTTGGCGCCGAGCGCGGCTTCAGCAACGGTGATGGGGACGGTGAGCTGAATGTCGTCGCCGACGCGCGTGAAGACCGGATGCGTGCCGGTGCGCACAATGAGGAAGAGATCGCCGGCGGGACCGCCGTTGATGCCGGCATTGCCCTTGCCCTGCAGGCGAATCCGCTGGCCGTCGCGCGTGCCCGCTTTGATGCGAAAATCGACGGTTTCAGAACGCGTGATGGCGCCCTCGCCGTGGCAGGTGGGGCAGTCGCTGGAGGCGTGACCGGTGCCGTTGCAGCGAGGGCAGGTGATGTTGAATTTCATGCGGCCGCCCATCTGCGTGACCTGGCCGGTGCCGTGGCACTCGGAGCACTCGGTGCCGCCGGTGTGCGTCTGGCCGTGGCAGGAGGGGCAGGTTTCCTGGCGGTTGATCTGGATGCGCGCCTGGCCGCCGCGAATGGCGGTCCAGAAGTCGACTGTAGCCTGGTATTCGAGGTCGGTGCCGGGTTGCGGGCCGCGAGGCTGCGGGTGCTGCTGCGCGCCGGAGAAGATGCCGGAAAAAATGTCTTTGAAGCTGCCAAAGCCGCCGGCGCCGGCCCCCTGCGGTGATTGATGCCCCATTCCGCCTTCAAAGCCGGAGAAGTCGAAGCCGCCGAAGTCGACGGGGGGCTGCGTGCCGGAGCGCTGCTGCCGCGCATAGGCCTCGGCCTGCGCGGGGTCGATTTGATCGGAGTAGAAGCCGACCTGGTCGTAAACCTTGCGCTTCTTCGCGTCGCTCAGGACGTCGTTGGCCTCGGAGATTTCCTTGAACTTTTCTTCGGCGCGCTTGTTGTTGGGATTGACGTCAGGGTGGTACTTGCGCGCGGCTTTGCGGAAGGCCTTGCGAATCTCATCCGGCGTGGCCGTCTTTTTGACGCCGAGCGTTGCGTAATAGTCTTTGTTGGTGGTGGTGGCCATCGGTGCTTTCTTATCTCACAGCGTATCTGTTTCCTTGCAATTATCACAGCGGCAAGCGGGCGAACTCACTTAACATCTCGTAATCATTTCTCAGTGAATTCCCAATTGGCGCCCGGTTCAGTTTTCATCGGTCATCGATTCTAAGCTCTTAAGGCTTTCGTTGCCGTGGCACCGCACTTTTCGGTTCTTCCCATCGAGTGCGAATTGCCAGAACGCCACTCCTGCAAGAACTTCGACGCAATCGAACCCATCCGAAGTGGGAGCGTCGTGCAGAAAAACCTTCCACAGTCCCCCGCCGCTCATCCCACCAAGTGACTGGGGAGGCGGCAGGAATGAGGCATTGAAGTTCACGTCACACAAGTCCCATAGTTCGCCAGTCTGCGAGCTTAGGAATCCGACCTCGGCTCCGATATGCTCGACGCTCGCATGATTTTGGGTAAATACTCCAGTGCAACCCGGAACGCCCATCAGGAACCAAGTCTGTAGAGAGTTCCCAGGGGGTGGAGTGGGCTCATCGGTCGAGAGATTATAGAAGACCTTGGACGCTTTGATTGCTCCAACATACACGTCAGGGATTCGTAAGAGCACAATGTCAGGACCACTCTCCGTCCACGAAACTCCCGGTACCGGCCCTATCGGGACGACATCGCCGATGTCAATTAGGTGGCGATGGTCGACGACTTCTCTTAACGTTACGCCAAGTTGATTGGAGACCTTCAGTACCTCCTGCCAGACATGTCGTGCGGTGAGGACGTAATGAATCCCGCGAATTTGCACGAGCGTGCCGCTCCCGGCCAAACTCAGGGCATCGCCTTGAGGTGACACCTTGACCGCAAAGAGCCCGACCGAGTACATGCCGATCGCTCGTACGATCCGGAGACGTTTCTGCTCAGACGCAACGTCCTCGCTTTTAAGGAAGGACTCAATTTCGTCAAGGTTCACGATATTCGCCCCCGGCAATCTCTTCCGCGGATAGAGTTTAGAGTGAGGGACGACGAGCAGCCAACCCCAACACTCCGACGTTTATCCATGCCGATCTCAAGGCGCAAAAAACGAAGACGCGCCAAAGATGGGGCGCCCGTCGTTTAGCCCTTGATTCGCTGCGCAGCTAGCAACTCATCCGGATCGAATCCAAGGCGGGCAAGCTCCTCTGCGGTGAAAACGCAGAAGTCTTTGCTATTTGCTAACAATTCAATTGCGTTGCCAGCTTCAGCTTGCTCGATAAGGTTGTCGACAATCCTCTGCTCTCCGCCGTATGCGAATTCAATCAACTTCCGAGTTTGCACTGTGCTGAATCTAGCTTCTGCGGTCAACTCGGTGGATGTATTCCTAGCGATCACGCGTTCGTACTTGAGGCCGTTTGTTGAGGCGTCCTCAAGTACGACTGTGTACAGGTCGATGGGCCGATTCGAGACCATTGGGTCCTCCTTCTACTTGACTCAACTATCTCTTTCTGGTTCAGCTACTTCTTGTCGTCGACATCGACGTACTCGGCGTCGATGACTTCGCCTTCCTTCTTGGCTTCGCCGGCTGTGGGCCCGGCGGTGCTGCCGTCCGAAGGGCTGCCCGGCGCAGCGCCCTGAGTAGAGCTGGCTTTGTAGAGCGCCTCTGCCAGCTTGTGGCTGGCCTGGGTGAGCTTCTCGTGCGCGGACTTCATTTCAGAGGTCGAAGGCGAGCCTTCGAGCGTCTTCTTGGCGTCGGCGAGGGCCGATTCGACCTCGGTCTTGTCGGCGGCCTGCACCTTTTCGCCCGAGTCCTTGAGCATCTTCTCGATGTTGTAGACGAGGCCGTCGAGGGAGTTGCGAGCCTCGATCTCCTCGCGCTTCTCCTTGTCCTCGGAGGCGTGGGCGTCGGCTTCTTTGGCCATCTTCTCGACTTCTTCCTTCGACAGACCGGAGCTCGAAGTGATGGTGATGCGGGTGTCTTTGCCGGTGGCGTTGTCCTTCGCAGTCACGTTGAGGATTCCGTTGGCATCGATGTCGAAGGTGACCTCAATTTGCGGAATGCCGCGCGGCGCGGGCATGATGCCGCCGAGCTTGAACTTGCCCAGGGTGCGGTTTTGTCCCGCCATCGGCCGCTCGCCCTGAAGAACGTGGACCTCGACTTCGGTCTGACTGTCGGCAGCCGTCGAGAAGGTTTCGGTCTTCTTGGTGGGGATGGTGGTGTTGCGCGGGATCATCGGCGTAGCCACGCCGCCCAGCGTCTCGATGGACAGGGTGAGAGGAGTGACGTCGAGGAGCAGAAGATCCTTGACGTCGCCGGTGAGCACGCCAGCCTGTACGGCAGCGCCAATGGCAACGACTTCATCGGGATTGACGCCACGATGCGGTTCGCGGCCGAAGAGCTTCTTGACCAACTCCTGAATGCGCGGCATGCGCGTCTGTCCGCCGACGAGAACGACTTCGTTGATCTGGCTGACGGTGATGCCGGCATCGGACAATGCCTTCTTGCAGGGCTCGACAGAGCGCTCGACAAGATCCTCGACCAACTGCTCCAGCTTGGCGCGCGTGAGCTTGCGGACCAGGTGCTTGGGTCCAGAGGCGTCAGCGGTAATAAACGGCAAATTGATTTCGGTTTCGACGGTGGTGGAAAGCTCGATCTTGGCCTTTTCCGCGGCGTCTTTCAGGCGCTGCAGTGCCATCTCGTTGCCCTTTGACGTGAGGTCGAGGCCGTGCTCGGCCTTGAATTCGGAGATGAGCCATTCGACGATGCGCTGGTCGAGGTTGTCGCCGCCAAGGTGGGTGTCGCCATTGGTCGACTTGACCTCGATGCCGCCCTCGCCGACTTCGAGGATGGAGATATCGAATGTGCCGCCGCCGAAGTCGTAGACGGCGATGGTCTCGTCCTTCTTTTTGTCGAGGCCGTAAGCCAACGCGGCCGCAGTGGGCTCGTTGACGATGCGCTTGACATCGAGGCCGGCAATCTTGCCGGCGTCCTTGGTGGCCTGACGCTGGGCATCGTTGAAGTAGGCCGGAACGGTGATGACAGCCTCAGTGACCGACTCGCCGAGGTAGGCTTCGGCGGACTTCTTGAGCTTTTGCAGGATCATGGCGGAGATCTCGGGCGGGGTGTACTCCTTGCCCTGGGCAATGACGCCCACGTGGTCGCCCTGCTGGACCACCTTGAAGGGGACCATCTTCATTTCGTCGCTCACCTCGTTGTAGCGGCGACCCATGAAACGCTTGATGGAGAAGATGGTGTTCTCAGGGTTGGTGATGGCCTGGCGCTTGGCCACCTGGCCGACGAGGCGCTCGCCGCTCTTGGTGAAGGCGACGATGGAGGGGGTTGTGCGCGCACCCTCCTCATTTGCAATGACTTTCGGTTCGCCGCCTTCCATGACGGCGACGCACGAGTTGGTGGTACCGAGGTCGATTCCAATCATTTTAGCCATGTTTTATTCCTGCCTTTGGAGTCAATCTGACGGGATAGGATGCCAGATTGAGTGAGATATTGTCAACTAATATGATGAGATTATCGTCAGTTGGATGCAAATTTGGGCGGAATTTCGGGATTGGGAGGGGGTTGTGGGGGTGGGAACCGGCAGGGCTAACTTGGGAAGGCTCGAGGCTAGCGGCCGACGGCGGCAAGGGCGGCGGTGAGGACGTCTTCCGGCTCGGGGCGGACGCGGAAGTCGGCGAAGGCCTGGGCGTAGAGGACACGACGGTCGCGGGCGAGGACGTAGGTGGCGGGGAGGATCAGGCGCCAGGTTTGATCGCCATTGACGAAGGGGATGTTGACGAGGATGGAGCGGTAATAATCGCGGTGGTATTGGGGGATGGTGTAGGCGAGGCCGAATTGCTCGGCCAGGGTGCAGCCGGGGTCGGTGAGAACGGGAAACGGGAGCGAGTGCTGGCCGACCATGAAGTCGCTCTGGCGGCTGGTTTGCGGGCCGATGGCGGCAAGAAGCGCGCCGGATTCGCGAAGGCGGGGGTAGAGGTCGCGCCAGGCCTCTAGCTCGGTGACGCAGTAGGCGCACCAGCGGCCGCGAAAGAAGTTGAGGACCAGGGGGCCGAGGGCAAGGAGGTCGGCTGAGCGGACGGGGCGGCCGGAAGCGTCGGGGAGGGTGAATTCGGGAGCGACGGCGCCGACGGGGAGGATTTTTTCTTCGATGCCGGAGGCAAAGAGCTCGGCGACAGCGCGCTCGCTGACGGCCATGCGCTCAGGCTGGACGAGGTTGCGCGTGTTGGCGGTGATCTCGTCGAGTTGGTCCTGGAGGGCGGTCATGGAATTCTCAGGTTAACGCAGGTCCGATACAGCGAGAGTGATCGACGGCACGATTCTTTCTTGTTGCGCGGCTTGCGGTTTATCGCCCGAAGCGCTGCTTGCTGCCGAGGCCCATGCCACTTAGGCCGCCGCGCATCATGCTTTTGGCGAGGCCGCCGCGGCCTACTTGCTTGAACATTTTGGCCATTTGGGCGTACTGGCGGAGGAGCTGGTTGACCTCCTGCACGCTGGTGCCGCTGCCGGCGGCGATGCGCTTGCGGCGCGCGCCGGAGATGATTTCGTGGTTGCGGCGCTCGCGGGGCGTCATGGAGTTGATGATGGCCTCGAGGCGAACGAATTGCTTTTCGTCGACCTGGCCAGCTGCTTGCTGCATGCCGGCGAAGGGGCCGACGGAGGGAAGCATCTTCAAAATCGATTCCATTGACCCGAGCTTTTTGATCTGGCGCAACTGATCGCGGAAGTCTTCAAGCGAGAAGCCGTCGCCGAGGAGGGCTTTCTTGGCGAGCTCCTCGGACTTTTTGCGGTCGAGCGTGGATTCAGCTTTCTCAATGAGCGAGAGCATGTCGCCCATGCCGAGGATGCGGCCGACGATGCGATCGGGATGGAAAGGCTCGAAGGCGTCGGGTTTTTCGCCCACGCCGATGAACTTGATGGGTTGGCCGGTGACGTGGCGGATGGAGAGCGCCGCGCCGCCGCGGGCATCGCCGTCCATTTTGGTGAGGACGACGCCGGTGAGCGAGAGGCGGGAATGAAAATCCTGCGCGGAGTTGACGGCGTCCTGGCCGGTCATGGCGTCAGCGACGAAGAGAATCTCCTGCGGGCTGAGGAGCTTTTTCAGGCTTTCCATCTCGGCCATCAGGTCCTGGTCGATGTGGAGGCGGCCGGCGGTGTCGACGATGAGCGTGTCGCAGCCCATGATGACGGCCTCGCGGCGGGCTTCTTTCGCCAAGCGCTCGACAAGAGCGGAGCCGGCGGGCTCGCCTTTCAGGTCACCTACGTAGAGACGCGAGTCGACTTGTTTGGCGACGATTTTCAGTTGTTCGCGCGCGGCGGGGCGGTAGACGTCAACCGAGACGAGCATGGGACGATGACCGCCTTTTTTAAGCCAGGCGGCGAGCTTGCCGGAAGTGGTGGTCTTGCCGGAGCCCTGCAGGCCAGCCATGAGAATGACCGTCGGCGGCTTGGAGGCGAAGTTGAAGCGCGCGGTGTCTTTGCCGAGCAGAGCGACCAGCTCGTCGCGAACGATTTTGACGACCTGTTCTGAAGGCGAGAGCGCGGTGAGGACTTCAGATCCGACGGCTTTTGCGCGGATGTGCTCGATGAGGTCGGTGACGACCTTGAGGTTGACGTCGGCTTCAAGCAGGGCGATGCGAATTTCGAGCAGGGCTTCGGCGATGTTCTCTTCAGTGAGCGTGCCCTGGCCGCGAAGGTTTTTGAAGACGCGCTGCAGTTTGTCGGTAAGGTTCTCGAACATGGGTCAGACTCAAGTTTACCGGAAGGCACTTCGTGCGGTGGGCTTTTGCTTGAGTGAATTGCATAGATCAGCGCACGAGGCGGGCGGCGCTTCGCGCGAGGTCACTAGACTGAAGTGGAGGAGTGGATGATGGCTGACGGACGCGAGGAGCGCGAAGAGCAGCGAAAGCGCCGGGAACTGGAGGAGCGCGAAAACGGCAAGGGTCGATTGAACGAGGATTATGCGAATCGGGATCGCCGAGACGAGTCGCAGCCAGAGCGGGGCGGGTCATAGCTCGCCACAGCGGGGCACGCTTTGCGCACTCCTCCCCGCGGGCCTGTTGGAATGGACGCCAGACTATTTACCAAGCCAGGAGATGATGGGTCCCCAATAGTTGAGGTGTGGCCGGCGGAACGGTTGATTGTGCGACGTCCCAGGGATCAGGAGAACCTTCGCGGCCGGAGAGCAAAACGCGGCCAGCTCCGACGCCATCTTCGGGGAAAAAAGCCGGTCTTTTTCGCCGTGCACAATAAGGACAGGCAGGCGGCAATCGGCGAGCGGCTGTTGCGCGCGCCAAATGGGCGGCACCAGCCGAATGAGCCCCCTGGGAATCCACGCTGCTGTCGCGGCTCGGCGAAACGATGGAAAGGCCTGGCAGAGAATCAAGCGGTGAGCGTCGAGTCTGTTGATCGTCGCAGTCGCCACGCCGCTGCCGAGGGAGAAGCCGAGGACAGAGGCCGGCAGATCGGGGGCAAGTTCGCGCAATGACGTAAACGCTGCCACCGTATCCTGCTCAAACTGATCCCAGTCAGGGCGCCCGGTGCTCTTGCCGTATCCCGAGTAATCAAACACCAATGACGCAACGCCATTTGCGGCGAGCAACTGCTGCACGCCGAACCACTGCTCGACGGTTTCGCCAATGCCGTGGCAGAGCAGGATCGCCGCATGCGCGGGGAAAGAGACCGGCTCGACAAACACTGCGTCCAGCCGGCCGGCTGCACCCGCGATGGAGTGGCGCAAAGCGCGCTCGTGAATGCCAACCGGCCGGCGGCCCTTTTTGGAGAGGCCGAAGACCCGGTCGCGCAGAATCATGTACCGGCTGATGCAGGTAATCGCAAAGGTAAAGTAGGTGCGATGCGCGCGGCTTGGCGCGTGCTCGTCGATGGTCAGTGACCCGGTGGCCAGCGACTCAGGAGCCGGTGATTTGACGCGGTGCATGCGTCTCTCCGCTTCTATTGTCACTCGGTGGGCTCGACCAGGTATTGCTCCAGCTTGCCGCCGGGATAGGTGTAGGTGGTGAGGCGGAGGCGGCGGCCGGGATAGGTGATGTCGAAGACGCGGAAAGTCATGCCGCCGCGGAGCTCTTCGCGGGACTGGCGCAGGCTGAGCGGCTCGCCGAGCGGAGCGAGGCTGGTTTCGAAGTCGGCGATGGCCTGGGGTGTGAAGTAGTCGTTCAGATTCGGCGCGAGGAGCGAGCGGTCAATGTGGCCCTGCTGAAGGCCGCGATAGATTTCGAGGGCCTGCTGCTCGGGAGCGGTGAGCGGGGAGCCGGCAACGAGCGGCGCGGCGAGGCGCGCGATGATGGCAGCGGCGCCGACTGCGTCCTGGTTGGTAAGAACGGCTACGGCCGCTCCATCATCGATGAGGACTTCATCGTCGGAGACGAAGCCGGAGACCTCGCCGGAGTGCTCGATGGAGCGACGGCCGTCGCGATCGCGAACTTCAACGCCGAGGCCGTAGTGCGTGGGATCGCCGTTTTTCAGCTTCACATCCGTGAACATTTTTTTATAGCTCTCGGAGGAGAGAATCGACTGGGCAAGTAAGCTTTCGTCCCAGAGGGCGAGGTCGTGGGCGGTCATGGCGAGCTCGCCGGCAGCAAACATCCAACCAGCGCCTTCTTTGGGAGCGGGGCGCAGCGGGCCGAGGGCGTGGCGATAGTAGGCCGTGGCGTCGGGAGGCATGAGCTGGTTCTCGTCGGAGTTCCAGACAGACGTCATGCCGAGCGGGCGAAAGATCCGCTCAGTGAGAAATTGAAAGAGCGGCTCGCCGGAGACGATCTCGACAATGCGACCGGCGACGACGAAGTTGGTGTTCGAGTATTGCCACTGGGTGCCGGGATCGAAGTCGAGAGGCTTTTTGGCCCAGGTGTCGATGATCTGCTGCGCCGTTTCGGGCTGGAGCATGGGAGTCATGACGTAGTCCTCGGGCCAGTAGTCCTGGTAGCCGGACGTGTGAGAGAGAATTTGGCGGATGGTGACTTCGTTGCCGCGGGTGAGGCCGGGGATGAATTTGCCGACGGGATCGTCGATAGACAGTTTGCCTTGTTCCTGAAGGATGAGGATTGCGGCGGCAGCGAATTGCTTGGAGATGGAGCCGATGGAGTAGCGCATTTCCGGCGTGGCGGGGACGGCGGGGGCAGAATCGGTGGCGAGGCGCGCGTTGCCGTAGGCGTGGGTGTACGCGAGTTTGCCGTGCTGGACGACGGCGATGGACGCTGATGGCACACCCGTGGCTTCGAGAACCTGCGCGGCGATGCGGTCGATACGGGCGCGGAGATCGGGCGAGATGGTGTCGATAGTCTGGTTGGGGGAGTGGTTCGGGGTTTGGGCCGGGGCGTGCGGAGCAACTGCAGCCAGCAGCAGAATCGACAGAATTGCGATGCGCGAAGAGCTTTGGAATCGAAGCATGGGAGCCGTTTCCCTCTTTTAAAGGATAGACGCGCGGGGCGTGGCGGCGCGATTTGTGCCGCTTGCGTGCGATAGGCTGTGCAAAGGCGGGCGGCGCGCGATTTCGAGGTGGACGATGCGCGACTCTCAACGAGAACGAAATCGCCGGAGGCGAGGATGGAGCGGCTGAGCAAAAATGCAAAGGCTGATTGAGGGACACAAGAAGTTCCTGGCCGAAGTGTTTCCGGCAAGGAAGAGCCATTTTCATTTGCTGGCGGAGGGACAGACGCCGGAGTGGCTGTTCATTACGTGCGCGGATTCGCGCGTGCTGCCGGACCTGATCCTGTGGACGGAGCCGGGGGATCTGTTTATTTCGCGCAGCATCGGGAACGTTGTGCCGAAACCGAGCCAGGACGTCGACGGAGTAACGGCCACGATCGAGTACGCGGTGGAGGTGCTGAAGGTGAGGCACGCGATCGTGTGCGGGCACTCAGACTGCGGGGCGCTGAAGGCGGCGCTCGACCGGAAGAGCCTGGAAAACCTGCCCAAGGCACAACGCTGGCTGGAGCACGTGGAGGCGGCATTCGCATACCGGCAGCCGCTGAACCCCGCCGACGGCGAGAGCGCGGAGCTGGCGTCGCTCATTCGCGGCAACGTGGTGGCGCAACTGAAGAACCTTGAGGCACAGGCGCCGGTGCGGCACGCGATGGCGGAGGGCCGGCTGACGGTGCATGGGTGGTACTACGACATTCTGACGGGGCGGATTGAGGAGTGGGACGAGGGGCTGAGGAAGTTTGTGGGGCTGGGGGGGTAGGTCGGCGCATCTTTCCTGGGGCGGAGTAGATCGGCAGCATCTTTATTGGACATTCGACCCGGTTTGGAATAAACTAGCTTAACAACTAGTTGATCAGTGGCGTGGGAGGAGTTAAGCCGACGACAGACACCGGTTACACCGAAATCGGCGCATTTGATGCCAAGACGAGGCTGTCCGAGATCCTGCGCAAAGTGGAACAGGGAGAACGGTTTACGATCACGAAGCGCGGGCGGGCCGTGGCGGATGTTGTGCCGAGCCAAAGCCGGGACAAGGAGCGTGTGGCTGAGGCCGTACGACAACTGCGCGCCATGCCCAAAATCACCGGTGTTTCCGCGGAGACGATCAAAGAGTGGATTGAGGAAGGGCGTGAATGAACGGGGTGCTCGATGCTTCAATGGCCCTGGCGTGGCTGTTCACGCGGGCAGATCCGGCGGAGGCAGCGCTGGCGGACCAGGCCCTTCGCGATTTGGCTTCAACTTCCTGGGTGGTTCCAGCAATCTGGTACGCGGAGGTCGCGAACGGGCTGCTTCGCAGTGAGCGTGCAGGGCTGACTCAACCGCCGCAAACGGAATACTTTCTGAACCGGGTATCGCTGGCCCATATCGAAACGGACCAAGAATCGCCGCGAACCCACCAAGTGAACTCGCTGGCCCTGGCGAGGGCACACCGGCTAACGGCCTACGACGCGACGTACCTGGAGCTTGCATTGCGAAGAGGCGCTCCGTTGGCGACGTTCGACCAGAAGCAGGCGGAGGCAATGCGCAAGGCCGGCGGGCGTGTGTTCGGGGATGCGGCGTAGGGAAGTTGAAGCGCCCTACTTGGCCGTGGGCACGCCGTTCTGGACAGGCTTGTCTGATCCTGCTCGAAAGCTTGCTGCGACGAGGTGCTTCGGCACGCCGTTCTCGGCTGGAGTGCGCTTGAGGAACCCAATGGCTTCCGGATCATGCTTCAGGTACGCATCAAGAAACTCCAGTGTGTATCGGGCCATCCAGTTGTAGCTCTCTGCACCCTCCTCCAGTGAGTAGTCTGCCGGAGAGAATTGCAGAGCTTCTTTTCGGAAGCGTTCACTTCGCTGGTACAACGAGCTGAACTGGATGTGCGAAACAGCGAGAAGCCGGATATGGAATAAATCGCCGCGAGTCCATTCGTTCAGGACGTTGGGCGCGAGGCCACCTTGGTTCTTGCTTTGGTGCATGGCGTCCCAGGCCTCAATGGTCTCTTCAGCGCGACTGAAGACGAGCAACGGGATCAGCATTTGGTCGGGATGAACGTCACCGGCTTCCTGCACGGTTCCGGGAGAATAGCGGAACGAGCCGTCAAGCGAAACCAACGCGTCAATGCGCTTGTCCCGGGCAGCGGCAAATAGGGCCGCCATTCCTCCCCAGCTATAGCCGATAACAGCGACGGAGGAAATTTCGGCGTCGGGCAAACTCTTTGCGAAGTCGATGAGGAAGGAGATGTCCTGTGCTTCGGCGTTGGCCCCGGGGAGATCGAGAGTCATGGAACGCTGATTTGCACCCATACTCGGCGTCGCCATGACGACATAGCCCTGGCTGGCGATGTACTCACAGAGCTCGATGTTCTCAATGGCCGGGGCGTTGAGGCTCGGCGCGTAGATTAGGACAGGAAATCGGCCGGACAACATGGCTGAATTGCGAACCGCTGAGGCAGGAAGAGCCGTGGTGCCGCGGGTGAAGTCCGCGACGAATGACTGCGGCTTGCCTTGGTCGACGGGCTTGTCGAAACTGGTCTCGGTCCGGATCAAGGCGGCATAGTCGCCGATGGTCATCTTTGGGGCGGTCGATACCTCGGCGGGGTACCAAACCAGCGTCTGCAGGGGGCGCGGTCGCTGGGTGGTGACGGGCGCATTTGGCTGGCCATCGTAGTTCTGGAAAACGCGCGAACGGTCGTACTGCTCGACAACTTTGAGCCCTACTGCGTACGGGCCAGGCTTCTGAGTGAAGCGGAATTGAAACTCCGGAGCAGGTTGCGCGCCAACGATCGCGGGGCCCAGAACCGCGAGGATAACCAAAGCAGTGGAATGGGGAAGCTGGCGCACGAGGGACTCTCCTACTGGATTGCAGCAAGTATAGAGGAGGCGGGATTTCGAGTTTCTTGCGTGGGCGCAGAGGAGCTGAAACCGTGCGTCCGTCAATTCTCAGTGCGCGCCTGGCGGTCCTTCGGTGTTCTTGGGCGGCTTGGTGAAGAGCCAGGCGCAGGCGGCGCAGATGAGGGCGAGGACGGCGGTCCAGCGGAAGACATCGACGTAGGCAAGTTGTGCGGCCTGCTGTTCCATCAATCCGTAAATCAGGCCGTAGGAGCCGGGGCGCGCGGCGGCGGGGCCCATGCGATGGCTGAGATAAGTGGCGATGATGGCGGACTTCTGCTGCAGCACGGCGGAGCTTGGAGAGAGGTTCGCGCCCAACTCGGTTTGGTGCAATGCGGCGCGGCGAATGATCGCCGTGGTGGCCATCGCGATTCCAATTGACCCGCCGATGTTGCGCAACATGTTGAACAGGCCGGTGGCGTTGCCCATGTCGTTCCTGGAGATAGTGCGGGTGGACAAAGTGGCCAGGGGCACAAAGACAAAACTGAGCGCGAAACCGGTGAGCGTGATGGGAAAGAGCAACGTGTAGGGACCGATGTCGAGGTTAACCTCGCCGAAGATGAAGGCGCAGACGGCGAAGCCAAGGAATCCGGCGCAGAGCAGCTTGCGGTTGTCGATGCGCGAACCGAGGAATCCGATGAGGGGCGAGCCGATGAAGGAGCCCACGCCACGGGGAAAGACAACCAGGCCCGCGGTGAATGCGGTGTAGCCGAGGATCTCCTGATAGTAGAGCGGCAGGATGGCGATGGTGATGTAGATGCACATGCCGAGCATCGCAATCATCAGGCAACCGGTTCGGAAGTTGGGGTTCTTGAGGATGTGCAGGTCAACCAGGCCTTTGGGATTGGTCCAGGAGTGCCAGATCCACAACAGGAATGCGACGATGAGCGCCGCCACGGCCCAGCGCACCCAGACGGCCCCGAACCAATCGTCTTCCTGACCCTTGTCGAGA
>Ga0181520_10003156_pt1 | contig 29328 bp, 18 predicted proteins | sample PEATcosm2014_Bin_29_FD_132451 | JGI IMG/M metagenome (GOLD analysis project Ga0181520, IMG submission 132451) | Peatland microbial communities from MTU Mesocosm Facility, Houghton, MI, USA - PEATcosm2014_Bin02_30_metaG | ecosystem: Environmental > Terrestrial > Soil > Wetlands > Peat | place...
GCCGGGGCGAGGTTGATCACGATGCGGCTCTGCGGACGTTGAAAGCCCGAGTTGACCATCGCCCGCTCGACGCGATGCGTGCTTTCCTTAACTGCGGCCTCGGGCAGGCCGACGAGCACCTGTTTAGGCAGGCCGGAGGGTGAGACGTCTACTTCCACTTCGACGGGCAGGGCCTCGATACCAACAAGCGTGAACGTTTTGAGTTTGGCGAGCATAACAATCGCCTCCCCCTCTGGAAGAGGGCTGGAGTGAGGGCGGTGCAAAAACGCAACCGGTATTCTAACATCTTTTCCAACTGTCCGATAGAAGTTAAAATAGAACCAAAATGAACATCTACGTCGATCTCACCCGCGAGTTCAACGCATCCGGGCTCAACGCCGTATTGAGCAGCGGGCAAGCAGTCGTTCTTCACCGGCTTGCGGTCATGAGCAAAGATGGCGACTGGATTCTGCGCGAGAAGGAATCTGCATTGGAGGGTGTGCTCGCCGTGCTCGCCGCGCGGCGAGCCGTGTACCGCTTTGGCGCGCCGCTGGATCTCCGTTGGATGCGTGGCGGATGGAGCGCGCACCTGGAATTTCGCGACGGGCCTCTGCGAATCCGCACCGATTTTGTCACCCGTCCACCGCGACTTACGCCCCAGGCAATCGATGAGCTTTGGCGCCGGCAGGAAGCATGCGACCTGCCCTTCGTGGATGCCCGCAACCTGATTGAGCTCAAGAAGACAAACCGCGAGAAGGATTACGCGGTGATTGGCGAACTGGCGCGACTCTTGACGAATCCGGAAGAGCAACTCCTGACAGCGCGAAGTGCGCGCGACATTTTGGACCTTGCTTCGCAGCACCCGGCGCTGGTTGCCTCGCTAATCGAACAGCGGCCGGCGTTGGCATCCGTCACCGCTGGGATCGACGCGCTGGAAGCAGCGCTCGACGCCGAACGACGCGCCATGATCCACGCCAACGAGCGACGGCTTGAACGCTATCTTCGGGCCGCGGCGGCCTGGGCCGCTGTTTGGCCGAAGCTGTCGAAGGAAATCGAAGGACTTTCGCTGCCTGAGATGCACCGCATGATGATCGAGCGCGCGGCCGTCGTTCTTCCGTTTGAAGCATCTCCGGAGTCCCTGTGAACAGCATGCGCGATGAATTCCTGAGCGAAGAGGATCTCGATCTGAAAACGATGACGGAGGAAGAGCTGTACGCCTATTGGAATGCCTGGCTCGAACAGGCGCAAATCACCAACGACGCCGACGCGCACGTCTACTCGCACGGCGTCTTCCTCTACGAGCCACGGGTGGAGGATGGTCCGGATGCCGGTGGTTTGCCCAGAATTCATCCGTCACCTGGAAACGGAATTTCCCCAGGGAACTGAGAGGCTATCCGAGAAGTCTCCCCTCTCCCGGAGGGAGAGGGGACATGTTGCGAGAACTTTCCGGATAGCCTCTGAGCCACATCGTTGCCTGGACGTTGTCGCGCAATTGGATTGCAGGAAGCCAAAACGTCAACCCAGCTTCCAGGGCTCGCGAAGCGGCCGGTTCAGGAGCCGTGCCGCTTCCGCGTCGTTGAGGATCTGCTCTTTTTGCGGGTCCCACTGGAGCGGTCGCCCGAGGCGGATGCACAGATCGCTCAGATGGCTGATGGTGTCGGAACGGATGGCCGACTCCAGTGGATTGACCGTGGGCCGCCGGCTCTTCATGCAGGCGACAAAGTCCTGGGCCTGCGAGGCGGCGTCAGTAAGGTGCTTCTCGTCCGGCTTGATTTGGGCCTTCTGCAGTGCCTTGTCACTGGCATAGAGCGCCGCGCGGTTGACGTTGATCCAGCCCTTGGTTCCAAAGAAGGTCGTGCCGTGGTCGCACCACGCGGGGTGATAGGTTTTGACGATCGGCTCGGCGACGCGGTGACCCATGAAGTGCATCTTCACGCCGTTGGCATACTCGCACTGCACGTCCCACGACTCGATGCTGTCCCAAAGGCTGCCCTTGGGCGGAATCTTGCCGGTTCCCTGGTATCGGATCGGGCCGGTGTCGTCCGTACCGAGGCCCCATTGGGCGATATCCAACGGATGGGCGCCCCAGCCGGCGATGAACCCCAAGGCATAGTCATAAATGTGGTAGGCCCCGAAATTCGTCGCGCGGTCGGCCGTGTAAGGTTTCATGGGGGCCGGACCGATCCACATTTCATAGTCCAGGTCGGCGGGAACGGCGATCGGCTTGTTCGAGCCGTACGGCGGCACCGAGGCCGCGCCGAACTGCTGCGACATGTCGGGCGACCACACGTCGACGTGCTGGATCTCGCCCAGGTAGCCGTTGCGCACCAGTTCGCACGCGCGACGGAACTGCCGTTGGTCGCCGCGCTGCTGCGTGCCGTACTGGAAGACCACCCTGTGCCTAGCCACCTCCTCGCGAAGCTTCCAGGCCCAAGCCAGCGCCACGCCCAGTGGCTTCTCGACGTAGATGTCTTTTCCCGCCCGAGCGGCATAGACGGCCAGCGGCACGTGCCAGTGGTCCGGCGTGCTGATCACCAGGCCGTCGACGTCCTTGCGCGCCAGCACGTCGCGGAAGTCGCGATATGGCGTGCAGACGTTCGCCCGATAGTGATCGTTGGCCATCCTGGCGAACCCTTCGCGACGGCTCTTGCGGCAATCGACGGCCGCCACGAAGCGGACGTCCTCCAGGGGCAAGAAGCTCCCCCGACAGTCGTCCGTCCCGCGGCCTCCCGTTCCCACGGCGGCCAGGTGTACGCGGTTGCTGGGGGCGTTCTGGCCGAAGATCGAGCGGGGCACGATCGTCGGCACGCACAGCGCGGCGGCCGTCGCTGCCGCTCGCTTCAACACTTCTCGCCGGGTCAAAGTAGATAATTGCATGACAGGTCTCCTTTGCCGTTAGGTTTCTTTCATTTTGCCGCGGGCTGGGGTTCAGGCCAATCCGCAGGGATGGGAATCGTAACGCGACCGGTGGCGGCCCACTCGGTCCCGCGCAACATGAGCGTCTGCCAGGGAACTCCACGCATCGCGGCGACATCGTGTCCCATCGCGTTGTGAAACACGCGGCCGCGGCCATGCTCGGTAACGACAACCATCGGCTCGTCGTTGCCGGTACCACGCTTGGATTTGGCGGAATAGGCGGTGGCCAGCACGTGGGCCGTCGCGTGCTTCAACTGGCGATGGTAGAGTTCGTCCTTGACGTGCTGGAAGTTCTTCATGCCCCGGGTCACCGGATGCTCGCGATCGACGATGGTCACCGTGAAGGAGTGGTAGTCGCCGTGGGCGCTAGCGTTTTTCTGCCAGGTCAAGCCGATGAGCTCGCCGAACTCGGGCCAGTCGTTCCACGCCGTGCTGGCGGCATGGAAGAGCACGAGCCCATGCCCGGCAGCGATGTAATCGAGGAAGGCCTTTTCCGTTTCGGCCGGCCAACGATGGCCCGCCATGTTGGGATAGGTCGTGTAGTTGCAGACCAGGGCGTCGTAGCGGGCGAAGTCGGCGGCCTTCAGAGACGGGACATCCTCGGTCACGCTGACCGTGAATCGGCCGCTTTGCTCGTACATCTTCCGCAACAGCGGCGTGGTCGATTTCCAATCGTGGTTGTTGGCTCCACTGAGAATCAGCAGGCGGATCTTCCCGGCAGGTTTTGCGGCCGGTTCGTCGGCGACTTCGGCCACGGCCCACCCAGTCGCGATGATCATGACGCCCCAGCGGACTACGGCAGTCAACATAACGTACTCCTTGATTGGATCGTGCCAAACATTTCTTTTATAATGCCTTCGAGTTTCATTGCGGCGGTTGCGCTTGTCAAGTGCCGGCAGAGAGAATTCGGGGGAACCATCGCTTTAAGGCGGTCCCTTACGGGGAATCGTCCCCCCCTCCCCACATACCTTACTTGGAGGAACGGAGATTTGGGCAGAACTTATACTGCTCGCGGGCGAAAATGATCGAAACCCGAAGCGTAAGCGAGGAATCTAACCCGTTACCTCGTTTACGCTTCGGGTTACGATGGTCATGTTGAAGAACATAACATTTTCGCCCGCGAACAGCATAGATTTAGGGCCTGACCCTGCGGTCCGGTGGCGGGCCGGCCGGGCGCAACGTCTATGGCGAGCCGCCCGTGGATTGTTGTCCGTTCAGTATAGATCCCAAGAACCGCAGCATCTCCCGGGTCGGCCCGTCGTCTGGCAAGCCCAAGTCTGCATTGATCGTGGTGTGGTTCTTCCCGGCGGCCGGATACGCCCTTGCAGGAACGCCCGCTTCCACCAGCGCCCTGACCAGCCGTTGCGACTGCGCCGTAGTTTCCGGATGGTCTGCAACGTGAAGCACCAGGAAGGGCGGGATGTTCTTGCCCTTGGCGACATGGGTCACCGCCGATAGATCCTTCTGCAGTGCCTCGTCACCGAACTTGATCCTGATGCTGGCCGCCCGCTTCCCTTTGGCGAGGATCGTGATCGTCGGCAGTTTCTTCAGTTTCGTCGGGTCGCCGAAATCGAGTGTATAGCTGGCCGCCGGCCCCTCCTCGACCGCCTTGAGCTGCATCGGCACGTCGTAGCTGTCGCCGTCGACTGGAAGGCAGGCCTTAATCGCGGACAGGGGGATCCCTTCGGCCTTCAAATACCTGTCGTCGATGCAAACCAGCGCGGCCAATTGCGCCCCGGCGGAATGGCCCATGACGATGATTGTACGCGGGTCGCCGCCGTACTCCCGGATATGATCCCTGGTCCAGCAGATGGCCTTCGCGACGTCCGCGGCAATTTGTTTGATCGTCACGGCCGGAAACAAGCGGTAGTTGACGGAGACGAACACGAATCCCTTGTCCAGCATCGCCTGCGGTTTCTTGTCCATTTCGGATTTGTCGCCTCGGTGCCAGCCGCCGCCATGGATCCACACGACGACCGGTAGATTCCTACCTTCGGCTGGAGCATAGACGTCCAACGTCTGTAACTCACTGCCCGGCTCGGCATAAGGCAACCCACGGTGGACCTTTGGCTTGGCGCCGGCGATACCGGCGGCGGACTTCATCAGCGCCTCCCAGCCGTGTTGCAGCGGATGCGGATAGACGTACGGCGTATAGTATTCGGCGGGCGCCTTCCGGTTGAAGAAATCCCGTCCTTCCTTGATCGTCGCCGCATGGTTTGCATCCGCACCGCGGCTCGTTTCCATGCGGAGCGGCGCCCCATTGAACGTGTTGTTCCACGCATAGCACGGTGTCGGCTTGAAGACGCCGTCGATCTTGGTTGCCCAACCAACCTGTCCGAAGCACGGATAGCCTGCGCCGAGCCGGCCGGCGGGGATCTGGTTGCCGTCGAGAGGGTTTTTGCCGTCGGCCTTGCCCCAAGGGGGCATTTCCATGAACGCCCGGTGGTTCGTCAGTTGGATGACGCGGCAGTCGTAGGTCGCGCCGGTGACGGTGTTGTTGAAGACGATGGCCGCGCCGGCGGCGATGAAGATGAAGCCCCCCGGCCTGCCCCCGTCGATCGTGGCAAACTGGTTGTCGTAGATTTCGGAGGTCTGGCAGCCGTACTTTCTCTGCCCAGGACCGTAGATTTCGATTTCCGCATTGACGATTGTGTTGTGGCGGATGACGACGCGGGCGGCGTTGATGGCCACAATAAACGGGTTGTCGCCCTTCGCCACGGCCCCCCTGAGATTGACCGCGTTGTCCTCGAAGTACATCGCCTGGGCGGTGCCCAGGGTGAGCGGCTTGCGATAGTTGGGCGCGCCGGGGCCTGAATAACAGATCGGCTGCAGGCAGCCGCCGTGCGAAAGCTGCCCGTCAAAGTAGCAGTGGTCGACCAACCCGTAGGTGCCGCCGTCGCCCCCGCCGTTGATCATCAGCATCACATCGGAATTCTTGAACTTGCAGTGATCGATGCGGAAGTTCTTGCACGTGCCGTTGATGCTCATCAGCGCGCCCCAGCTCGCTTCGTCGGGGTGCAATGATCCGTCGAGGGTAATGCCCGTCACGCGGAACGGCTTGCCTTCCACGCCCTCCAACTCGAAATACGTAGTGCCGGACCTGCTTTTATCCACGGTAATGATCGTCTTGTCGATTCCTGCACCCTGGATGGTGATGGCCTTCACTTTGGGCGAATGGCCGGTGTGCCAGCCCCTCTTCGACCAGACGGCCGTGCCGGCAGGGAGTTGGACGATGTCGCCGTCCTCGGCCGCGTCGATCGCCTTTCCGACGGCCTCCGGCGTCAAATCGGCAGCCATGCGGGGCACGGCACGAACAACGGTGGGAAAGACGCCATCGGACGCAGCCAAGACGGAGCAAACCAATAACAAGCGGAATCCGCATCGTCTAATCGTCATCATTTTGTATCTCCTCGTGTCTCACCGTGAGCTTAATCCTCGTTTTTCGGTCTCGAGTTCGCGTGGCGATCAAGAATAAGAACGGGAAGCCGTGTATCGCCTCCCCAAGCATTTCCCTTCCCTTTGGCGGACGCGCCGCGCGGACCAACCGCTCGCCCCTCATTTATAGTGAGATCGCCAAACCGTGTCAAACCGCTTTCTAATGGTCCACACTTCTGCGTCGGCCGATTTCACAGGGTTTCCTCAAATCCGAATCCCTGTTACCATAGACCGTAACAGAGGAGACTAGTCATGATAACGGCACGTTGGATATGGAAGGTCGGTGTGGTTGTTCTAGCGCTCTTCGGCGCGGTCGGTTCGGCGGCGGCCGCAGCCCCGATCGAGCAGTCGCTGAAAGACGATTATACGCTTCAGGCCAGCGCCCAAAACGCATTTCAAAGCACGCAGGGCCTCCTCGTTTCGGCTCAAGATCATCTGCGGCGGGCGGAAGGGCTGGCGGCATATATCGATCGCTCCGGCGCCTCGCCGCAACGCCGGCAGGCGGCAGCCGCCCTGGCCGCGCTGCGGATGGCTTACGACAGGCTGGCCGAATACTGCAAGCATTCACCGACCGATCTTGGAGGCCAGCAGAAACTTTGGCTGTCCGTTCGCCGCGGCGTCGGCGACGTAGTGATGGCCAGCCCCGATCTGGACTTCCAGCAGGTGGTGTTCTTCACCGTGCCTGCCAGGCAACCGGGCAATCACCCCGATTGCCTCGTGCAGAACCATGATCGCCCCAAGGAACGCCGGCCTGGCGGCGATATTCTGGTCCAGTCGGGCCTGACGCCCGACGCCGCCGTGCATCCGCTCGTCGCCGGCCGCCTGGGTCCCGGGCACATCGAGGCCATGGATCTGTGGTGGGACGCCGATCGGCTGGTGTTCGCCTACGTCGTCCAGCCCCATTGGGATGATCCGAAGTATCAAGGCTGCTGGGGGCACGTGCCCTGGCGGCCCGACAACACGGCCTCCGATCGCGGAATGACGCACGTGGTCGGCATGCGAGACGGCGTTTTCTGGGAGAACGGCAGCGAACCCACGCACCTGTACGAAATCGCCCTGGACGGCCAGCGGTTGCGGCAACTGACCGGTGACCCGCTCTTTTGCGATCGCGAACCGGCCTACCTACCCGATGGCGATGTGGTCTTTTCTTCCGACCGCGGCTGCGGAGCTTCGCAATGCGGAGCGGCCCCCTTGGCCTACACCGACTTCGGACTCCCGAACCTGTTTCGCGTGTCCGCCGACGGGCGGCGCGTTGAGCGGCTGACCTACAACAAGGATGTCGACCGCTATCCCCATTGCCTCAATGACGGCCGGATCGGCTACATGCGATGGGATTACCAGGAACGCTTCTGGGCCTCGCCACATTCGCTGTGGACGATCCATCCCGACGGCACGATGAACGACGGTCTGTACAAAATGCACTTTGCCAGTCCACAGTCGGTGCGCGAGCCGCGGGCCATTCCGGGCAGCCGGTGGCTGGCGGTGATCGCCACCGGGCACCACGCCCCGGCCGAGGGCGCCGTGGCCCTGGTCGATGCCGCCGCAGGGGCGAACAACCCGGCCGCCATGCACTATGTCACGCCGCGGTGCAGCCCGTTGGAAGGCGGGCTGGGCACCTCGCCCACGGTGCCCGAAGGGGGCGTGCCCGACCGTGGTGGATTGTACCGCACACCCTGGCCGCTGTCCGAAAAGAGTTTCCTTGTGGCCTATGCGTATCCCGCGCCCGAGAAGAGTTACTACGCGATCTACTACATCGACGTGTGGGGCAACAAGGAACTCATTCATCGCCAGCCGGACATGGACGCCCTGGACCCCATGCCGATACGCCGTCGGCCCCACCCGCCCGTGCTGGCGTCGAAGGTCGTTCCGGAACAAGACTACGCCGTCTGCACCCTGGACGACGTAAACCGCGATATGCCGGGCGTGGCCGCGGGAACGGTTCGCTTCCTACGCATCTCCGAGGCCCTGCAGTGGTGGTTCCAGAAGGACGATCCGTGCGGCCCCTTGCGCTGGACCCCCGGCACGCAAAACCGCGTGGAGAATTTTGGCTACTGGACATGGTCGCCCGTTCGGGTCGTGGGCACCGTGCCGGTCGAAAAAGATGGCTCGGCCTATTTCAAGGTGCCCACGGGCATCGGCCTCTACTTCCAGGCGCTCGACGAGAACATGATGGAGATCCGTCGCATGCGCACGCACATCGAGTTCAAGCCGGGTGAAGCGCGGGGCTGCGTGGGTTGCCACGAGACGAAGAGCTACGCGCCTCGCGGCGGCATGCACCTGGCCTTCGGCCGCGAGCCTTCCCAACCCGTGCCGCCGCCCTGGGGCGATCGTGCGATTCTCGACTACGAGACCATGATCCAGCCGATCATGGAGCGGCGCTGCGTCGGCTGCCACGGCGCGAAGGAGCCCAAGGCCGGGCTGGACCTGACCGCCTCCCACGACTCCTACGGCTTCATGCAGTCCTACCGCTCGTTGTTTGGCATCGCGCGCGACCAGCCGACGCCCTTGGGTGACGGATATCCCGAGGTCTTTCCCGATATTCCCCGTCGCGACAAGAGCGAGTCGGCCGCGTTTCAGGCCTTGGAGCGGCGGATTTACCGACCCGACGGCCTGCTCTCGCTATCGAGCCATGTGAGCGGCACGGAGATCACCCAGCCCCGGCAATTCGGCTCGCACCGCAGCCGTCTGATCCTCACGCTGCTTCACGGCGATGCCCATCGTAAGGACGTGACGTTGAGCAAGAGCGAATGGGAGACGCTGGTTACGTGGGTGGATGCCAACGCGCCGTATCATTCGACCTATTTTCGATATTTCGACAGTCTGGGCAAGCTCCTGCCCCGACCGCTGCGTGTACGCATCGAGTTGGACCCGCCGTTCAAGGCGGGCGAGAAGACGATGCGCGTGGTCGGCAATGAGTCGGCGCTGAGGGACGTGACCCGATTGCAGCCGGATGGCAGGTGAGGGGTTGGCGCCAAGTTGAGAGACGTTGGGAAAAAGGGCCATCACTGATTGCCGATGGCTCCATGACCATCCCGCCGATCCATAGTATCACGCGATTCTAGGTGATGAGACATTGACCCGTGAAGCCCCCCATTTTCCAATTTGCAATCTTCAATTTGCATTTTTCATTTTGCAATTGCTTTTCTTTCTCCCGCCGTATACCGGGTTCAACGGCAGCAGCGGGACGAGCGAGGCGTGACGGCTGGAGGGGAGTACTCAGTACTCAGTACCCAGTGGTCAGTAGCAAGACTTCCGCGGCTGATAACTGCGTACTGGGTACTGCGTACTCGCTCTCCTTCTCCCCTGCTCCCTGCTGCCTCGCGATTATCTGCGGGTCGCGCTTGTCTGCACGGAAGGAGACTGGGACGTCAGCAGCCCGGTCAGACTGGTCTGTTCCTCCGACAGCAGTTGCAATTGACCGCGGGTCAACTGGCCGTTCTGCGCCAGCAGCGCGCCCTGCAAAGTAGTTGTCTGCTGGAGAGCTACCTGCAGGGTGTTTTGCTGCCGCAAGGCGAACTCGGCGAGAGAACTGTTGCGGTTGTAATTGGCCTGCAGCAAGGCGCTGGTCTGTTGCAGGGCGTTTTGCAAGGCGCTCTGCTGCTGCTGGAGGGCTATCAGGTTCGTGGCGGAGCCGGCTCGAAGGATACCGACCTGCTGGGAAGCGGATTGGACCAAGACGGTCGTTTGCTGTACCGCCGTCTGTACCGCGATCTGCTGCTGCTGCAGGGTGTTTTGTTGCTGCAAGACAACTAGCCGCTGACGCCGAAGCCGGGACTGCGCCGCGGCGGGCCGCGCCGCGAAAAGCGGCGCGAGGGCCGCGGCCAGCAGGAGGACGACAACTCGCATTCGCGATCTGGCAAGCATGGCAAGGGTCCTTTCGTTACAACCGTTTAGGACCGGGGAAAGGATGACGGTGGAAGGATCGGGGGAAATTGCAAATTACAAATCTAGGATTGGGGCTCTTCAATTTGAAATTTGCAATAATCAGTTTGCAATTTGCAATCACGTTTCCCCCCGCCTTCATCCTTACCTTTCCGCGTCTACTTTTCCGCCCACGGTCTCGACTTGCTGTCCCTCCGCCAGGGCGTCGCCAGGATGAACGACGACCGTTTCGCCACCCTCCAGTCCCGACAGGATTTCCACCTCCAAACCGAGATCGCGGCCTGTCTGTACCTTGTGATAGCGGACCTTGTGGTCGCCGTCCAGCACGGCAACCACCGTCGTGTCGGGCCGCCACACCAACGCCGCGCTGGGCACCAGCACCACGTTCGCGGAGCGGGCCACGTTGAACTTCACTTGTAAATACATGCCCGGCCGCAACTCGTCGCGGGGGTTGGGCAAGTCGATCTCGGTCAAGAGCGTCCGCGTGTTGGGGTCCAGGGCTTTGGCCGTGCGCGTGACCTTGGCCGAAAACAGGTGACGCGGGTCTTCCTCCCGGTAGATGTCGGTGTCCTGGCCGACGGCAATGGTCGTGGAGTAGACCTGGGGCACGTTGACATAGATCCGCAAGGGGTCGGTCTGCATCAGATAGAACAAGGGCCGCGATTCGCTGGGATTGTCCGCCGTGACCAGTGCTCCCGGATCGACCGTCCGCGCCGTAATGACGCCGGGAAAGGGGGCGATGATCTTTTGGAACGCCTGCAGGTCTGCGTACTGCCGCACGGTCGCCCGATTGGCCTCGATGTTCGCCTTTGCCGATTCGACCTGCGCGGCCGTCGTCTTGACTTGCGCCCGGTCCTGGTCGATGGTTTGCAGCGCGGTGGCCGTGCCTACGCCCGCTTTGACGTCCCGATCGAGCGTGATCTTGGCCAGTTCGAGGTTGGCCTCGGCCACGTGGAGATTGGCCTGGGCCAGGACGAGGTTGGCGCGGGCCTGCGCGAGCTGGTCGTCGACGTCCGGCGTGCTGATCTCGGCGACGAGCTGGCCTTCTTTCACGCGGTCGCCGATGTCCACCAACCAGCGCGTTAGATAACCGTTGACGCGGGCGTAGAGAGGGTTGCCGCAGAATGGCTGCGCGTTCGCCGGCAAAGTCAGCTCGTAGGTCGGCGGAGCGCGGCGGGCGGCGGCCACGGAGACGCGCGGCGGCTCTTCCGCCAGCCGGGCGGCTGCCGCGCGGAGGTCCCGCTCCTGCCGCAGTCGCGGCAGCGTCGCCGCTACGAACGCGCCGGCGAGGGCGACCGCGGCCAAGGCGCCGACGCCCAGCCCCAGTCGTCCGGAACGGTGGCGGCCTTTGTGCGAGTCGCCGCTCGAATGGCCGGCGGCCGGCAGCGCGTGCGCCGTGTCGCGCCGCGCAGCGTCGTTTGGCGCCGGAGGCGCAGGTCTTTCGTCCGCAGGCTGCTGGTTCATCGCCGGTCCTCCGCAGGGTGAATGACGTTTTCGCCGCCCCCGCCCGCGCCGAACGTTGGCACGTCGCCGGCCTCTTCAGGGTGGGGCGGCCCGGCACCCGGTAACGCGGGTCGGCGGAGCAGGCTGTACATGACGGGCACGAAGAGCAGGGTAAAGACGGTGGCCAAGAGCAACCCGCCGATGACCGCGCGGCCCAGCGGCGCGTTTTGCTCGCCGCCCTCGCCCAGGCCCAGCGACATCGGCAACATGCCGATGATCATCGCCAGGGCCGTCATCAACACCGGCCGCAGCCGGATTCCGCCCGCCGAGAGGGCCGCGCTCTTCGCGTCGGGAATCTCCGCTCGCTGTTCGTTGGCGAATGTGATCAGCAGGATGCTGTTGGATGTGGCGACGCCGATGCACATGATTGTGCCCATCAGCGCCGGCACACTGACGGTCGTTTGCGTGAGATAGAGCATCCAGACGATGCCCGCAATCGCCCCCGGCAGCGCGGTGAGAACAATGAAAGGATCGAGCCACGATTGGAAGTTCACGACCATCAGGAAGTAGACCAGCAGCACGGCGAAGAGCATGCCGAACGCCAGCCCGCGGTACGAGCTGTTCATGCTCTGAACCTGCCCGCGGACAGAGAAGGTGCTGCCGCGGGGGAGATCGGGTCCGAGCGCGTCGACCACGCGCCGCACGTCGCCCGATACCGCCCCGAGGTCGCGGCCTTGGACGTCGGCATAGACCTCGAACACCGGCTGCACGTTGTAGTGGCTCACGACCGCCTCGGAGACGCCGCGATGCAAATGCGAGATGTTGCTCAAAAGCTGCGGCTGTTGCTGCGACGACACGCCGGCGATCGGCTGTCCCGGCAGGCCGGGTCCGGGCGTGCCGGGAATGATCGGAGCCAGGTGTGTCGAGGGCGCCGGCGACTGCGACGCGGCAGCGATGCCATTGATGATCGGCGTGCTCATCAAGGCACTCACGGTGGCGACCCGGTCCGGCGGCGTCTGCACGGCCAGGACGTAGTTGATGCGGTTCTGGGGGTTGACCCAGTAGTTGGGCGCCACCTGGGTCGTGCCGCTGAGCGAGACCAAGACGCTGAAGGTCACGCTCTGCTGCGTCAGGCCCAGCTCCGACGCCAGGATGCGGTCCACGTCGATGCGAAGCGCCGCGTAGTCGCTGATCTGGTGGATGTGGACGTCGGCGATGCCGGGAATCTCGGCAAGCGCGCGACAGAGCTTCTTGGCCACCGCGAGGTTCTCCTCGCGGCGGACGCCCACCACCTGCACGTCGATCGGGGCCGGCAGGCCGAAGTCCAGGATCTGGCTGGTGATGTCGGCCGGTTCGAAGTAGAACGTGCAGTCCGGGAACCGCTTGGGCAGTTCTTCCCGCAGCCGCGCGACATAGGATGCGGTCGGACCGTGGTCCGGCTTGAGCGCGACGAGGATCTCGCCGTCGCCATCGGTGACGGTGCCGTTGTCGACGTAGGCCCGCGTCGTGAACGAGGGCGTCAAGCCGAAATTGTCGAGGATCATTTCCCGCTCGCCTGCGGGCACAACCTCTCGGATCACGTCTTCGACCTTGCCGAAGACGCGCTCGGTCTGTTCGACGCGCGTGGCCGACGGCGCGCGAATGTGCAGCCGGAACTGGCCGGCGTCGACGGCCGGAAAGAAATCTTCGCCGAGCCACGGCGCCAGCGCCAGCGAACCGGCGGCGAAGCCGAGCATCAGCACGAGCGTGAGAAACGGGCGATCGAGCGCAACGGCGAGCAGGCCCTCATAGGCCAAGCGGAGGCGCTCGAAGAGGCGATCGAAGCGTCGATGAAACTGCCAAATCGGGCCGCCGCCCGTTGTCGCGCGTTCGGGGTCGGTGTAGAGCGGCACCTCCACCGGCAGCATGTAGAGCATCATGGTCGGCACGAGCGTCCGCGAAAGCAGGTAGGAAGTCAGAATGGCGAATACCACCGCCAGGGCCAGCGGGTAGAAGAGCGAGGCTGCCGGCCCGGTGAGGAACAATACCGGCACGAAGACGATGCAGATGGCCAGGGTGGAGACTATCGCCGGCGTAGCGATCTGCGATGCGCTGTCGAGGATCGCCTGGCGGATCGGTTTGTCGGCCCCGAAATTACGATGCGTGTTCTCCAGTTCCACGGTGGCGTCGTCCACCAGCACGCCGACGGCCAGCGCCAGGCCGCCGAGCGTCATGATGTTGAGCGATTGTCCCAGCGCCCAGAGCACGATGATCGACGCGAGGATCGACAGCGGAATGGAGACGGCCACGATCAGCGTGCTCCGCCAGGAGCCGAGGAAGACGAGGATCATCAGCGCCGTCAGCCCCGCCGCGATCGCCCCCTCCTTGATGACGCCGTCGATCGCCGCGCGGACGAAGACCGACTGGTCGAAGAGCAATTCCATCTTCAGCTCCGGCGGCATCTGCGCCTGGATGGCGGGCAGGGCCTCGCGGACGCGCTGCACCACGTCCAGACTCGACGCCCCTTCGCCCTTGAGGATGGTCATGAGCACGGCACGGCGGCCGTCGCGGCGGACGACGTTGGTCTGCACGGCATAGCCCATATGGACGTTGGCCACGTCCTTGACGTAGATTGGCACGCCGTTGACCGACTTGACCGGCATGTTGTTGAAGTCGGCGATCAAGCGCGGGCTGCTGTTGAGCTTGATGTAGTATTCCGTATCGCCGATCTTGGCCGTCCCGGAGGGGACGATGAGGTTCTGGCTGTTGATCGCGCTTTGCACGTCCTGGGGCGAGAGGCCGCGGGCGTAAAGCTGATTGGGGTCGAGATCGACCATCACCTGCGGCCACTTGCCGCCCCAGGGCTGCGGCACACGCGCCCCTTGCACGACTCCCAGCCGCTGGATGATGAAGTTCGCCGCGTAGTCGAAGATCTGCTGCTCGGTGAGCGTGTCGCTGCTGACGGCGATCTGCACGATCGGCACGCTCGTGGCGCTGTACTGCACGATGTACGGCGGATCGATGCCGGGCGGCATGACCTTCAGGATCGCCTGGCTCGTGGCCGTCACCTGGGCGACCGCAGCCTCGATCCTGGCGCCGGGGTAAAAGTAAATGCGGATGACGCCCACGCCAAAGAGCGACTGGCTTTCGATGTGCTCGATGTCGTTGACCGAGGTGGTCAACACGCGCTCATTGATCAGGATAATGCGCTGCTCGATCTCGTCGGCCGGCATGCCGGTGTACTGCCACACGACGCTGACGACCGGGATGTTGATCTCGGGGAAGATATCCGTGGACATGCGGTTGACGGCCACCAGGCTGACCGCCAGGATCAGCAGTGCCATCACCACGAAGGTGTACGTGCGACGCAAGGCCAGTCGTACGATCCACATGCTTCATTCCTCGAACGTTCGCCCCCCGATGTACCACCATGCACAGCCCGTTGATTGCACGAATTCTCGTCGAATTCTATCCCTGCTTGGGGTCACAGGGCAAGGAGGACCTAACCTTTGGCGTGGCCGGTCTCCAGGTAAGCCATCGCCGTAAGACCCGGTCGACGACGACTTCAAACTGCTTGGCATCGATGCGCGAGGCCAGATAGGGCAGGTCGGTGCCGCGCGCGTGCATAAATAGGCAGCGATAGCTGGGGCCATGGCACGCAGCACGCCGGCGGGCTAGCGATCCAGAAGACGACCGGAAGCGGAAAGTTGCATGTCCCCTCACCACTTCAGCAACATTTTTGCAGCTAGGACAAGTCCAATGAGAATCACGAGGCGGCGGACGTTCTTCTGGCCCAGCCGGCGGGCGGTCCCGGCCCCGGCATAACCGCCGAAAATGGCCCCTACCGCCATGAGCACGGCGATAGGCCAGACAATCAGCCCCTTGTAGATGAATATGGCTGCGGCGATGCCGTTGATGAACATCCCGTTGAGATTCTTGATGGCGTTGGCTTGATGGATGTTCGAGAACCCCAGGATGCCGTAGGCCGCCAACATGAGAATGCCGATGCCCGCGCCGAAGTAGCCGCCGTAAACGCCGATGAGAAATTGCGAAACGAGCACGGCCATCCAACGCAACGGCGTGGCCGCATGTCCGAATGCCGCCCCCGTGGCGGATTCCCCGCCGGCGAGTACTGCTTCGGCCGGCCGCCCTGCACGCCGCCGCTGCCAGCGTGTAAGCGGTTCCTGCACGATAAACAGGCCAGTGGCCAAGAGGATCAAGTAGGGCACCAGCATGGCGAAGATCGTCTCATCCGTGCGCACCAGCAGCACCGCGCCCAACACGCCACCCAAGAAACTGGGGACGGATAGGAACAGGACTTCGCGACGGTGGTATCCTAGCTCGGAGCGGTAACCCCAATAGCTGCTCAGTGCGCCCGGCCATAGGGCCACCGTATTGGTGGCATTGGCAAGAATAGGCGACTGGCCGGCCATGAGCAAGGCGGGAAACGTCAGGAGCGTACCGCCGCCAGCCACGGAGTTGACCGCCCCTCCCAGGATCGCCACGCCAAACAAAATAACCATTTGATACCATGTCATGGGGAGAATTCTACTTGATTCTTTGCAATAAGCTAGACTTCCGTGGGGTCGATCGTGCCTCACACTTTGGCGAAAACGGTCAACAGACCACAAGGATGCCGGAACTGCGCAGGCTTGTTCCGGTCTACAGCTAGACTTCGGTATGGCCAGTACAACCATTACGAGTAATTTTGCCCGGCTCTCGCCCTGGCAGGCCCGCGGCGTGCTGATCGCCCTATTGGCCCTGCTTGGCGCCGGAATGTGGAAGTCGCCCACGCCCCCCCCACTTTGCGATGTCCGCGCGGAAAACGCCAAGTCGGGCGATGTTTTCCTCTACATGACCGAGATCAAACGGATCCACGCGGGCGAGAACTACTACCACGTTGCCGCCGAGGAACTTGTGACCCAAGGCTACCCGACAGCCAGCGTCTTCAATTGGCGGACCCCGCTGCCCATGTGGCTGATTGGCAAACTGCCCGATCCGTTGGTCGGTCGCCTCATCCTGATTGCCGCATGCATTGCGATGTTGTTGATGGCCTTCGAGGCGGCAGCCCGCGAACAACCCAACGTCTATCGACTGGCCATGCCCCTGGCGGCCCTCCTCATTGGGCCGATGTTGCCCTGTTTTCAAGGCGACGTCTTCGTGCTTACCGAGGTCTGGGCCGGGATCATGATCGCGCTGTCGCTCTGCGCGTATGGAGTGGAACTTCGTTTTCTGGGGGCGACCGCGGCCCTGGCTGCGCTGTTCTTCCGCGAGTTGGCCTTACCCTATTGCGTGCTCGGTCTGGCTCTGGCCCTGTGGCAACGGCGACCGAAGGAGTCGACCGTGTATGTTGTCGGATTAATTGGCTGGATGGTCTTTTACGCATTGCACTGCTGGACGGTGAGCCACTTGATTACGGCTGCGGCCGAAGCCCACCCACATGGCTGGGTACGGTTTGGCGGGTTGACATTCATTATCGCCGTTACGCAAATGAATCCCTGCCTGGTACTCCTGCCAGTCTGGGTAACAGTGATTTTTTTCGCTCTATCGATGATCGGCTTTGCCGCTCGGCAAACGGCTTGGGCGGAACGGATCACTTTAACGGCTTGCCTGTACGTCGTGGCCTTCTCCTTCGTCGGCCAGGAATTCAATCGCTACTGGGGACTGATGATTGCGCCGCTGTTCTGCTTCGGGATCGTACGGGCACCCGCTGCTTTGTGGGATTTATGGCATGCAGCCCAATTGCCTATATTGCAGAGATTACGGAATATCAGGAAATTTTGGCAATTTCATGCGGTTGGCCAAAACAAGGCATAATCGCATCTCTTCTCTTGCCGATATCCGACTGAGAGCAAGTTGTCTTCACGGAGGAGCGCTATGTTCGGTCGTTACGTCATTCGCCTTTCACTGGCGATCATTGTTCTGGGCTATGTCGCGCCTCTTGTGGGTGGGGAAATTGCTGATTTCCTCTCCACTATCCCTCGCGATTTCAAACGGCGGAATTGTTGGCCGGAACCATTTGTCCATCCCGATCGAGCGGCAGTCCGCCAAACGAATGCCATCCAGATTTGCGATGGCTGGGAACGTCAGAACCTATTGTCCGACTATCACTTTCTGTCCGGCGGAAGCGAATTGACCGAGGACGGCCGGTTGCGGGTGCAATGGATCATGAACGAGGTCCCCGAACCGCACCGGCAGGTTTTTGTGCATCGAGCCAATACGCCGCAGGAAACGGCCGTGCGCATGCAAGCCGTACAGCGTCTTGTCTCGCAAATGCCCTATGCCGTGAGTGTTCCCGTGTTCGAATCGACCCGCACGGATGAGGGATGGCCGGCAGACCGCATCGATTCCGTGGGTCGTAGTGCCGAGAAAGCCGCCATTCCGCCCAAGCTCTTAGGAACTGTGAACAATAAGAGTCCAGGCGGGTCCTAATACGGCGTAAGTTGCCGGTTTGGTTAGAGTCTTTTCAAAGCCTACACGAAGTTGTTTCCGAGTCGCTCTTGCGGTACTTGCCGGAAGTTCATATACAAAGGCGGCTGCGGAAGTCGATGGAACTAACAAGGTGTTTCTCTCACGGAGGAGAGTTTTGGGGAACGTGAGATCCAGGCGATGGGCACTCCTGCCCCTTGTTCTCACTTGCATGACCATCGGTTTGACGATGGCGGAAGACGCTACTGCGCAGAGTAATTCATCATCAAGTTGGTGGCCATTCAGCCATTCCACGCCTCCTGCCCCCGCTACTCCGGCCGACGATCCCATCTCCCTGAAAACGCCCGCCAAAGTGGGTGTTGAACTCTACATTTCCGTAGCGAATTTGTACATCGAGAGCGGCAAGTACACGGAGGCAGAAGATCAGTACCAGCAGGCAATGAAACTGGCCCCCGACGACATTCGGGTATTACTGGGCTATGCCATGCTCAAAGACGCGATGAATCAACCGCAGGAGGCCATCAAGTTCTACCAGCATGCCAAGCAGAAACACCCTAAGGATCCGTCGGTCTATAACAACCTGGCAATCCACTATGTGCGGCAGGGTATGGTTCGCGAAGCGATCGAGGCGGGCCGGCAGGCCGTAGATTTGCATCCTCGCGAGCCACGTTATCGCAACAATCTGGCGGCGATTTTGGTCGAGGACCAACGGCCCCAGGAGGCATTCCAACAACTGCGCGCCGTCTATGACGAGGCAACGGCCCACTACGACTTGGGTTTTCTGCTCAACAAGCGGGGAATGAAGGCTGCGGCTTTGCAGGAATTCGTCATTGCCCAGCGAATCAATCCGGCAATGACTATGGCCGGGCAGTGGGTGGAACGGTTGTCGCAAGAGCGCCGTGCGAGCAACCCGGACATGGCACGCATGGCGCCTTTGCTGGGACCAATTCCACACGTAATCGCTGCCGACCGCGATACGCTTCCGCCACCGCCTGCCGCGCCATTGCAGCCCGCCCCGTTGGCCCCGACATACGCCGCCCCCCCGATCCAGCCACAACTGCAATACCCCGCCGAGAATCGCGTGCAGCTTCAAATACCGAGTCCCCCTTCGTACCCAGTACAAGCTCCCTCGCAGCAAACGAATCTGACCCCAGGGCAAGCCGTCGCATCGGGCGCCGTGGTTCCGCCACAAACCTCGGCGTGGCAGAACGCAGGCCCGCAGAATCCGCCGTGGCAATATCAATACGTCCCCTCGAATCAGAACCCGCCGCCCCCGCCGGGTCCCACTGCCGCCCCAGCGCCGATTATGGCCTTTCGCGATTTTCCGGCCAGCGGTGTTCGCCCAATTGCTCCGCCGCCTGAGGACGACAAGACGATGCGCCGTCTGCCTCCCATTGGCGATCCGTGGAATGCCAATGATCCTAATCGGGATCCGGCTGGCCCCGAAGTCGTCGCCCCCAATCCTCCCGAATGGCGACGATAGGGTCGAGGAACGTCTGGGAACCGTCGCACGCGGGGAGTGAAGTGGATGCCCCCAGCCAAGTGAGCTGAGGCCATTTCTCCATTTTGCTATTGGCTTTTCAGCGCATTCACTTAGTACCTGTCCAGAAGCAACTCCCCTCTCCCGTACGCGGGAGAGGGCAGGGGGTGAGGGCAGATGCGGCCAAAACGCGGAGTTGTTTCTGGAGAGGTACTTACCGGGACGAGCTCGGGGGGGGCTATGCTTGCATCCAATCGATCACGCAATTACATTAGGGCTTGCTTGGATTCATCTTTGTGACGTGAGCGTGCCAAGCACACACGACCCTTGGAAAGAGCGAAATGAATACGGTGGTTTGGAAAATTGGCGTAGCGACGACGCTTGCAGCATGGCTTCTCTCAACCGGCCCCGTTGCCGCGGCGGACTTGAAGGCCGATCTGTATGTCTCGCCTCAAGGCAACGACGCGTGGTCGGGGACGGCTGTGGAGCCTAACCCCGCCAAGACCGACGGCCCCCTAGCAACTATCCAGCGTGCCGGGCAACTTGTCCGCACGCTCAAGGCGCAGGCCGGCCGCGCTCGGCCGGTCGTCGTGGCCATTCGTGGCGGGACCTACTTCCTCGCCCAGCCGATCTGCCTAGGCCCCGAAGACTCCGGCACGGCGCAAGTCCCGGTAATTTACCAGGCCTACGGCCATGACCAGCCTGTGCTCAGCGGCGGCGTGAAAATCGAAGGCTGGCGGCAGAGCGCCGACGGCCGCTGGCACGCGAACCTAGAAGACGTCAAGAGCGGCAAGTGGTCGTTCACGCAACTCTTCGCGGACGATCAGCGGCGGTTCCGGCCGCGTCTGCCCCGTCACGGCTACTACAAGATCGCCCGGGAACTCCCGCCGGTGGAGAAAGCAGGCCGTAAATGGCACACGCAATTGGCCTACGCGGGCGACGACTTGTGCGGCGATTGGGCCAACCGCGGCGACCTGGAAGTGCAGGTCTTTCGCGGCTGGACCGGCATGCGGCTGCACATCGCCGCGCTCGACCCCGCGGCACATGTCGTCACCTTTGCCACGGCTGGCGCGACAGGGGACGATCTCGGCTCGTTCCCCAAGGATGAGCGATTTCTGGTTGACAATGTGCGCGAAGCCTTGGGCGAACCGGGCCAATGGTACCTCGACCGGCCCTCGGGTGAGTTGACCTATGTACCGATACCGGGCGAACGGCCCGAGACGACGGTGGTCATCGCCCCGCGGCTGGAGCGACTGCTGGTCGTCGAGGGCGACCTGAAGGCCGGCCGCTGGGTCCAATACGTTCAGTTTCGCGGCCTGACCTTCGCCCATGCCAACTGGGTTATGCCGCTGGCGGGCCAGGCCTGCGGGCAGGCGGAGGTGAACCTCGACGGTGCGATCTCGGTCATTGGTGGCCGCAACTTGCTGATTGACGGCTGCGCCGTACGGCACGTGGGCGGCTATGCCATGGCTTTTGGCGCGGGCTGTCGCGACAACCGCGTCGAGAAGTGCGAGATGGTAGACATGGCGGCGGGTGGCGTGAAGATCGGCCACGCGGGTTCGGGGCCTTTGTACGGCTGGGTCACGGAGAACGATCCGGAGAAGATCCCGGCGCATCACACGGTGCGGCAGTGCCTGATTGCCCACGGTGGGCGGATGCACGCGGCCGCGGTCGGTGTGTGGATCGCTCATTCCCCACACAACGTTGTCGAACACAACGATATCTACGACTTTTACTACACGGGCATCTCCGTCGGTTGGACCTGGGGTTACGGTCCCAGCACGACCCATCACAACGATATCGGTTTCAACCATGTCCACACATTGGGCCAAGGCGTGCTCTCCGACATGGGCGGCATCTATACGTTGGGCGTGTCGCCGGGCACCCGCGTCCACGACAACCGCTTCCACGACATCCGCTGTTACGCCCGCGGTTACGGCGGCTACGGCCTTTATACCGACGAGGGATCCAGCGACATTGTCATGGAGAACAACCTCGTCTACCGCGCCGGCTCCGGCGGCTTCCATCAGCACTACGGCAAGGAGAACCACATCCAGAACAACATCTTTGCCTTCGGCGACGAGGCCCAATGGCAGCGCACGCGGCCAGAGCCGCACACCTCGTTCTTCCTGGAGCACAACATCGTCTACTGGAACAACAACAATCTCGTGCTGGGCAACAACTGGTGGGACAGCCACTTCAAGCTCGATTACAACGTCTACTGGAACTCCGGCAAGCCGGTCCGTTTCTTTGCCGATTTCGGTTTCCTGCAGTGGCAGAAGAAATTCAACCAGGACCAGCACTCGATCGTGGCCGATCCGCTGTTTGTGGCGGCGGAGAAAGATGATTTCCGGCTCAAGGAGAATTCGCCCGCGCTAGCGCTGGGGTTCAAGCCGTTTGACGTATCCACGGCGGGCCGGACCGTGCCGACTGGTTTGACCCGCCGGCTTCCGCCGGTGCCCAAGGCGTTCGAGTAAGGACCGGCGAATCAAAGCTGTCGTATTGTCGCCTTTCGCTCCGCTAAGCGGTAGCAGACACACTCCGTGTGCCTGTTACTCTACGCACAACCGCAGGCCGCGGGACACGGCGCCGTCATGTCGCGCAGTGGGTGCGGAATGAGACAAAGGAATTTCAACGGGCCGCTGCCCGTATTGCGGAACTGGTGCATCTCGTCGGGGGCGACATAGACCGCTACGCCCGGAGAAAGTCGGTGTTCGCCCTGGCTATCCAAGACAACGCCCGCGCCTTCCAGGACGAACACCTCGTGCTCGTAGCCGTGGAAATGCCTGGGTGTGTTGCCGCCGGGAGCGACCTCGAACTGCCGCATCGAGAAGCTGGGAGCGCCGTCGTCAGGGCCGATCAGACATCGCATACGGCAACCGTTGGCCCCCTCCTGCTTCACCACGTCGTTGGGAATCTGCTCAAAATGCGCGACTTTCATTAGCGTAAACGCCTCACAGGTTAAATCTGGAACCCAGGTTCAATTATACGTTACTCAAACTGCAAATGCCACCAACGGGCTTGCCCCTAATGCCAGGCGATGCCCGCATACCCGAGTTCGTGGACGAGATCGAGTTGCTGATCGCTCGACAGCCCTGGGCGTTGGAAGGCCGTATCCATAGCGTAGAACGGATTGGAAATTCTGGCCGGCGGCGGCTCGGCGGCCGGTGTGGTCCCTGAGAGCAGTGCGGTCACTATCAACGACAGGACCGAGTTCATGTAGCGCATAGTGTCAACTCCCGCGATCTTGGGTGAGCGAGGCCTGGCGGCATTCCTACCAAATGGATGGATTATAGTTCGTTTGCCGCACGGATGCCACGGACCCACGAAGCGATAATGCCCAACTACCTGGACCATTCCAGCGAGGCCGCGCGACCGAAGTTCTGCCAGTCCCCGGCATCGTGACGATACCACCGTGGGGTGCCTTTCAGCGTTTTCGATTGCCGAAAGGATACGACTGCCGGTGTCAGACAAAAAAGGGGCGCTTACCGTCGGTCAATGGAATAAACCACTACACCTCCGATAAGCCGCCCCCACCATATTTGTGTATCGGCTGTCCGGCTTGCTGAGTTTACATTCTTGCTAATGATTCGCACCCAGGCCGCGACCTAGCTCAACAGGCTTTCCGCCAACCGCCGTGGGGCCGGCATCGCGCCTTACGCGTTGCGTGTCGCCTGCGGTCCTGCTATCCTGGCCTCCATACCCAGGCCGCTCCCCATCGACCGCTGCCAGCGCCTCGTTTGGCTCCTCGGCTGGGCCTGGGGCCACTGCGGCCGTGACGAGCGGCGCATGGGCTCGTTGGCCACGTTCGGCGTGAGCAGGCGCTGCTGGTGGCCGCGTGAGTGCGGATCGATGGCGGCGGCTGCCTATGGCCGTCGGGGGCAGGTTTCCCCACCCACTGATCTGCTCCGCGCGTCCCGGCCTTCGCGTAGATGGCGTCAACACTCGGTCGCGCCGACTGCCGCTGATTGCTCCGGGCCTCGGATCGTTGCTACCGCTGGCCCGTCAAGGCACTGCCGCGGGCCGCAGCACGCGATGATCTGCCTTGCCTTACTCATCCACTGGATACCGCACTCCATCGACCACCACGGCCACGGGCCACTGGACTTGCGCGTCGGGCCGGGCGGCGTTCGATGTGGCGACCTCGGCCACGACACAGACTCTGACTTTGAGGGCCTGATGCTGCCAAGAAACGCCACGGGGCCGGATTTCTCCAGCCCCTTGACGCCTCAGTAAGACATGACCTATTTCATCTATCGGCATGGCATGGCTGGTGGCTAAACTGAGAATTGGCCCCCAGGCACCTTCCACGCATTGCTTACACATGGAGTTGTCGCCAATTGTCGCCGTCGAGCCCCGGCGGAATCAATTCCTACGCAGCCGGACCCGTTCTGGCGTGCGTCCCTGCCACGACTAGGATTGGCACGCGGTTCGCCGAAGCTTGCCCTTCAGTGCCTTTTTCCGGAGAACTATTTGAGCTTGGCGGGTAGTCTTCGGCAGTCCTTGCCCGTCTCGTTCCAGGCTGCGTAAGCCTTCTCGACCAATGGCATCCACGAACTGCCCTCGCTCACACGGTGTTGGAATCGGATTCTCTGTTCATTCCAGCCTACCGCTTCTCGATCGGCACGTAATCCTGCACCGTGTTTCCGACATACACTTGCCGCGGGCGAAGAATCTTGCCTGTCGGGTCGTCGTGCTGCTCTTTCCATTGGGCAATCCAGCCGGACAAGCGGCCGATGGCGAAGCAAACGGTGATCATGTTCGTGGGAATCCCCAACAAACGGAGAAGGACGCCGCTATACAATTCGATTTTTGGATAGAGGTCATGATCGGCAAAATAGCGATCGGCCATGGTCAAATCGTCCAGTTTCCGCGCTATATCCAGCAATGGGTCCTTGGCATTCGTCCGGCTCAGGATCCTCTCGCAGGCAGCCTTTATGATCCTGGCCCGCGGGTCGTAGCTTTGGTAGACGCGGTGACCGAAGCCGAACAACGGGAAGGGATGGGTCTTGTCTTTAGCCGCCTTGACGCAGTCCTCGGGCGACATGCCGCCGTTGTGGATGCACTCGAGCATTTCCATTACTTCGACGTTGGCCCCGCCGTGCTGGGGTCCCCACAAGGCGCAGACTGCCGCGGCGCACGAGGCAAAGAGATTCGCCCGCGATGAGCCGACGACGCGGGTCGTCAAGGTGCTGCAATTCTGCTCGTGGTCGGCGTGCAAAATGAAGAGCAGGTTCAGGGCGTCCTCGACCTCCGGCGTAATCTCATACTGTTGCAAGGGGTTCGAGAACATCATGTGCAGGAAGTTTGCACAGTAGCGCAGCTCGGGATCCGGATAATTGAACGGCAATCCCAGCGAACGGCGATAGGAGAAGGCGGCGATCGTTCGCACCTTGCTGATCAATTGGGCAGCCAATTCCTCGAAGGACGCGTCGTCGCCCGATGCAAGGATCTGCGGATAAAAGCATGCCATGTTACTCAACATTGCGGATAACAACGCCATCGGCGGGGCGTTAGCCGGAATGTGCTGGAACTGGTGCGTCATCGCCTCGTGCAACAGTTCGTTCTGCGTCAGCCGCCTGCGGAACCGATCCAATTCGTCCTTCTTAGGCAGTCGGCCGAAGATCAGCAGCCAGGCAGTCTCGATGAAGTCGGGGTGTTCGGTGAACTGTTCGATGGGAATGCCGCGATAGCGAAGCAGGCCCTTCTGCCCATCGATGAAAGTAATGGAACTCTTGCAGACGGCCGTATTGGACAACGACGGGTCATAGGTGGTCAGTCCGGTGGCATCGCGAAGCTTGGAAATATCCACGGCCCTATTGCCCTCAACCCCCACAATGACGGGAAGTTCAATTTGCTGGTCACCAAAACGAAGGACGGCTTTTCCGGACATAACAGTATCCCCATGGTTTGCATACATAACCTGATGGTACTGAAGATCGTTGCAAAATCAATGGGGGCGGCCGGCGTTCGGTTGCTCGGTTACGTTAAGTGTTGCCACGGATTCGATCAAGAAAGTAACGAGCCATGTCGGGAATTCTGCGAAGAATTCGGCTGGTTCCGCAGGACTGACGGGGGTCGCGTATGCGGCCAACCGGCCAAGATCCTCCAGGTCGAGACGCAGGACAGCCCAGGCGTGCCACGGATCGACGCTACCAGGCATACTGCTCGGTCATCTGCCCCCAGGCGAGCATCAAGATCGTCGGCGGGCTACGGCACGTCGGTGAGTCACGCGCCGGCGATGGCCATCGACGACCCGACGATGGAAGATGATTTGCGCGAGATCCTGGCCGCCGATGAGATCGTCTTGGAGGAGGATTGGGCCGATAGCCGGCACCGCTTTGGCGTGCTCTGTGCCACTGCGGGCGGTGGACTGGAACAACGGCCGAGGACTGGTGACGCGACGGCAGATGTCAAGAAAAACTCAGCCACTCAGACGCCAATTTGCCAGGCTAGAGTTGGTCTGCACTATCACTCGTTGGGGATAACAGCCCATTTCCTTGCGTGTGGCGGAGTGCCCCACGAATGGTACTAGCTTAAGCGAGGAGCCTTCGGCTAACATACAACAGCTTGTGATGGCACGCCGACGCGCCCACGACCGATTGTAGTCGCGTTCCTTAAGCTAGTGCCATTCGAGTGCCCCACCGCCGCAGGCAAGCAGTCGCGAAATGGTTCGGATTGGACGCGGCCTCTAGGTCGGCATGGCGCGTTGAAGACGCTACATTGCATCGGCGCGGAGTGGCGATTGATGGCTCCCCCGTAGGTATCTGTGCCTTCATTGTTGGAAATCTCGATTTTCACGGTGATGCGGCGATTTGATTACCGAGATGGCGGTCTTGGAGGGCTGTGGCTAGAAAAGTTGGGGGCGGGTGCGAATAAGCAGCAAATCGTCGGCAAAGGAATGATTCTTTGGACAAAACGTGAGAACTCAGCAACGGAAGAGCCGAAATCCGTACCCCCTTGATTGACAAGACACGGAACGACAATTACAATCTGGGTACTGAACTCTGCTGTGGATGCGAGACCGCCTCAAGGCAGGGTGCGGCTTGATCCCCCGTTCAGTTAACCGCTCGACAGTTATTCCTCGCTGTCCTTCTTAAGGACACGCCACCGAACAATGGCGGGACACCTGAGTCCGGCGAAATAACAACCACTGTAACCTTGGCAGTAGGCAGCATTGTCATGCGTCGACGTCTTCGTCTTCCGAAATGGGCCAAGCGATCCGACCGTCGCACCGGCAAACTGCGACAGAACGCGATCGGATTCTCCTCCTATCACCGCCGACTGGTTTGCGAAGCACTCGAAATGAGGACTTTACTCTCCGGTGGCCTCGCACACACCGCTGTCGGCGGTGGTGTCCAGACCAGTGGCGCGGTTCAGCAGCAAACATTGGCCAACCTGCCCGTCGTGGCGCAGTCCGCTGTCTCATCGGCTATTGGCCAGGACCAGTCTGCTTATCATGCGGCATCCGCTGCGGCGGGTGTGAGTTTGGCCAACCCGGCCAACGGTTTCACCGCCAACGTGCAGTCGGGGGCCTTGCATGTTTTCGCCGGGTCGGACACCTGGGATATGTCCCTCGTGGGGCTCGCTTATGGCGGGACGATGCAGCCGGTGGGGAAAGCTAAGACGTTAGCCAACGGCAACCGGGTCGACTCCAACTATGGGACGATCGACGAGTGGTACGTCAACGGTCCGAGCGGATTGGAGCAGGGCTTTACCGTCCCTCCCCTGCCACAGTCCGAGGCCACAGGCTCGCTGACGGTTGAGTTGGCTTTGGACGGCAACCTGAAGAGCACGGTAAACGCCTCCGGCGACGGGCTGACGCTCTTCCGGCCGGATGGCTCGGCCGCGCTGGGCTACACGGAGCTAACGGCTTACGACGCCGCGGGCAAGACGTTACCGGCCGCGCTGGAAGTGCGGGCTGATGGGGACCGGCAAGACTTGTTGATCCGCGTCGACACGGCCGGGGCGCAGGGCGTGATCACGATTGATCCGTTCGTGCAGCAAGCCGAGTTCACCGCGTCTGACGGCGCAACGCAGCAGTACTTCGGAAGTTCGGTTGCGATCAGCGGCACGACGGTAGTGGTCGGATCGCCGCACGCCTGGCTCGGCTCCCAGCTCAACCAAACAGGAGCGGTTTACGTGTTCAATGAGTCTACCTCGGGCTGGGCGAACCTGACCCAGATTGCCAAGCTCACGGCCGACGACAACCAGAACCCGGACTCGAACCCCGAATTCGGCGCCTCGGTCTCGATCAGCGGCAACACGATAGTGGTTGGATCGCCGATGGCCAGCGAGGACGGCATCCTAAATGAGGGAGTGGCCTTTGTGTTCGTTGAGCCTGCCTCCGGCTGGACGAACATGACGCAGACCGCCAAACTCAAGATCTCCGACGAGTATGTTAGTTCTCAATTCGGGAGTTCGGTTTCCGTCAGCGGCAACACCGTCGTGGTCGGAGCGGAATGGGGCTGGGTCGGAACGAACGAGCCGGGGACGGCCTACGTGTTCGTGGAGCCTGGCTCCGGCTGGGTGGACATGACCGAGTCCGCCAAGCTCGATGCGTCCGATGGTGTATCGGGTGACGAGTTCGGCAGCGCGGTTAGCATCAACGGCGACACGATCCTGGTCGGATCGCCGGACGCTACGGTAGGCAGCAACAGCCAGCAAGGCGCGGCCTACGTGTTTACCGGGAGCGGCGCCGCTTGGGCCCAAACCGCCAAGCTCACCGCGTCCGATGGCATGACGAACAACCTCTTCGGCATCTCGGTTTCGATCAGCGGCAACACGGCGGTGATTGGGTCGCCGCAAGCAAACTCGGTGGCTGCTCCCGCAGGCAATGGCGCGGCCTACGTGTTCACCGGGAGCGGCGCCGCTTGGACCCAGTCCGCCAAGCTTACCGCCTCAGATGGCGCAGCGGGCGACGACTTCGGCGTGGCCGTCTCGATCGACGGCAACACGGTGCTCGTCGGAGCGGACAACGCCACGGTCCGGAATTTTGAGGTCGGTCCCGGGGCCGCCTACCTCTTTACCGGGACCGGAGCCGCTTGGACCCAGACTGCCAAGCTTACCGCTTCCGATGGCGTGGCGAATGACAGTTTCGGCTGCGCTGTAGCCATCAACGACAACGCACTGGTGGTCGGCGCCGACCAAGCCAACAGCGCCCAGGGGAAGGTCTACCTCTTTGGAACAGGGGCGGTTCCTGCGAACGTGAGCGGTGTGTCCACGACGGCTGCCGCCAACTCGCAATATGCGGTGGGCGGAACCGTCTCGGTCTCGGTGGCCTTCAGCCAGGCGGTGAACGTGACCGGCAATCCTCAACTGCTGCTCGACAACGGGGGAGTGGCTACCTACGCCGGCGGCAGCGGCACAGCCGCGCTGAACTTCACGTACGTCGTGGCGGCAGGCCAGAGCACGGCGGCCCTGGACTATGCCTCGACCGCCGCGCTGACACTGAATGGCGCGAGCATCCAGGATCTGGCGGGCAATGCGGCCATGTTGACGCTGCCCGCCACCGGCACGGATAGCCTGGCGACAAAGGACCTCGTGGTCAAAACGCCGCAGGCGCCGATCGCGGTGTCGACCACCGCGGCCGCCAACTCGCGTTACAAGGCCGGCGGGACGGTTGCGATCACGATCACCTTCAGCGCAGCGGTCAATGTAACCGGCACGCCGCAACTCACGCTCAACGACGGGGCGGTCGTCAATTACAGCAGCGGCAGCGGCACGGCGACGCTCACCTTCACCTATACCGTGGTGGCGGGCCAGAACACAGCCGCCCTGAACTA